>CAFBNC010000043.1_pt1 | contig 15104 bp, 12 predicted proteins | sample 7269161 | NCBI WGS metagenome assembly CAFBNC01 (sample SAMEA6814082, study PRJEB35770) | freshwater metagenome | biome: Freshwater; feature: Freshwater reservoir; material: water | place: Czech Republic | collected 2017-05-23 | depth 30m m
GGTGTCACCGCGCCTTTCACCGGATACCCCGCCGCGCCTTTCACCGCGAGTCCCGCCCCGCGCCTGATTCTCCGGTGCTCGGGCGGTTCAGAGCCGCTCGAGCACCCAGGGTGCCACTTCGTCGAGGTCGTCGACGCAGCCGGCGATCAGCACGCTGTCGCCTGATCGGGCGATCTGACTCACCACATCAGCGGCCTCGAGACGGGTCTCGGCGTTGATGAGCCGCTCTGCGAGCGCAGCCGCCCAGTCCAACGGGGCTCGGCGGGGAACAGGAAACGATTGACGAAGTTCCACAGGTAGGACGATCACCGAGTCGGCCTGTGCGAGCACTTCGATCCAGCGTGTGCGCCAACGCAGCAGGTCTGCGTGCAGGAATGGCTCGAAGACCACGTGCAGCCGTCCCGATGTTCGTTTCCGGATCTCGCGAATCACTGCGGAGAGTGACTCCGGGTGCTTGCCGAGGTCGTCATAAACACACACCCCCGCTGCCTCGCCGACGAACTCAACCCGGCGACTGATGCCCGTGAGAGCGCTGAGTGCAACCGCCGCCTGCTCTCCACTGAGACCGATCGAGCGAAGCGCCATGAACGCCATGGCGACATCGTCGGCAAGGTTTCCCGCGAGGATGTTGACCTCGATATCGAAACACGACCCGTCGAGATCGGTCACCTCAACGACCTCACCCGACCTACTCACGCTGTGAGTCCTCCCCTCGAAATCGCGCCCGAGGACCAACACCGTTGCCTGAGCGCGGCGAGCCATCGGTCGCAGTTCTTTCTGACGTCCGAGGATGACGTGCCCGTCGATCGGGGTGTTCTCGAGGAACACGGAAATATCCCGGCGATTCTCTGTCAGGCTCCGACCGAAGATCGGATGATCGAACCACGAGTTCGTCAGTACCCCAACGTCAGCGGAGATACGAGACAACGACCCGTCTGAATCATCAACCTCAGCAACAAGTGGGCCCGAGCCCAACTGCACACTGCCGCCGAAATTCCGCACCGGTGCGCCGATGATGGCCAGGGGATCATCTCCATGCTGAAACAGAGCAGCGGCGATGAGCGCAGCGACGGTCCCCTTTCCGTGAGACCCGGTGACGCCCACGGAAACGCGCGCCGCCATGACCGCGGCAAGGAGGTCTGCCCGATGATGCAATCGACCAGCTGCGAGTGCCGCCGCGACCTCCGGCAACTCTCGCGGCACCGCCGAACTCGTCACGACATGACGACCACCGACGTGTTCCACAGCGTGACCAGCGCCCACAGTGATCCCCGCAGCGACGAGCTCGGGGTGGGCGATATCGCCGTAGAGATCGCATCCATCGATCTGCGCGCCGAGGTGGCGGGCAACGATGGCGAGCGGCCGGAGTCCACGGCCACGGATCCCGACCATATGCAGCTGGAGGCCATCAAGTGGCGGGAGTGGATTCACCGGGGGAACGAACATGTCATCGCGCAGAGGCACGGTTGGAGCATCGCACACCAGCCCCGGTTCGCCGGGCGCTGCGGTGTTGCGACGTGATGCATCGTTTCCGCCATGGATCGTCGAATCCAGCAGCACAGCAGCTGACGCCGCGTTTGGTTTACGGTGTTCAGTCATTGGGGTAGCACTGATCGGGTGATCCCCCGCTTCACATGCATCCGACCCGTCAACCGGGTCGAGGGGGACCATGGACGCAACGCTCGAATCCACCATCAGGGAACGCATCGAGACGGAGAAGGCGCGCACCGCACCGCCGGCCGATGCCGTGGTGGTGCCGCTCATTCCCACCGAGCGCTACACCGACCCGATGTTTTACGAACTCGAGAGAGAGCGGTTGTTCGCCCGCACCTGGCTGTTCGTCGGTCATGAATCGGAATGGGCGGAACCGGGCGCCTACCGGCAGATGACCCGATCGGGCGCGCCCCTCGTGGTGGTTCGCGGTGAGGATGACGTGCTGCGTGCGTTCTACAACTCCTGCCGCCATCGAGGTGCGCCGGTCACTCGCGATGAATGCGGCACGGCCCGACGTCTCACCTGCCAGTACCACTCCTGGTCCTACGGACTCGACGGAGGCCTGCGCGCCGTTCCCGATTCCCGAAGCTTCGCCGAACTCGACAAGGAGGCCCTCGCGCTCGTGCCGGTGCGCTGTGAGGTGTGGGACGGCTGGGTGTTCGTCAACGAGGACCTCGACGCACAACCGCTGGTGGAGTTCCTCGGCCCGCTCGCCGAACAGATGAGCGAGATCGACGGTCGAGCCATGCGAGCCGTGGGCACGCAGGTGCACCACCTCGAGTGCAACTGGAAACTCATGGTCGACGCATTCCTCGAGGTGTACCACGTGCGCACCGTGCATCCGGATAACGCAGCGTTGCTCTACAACGACCAGTCGGTCACCGTTTCGATGCTGCCCAACGGCCACAGCCGACTCTCGGTCGAGAAGCACGACATGTTCCGCGATATGCCGCTCGTTTCCGAGGAAAACGACAACCCCGCGGTCCCGCTGCTGTGGCGCCAGACATCAACGTCGTACGGCATCTTCCCGAACCTGGTCGTGCCCATGGACACCGGCGCATTCACGTTCCTGTGCATGTGGCCCACCAGCGACACCACGACTGATCTCGAACTGCGCTGGTACGCGCCAGCGTGGGCCGGCGATGAGGTGCCGCAGGAACATCTCGAACGTCTGGCCCTGTTCGACACGGTCATGGCCCAGGACACCGCCAACATGGCACCGATCCAAGCCTCGATCTCCTCGCCGGGTGCTCGTCCGTTCCAGATCGGTTGGCATGAGCGACTGATCCACCATTTCCAACGGGCTGTCGATCTCACCATCGGACCGGACCACCTACCAACCGGCACTGCGGTGTCCGACGCCCTCGACAGATTTGTCGAACCTTCCTGATGCTACGAACGGAGTCAGCCATGAACAACGCCAACTCAACGACATCGCCTCCATCGACGTCACCGGCACGCACACTTCGTCGTCGCCGGTCGCGCACACTCGTCGCCACGGCGCTTCTCCTCGCGAGCACGAGCGCGCTCGCGCTCACCGGCTGCGGGACGAGCGGCAGTTCCGCCTTCGACAAACTCCCGTCCGGCGCCGACCAACTGGTCGGGCGTTATGCCCACTTCGATGTCGTCGCCTATCAGGACCCGACCATGAAGACCCTCATCATCAGCACCGGATTCTCCGATCTCTCGATCCGTGATGGGCAGATGTGGAACCAGATGACCTTCTGCCATGCCGACACCCCGACCGATCAGAAGATCGAGGTTTCGATCTCGGATGCGGCCACGCAGGCGATCAAACCAATCGCCACTCCGGTCGAGGTCACCAAGGTCGACGGCAAATTCCACATCGTTCGCCCCGCTACTCCCACCGCAATCGGGATCAAGCTCACCGATCCAGCCAATGAAGTACTGCCCTCCGATCCGAACGATCCGAGAATCTTCGATGCCGATGGCGATGGCCACCCCGGCGTGACCTCGACGGTAAAGCTCAGCGACGCGCTCAAGGGTGAGGTGTACATCGCCCGACGCGAGATCTTCGCCTACACCCTCACGCAACAGACCGACGATCGGTTCACCGGCTTCATCACCGACAACTCCGAGCAGTTGGTGGTCGGTGCGAGCGATCCGATCTTCATGGCCGCCGGCCAGTGGAAACAGATTGACGACACCTCGCGAAATCCGGTGATCTGGCAGCGGGTTGATGCCGGCTTGAACTGCGAAACGCTCGCCGCGCAACGATCGGACCTCTTTCCTCCCAACCCGAAGGTCGACTGGTAATCCAGCCCCAACGGGCTGGTCTGAGTTTCTGACAGTCAGACCAGCGCTTCAGAACGCCGATCAGATGGTGCGGTCCACGTCGGCCCACCAAGGATCTCGAAGATCACGCTTGGTGAGCTTGCCGGCCGCGCTTCGCGGAAGTTCTTCATGCACCTCGAAGCTGCGGGGCACCTTGAATCCGGCGAGCCGTTCACGACAGAACGTGATGAGTTGACCCTCGAACTCCGAGGACCATTCGACACCTAGACGCAGTGTGAGCGCGGCGTGCACCGACTCGCCCATCTCCGTGTTCGGTATGCCGAAGACGGCGGCATCGATGATGTCGGGATGCTCGACGAGCACGCCTTCGATCTCAGCGGGGTAGATGTTCACACCACCGGAGACGATCATGTCGATCTTGCGGTCGCTCAGGTAGAGGTAGCCGTCGTCGTCGAAGAAGCCGACATCGCCGAGGGTTGCGTACCCCTCACCACGGTGGGCCGCCGCAGTCTTCTCGGGGGCGTTGTGGTACTCGAACTTGGAACCCATGAGGCTGCGGAACCAGATCTGACCGGGTTGGTTCGTCGGGAGCGACGCGCCCTCCTCATCGAAGATCGCGATCTCCATGATCTCGAGCGGTCGACCCACACTGCCGGGCCGGGTGAGCCAGTCCTCGGACTCGATCATCGAAAGGAACCCACCCTCGGTGCCGCCGTAATACTCGGCCACCACCGGGCCGACCCAGTCGATCATCCGACGTTTCACCGACGGCGGACATGGTGCTGCTCCGTGGACGATACGGGTTAGTGAGGCGCCGCTGAAGTTCTCGCGAACCTCGTCGGGAAGTTCAAGCATCCGAACCATCTGGGTGGGTACGAGATGCATGCTGGTGACCTGATGACGGTCGATGAGCGCGAGAACCTCCGCTGCGTCGAACCGATGTTGCATGACAACGGTGGCCCCGCAGCACAGCGCGCCGGCGCCGAACACCCACTGGGCCGAGTGGTAGATAGGGCCGCATACCAACTGGACCCCGCGACCACCCGGTGTGACACCGATCATGGGGGCCATCGAATGGGCGATGAGCGTGAGCATCTCCGGCGGTCCGCCCACCGTGCTGAGCGTGGAGCGCACACCCTTCGGGAATCCGGTCGTGCCCGATGTGTAGAACATCGGCCCACCGCGCTGGGCATCGTCAATCTCACCGTCATGACTGCTCGCGAGTGCGTCCTCATAGGACTCGAAACCATCGGGGAGAGCGGAGGCATCGATCACCAGCCGGGCTCGGAGCGCCGACGCCTCGGCCAGCGCCAATGCGTCGAGCACCACAGGCAACCACCGTTCATCAGTGATGACCGCTGCCGCCGATGCATCATCAATCACGTAGGCGACCTCGCGAGCCACGAGATGCCAGTTGACCGGAACCAGCAGCCAGCCAGCGTGCGCGCACGCAAGCGATGCTTCGATGAACTCGGACTGATTGCCGAGCATGGTGACCACGGCGTCGCCCGCTACCAAGCCACGGGCCCGCAATGCATGCACCAGGCGGGTCACCCGCGAATCGAGCTCGACCCACGATGTCGTACCGCGGTCGTCGATGATCGCCGGCTCATCACCACGTTCGGCAACGATCGGCCCGAGAACAGCGGTCATGGCCGCACCGCCAGTTCGAAGTTCATGGGTCGGTGGGTGCGGATCGCGTGAAGCCGAAGACGGAACATGACGGGCAACGTAGCAACAGCGCAGCGGACCCGCCTGCCTTCCGTCGCCTACGGGTCGCAGACTGCGACCGGTAGTGTCCGGGAGTGGCCTCTCCCGTTGATCGTCCCGCACTCCAACGCAGCGCGATCATCGACGCAGCCCGGGAGATGATTGTGGCCGGCGGACTCGAGGCGCTGTCGCTGCGGCGTCTCGCCCGACAGCTGGGGGTCACCGCACCGGCGCTCTATGGCTACGTGCACAGCAAGCAGGATCTGCTCAGCGCCATTGCCGAGGCCGAAATCGAGCGGCTCTCGTCCCGGTTCACTGATGTTGATGACGCCGACCCGATCGATCGCATCCGGGCGCACAGCCGCGCATACATCACCTATGCCCGTGAGAATCCCGAACTGTTCCAGGTCATGCTGCTGGCACCGCCGGCTCTGCCCGATTCAGGGGTTCCCGACGAAGCCGTGGCTCCATCCACAACAAACGCGTTCTCCACGGCAGCCGGAGCAATCGAGGACGCCATCGCCGCCGGCAGCATCGAAGCCGATGACCCCCAGATGGTTGCGCTCATGCTCTGGAGCGGCGCCCACGGCGTTGCCACCGTGCTGCAGCTCGGCTTCGATCTCCCAACGGAGTTCGAAGACGCCATGATCAACGAGATGACCGATCGTCTGCTTTCCGGTTACGGATACCGGGGCTGAACCCGCCGGCTCGGCGCAGAACCTCACGCATCAGGGACCGCGACTGGGGTAAACAGTGTTAGGTGCCAGCGGCTCTGCCCCCAGGGGCGGTCACCGCAGGGTACGTGCACCGCAACCAGGGGGAAGAAACACCATGAGCCGCAGCATGAGCCGCACCTTGTCAATGGTGACATCAGTCGCCACCGCCGCCGTCCTGATCCTCTCCGTTGCCGCGTGCAGCGAAAGCACCAGCCAGGAGAGTTCGTCGACCACACTCGCCAAGAGCTGTGAGGCCACTGCGCTGCTCGACTGCGCCCGGCAGTCAGTGCTCGCTCCATACACACCCGACAAGCCCACCGTGGCCACCGGCGAGCCGATCAACCTCGGCATGATCAATCAGGACAACACCGTCGCTGGTTCCTTCCCCGAACTGAGCCTGGCGGTGAAGGCCGGTATCGAGTTCATCAACAAGGAGATGGGCGGCGTGAAGGGTCGCCCGCTCGCCCTCGAGGTCTGCAACACCGAGTTCTCCGCCGAGGGATCCACCAACTGCGCCCAGAAGTTCGTGCAGCAGAAGTTCCCCGCCGTGCTCGGCGGCATCGACGTCTTCGGAAACGGCATCGACACCCTCGCCGACAACAAGATCCCCTACGTGGGTGGCATCCCGGTCAGTTCGCAGTCGTTCAGCTCCCCCAACTCGTTCCAATGGAGCGGTGGCAGTCAGGCGGCCGCAGTCGCATTTGCTTGGTACGCAACTGAAGAGCTGCAAGCCAAGAAGGTCTCCATCGTCTACGGCGAGTTCGGTTCGATCGCCGCAAGCGCCCAGATGGGCAAGAAGGTCCTCGAGGACAAAGGCGTCTCGGTGCAGATGGTCCCGTATCCGGTGATGTCCACTGATCTCAGCCCCGCCATCAACGCCGCAGCCTCAAGCACTCCCGATGCGATCTTCCTCATGGCTGCTGATACCGGCTGCAAGGGCGGCTTCGACGGCATCGCTGCCCTCGGCATCAAGGTCGCATCGTTCTACGTGGGCGCATGCGCTGCCCCCGGGATCATCAGCCAAGTCGACGCCACGAAAACCAATGGCGCCTACTTCAATGTCGAGGGCCCGATCATGGGTGATCCGCCGATCCCCGACAACCTGCTCTACTCCGGCGTGATCAACAAGTATGGCAACGGCCTCGACCCCGTGGGTGCCGGCACAGTGACCTTCCGAGCGCTCATGAATCTCTACGCGATCCTCAACCAGATCGACGGCGATATCACCCCGGCAGCGATCACCGCAGCGCTCGAAGCAACCGTCGACGCTCCGAACTTCGCCGGGCATCCCTACACCTGCAACCACAAACAGTTCGTGGGGCTTCCCGCCGTGTGCTCGCCGCAGCAGATCCTCGCCCAGATCGACAACCGGAAGCTGAGCCAGATCACCGACTGGATCGACGTCGGCACGATCTACAAGGGCTGACCCCCGAGGCCCCGGAGGATCCCATCAGCACCTACATCGGATATCTGCTCGCCGGACTCGGCGGTGGGGCGGTCATCGCCTCGCTCGCCCTCGGCCTGATCCTGACCCATCGTTCCTCAGGGGTCGTCAATTTCGCGCACGCCGCCATGGGCGTCTACGTCGCGTTCGCCTACTTCGAGTTCCGCGAAACCGGCGACTGGGTGCTGCCCATCATCGGCCTGCCAGCACGAGTGCATCTGATGCCGCGGCCCACATTGGTCACCGCGCTGGTGTTCGCAGTCATCCTCGGCGCATTGCTCGGGGTGCTGGTGCATCTGTTGGTGTTCCGCCCATTGCGTCGCTCCTCGGCGCTGGCCCGGGTCGTGGCCGCCCTCGGACTCATGCTCTATCTCCAGGAGATCGTGCGTCTTCGATTCCCGGTCAGCGGCGCAGCAGTGGTTGCCCATCGCCCGGTGCTGCCCGACTCTCCCGTCCGCCTGTTCGGCACTGCGGTCACCGAGAACCGCCTGATCCTGGCGGTACTCGCGGTCGTGGTAGCGGCTGCGCTCACTGCGCTGTTCCGCTTCACCCGGTTCGGACTCGCCACCCGGGCGGCCGAAGGAAACGAGAAGGGCGCGCTCCTGCTGGGAATCGCCCCGGACCGACTTGCTGGTGTGTGCTGGGCCATCGCCTCGGTGCTCGCCGGACTCGCGGTCATCCTCATCGAACCCATTGCCGGGCTGAGCCCCACCACCTCACTGCTCGTCATTCCCGCACTTGCCGCAGCAATGATCGCCAGCCTCCACTCGTTCGCGCTGGCGACAATCGCCGGTCTCGCCATTGGTATGGCCCAATCACTCGTGCTCGGGTGGGCGGTACGTCCCGATACCCACCTCATCCCCGACTGGCTCCCCACCACCGGTTTGCAACAACTCATTCCGGCCATCGTGATCATCGTGGTGCTCATCCGCAATGGCGATGCGCTGCCTGATCGTTCGGCAATTGCCTCGCGGCGACTTCCACCCTCACCCCGTCCACGCCATGTCCTGTTGTGGACGATCGGGCTCGTCGGCATCGTGTCGGTTGCGCTCGTCACCGTTGGCGCCGGGTACCGCCACGCTCTCATCGTGTCGATGGTGTTCGGTCTGCTCGCTCTATCGGTCGTGGTGCTCACCGGCTACAGCGGACAGATCTCGCTTGCCCAATTGGCCTTCGCCGGTGTCGCCGGGTTCGCCGCGATCCGACTCACCGAGCACCATGTGCCGTTCCCCATCGCGCTCGTTCTGGCCTCGCTGATCGCCACCGTCATCGGCGTGCTCGTCGGCTGGCCCGCTACCAGGGTGCGCGGAATGAGCCTCGCGATCGCCACACTCGCGTTGGCCGTGGCCATCGAAGGACTCGTGCTCGCCAGCACCGCTCTCTCCAACGGTCAGGCCGGATCAGCGGCACCGCGTCCGTACTTCTTCGGTATCGATGTTGGTATCGGCGCCACGGGCGACGACAACTTCCGGCCGGCATTCGGGTTCCTCTGTCTGGCCATCCTCACCCTTGCCTGCCTCGCTGTTGCGAACCTCCGACGCAACCGCACCGGTCTGCGTTGGCTCGCGGTGCGGGCCAACGAACGCGCTGCAGCCGCGGCCGGCATCGATGTCACCCGGGCCAAGCTCGGCGCCTTCGCCGTGTCGTCGTTCCTTGCAGGGTTGTGCGGCGTGCTCATGGCGTTCTCGGTCACCACACTCTCGCCCACCTCTTTCATGGTGATCGGCTCGCTGGTGGCCGTGGCGATGACCTACCTCGCTGGCGTCTCGAGCGTGGGTGGCGCCCTGTTGGCCGGCATGCTTGCGCAATCGGGCATCCTTGTCACAACCATCAACGAAACCAGCGGTTCGGACTCTTCGAAGTCAGTCTTCGCAATCAGCGGCTTGGCGCTCATCGTTGCGGCCATCTGGGTGCCCGAAGGCATAACCGGGCTCGTGCGGTCACGCTTCACACGGTCAACTCCTGCACCCACACCGGCCCTCAACCCCACGCCCGCGGCTGTACTCCTCAGCGCAGACGGTGAAGCATGAGTCTTCTCGACGTCGACAATCTCAGCGTGAAACACGGCGTACTGATCGCCCTCGATGGCGTGCGGCTTCGCGTTGATGAAGGGCAGATCGTCGGTCTGATCGGTCCCAACGGCGCTGGTAAGACCACGTTCATCGACACCGTCACCGGCTTCACCAGGGCGACCAACGGGCAGATCACCTTCGATGGCCGTGACATCACACGCGCTCCGGGCCATCAGCGATCGCTCGCTGGACTCGTGCGCACGTTCCAGTCGCTCGAACTGTTCGATGACATGACCGTGCTCGACAATCTCGCCGTCAGCACACAGTCACCTTCGCTGTGGGCGACGATCACCGATGCGCTCTGGCCGAAGTCCCACGACCTCTCGCACGCGCATCGCGTGCTCGATCTCCTCGACCTCTGGCCCGTAGCTGACCGACTCCCCACCGAACTGTCCAACGGGCAACGACACGTGGTGGCCCTTGGCCGAGCGCTGGCATCCTCGCCGCGTCTTGTCCTTCTCGATGAGCCCGCCGCCGGACTCGATCCCACCGAGACCGCAGAACTCGCTGCCACTCTGCGCAAGCTGCCGGCAATCGGAACCAGCGTGCTGGTCGTCGATCACGACATGTCGCTCATCATGAATGTGTGCGACACCGTGCATGTCCTCGACTTCGGCAAGGTCGTGGCCAGTGGTGCACCCGATCAGGTCCGTCACAATCCGAAGGTGATCGCGGCATATCTCGGTCGCCCACCCGCACCGGGGGAGCATGCCGATGAGCGCTGAAGAACTCCTGCGTCTCGAGGGCGTCAGCGCTGGATACGACGGCACCGCGGTTGTGCACGACCTGGATCTTGTTGTCACTCGCGGTGAGATCGTCACGTTGATCGGCTCCAACGGTGCCGGCAAGAGCACCACGCTGCTCACCATCTCCGGACTTGTCCCGCTCATGTCAGGCACCATCACCGTGCTCAGCACGACGAGTGCACAGCGCCGGCGCAACCCCACTGGTGAAGTGTGGCGACGCGCCCGACGCGGCGTTGCCCATGTGCCGGAGGATCGTGGCCTGTTCTTCGACCTCACGGGTATGGAGAACCTCCGACTCGGTCAACCGCGAAAGGGCGACAGCGTCTCGATCGAACAGGTGCTCCAGTGGTTCCCCCAACTCAGCGCTGTCCTCAACCGCAGAGCCGGGCTGCTCTCGGGCGGCGAGCAGCAGATGCTGGCAATGGCCCGGGCCATGTTGAGCAAGCCACAACTCCTCCTGGTCGACGAACTCAGTCTCGGTCTCGCACCGATGATCGTTGAGCAACTGCTCTCCGTGCTGCGCACCATTGCCACTGAGACGGGAACCGGGATCCTTGTGGTTGAGCAACATGTGCAACTGGTGCTCGACGTCGCCGACCGGGCTGCACTCATGCGTCAAGGGCGGATCTTGTTCGACGGCGCCGCGGCCGAACTGAAACAGCGCCCCGAGTTGCTCGAATCGGGCTATCTCGGCGACGAGTGACCCCGGCTAGATCAGACCGCGAGCCGCTCCACCGTCGACGAGCAGCGATGTGCCGGTGATGAATCGCGCCTGCTCACTGCAGAGGAACGCCGCTGCGGCACCGAAGTCGGCCGGATCGCCGACGAAGCCGACCGGAATATCCGCGCTGAGTGCATCGAGCTGATCAGCGTGCAGGCTTCGGAGGCGATCAGTGAGATGACTTCCCGGCTGGATGGAATTCACCGTGACCCCATCGGCGGCAATTTCGGTGGCGAGCGTCTTGAGGAATCCGGTGACGCCTGTTCGGGCAGTGACCGAGGCCGCCAGGAACGGAATGGGTTGACGCGCGCCGATGGAGGTGATGGCGAGGATGCGACCCCACCGTTGCTCGCGCATCGATGGCACAGCGGCGAGACACATGGCAATGGTGGAGAGCAGGTTCAATTCGATGGCCGAGCGGTAGTCATCGAGGGGCGTCGAACTGGCCATTCCCCCGGGAGGCCCACCGGCGTTGGCCACAAGGATGTCCAGACCGCCGAGTCGTTCCATGGCCTCGGCAACGAACGCGGTTGCGCCGTCGGTGTTGCTCACATCGGCGCGGATCGCCACGACCCCGTCACCGAGCAGTGCGGCGGCCTGGGCCAGTCGCTCGGGATCACGTCCGCAGATGGCCACCTGCACACCTTCGTCAACCAATGCTTTGGCCGTGGCCAGGCCGAGGCCGGCGGTGGCGGCGGCCACCGCTGCTCGTCGCTGCTTCAGTCCGAGTTCCATGGGCTGGTGTCTATCGCAAATCCACTCGGCCCACTTCCACGCAGTGCGCCGCGTATGGTTCGCCAGCAAAACAGCACTGAACGCTGTTAACCTTGCGAAGTTCCGGGCGGGCGTCCATCCCCGCAGTTCCCCTGGAGGGACCATGAGCCAGACCGATCTCTATACCGGCAACGTCGCTGTCACTGATGATCAGCCCGACCTCGACGGCAATCTGTTCCCCGTTGGCACCGAGAGCGATATCGCTGAGTTGCGCATCACCGGCAAGCTCCCCGAGGGCCTGCGCGGTTCGTTTGTGCGCAATGGTCCGAACCCCATGTTCGATCCGATCGGCCGCTATCACATGTTCGATGGCGACGGCATGCTCCACCGCATCGTGTTCGACGAGGGTCGGGCCTCGTATCGCAATCGTTGGATCCGTTCGCGTGGGCTGCGCGCCGAGGTCGGTCTCGGCCGTGCGGTGTACCCCGGTCTCGCCGACGTCATGAACATGCCCGACGCATCACTGGTTGGCGATGCCGGTCCGGTGAAGAACCCCGCCAACACGCACATCATCCGCCACGCCGGTCGCCATCTCGCTCTCTGGGAAGGTGGTCTGCCCACCGAAGTCACTGCCGAACTCGACACCATCGGTGAGTTCAATTTCAACGGCAAGCTCCGCGGCGCCATGACCGCCCATCCCCGACTCGATGCCCGAACCGGTGAGATGTTCTTCTTCGCCTACTCGGTGTTCGAACCGGTCATCCGCTACTACGTCGTCAATGCCGCCGGCGAGCTCGTCCATCAGGCCGTGCTCGACATCCCCGCTCCGGTGATGATGCATGACTTCGTGATCACCGAGCACCACGCGGTGTTCCTCGACTCGCCGCTCGTGTTCGACCTCGAGAATCTGGGCAAGGGTTCGCTTGTCAGTTGGAAGCGCGACAACGGCACCCGCATTGGCGTGCTCCCCCGCTATGGCAATGCCGACGAGATCCGCTGGTTCGAGATCGATCCCGGCCACGTGCAGCACTTCTGGAACGGTTGGGTCGATGGCGACCGCATCGAATTCTCCGGCACCCGTTTCGCCCGCCCCGACTTCGGACTCGAAGGCACCGAGGAGACCGCCGACCGCAACGTGCCGCCGTATCCCACGAAGTTCTGGGTCGATCTCGCCGCCGGTACCGCCGGTTGGGAACAGTTCGACGATCTCGGTGGCGACTTCGCGCGCGTCAACGACGACCTCACCGGCATGCGCACCCGCCACCACTACATGGCTGCTGCCGTGAACCCCGAACGTCGTCTCGGCGACTTCGACAGCATCGTCGCCTATGACGATGTCACCGGCGCGCGTGCGGTCTGGAACTCCGGCCCCAGCGGCCATGTGGGCGAAAGTGTGTTCGCCCCCGACCCCGACGGCAGCGGCGAGAACGATGGTTGGTTGGTCAATGCTGTGTACGACTCGGCCACCGACTCCACTGACATCTGCGTGCTCGATGCCCGCGATGTCGCTGCCGGTCCGATCGCACGCGTGCATCTCCCCCAGCGCATGCCGTTCGGATTCCACGCCAACTGGTTCGCGGCGAACTGAGCTTCAGAACAGTTCGTCGCACTCGCGGGCCACATCGCGGATGGCGCCGTGGAGGTCCTCAGGCACGCTGGCCATGACCTCGTCGGAAAGTTCGTCGGAGAACCGGAGCCGTTCGGCGTCGACCAGGTCGTTATAGGCCGGCATCCATGCTGAATGCAGCAACAGCGGCACGCATTCCCGGTTGGTTCCCTTGAGCACCGCGATGGGTCCGTTGCCGATCGCAGCAGCATCGAACAACTCCACGCGGAAGCCGTCGTCGGAGAGCACCGGCAGCACCACATAGCCATCGTGACCACCGGGTTCGCCACCGGCATAGGCGCTATGCGCAGCGTTCGTACCGCAGTCACGCGGAGCGAATGTGGGTGAGGTGATGTGATCGCTGAGATCGGAGTACTCCCAGCGCGCCTTCAAATCCATCGAACCGCGCTCGAAGGTGGCCAGTGCACCGGGCGTTTCCTCACGCAGTTGATCGAGATTGATACGGCCCTCGTAGAGCTTCGCCGCCCGTTGTGAGATGTTGCCGGGTCGGCAGCCCTGATAGGTCACATGATGGAGCGTGGGTTTCGACATCCCCTCCGTGGACCAGTCCATTGCGGAGAGCTGCAGGTTGAAGTTCCAATCCTCGCGGTAGACGCCGCGTTCGATGGCCCGGCCGGTGTTGGGATCGAACAGCACCTCGACGATGCTCTCGGGAGCCATCGCCATGTTGTAGAGACCAACTGCGGCCGGATCGATGGGGTTGCCGTTCACATCGAGATCGTCGGGCTTGAGATAGAGAGCGAGATCCATGAGGTCCATGCCCTCCCACACGACCGAAATGCCATCGGAGTCATCCCAGCGACCATAGAAATGCCCGGTGGGTGGCGACATCATGATGGTGACGGGAGCCACCGGTGATCCGCTGGGTAGTCCTTCGAGTTGATCCTTGCGGATGAGCCATACCGGCACCTCGTCATCGATGGTGAGTTCGCGTTCACCACCGAACATCTCGGCCGGATCAGGTTTGAAGTTGCCGGAATCGGCAAGGATCAGCCAGTCGCGGGTCTGACTGACGGTGTGGGTGGAACCACCGAAGACCACGCCATCAAGCGGCCAGTAGCGCACCTGCGTGCCGTCGGCGGCGTCGTAACGCACCACTGCGGGTCGCATGCCGAAGCTGGGTTCGAACACGAAGTCCAGCTTGACGCTCCACATGCAGTCGCGATCGGGATCGACAACGGGATGCGCCGAGGAGAGCAGGAATGGCATCACGCCAGGCATTGAAAGCGAGTTGCCGCCCCAACTGTCGCGATGGCCGACCTCGGCCACGAACTCAAGGGTGCCGGGATGGATCTCGATGGGCCGACCTGCGTCCCATGTGGTGAAGAGGCGTCCACCCCAGGGCAGCGGCGCGGTGTTGGAAGCGTTGGCCGGACCGAGCACCGACTGATAGCCGGTGCCGCTGGTGCTGAACTGCCCGGGCAGACGATCCCACAGGCGTTTGCCCGGGGATTGGATCGAACGCGATTGCCAGGCGAAGCGTCCGACGGATGCGCCGCGGGTACCCGGTTCGAGCGCGAGACGGCAGGTGGCGCCCCAGTCGAAGATCCCGTATTCCATCGGCGTGCAGTGCTGGGGACTCGAGAACACCATCTCGCCACTGA
>CAFBNC010000045.1_pt1 | contig 14426 bp, 13 predicted proteins | sample 7269161 | NCBI WGS metagenome assembly CAFBNC01 (sample SAMEA6814082, study PRJEB35770) | freshwater metagenome | biome: Freshwater; feature: Freshwater reservoir; material: water | place: Czech Republic | collected 2017-05-23 | depth 30m m
CATAGCTGGGGGCCAGTGATGCATCCGAGGAATCGATGCCGAACACATGGCGCAGCTGGGCAACGGTCATGTGATTGATGAGGGCGGAGCCGGTATCGGGATCGAGATTCTCGGGCATGCAGCCGTCCTCGCCGAGGCGCAGCAGGTTGTCGGGAGCCGGCAGCTTGCCGGAGTACTGCATGAGACCGCCGCCCTCACGGATCGGCTTGCAGATGTCGGTGAACGCGTTATGACCGGCGCCCTTGAGCACCAGGAAACGCTTCGGAGCAGCGAGCCAGTCGTATTCCTCCGAGACCCTGGCGAGCGGAATCGTCTGATCCACCTCACCGGCCAGCAACATGGTGGGCTTGTCCGGCGGAGTCTGCGCCGCGTACGCCGCAGTGATCTGATCGGCGGTGGTGGTGCTCTCGTAGTTCATCTTCAGCGGCGCACCCGGCGCCTGACCGATGAAGGTCTTCACCTCGGGGTCGTAGGCGAACTTGCCGGCCGCTGAACCACCAGCGGAATGACCCTCAGCTGCAAGTTGGTCGAAGTTCATCGAACCAGCGAACGGTCCTGACTCATTGTCGGCCTTGAGGCGCGCCAGTGTGTTGCGCAGATCCTGCACATCGGTTTCGCCCCGCTTGACCCGTCCGAGCGAATTCGCGGCGAGATCGCGCTCGAGATGATCAGGAGCCGCCGACACGAAACCCCATGAGGCGAGGTGCGCGAGATGCTGCGAGGTGAATTCGGGATAGCCACCGAAACCGTGACTGTGGATGAGAACAGGGAACGGACCATCGTTGGCGATGGGGGCATCCTTCGTGGCGTTGAGCGGCACTTCCTGGATGAGTGCGGCGGGAATGGCCGCTCGCAGCGCCGGCGGGAAGGCATCGGCCGAACTGTAGGAGGTGACGGGCGTGCCCTCGCCGAGGCGGTCCTTATCGGCCGGGTAGAACATGTAGACCAGTCGATCGTCCATCATGAACGAGGTCGTTCCCACGGGGTACGGGCCCGGCTTCGAGTAGTCGACCGCAGCCGATGCCGAGGAACTCTTCGATGATGAACTCCCGCAGCCGGACACGAGCCCGGCGCTGAGGGTGAGCACTGCGAACAGCGCAGTGATGACAGCGAGTGAACGACGCACCTGGACTCCTTGATGAGGAAATGACTGAGGAAATGAACGACACGACTGTTGACGAGGTTGTTGGCGGAGTAGCGGTTGGAGTAGCGGTTGGAGTAGCTGTTGGAGACCCGCAGCCACCCCCGAGCGTCTGCTCCTACCTGCGTTCAGCGGCCTCACCATAGATGCCCTTGGCCATCAAGGACCGCTCAGAATCACGCCGTAACGCATAAATCTCGCTGGCCGCAGCACGAACAGCGGCACTGTCGGGTTCGGCGACAACTGCCCATTCGATGAGCTGACAGGCCAAACGGAGCGAGTCGGCATCGGCCGGGCGGCCAATCGGTCCGCCAGCGCTGCGAGCACCATCGGCCAGTGCCTGTGCCCGGGCCACCAGCGCCTCGACGCCTCCGGCCAGCGCGGCAACTTCGAACGCCACTTCGGCATCGGCCGGCGGCTTGAGTCGGGCGGGATTGCCGTCGTACCAACCGCCATACAAGCGCCAGATATTGCGGACCACGAACTCGGGTTCGTCGTACACGGGCTGCAGATAGGGGCGCTCCATCAGATGCTCGGGCACCTTCACCGTATGGATGATGGTGTCGAGGGTGGCTCCGGCGTTCATCATGGCGAGCGTTGAATCGACGAGATGCTCGAGGGCTTCGGCGGTCTCGCCCAGCACGCGCTGCACCCGCTCGGCACCACCGATGGGCAGACCATGCGCGGGCAGCAGGAGTTCGGGTTGCATGGCGGCGATATCGCGCAACGCTCGGGCCCAATCCTGCGGATAGCGCTGCACCTTCTGCGGATTGCCAGCATTGGGGAAGGACCAGATGAGCAGATCGCCGAGACACGCAGCACGGCGTGTCGGCACCCACGCCCAGGTGTGATCGTCGGTCTCACCGCGGGTGTGATGCAGTTCGAACGCAGTGCCACCGATATCGAGCGTGAGGGCATCGCGATAGGTGACATCGGGTTCAGCGAACCGACGCGGGAACGACGGACCGCCATCGGCACCGGTGCCCATGACCCCCGACTTCTTGAACTGCCGATGATTGATGAACGCGTTGTACCCGTTGGTGAGTTGGTAGCGCTCGAAACGATCGTGGATGGCTTCGTGCCCAACGATGGTGGGCGCTTGTTCGCCACGCTCAGCCGCCTCGCGCACCAGCACCTTGCCGCCACCCACATGATCGATATGTCCGTGGGTGTACACGAGCGTGTGGAACGGCGAACTGTCCCAGTCGCGGATGCGCTTGAACGCAACGGGCGCCAAGGCCTCAAGGGTGCCGTCAAACAGAACCGTGCCCTCATCAGTGCTGAAGGCAATGACATGGGAGAACGACTCGACCATGGCGAGCCCATCAGCCAGTTCCGACAGTTCGAGGTTGATGCGATTGGTGGGGCCGAGCTCGACCCGGGTTCCCTCGCCATCAAGGAACTTCGAGGAGAGTTCGATGAGATCAGTCATCGCCAGTTCCTCGTGTCGAGCACGGGATTGTCGCGGCGGGTGTTGCCCATCGATGCCGATCCACCGCGGAACGGTGAGTAGTCGTGACCCGGATACAGGATGGTGGTGTCGGGGATACGGGCCAGCCGTTTGGTGAGGCTGTCATGCAGTTCCTGGGGATCGCCGCCGGGGAGATCGGTACGACCGCATCCGTCGAGGAACAGCGTGTCGCCCGAGCAGAGATGATCGTGCACGAGGATGCATTGGCTGCCCGGGGTGTGACCCGGTGTGTGAATGAGCTCGATCCCGATCTCGCCCACCTTCACCACATCGCTGCCGCTGTGGCACACCAGTTCGGCATCGGTGAGATGGGTGACCTTCTTGACGAACTCGGCCTCGGCGCTCTGCACATGAACCGGTACTGGTGCCAGTTCGAGCAACTCCTGCACGCCCTGGATGGAATAACCCATCATCTCTCCGCCCACATGATCGGGGTGGTAGTGGGTGGCGATGGAACCCACGAGTCTCATGCCATCGGCGGCGAGCACCTCAAGGATGCCGGCGACGTCATAGGCCGGGTCGACCACGACGGCCTCACCGGTCTCACGGTCGCCCACGAGGTACACAAAATTGACCATCTGCTGGGCCAACGGATCGGTGCGGGCGATGTCGCGGCCCGACAGCAGTTGGCGGAAGTACAAGCGGTTCGGGGTTTCGACAGCAGTCATCTCCCCATTCTCGCCGCTCTGAGGCACACTTTGCAGATGAATCCGCCGGCGAAGCGCACATCGATGGTGCCCGATGCTGCTGATCTGCCCGATGTGCTGCCCACCGACCGCCTGCAGGTCAGCGGGATGCCCGTTCCGGCGGTGCGTGAACAACTCCGTCGCATACCCAATAGCCGCAACGTGCTCAACGTGATCTCGGTATGGGCCCAAACCTTTGGCGTGCTGGCAGTGGCCTGTCTGATCACTCCGAAGCTGCCCGTCGCTGCTGCGCTCGGCGTGTGGGCGCTCACCTTCCTGCTGATCGGTCGCGGCTACTCGCTGCTCTCGATCCTCGCCCATGAGGCGGTGCATCGCTGCCTGTTCAGCCGCCGTCGGGCCAATGATCTTGCCGGGCGCTGGCTGCTCGCGTATCCGGCGTTCATCCCCTTCGACGCCTACCGCCGCCAGCACATCGCCCATCATCGTGACGAACTCGGACCGAACGAGCCCGACCTCAACCTCTATCGCAACTATCCGATTCCGAGCGCCTCGCTGAAGCGCAAACTACGCCGCGACGCGTTCGGCGAATCGGGCTACAAACATCTGCGTGGTCTCATCATGGCAGTGGTGCGGAAATCGAGTCGGCCCTACGCCATCTCCATCGTGATCACGCAGTTCGTGCTGGCCGCGGCGATGACCCTGCTGTCGGGACGCTGGTGGCTGTGGCCGTTGTTCTGGCTGGCCCCGTGGCTCACGGTGTGGCGAGTGCTCAACCGTCTGCGCGGTATCGCCGAGCATGGCGGCATGGAGCACTCCGTCGACCGTCGCCGAACCACCCATGTGGTGCGTCAGCGTTTCGCCCCCCGGTTCTGGATCGTGCCGTTTAACACCGGCTGGCACCTCGCCCATCACACCGATATGGGCGTGCCATTCCAGAATCTGCCAGCACTACACGATGAACTGGTGGCCTCCGGCTGGGTCACACCGGCCATCGAGCAGCCGAGCTATATCGCTCTCTGGAAGACTCTCGGTTCGGGCTGAATCCGTCCACCACCGACGCGGCCAACACTTGCTGCGTCAACCGCATCAACCGCAACTCAGAAACATCGCAGTCCATATCGCAGTCCATATCTCTTGGGGGAGAACCAATGTCGAGGCAGAACGCCGCTGGTGTCGCGCATGAACCGCTCACCGATCAACTGCTCTACAACGCGTTCCCGGCGAAGGACCCCTTCCCGCTCTATTCGCAACTGCGCGAAACCAATCCGGTGGCCTGGTGTGAAACCGGCGATCTCGGTGGCGGCCCGTTCTGGGTTCTGAGTCGTCACGCCGAGGTCATGGCGGTGTCCACCGACCCGGCCACGTTCTGCTCCGGTCGCGGCATCATCACCTTCGAGGTGGGCGTGCATTACGACAATCCGCCCACCATGATGCATACCGACCCGCCTGAGCACACCCGCTATCGCAATCTCGTGCAACCCGCATTCGGTCGTCGCATGGTGCGCACGCTCGAAGACGCCACCCGTGAAGCCGCCAAGGTGCTCGTCGATGCCCTGCCGCTCGATGCGCCCGTCGACATCGTGCCGCCACTCGCGGTGCCGTTGCCGGTGCAGGTCATCGCCCAACTGCTGGGGCTGCCCGAAAGCCAATGGGACCGGGTGTGGGAATGGTCCGAGGCTTCTATTCCCGGAACTGAGATCTACAACGACGCTGAACGCAAGAACGCGCTGAACGCCGAGATGTACACCGAGCTTCTGCGCTTGGTGGAGGTCGCCCGCGAGACCCCGGGTGACGATGTCATCTCGCTGCTGGCCGGCATCGAACTCGATGGCGACCGACTCAGCAACGAGGAACTGCGCATGTTCCTCAACCAGTTGCTCGTGGCCGGCAACGAGACCACCCGCAACACCATCTCCGGTGGACTCGTGGCCTTCGCCCAGAACCCCGAGCAATGGGACCGCCTGCGCGCCGACCGATCGCTCATCAACAGCGCAGTCGAGGAAATCCTGCGCTGGACCACTGCAGTGATCTATTTCGTGCGCACAGCAACCAAAGACACCGTGCTCGGCGGGCAGAACATCGCCGCCGGCGAGGCACTCATGATGCTGTACGCGTCAGCCAATCGCGATGAGGCCGAGTTTGGTCCCACTGCTGATCAGTTCGACATCGGGCGCACACCCAACCATCACGTGGCGTTCGGTTTCGGCGTGCATTTCTGCCTTGGCGCCGCGCTCGCCCGCCTCGAAGTTGCCGCTGTACTCGACGCGCTGCTCGACCGCGGTGTCACCCGGCTCGAGTTGGCCGGCGAGGTTGGTGTGTCAGCGAGCAACATCATTGCCGGAGTCACCGAGGCGACAGTCATCCTGCACACATCCTGAAACCAGCGAGTATGAGCGTTCTGGCTCGGAGCTGATTCAGCGTTCCCGCCACGCCTCTTCCGCCCGGCGGGTGATCTCGCGCAACGGCTCGCCCAACGCTCTCGCTGCTCTCGCCACATCGTCGTACTCAGCCTTCGCCCGACCAGCGGTGTACTTCACCCGGATCTCATGACCGTCGATCATCACCGTGTCGAAGATGCGGGCCTGCGGCCACCGTTCCATCGTTCGTCCGCGCACACCCATGGTGCCGGTCTCACGCACGAGCACCTCACGCAACGCCGCAGCATCTGAAGGATCGGCAAGCACACTGACCGTGCACGCCGGACGCCCCTTCTTCATGATGATCGGGGTGAGCCATGCATCATGTGCTCCGGCGGCGAGCAACTGCTCGATGACATAGGCGAGCGTTTCGCCGGTGACGTCGTCGACATTCGTCTCGAGCAGGACCACGGCCTGACCCTCGATGGCATCGGTCGCGGAGCGGGTGCCGATCACCACACGGGTGAGGTTGGGCCGATCGCCAAGATCGGCAGTTCCGGCGCCGTAGCCGGACCGTTCGATGGTCATGGCCGGCATGCCACCCCATTCGACAACATTGGCGGCCAGCAGTGCCGCACCTGTCGGGGTGGTGAGTTCGCGCTCGACGTCGAGCCCATAGGTGGGCGCACCGGCAAGCAGTGCCACCACTGCCGGCACCGGTACGGGCAGAACCCCATGCGCGGCGCGCACCGTGCCGGTGCCGTCAGCCACTGGCGATGACGCAACCTCATCCACCCCGAGCAGTTCGAGGGCGATGCACACGCCAACCACGTCGATGATGGCGTCGAGCGCGCCCACCTCATGGAAGTGCACCGACTCCGGTGGCTGACGATGCAGACGTCCCTCGGCCTCGGCCAACGCCCGGAACGTGGCCAGCGCACGACGATGCACACGGTCGGGCAATTTCGCGTCGGCCACGATGGCAGCGACCACAGCCGCTGACCGGGCCGGAGGTGTGGCCTCCGTGTGTACATGCACTTTTGTGCCGCCGATGCCGGAACGCAGCACGGTCTCGGTCTCGATCGACCAACCACCCACCGGCAGGCGAGCGAGCATGGATCGCAGTTCGTCGACATCGGCACCGGCATCGATGAGCGCACCGAGGGCCATATCGCCGGCGATGCCCGAGAAGCAATGGAACCAAGCGACCCGCGTTGTCGGCCCGTCGGCCGCGGGGATGGTGATGCCCTCCCAGGCCACCGGCCCCTCGATCACGGTGTCGATCTGCGTGTGGGGGTGAGAACCACCGTGGTCGGTGTCATGCGAATGATCGGGGTCGTGCGCCTGCCCGGGGGAATCGCCGTGAACGTGATCGTGTGGTTCAGACATCGGGCCGCTCGGACACGCGCGCGTTGAGCATGCGCAGAATCGCACAGGCCGCCCCGAAGCCGTTGTCGATACCGACCACCGTGAGCCCTGATGCACACGAGGCCAACATGCCGAGCAATGCCGTGACGCCTTCAAGTGATGCGCCGTAACCCACCGATGTAGGAACGGCCACCACCGGCGCCGCAGTGAGACCGCCCACCACACTGGCCAGCGCTCCCTCCATACCAGCGACAACCACGATGGCATCAGCTGCAGCCAACTCATCGACTGCATCGAGCACCCGGTGGAGCCCCGCCACACCGATATCGGCGATGCGAACCGGATGAAGGCCATATGCGCTCAGGGTGGCGGCACACTCATCAGCCACCGGCAGATCAGCGGTTCCGGCGGTGACCACGACGATGCGTTCGGCACGAGCAGCCGCTGGGCGCCACACAACAGTGTGTAACTCGGTGCCGTGACGATCGCCGCCTCCCGCCGCGATGACCACGCCGTCGGGATTTGCTCCGGTTGCCGCCGCGACCTGTGGAGCCGAGGCCCGTGACAGCACCACCGGTCCACTTCCGGGTTGGGCCAGCAGTTCGGTCACGATCGCGGCGCAGTGACCAGCTTCTTTGCCGGGGGCGAACACGGTCTCGGCCATCCCCTGGCGCAGCGAGCGATGGTGGTCGATACGAGCGAAGCCAAGATCGGCGAAGGGGAGTCGACGTAGAGCGGCGACGGCATCATCGGCACTGACCTCGCCGCGCTGCAGCCCTTCGACCAAATTCCGCAGGCTCACCTCGTCCATGGCCTCTATCCTCGCTGATTGTGAACGCCCCCGCCGAAAAGACCACCGAATCTGCTGACTGGTCGGGACGAACCATCGCCTATCTGGGTCCTGTGGGCACGTTCTCTGAACAAGCGCTGCTGAGCCAGCCCGATCTTGCCAGCGCCAGCGTTCTTCCGATGAGCACATTCGGTGAGGTGCTGCGCGCCACCGAAGACGGCGAGGTCGACTACGCCTTCGTCGCGATCGAGAACGCCATCGAGGGAACAGTGAACGCCACCCAGGACGCTCTCGTGTTCGACGCCGATCTGTTCATCCAACGCGAGGTCGTCCTGCCGATCCACCTCGATCTCATGGCCCAACCCGGAGTTGCCCTCGGTGACATCACCCAGGTGATGTCGTACCCGCACGCGCTCGCCCAATGCCGTCACTATGTGGCCCGTGAACTGCCCGGCGCGATCCCCGAGGCAGCGAATTCCACCGCGGAAGCAGCACGGCTGATCGCTGCCGCCACCGGCGAACTCGCCCGAACCGGTGCCGCCATTGGGCCGAGCCGCGCGGCAGCGGTGTACGGGCTTGAGGTGCTCGCCCACGCCATCGAGGATCACCCGGATAACGCGACTCGATTCCTGCTTGTTACTCGCGACCTCATTCCCGCCGCTACCGGACACGACAAAACCTCGATCGTGGTGTTCCAGCGGGCCGACGAACCCGGCTCACTGCTGTCGATCCTGCACGAGTTCGCCGATCGTGGCATCAACCTCACCAAACTCGAGTCACGCCCAACCCGTCGAGGGCTCGGTGATTACTGCTTCCTCATCGACCTCGAAGGACATATCGCCGACGAGCTCGTGGCCGACGCGCTGCGTTCACTTCGGGCTCGTCAGGCGGACGTGAAGTTCCTCGGTTCGTATCCCATCGCCGGGGAACAGGCCGAGCAGGTGCGCGTCGAGGTCAACGATGCCCAGCGTGAAGCCGATGCCTGGCTCGCCGCTCTGCGTACGCGGGTTCGCCGGTGATTTCACTCTTCACCACGGATTGGCCGTCGATTCCTTGAGCGCCTCTGGGGTCAGCACGCCCGACCCGATACTTCCCCGCTCCAGATCTCTTGACGGTGTTCGAGGGCTCGCTGCGCTCGGTGTGCTCGTCTTCCACTGCGTGTATTTCAACGGTTTCTGGAGTCGGCTCTACTCGGAATCGAAAATGACAGGCGTGCTCGTGGCGAATAGCGCCAACTTCTGTGTCTGCGTCTTCTTTGTTCTCTCCGGATTCCTGCTGTTCCGGGAGTTTCTGGGCCGGATTCTCTTCGACGAGGCAACAACGCCGACTCGGTCGTACTTCACACGACGGTTCTTGCGTATCTATCCCGCCTATTGGGCGGCGTTGCTCGGGTTCGTCGTGCTGCTCGGCGCCGACCAGCTTCATGGCAGCGTGTTCGGTCTGGTCACGCTCACAGAACGAAATCTGAACAGCACCCAGCCCGAGCCCGGCATTCCGGTCACCTGGAGCCTCTTCATAGAGATCGCGTTTTACGTCTTCCTCCCTCTTGCCGCCGCCATACTCTCTCGCGTCTGCCGCGGGAAACCTGTGGCTACCCGGTTGCGGATCATTCTCGGCTCTCTCATCGGGTTCGCAGTGTTCTCGATCCTTTGGATCTTCCTCGTCGATCGGTTCGCGAACAGCGACCTTCGACTCATGATGAATCTGCCCACCTACCTCGTGTGGTTCGCGCCGGGCATGGGACTCGCCACGGTTCTTCGCTGCCATCAGGAGGGGTTGCACATTTCGCCCCGAATTTCCCGCCTCGCTCGTCACCCATGGTGGTGCTGGGTCGGCGCCCTGGCACTCAACCTCGCGATCGCGAAGTTGAACCTCCTTCCGTCGACGAGCGCTACCGCGGTCGAGAGGCAGGTCAGACTCACGGCGCTCGCCATCGCCGCATTTCTCGTGGTCCTTCCGCTGGTTCTGACCTCGCGGCCTTCGAGGATCCACACGGTCGTCGGCGCCAGACTGCTCGCTTGGGTCGGCACAGTTTCCTATGGCGTCTACCTCTGGCATGTCATCGTGATCCTCGTGATCATCAAGCTCACCGACCACGGCGCCTTCAGAAACACCTTCGGCGCGACCCTCGAACTGATCGCAGTGGTCCTGCCGATCTCGTTGCTGCTCGGATGGATCAGCTTCTGGGGGATCGAGCAACCGGCGATGTCACTGGCCCCGCCGCGAGGTGCCCGTTCCATGGGTTCCCAGCAGGACCGGTAGTCTTTCGTCGCTTCCCGGGAGGGGTGGCAGAGCGGACGAATGCGACGGTCTTGAAAACCGTTGAGGGGCAACTCTCCGGGGGTTCGAATCCCCCCCCCTCCGCCCTGTATGGTTTTTCAGCATCTGGAGAGGTGCCGGAGTCCGGTCGAACGGGCCTCCCTGCTAAGGAGGTGACGGCGAAAGCTGTCCGTGGGTTCAAATCCCACCCTCTCCGCTCGGTAGAACCCTGCTTCGAGACGCTCTGCGAATCGGAGCAGGGTACTCATCTGCATCATGTCTGGCCCACCGGCTTCATGGCTTGGCGTCATGAGTGCTCCCCACGGCGTTGATCGTCGAACTCGGACACAGGGCCTCGTGTCTTGTGGTCCGATTTTCTCGAATAGCCTTGAGAAAGGACGCCGACGCCTAGATCAGTTGAGATTCTCATGGACAGTTCAAATCTCACGGCGTTCGTCATCAACCTCGACTCGCGTCCGGACCGGCTCGCCGAGTTTCGGCGACGCACCAGACGATGCTCATTCCCTATCGAACGCTTCCCCGCGATCACATCCGAGCAACTGATCGCTCAGGGCCTGGTAGCCGAACCCTTTCCGTGGCAGGCCTGCACGGAATCGCATCGCTCCATCTATCGAATAGTGATCGAGCGCAATCTCGAATGGGCGCTGGTGTTGGAGGACGACATACTTCCGATCGTCGGGTTCGATCGACGGGTTCGATGGGCACTTGAAGCAGCCCCAACTGAGGCTTGGTTGGTGCAGCTCGGCCATATTGGAAATGCCGGGTCCCGAACTCGCAGAATTCTTCGTTCCCTCGGCGGGCATGTGCTTCATTCAGCGAATGAACAACGCTGCGAGCAGTACTGGTGGGGATCGCACGCGTACCTCGTCTCGAAGCAATTCGCTGAATTCATGCTGGAGTATCCGCTCAACACAGAGAGTCACGACCAGCTCGTTCGCCGGCTCAGTCTCGAGAGCGAACTCAAACACCACTGCTTTGTGCATCACCCGAACCTGGGTGCCCAGTCCGCCTCCGAGTCCGATATTGGACCGGGACCCGAAGCGATCCCCGGGATGCGGCATGGTTTGAGGAATTGGCGTCGGCTTCTGCTGTGACTGGGCTGTTTCAATCAAGACTGCGGACGCCCCAGGCACGCGAGTACTGCGTGGTGCCCGCATCGCACCCGCGGATTTCATACGCCGCAGTCCACCTATTAGAGTGTCAACCCTGCGCTCGTAGCTCAATTGGATAGAGCATCTGACTACGGATCAGAAGGTTGGGGGTTCGAGTCCCTCCGAGCGCGCTGCATAGTTGCAGGTGAGAACGCTGAAGCCGATCCCGCGGGTCGGCTTCTGTGCGTGTGGGGGGAATCTTGGGGGGAACTGGCTGATCTGCCCCACCTGACCGCAGCCAGCAAGCCGAGTCGAGGCGACCGCTAGGCGACTGCTCAGATCCTGCTGGAGCACGAGGTGCTTCTCGAGTTCACCGCACATGGCCATCAACTCGTCAACCTTCGCCACAATCCTCTTCTGCTCAGCGAGCGGAGGAACGGGCACGCTGAACTCCTTGAGACTCCTCATACTCAGACCCCGATGACTGGCCAATGTTTGCGAGTTATGCCTACTTAGCTCCGGTGCAGATTAACGATGGCGATGGCACCTACGGCGGGGATGGAAATTCGGGTGCCCCGCACGGCGGTATGACTGTCCAACCCGGTGGCGTCGCCCAGATGTCCGGAGGGCTTGTCAATGTCCCAGAGAATCTTCCGCAGGGAGTGAAACTCGTGTTTAAGTTCGGAATGTGAGATGCCCCCAACTTCACGGTTCCGCTCAGCTGACACGCCGATCTAGATAGCTGATTTGAGCTGCGAGCCTCGACCCAGCTGTTGAGGGCCTAGCCCAATTCCCCTTCGAGCATCGATGCAACCCATCTGCCGTCCATTTGAAGCATTGTGGAGGGAAGAAAGATCGTGAAGAACGATCCCCAAGTGGGTTAGGTGCGCATGCAACAGTTCCGACTGAACCGAGTTGATCTTCGCCGTCGAATTGCGGAGGACCACTCAATGGATGAGTTCACATCGTGGACCTGGCTCGGTGGCGAAACACGTTGGCTGGCCAACATCCCCCTCATGTATCAGGCGCTGTCAGCGCCCACGGCGGGAAGAGAGTTCGTTCGAGCCCCACAGAGCGGGGAGGATTTTCTCGACAGCAATCGATTCGCCTACTGGGGATCGCTGCTTCACCTGCTGACAATGCATTTCGGCTGGCAGTACCCGGCGCTTGGGATGCGATGGTGGATCGATCAGGGGCAGCCCACTGACGATGACCGCTTCGCTCTGATCAAGCAGACCTGGTGCGCCGACGGACAATTCGATGCCTTCCTGGCCTACTTATGGGCCATGCCGTCGCGTGCGTGGCCAGACTCCCAGTTGGGTCCCGGAGTCCCAAGCCCATATGCAGTGTCCACTCGTGTGCCATCTGACGAGCCGCTCGCCGCTCGCGAGTGGATCGCCCAGATGGACGCGAAGTTCTTCGAGGAGTTCCGCGTGGGCGGATTGCACCTCGAAGGTCATATCCCATTCCTTATGTTTCCCGCTGACTCCGGCAGTCAAGACAATTCATGTGAGCTGATCCTCGACTCTCTGGGTGGACCCCGTGGAACCCTGATCGCTGAGAATTTGAGAGAGTGGTACTCCTACCTGCATCAGTCGGAGGTGCTTCAAGCCCCTCACTCATCCGGGCGTTCATGGAGAATCGACGTGGTGGTGAAACCAGTTGGGTACCTCGGCACCTACCGCCGCTCGCGCGACACAGGTCGATGGTTCGCCGGTCCCCATCACCACCACATTGTTGGGAACTACATCTGAACCTCCGGCAGGCCATCTCCTGCCTATGTATTCCACCGGCTCAGGCGGAGCATCTCCCAGAGCGAAGTTCGAACAAACTCCAACCAGACGAAAGCGCCGGGCTGAATGCATTCACGCCACTGGCCGGATCTTCTCGAAGGCGTTGGTGACCTCTGCCGGCTGACGGATCAGATGACCGTAGATGTCTGCCGTGGTGCTGATCTGGGCGTGACCCATCTGATCGGAGATGACCTTGATGTGCACGTTGTTGGCGAACAGCCATGATGCTGCGCTGTGGCGAAGCTCGTGCGGTCGCCAGTGACCGATGCCGGCATCTCGACAGGTTTTTGGAACACGTTGCGGAAGTTTGAGATGTCCCATCTGGTTCCGGTGATGCTCGGGAACACGAAACCGTCGTCGGCCCACATCGAGCCATTGGACTCAGCGGCCCGAGCGTTACGGATGTTGAACGCCCGCTGACCTTTGAGCACCTCAACGGCATACGAGGTGAGCACCACGGTCCGCCGGCCGGCAGCAGTCTTCGATTCGCGGACCACCAGCGTCGGGTCGATGCTTTCGAGATCAAGATCCTCCCATCGCAGCGAAAGGATCTCTCCCGGGCGCAGCCCGGTGGTCAGGCCGATCACAACAGGACCGTGGATGCGTGAACCAACGGTGGAGGACACGAGCGCTTCCATCTCCTCGACGCTCATCGCCCTCCGGTCAGAGGTCTTCGTGACGGCCGGCATGCGGCAATTGCTCACCGGGTTGGTGGCGACCAGCTCCTCACGGATCGCTTCCTTGTAGAGCTTGCCGAGCATGGTCTTGGCGAGACGCACGGTGTCTCTACTCAGGCCTCGGCCGGCGAGGCTCGCCAGCCCCCGATCAACCTCGGTGATTCGAAGCTCACCGAGCCGCTTATGACCCCACACCGGCAGCACGTAGCGATGGAGGTCTTATCGGTAGTGCTTCTTCGTGGCGTCCTTGAGATCGAGCGAGGGCAGCACCTCGGCGATCCAGATGCCCTCCAGACCGTTTCATCAGTGAATACCCACCTCGGATCGCGAGACCGCTCACTTGCCGGCGAGGAGGATCGCGAATCGTGATGGATGAACCTCCTGCTCCTGGAGTCCGTGCGGCAAGCGGCGACATTGTTCATCGAGGCATAGGCCGGGAGGCGGATGGCTGCCGTCTGTTTGCCTTAGTCGAGTAACCCAAAGGGCTCCTACTCCACTACGCCTAGAGGCACACGAGGCGAAGCCCGCTCACGCGAAAAGCGGCAGGGCCCGCCTCGAAGCGGAGCGAAGGATCCCGCGAATGAGACGCAGCGCGCAGCATTTACGTGGTCGCACGGAGGGCCGGCTCCGCGTGTGCGTCCTACGCTGAAAGAATAATTCAGGCGCCGACAAAATAGGCGGTAGTAGCGATGAGACTAAGGGCACTATCCCGCAGGGATCGGGCCGCGCTGGCCTTCTCCTCAGCGTTGGCGATACTTGTCAGCGCAACAGGATTTTCCGGGTTTGATTCGGTCGCTGCGGCGGGGGCTGG
>CAFBNC010000050.1_pt1 | contig 13228 bp, 13 predicted proteins | sample 7269161 | NCBI WGS metagenome assembly CAFBNC01 (sample SAMEA6814082, study PRJEB35770) | freshwater metagenome | biome: Freshwater; feature: Freshwater reservoir; material: water | place: Czech Republic | collected 2017-05-23 | depth 30m m
AGCGCGGTAGCCGGTTGCAGGAGCGCCGTCGACCCACGCGAAGAATCCGGTGGCCACACCAGTCGGCGAGTCGACTCGACCGGTGAATTCGAGTTCGAACGTTCTCGCCATACCAACGCCGTCCTCGTGCATCGGAAACCCCTCGTATGCCTCGGGCTCCGGAAACGGTTGATCTGCGAGCAGGTAGTACTCGTCGGCGGCGAAGACCAAACGGTGACCAAGAGTCGAGAGGAAGATCTGCTGCCACTCCCCCACAGTGTTGACGACTTCGGCCGCTTCAGCCTGCGAATGAGGACGCATTGCGTCCTCGGTGTTGTAACGACTCACCCCTAGCGGGACCACGCAGATGCTTGCCAGGTCCGGGAACTGATCGAGAACACCAGCAAGCGTGTCGTCGAGGATCTGACCGTTGTTCCGATCAGGACACACAACGATCTGCCCGTGTACTTCGATGCCGTGATCAAGAAGCGCTCGCAACCAGCGCAAACTCGTCGCACCCCGTCGATTACGAAGCAACATTGAACGGATATCGGGGTCAGTGGCATGGATCGAGACATGCAGTGGAGAGATCCGCTCCGTGACAACACGTTCGAAATCGGCCTCGGTGAATCGGGTCAGAGTGGTGAAGTTCCCGTAGAGGAATGAGAGTCGATAGTCGTCATCCTTGAGATACAGGCTCTCCCGCATGCCCGGTGGCAACTGGTAGATGAAACAGAACTCACAATGGTTGTCGCAGGTGCGCACCTGGTCGAACAGAGCTGACTGGATCTCTGCGCCCAGAGGTTCTCCCAGGGCCTTCGAGACTTCGATCTGAAGTTCGATTCCTCCACGAGAGATGTCAAGGGCCAGATCCATCTCATCGGTGAGAAGGCGATACGCGATGATGTCCCGAGGGACCTCGCCGTTGAGGGCGAGAATCTCGTCACCCGGTTCGATCCCAGCGACTTCAGCTGGGGAACCGGGCTCGACAGCGATCACGAGCGGAGCAGACATGGGCCACCACGCTACCGCCGGTAGCCTCTCGTCTATGGAAGCAGGCGCAAGACCACTCTCCACCCCCCAGATCACGGCCACGGGTGATCGTGGGTCAGAACCCGGCGTCGACCGGGTTCTGCTCGCCGCACCACGCGGATTCTGCGCTGGCGTTGAGATGGCGATCAAGGCCCTGGCTTGGATGGTCCGCGCCTTCGAATCGCCGGTGTACTGCTACCACGAGATCGTGCACAACCAACGGGTTGTCGAGCGGTTCGAAGCTCTCGGAGTGGTCTTCGTTGACTCCATCGAGGAGGTCCCGCTTGGGAGCCCGATCATGCTCTCCGCACACGGTTCTGCACCCGACGTTGTTGCCGCCGCCCAGAACAACGGCGGCTACGTCGTCGATGCTGTCTGTCCGCTCGTCACCAAGGTCCATCATGAAGTCAAGGTCCGAGCGGGAAAGGGATACCAGATCGTCTATGTCGGCCACGAGGGCCACGAGGAGGCGGTCGGCACGATGGCAGTCGCCCCCGATTCGATCCATCGCGTTGAATCGGTTGCTGAAGTCCGTGAGTTGCCGTCATTCGAGGAGCCGGTCGCGTTGCTGGCACAGACCACCTTGAGCCACCGCGACTGGGCGGACGTGCTTGATGCCACCAAGACCCGGTTCCCGGATATGTGGGTCCCAGGTCGCTCTGACCTCTGCTTCGCGACCACCAACCGGCAATCGGCGCTGCTCGAGATCGCTCCCCGCTGCGATGCAGTGGTGGTGATCGGATCTGCGAACTCGTCCAACACCCGTGCGCTCGAGAGCCTTGCCAGACACGCGGGTTGCTCCCGTGTCTACCGGGTCAACGGTGCCGAGGAACTCCCTGACGACCTCAGCGGCGTCGTCGGCGTAACGGCCGGTGCCAGTGCTCCAGAAGAACTCGTCGAGGCAGTCATCGCACGGCTCGCTCCGCGCCGTGGTGTCGAGGAGGTTCGAGTCACTGAGGAGGACGAGTACTTCCCTCCTCCCCGGAACCTACGCGACCTCATCAACGCCGTGGATGCCGCAGGTACCTTCCTCTTGGGAGGACCAGTGCAGGCCCGTCCACCGGTGAACGACCGCTCGATCCACGCCAGCGACGTTCTCGCTTCGCTGGACTAGCGCACGCTGATCGCCGCAGTGGCAGACTTTCCCCATGACCTTCACGCGAATGGACGAATCCACAGCGGAACAATGGCTCGAGATCGGGGCTCGCACCGCTGAGAATCAGGGCCGAGTGGCTGATCGCTTGCTCATGCTGCTGCGCTCGCTCGCCGAGATCACCGACGGGTTCGGCACCGATCAGCTCACACATTGCCTCCAGACCGCCACCTTGGCCGAGGAGGCCGGGGCCGATGATGAAGTCATATTCGCGGCGCTCCTGCACGACGTGGGCAAGGCCATCAGCGTCCCTAACCATCCGGCGATCGCCGCTGAGATGATCCGTCCGTATGTTCGCTCTGAGGTCTACGAGATGATCCGGGTCCATCAGGACTTTCAGGGCCGCCACTACTACGCCCATTTCGGCGGTGATCCAGACGCTCGTGAGAAGCACCGTTCGGCTCTCACTGCGGAGCAGTTCGACCTTGCCGCACACTTCGCCGACGACTGGGATCAGCTCGCGTTCGATCCCGCCTACCCGACGCTCCCGCTCGAGCATTTTGAGCCGCTGGTGCGACGAATCACGGTCAGCGCCCGCATGTAGACCAAGGGTGAGACCTCCGCCGAGGCGGAGTCGGCGGGGTCAGAGACCTCGTTGATCAGCCACGAGGCCGAGCAGCACCTGTGCGGCGTCGGTGTAGGTCTTCTCGGAGATGAATGCGTGCTGGGTGCCGGTGTAGAGGTCCCGGAATGCACGCTCGAGGCGACTGCCTTCTCGAATCGCTGTGGTGCCAGCGGCCAGGTGAGCCCACTGCGCCACCTCACGGCAGGCTTCGGTGGCATAGGTGGCGGAGATGCGCATGTCGGCTCGCATAGTCGGCGTGAGTTCTGAACCCGCGGCAACCTCCGCCTCGACTCGGCTGAACGTGTCCACGACGAGAAGACGAGCAGCACGCCACATTCCAAGGTGGTGGGCGTAGCCCCGCTGGAAGGACTGCTTATGCGCCATCGTCTCCATCTCACCCATGCGGGCCTTCACGAGAGCCAGATCCCGGACATCATCGAGCATGCTCTCGGCGACACCGAGTGCCCATCCGGCGTGACCCGCTGCGGTGATGGCCATCAGTCCCATATGGAACGCCGGCGACGAACCGCGAAACGGCGTGCGAGCGAAGAGATTAAATGTTCGGTGCTCGGGAACGAACAGTTCCGAGACGTTGTAGTCGTACGAGCCTGTGCCCCGAAGACCCTGCACATGCCAACCATCGGTGAATGTGATCTCATCTCGAGGAATCACTGCCGCCATCAGCATGACCTCGCCGTTCTCATCGAAACAGAAGTTTCCATCGATGAGGGGAAGGAATCCCGCGCAGACGAATGCAGAGTGACCGGTACCCGAACCGAAGTTCCAGGATCCGGAAACCGTGTATCCCCCTTCGACCTTGATGCCCTGACCATTGGGAGCGAACTGACCTCCAAGGGTGACCCGCTCCTCACCGCCGAATACCTCGTTGAATCCCTCTTGAGGAAGGTACGCGGCAACAGCAGCAGCCGACGGAAGATTTGCGATTCCGATCCAGCCGAAAGAACCATCGAGCCAGGCCATGCGCTGCCACATCTCGAGCATTTCGGCGAATGTGGGCTCAACCCCACCTGCCGCCGCAGGATTCATGTACCGCATGAGACCGCCATCCCACATGGCGTCCACGACTGCTGCTGTCATCGTCCGCGATGATTCACAAGCAGCCGCTTCGGCAGTGACGATGGCCGCCATCGAATCAATCAGGTCGGTTCCGTGTTCCCCCAGAAGTGTCATGGCCATATCTTGGCCCAAGCCGACCGGCAGGGTGAACCGCAGGGTCTACGAATCCTGTCGAGTCTCGGGTTCCTGAGCGTCATTCACTGGTGAAACCTCAGCGGAACGTTCTTCGCTCGACCATCGAGGAGGATTCGGCCGCCCTGCGCGCATCTGAGCTTCATCGAAGAGCCCTTGGATGGATGCACCGAGCCGAGCGCTCTGCTCTTTGATCGCACGACGCGGAACTCTGCCTCCATCGGTGGTCGATGCGGGGTGCAGTGGCTCACCCACCACGATGGTGATCTTCACCGGCCGGATCATCTTCGAACCCTTCGTCATCGCAGCCTCAGTGCCACCGAGACCAACCGGGATGATCGGGGTTCCGCTGCGACACGACACATAGGCCGGGCCGTCGAAGTACTCGGTGAGCACCGGACCACTCTGCCGTGTCCCCTCAGGGAACATGACCAAGGGCTCCCCACGCGAAACAACCGTGAGAGCTGCTCGGAGTGCCTCTCGATCGGCTGAGCCCCGCTGAACCGGAAATCCACCCATGGCCGAGAAGAACCAGCCCGTGGGCCGGGTAGACCAGAGCGATTCCTTTCCCATGTATCGCATGCGTCGACGGGTGACGGCGGAGATGACAAGAGAGTCCAGATTCGAGCGGTGGATCGGTGAGACGATGTATGCACCCTTGTCCGGCAGGTTCTCAATTCCAATGATCTCGAGCCGATGCCAGGCCAGTAGATACAGGTGAATGGCGCCCCGGACGAAGCTATAGAGCAGGTTCTGCGACCAACTCATCACCTCACCCTTTTCGTGTCCGGCCGGGACGTGAAGCTCCTCCCGGGTCACGACAGCAGTTCCAGAATCCTGTCGACGATCTCATCAACGCCGAGATGGCTCGTATCGATCACACATGCGTCCGGCGAAACCGTGAGCGGATCGTGCGTTCGATTCTGATCAAGGGCGTCGCGACGAGCGAGATCCGAAGCCACTGACTCATAGGAGAGGTCGGCGACCTCCTTGGATCGGCGGGCAGCTCGGATCTCTGGTGACGCATCGAGGTACACCTTGAGCCGCGCGTCGGGGAAGACCACGGTGCCGATGTCGCGTCCCTCCATGACGCCACCGCCGTGCTCCCTAGCCCACTCTCGCTGGCGGGAACGCATTTCGTTTCGCACTGCGGGGTTCGCCGCCACACTGCTCACCGCTCGGGTGACCTCCGGGCCACGGATCTCGATCGTGGCGTCGGCGCCATCGACGATCACGGCGCCATCCGGTCGCATGACGAGAATCATGTCCCGAGCGAGGTTCGAAACCTGCTCGGCATCGTCGGGGTCGACTCCAGATCGAAGCGCGGCAAACGCAACAGATCGATACATCGCTCCCGTATCGAGGTACGGGATGCCGACTCTGGCTGAAACCGCCTTCGCGACCGTGGATTTCCCCGATCCGGCCGGGCCGTCAATAGCGATGATCTGCGGTTCTTCAATCATGGGAGCTCCGGACGGATCGATTCGAGAACCTCGAAGAAATCAGGGAAGGTTTTGGACACACAGGACGGGTCAGCGATCTGTATACCTGCCGAACCTAGACCGATGAGAGCGAAGCTCATGGCCATCCGGTGATCGTCATAGGTCTGAACCACTGCAGGACGAAGCGGACCCGGATGGATCTCGAATCCGTCGTCCAACTCATTGGCGTTCACGCCGCAACGCCGGAGTTCGCTGACGACTGCAGCTATCCGGTTGGTCTCCTTCGCCCGAATGAAGCCAATGCCAGAAATCACCGTTGGTCCGTCGGCGAAAACCGCAACCGCCGCGATGGTCTGGGCAGTGTCAGAGATATCGCGGAAATCGGCTCGGACTCCGCTGACCGGTCCGCCGACCACCGTGATCGACTCCGGTGACACCTGAACCGTTGCACCCATCTGGGAAAGCACCTCGACGAAACCAACATCGCCCTGTATTGAGTTTGATCCGAGACCATCGATACGGACCGAACCACCGCAGATCGCGGCGGCAGCAAAGAAATACGACGCCGCAGAAGCGTCGGGCTCTACTGCGTACTCGAGCCCGGTATATCCACCTGGTTCGACGACATAGGCACCGTCGCCCAGGTCCTGCACAACGGCGCCGAATGAACGCATCACGGATACGGTCATAGCCAAATACGGGGCTGACACGGCAACCGTTGTGAGTTCGAGACGCAGGCCAAACTCGAGACACGGTGCCACGAGAAGCAGTCCCGAGATGAACTGACTCGAGATGTCCCCAGCGAGTCGTACTGAGGGTTGCGCCGAGTGGGCTGTTCCACGGATGCGAGCCGGGAGGAAACCCGGGAGATCCGTTTCGTCCACTATTGCGCCCAGACTGCGAAGGGCCTCGAAAGCAGTTGCCATCGGTCTCGCACGCATCTGCGGAGATGCATCAAGAATCAGATCACGGCGCGACAGCATCATCGCAGCGGCGATGAATCTGGCTGTGGTCCCGGACTGCACAGCATTGAGCAGTCCCTCGGAATCCGGATGCAGCTGACCACCCATACCGGTGATCTGGACGGAGCAATTTTCGCGATCAACATCCACCTGCGCGCCAAGCGCGCTGATGCACCCAAGCATCGCCTCGGTGTCATCGGCAAAGAGCACGCCGCTCAGATGTGTTGATCCATGAGCAAGAGCAGCACAGAGGAGAGCCCTGTTCGTGATGCTCTTTGAACCGGGGATGGACACAACGGCGTTCAACGGAGCCGAGATCGGTTCGATTGGATACGGATCGGGAAGTGCCACCGGCCGATTCATGAGCTTCGAGCGCCGCCTTCGAGAGGCCGCAGACTGGGTCGATAACCGGACCCGACGAGTCCCTCTAGTAATCGTGAACCGTTCTCCTCCTCGACCAGCAAGATGAGGACACCGTCGTCACCCTCGAGCGAGTGGGCGATCTCGATGTCGACGATGCTGACGTCGAGTTGTGCCGCCAGGGTTGTGATTCGAGCCAGCGCCCCCTTCTCATCGGGGATCGGAACCCTGATCTCGGAGAGTTCATCGGCGGTGGCGAACCGAGCCGGCAGAGCAACTCTGGCAACACGAGCCCTCTCGAGGATCGCGAGAAGCCGCTCTCGATCATCAGTCGCAATGATTGTTCGAAGAACGGAAAGTGCATCGATCAAGGCATCGAGTTCCGCAGTGATCGCGACCGAGTTCTCCGAACAGATATCGGGCCAGATCGCTGGCGATCCTGCCGCGATGCGGGTCATGTCCCGGAAACCGCCGGCGGCGAGCCGGAGCAGCCCTCGATGTTCAACCGATGCTGACGCAGCGAGGCCCATCAGGCTTGCTGCAGTGAGATGCGGAACGTGAGACACCACCGCCACCATGGAATCGTGCGCGTCGGGTGGCAGGAACACTGTCTCGGCTCCAAAAGACGACACCACCGCTCGAATACGAGCCAATGCGTCGTTATCGGTGGTGGCCACCGGTGTGAGCACCCATGTGCGTCCCTCGAAGAGATCAGCACGTGCGCCCGCAACGCCCTCGAGTTCGCTGCCGGCCATGGGATGACCGCCGATGAAACGAGCGTCGCTCATCAGGTCGACCATCGAGGACTTCACGCTTCCCGCATCGGTCACGAGGCCTGTGGTGTCGACGAGTGAACGGGCGACCTCATCAGCGATTGCTCCGACCGGTGTAGCGACGAACGTGACGCTCACGTCAGCGATCGGACCATCAGGAGCGACCGCATCGATCACACCAAGGTCAAGGGCCGAGCGAAGGTTCGACTCGGAGAGATCCCTGCCGAGCACGGTCCAACCTGCTCGACGAAGAGCAAGCGCAATGGATCCTCCGATGAGCCCGATGCCGACGACGAGCGCCCGCTCAGCAACCGCGTCGGGTGAAACCTCGGACGCTGGAACGGTCCGGGGAGCGGAGTCTGACACTGCCATCGATCAACCCGGAAGGTCGTCGCGAAGCCCGGCGGCGCCCTCGAGGTACACATGCCGGAGCTCGGCACGTGCCCGCTCTGTCGATATGTGCATCATGATCCGGATGCACATTGGTGTCGCCCCTACGATGTCGAGCTCGCGGGCGCAGATGAGCGGAACGTCACCGAAGCCGGCGTGGCGCGCTGCGGTCGCCGGGAATGCCGAATGCAGATCGTCGGTGGCCGTGAACAGGACACTGATGATGTCCTCGTGGTCGACGCCGTTGCGTTCGACCATCGCGGTGAGGAGATCAACGGTTCGCTGCTGGATCTGTTCGACTGAATCCACGTCGACAGTGGTTGCTCCCCGCAGGGCTCGGACGGATGCGCTCACAGCAATCGATACTAGGGGCGAGAACGCTTCGGTCCGGGACGAGTTCCCGAGGATTCACTGGCTGCAGTCTCAAGCGCTCGCAATTCACTGGTCGTGAGGGAACGCCACTCCCCCGGCTTCAGCCGCCGATCAGCGAGCGGACCGATACGGGAACGTACGAGCCGGATCACTGGATGACCAATAGCGTCACACATTCGACGTACCTGGCGATTTCGCCCCTCATGGATCGTGAGGCGAATGACTCCGGGGGCAAGCAGCGCAGCCTCCGCAGGCGCCGTGAGGCCATCCTCGAGTTCGATCCCCTCTCGAAGTCGCCGAAGTTCGGCCCGGGTCGGCGATCCGTCGAGATGCGCGATGTACTCCTTCTCGACTCCGTAGGACGGATGCGTCAGCCGATGGGTGAGCGCCCCGTCGTTCGTCAGCAGGAGGAGTCCCTCGGTGTCCATGTCGAGTCGGCCAACCGGGAACACACGTGGTTCCAAAGGAACAAGACCGATCACGGTGGGCCGACCCTGCGGATCATCGGCAGTCGTCACAACACCAGCAGGCTTGTTGAGTAGGTAATGAACCAGCCCGGGTTTGACCCCAACCGCAACCCCATCGATGGCCACCTCGTCGGTGTCCGCGTCGACCCGCCGCCCGAGATCCGCAACGGTGCCGTTGACGGTGACGCGTCCCTCGGCGATCAGGTTTTCGCAGACTCGACGACTGCCGATGCCGACGCGGGCGAGCACCTTCTGCAACCTCTCGCCGTCGTCGAAGACAGTGCCCGAATCGGTCAGGTTTGTCGGGTCGGAGGTCAAGCGGAGGGATCCCCGTCGAGGAGATCGTCAAGAGTCGGTCGTTCGTTGGTCGATCCTGAAGCATCCGGGGCGGGAACCGCGAGAGCGTCGACGCGAAGGCCATGTTCGAGTGCCTCGACGACATCGGCGCCAGGTACGAACTCGGCGACGGATGGAAGGTCGCTGACCGAATTGATCCCGAGACGCTCTAGGAACAGCGGCGTCGTTCCGAAGAGGACTGCCTGACCGGGTCCCGGATCGCGTGCCACCTCACCGATGTACCCGCGTTGCTCGAGCGTGCGCACGACGCTGTCGACGCTCACGCCGCGGATAGCGGCTATCTGCGCTCGACTGAGCGGCTGCTTATAGGCCACGATCGCGAGCGTTTCGAGAGCGGCAGCCGACAACTTGGCGGACTGACCTTCGAGCACGAAGCGCTCGACGTACGGCGCCATGGCCGGATGACTCTGGAAGCGCCAGCCACCAGCAACGTGGGCAAGTTGGAAGCCACGTTCCTGATCGGCATATTCGGCAGCGAGTTCAGCCAGCTGCGATTCAACTTCGGCGATGCTCTGCTCGGTGAGTTGTGCGAGCACCTCAGCCTCCAGCGGAGAATCGGTGACCATGATGATTGCTTCAAGAGCGCGTCGCGATTCAGCGGACACGAGTACCTCAGCCTTCGTAGGTGTCGATGTCGGAGAGATCGGCGACGCCGAGCGCCGGCGACCCGATCCAGATGATCTGGATATCGCCGAACGCTGTCGGTTGATCCAGCTCGATGAAACCCTGCTTGAACAACTCGAGCACCGCAAGAAAACGAACCACGATCTCTAGTCGTTCCACGAGCGAATCGGTGAGGCGACGGAATGACACCGTGCCTACTCTCGGGAGCTCGTCGATCAGTTCCTCCACTGCATCGGTGACGCTCACCCTGATGCTGTGGATGTGTTCGATGCTGACGACGGGTTTCGGTTTCGGTGTCGTCGCCCGGATGAACGCCTTCTTGATGTCTTCGAGATCGATGCCCTCGAGGAGATCCGGAGCAATCTCCATGAACTGCTCTTCGAGACCTGCCGTACGCGGAGTCGACAGGGAAGCCGAGTCGAACAACAAGCCGATCACCTGAGCGGCATCCTTGAAGGTCTTGCAGTCCAGCAGGCGGGCGATGAGGAGGTCACGTTCCTCCCAGAGGGCGAACTCATCGTCGATGTCAATGTCGAGGTCTTCGGGGAGAAGCCGCTTGCACTTCAGTTCCACGAGCGTTGCGGCGATGAGCAGGAACTCTGTGGTGATCTCGAGATCGAGAACTTCCATTCGTTCGATCTCGATCAGATATGCGTCGACGATGCGCGCAAGAGAGACCTCGTAGAGATCGACCTGTTCCCGAAGAATCAGGTGAAGCAGGAGATCGAAAGGCCCCTCGAACACTGATGTCTGAACCTCGTATGGCATCGCGGAGACGTTAGGCGACGCCGACCGGTCCCGACGCACCTCTTGGAGCGAGCAGCCGTTATCAGGCGATTCTCGCCACCTTCTCCCCCTCCCCCTAGCATCGTCACCTATGACACGAGTCTTCTCGGGCATCAAACCAACCGGCCCCGTCCAGCTCGGGAACCTGCTCGGGGCATTACGCCATTGGGTCGCCGACCAGGACGATGCCGACACGATCTTCTGCGTGGTGGACCTCCATGCCCTGACCGTTCCCCAGGATCCGAGCGAGCTACGTACCCGCACCCTCGAACTCGCCCAACTCCTGCTTGCTATCGGCATCGACCCCGAGCGGTCCACCCTGTTCGTCCAGAGCCACGTGCCAGAACACGCAGAGCTCTCGTGGATACTCGAATGCACCGCAGCATTCGGCGAACTCCGGCGGATGACCCAGTTCAAAGACAAGAGCACCGACGCCGAGTTCGTCTCAGCCGGGCTGTTCACCTATCCGGCTCTCATGGCCGCCGACATCCTTCTCTACGACACCGACCGTGTGCCGGTAGGCGACGATCAGCGTCAGCACCTCGAACTCGCACGCGACCTCGCGATGCGGTTCAATCACCGATACGGGAACACCTTTGTCGTTCCCGAGGCAGCAATCGCCAAAGTGGGGGCCCGTGTGATGGATCTCCAGCACCCCACACGCAAAATGTCGAAGTCCGAGGATTCGCCGCAGGGCACGATCCTTGTGCTCGATGACCTCGCCACTGTTGCCAAGAAGATCAGACGGGCCGTTACCGACACCGACACCGACGTTCGCTTCGATATCGTCGAGAAGCCGGGTGTGTCGAATCTCCTTTCGATCCTGTCGGCTTGCACCGGCGAGTCCCCCGAAGCCCTTGCCGGGAACTACGCCCGCTACGGAGACCTCAAAACAGCCTGTGCCGAAGCCGTGGTCGAAACTTTGCGCCCGGTGCAGGAACGCTTCGCTGAATACAACGCGGATCCGGCGGGCACCGCTGCGATCCTCGCTCGCGGGGCCGCACGAGCCCGCGAGATCGCCGGGCCCGTGCTCTCACGGGCCCGAACGAATCTCGGATTACTGGAAACAGGACCGGCCTGAGCCGCCCTCGCTGGTGCTAGGGCGCCACCGATGTGAAGTCAGCGAACCCCGAAGGGGTGTGGCGTCCAGCGGTGGAATGTTCAAACAAGCCCCAACCCTCCGCTCCGTTGCAGCGTGCTCGTCCAACGTGGTCAAGAATGCTGTAGTGAGTGGCGATCAGGTTTGACGGATCATTCAGGTCGTAGGTTGCACCTTCGACCCAGTTGCGACCGCGCCACACGCCATGGGTCCACTGGGGATCGGGTCCGTAGCCACAACCAGCGGAGAGTGCGACGTGGCCGAGCGCATCGACTTCGATCACCAGCGGCGTGCCGTCGGGCTCGAATGCCGTGATGGTTGCTCCGGTCGGAATGCGGGTTCCTGAGCGGTACCGGATGTCGTACTTCGGATAGCCGAGGGTCTCGACACCGCGAGGATCACCTTCAGGCCAAACACGGAGCGCATCGTTGAGCGTTCGATGACCGTTCGCGTCCTCTTGGGCGATGAACACCAATGCGAACTCCTCGAAACGCAGCGGAACATAGACCCAGTAGAAGCCGCCGTCGGCTGGGCGCTCCTGAGCGAAACGAGCCTCAGGTTCGAGCTCGCCCACCGGGCGGATACCCCAGGAACGATCGCGAGTGCCGACCCAGGTGTCGGGGCTGACAATGAACTCCTCGTCGTGCACCCGCAGAACTCCTTCCCACGTCCCGACCTGGGCGAACCGTTGGGCATCAAGCATCACCTTGGCGCCATTTCGCAGCAGATGCGGCGACTCATCGACTGCAGGGAAGGATCCACGCCAATGAAGATCGAAGCTGATCCCCCACTCATCGCCGTCGCAGGTGAGGCGAAGTTCTTTGAGTGGGTCGAGGACTTCAATTCTGTAGGGACCGACCTGCTGGTTCATGCGGTCGGGGCCGAGCGCATCGCTCATTCGGATCGTGTGCTGCAGATCGCCGCGCCGTACACATGCGAATGCATCGGTGATGCCGAGGTTGGGATACTGACCAAGCCCGGTGATGAGGAAGACCTCACCGCTGCGATCATGGGCGTTGAGATAGCACCGGTCATAGAAATTGCGATCACTCGAGGCTGCGTACGCAAGTGAGTATGGAGCCTGGTGGAGCGGATATTCGTCGGCCGGGATCGGCGGCATAGTTGGTTTCCCCCTGAAACGCGTGCGCCTGTGCGCACGACACGGTGATCAAACCTTAGGAGATCGGTACCCGACCTAGGACCCGCCTCCCCCGTCTCAGTGGCTTCTTCGCCACTTGGGAGCCGCGGCCACTGCGGGCTAAGGTTCGGCGCCTCGGGCGATTAGCTCAGTTGGCTAGAGCACTGCCTTCACACGGCAGGGGTCGCTGGTTCGAGTCCAGTATCGCCCACCACCTGAAACGCGAGAAGGGACCGCCGATATCGGCGGTCTCTTCTGTTGTTCCGGATCGCGCCACGTTGACTTGTCAGCGGGACAGTCGGGTTCGTTTGCCGAAGGCGCGGAGCAACTCGCTCAGGGCATAACGCCCGCCGACTCTGCTGCTCGCCATCGATGCAAGTGCGGCTGCGGCGTGAAGCTCCCCTGCTGATGCCGCGAGGAGCTCGACAAGGCTCAATTCGTTTTCGGTGAGCAGAAACTCGTCCGAGCGCTCGCCAAAATCCTCTCGCTCATAGCCGAATTGCGTGAAGTCATCTTCATA
>CAFBNC010000053.1_pt1 | contig 12876 bp, 11 predicted proteins | sample 7269161 | NCBI WGS metagenome assembly CAFBNC01 (sample SAMEA6814082, study PRJEB35770) | freshwater metagenome | biome: Freshwater; feature: Freshwater reservoir; material: water | place: Czech Republic | collected 2017-05-23 | depth 30m m
CCTGAAGCGGCGCGCCCGCCGAGATTCGCCAATGCACTGAGCGTCTTCCACAATGCATCGCTAGCTGTGGGTCCGCGCCGCGGCCTCATGGTCGCAGTGTGTTCGCTGGCGGTGGTCGCGGCCATTCTCGAGACCGGCTTGCTGTTCCTCATCGCCCGCCTCGCTTCGGGGTTCGCCGGGGGCAGCCGCACCATCGCTCTGTCTTTGGGATCCATCGCCCAATGGGAGCTCACGGTCCGTCAGATCGTTCTGATCTCGGCTGCGCTGCTCGTGACCGAACTCATGTTGGTGCTCCCACTTTCGGAACTCACCGCTCGTCTCAGCAGCAACTCGCTCACGCGTGCTCGCGACCGCGTGATCACAGCGCATCTTGGTGCAGCTTGGTCACAGCGGTCACAGGAGGTCGAGGATCATCTGCACCGGTTGATGGGCGACGACGCCAACCACGTTGAGCGAATCGTCCAGCAGTGGTCCACGATCGTGGTGGCGCTGTCAGGCGTCGTCACGCTCTCCATCGCCGCTGTTGTCATTGCCCCGGTGCCGGCGCTCTGCGGAGCGTTTGCGTTCATGGTTCTCGTCGTGTTGTTGCGGCCCATATCTCGTCGAGTCAAGAAGGCGGCCGCGCGGTTCCAGGCATCGAACCGGGAACTGATGACCAACGTTGCCCAAGTCGCACGCCTCGACAAGGAGATCGCCGCGTTCGAGGTCGGTGACGCTGTCAAGACCACGCTCGCCAACGAGGTGGCGGTGAGCTCCCAGATGTTGAACCGCCTTCGGTTCAACCAACGGGTCACGCCGATGCTCTACCTCGATGCCTCACTCGCTTTGGTGCTCGCCGGAATCGCCGTGCTTTCGTCGCTTGATGTCGGTTCGGTCGATTTCCTGGGCCCGCTCATCCTGCTCATGGTCCGGGCGCTCGGCTACACACGGCAGCTCCAGTCCTCATCACAGACCAGCTACGAGTTCGCGCCATACATCCTCGATCTCGAGCGGGAGATCGCTGCATTCGAGGCGGGTGTCCGCCCCACTGGTACAGAACCTCTGAGCAGCATCGGCACCATCGAGATACGCGAGATGTCGTTCTCCTACATTTCGGATCGTCCGATCCTCACCGATGTTGATCTCAATATCGGGTTCGGTGAGATCGTCGGCCTCGTCGGCGAATCAGGAGCTGGCAAGACCACGCTCACCGAACTGGTTCTACGTCTGCGGCAGCCCACGTCCGGTCGGATCGTGGTCTCTGGGCTCGACATCTCCTCTGTGGCGCCCGAGGAGTGGTCGAAGCTCGTGGCCTATGTCCCCCAGGACAACTCGCTGATCCGAGCGACTGTCGCCGACAACATCGCGTTCTACCGAAGCGGTTACGACCGTTCGGAGATTGAACGTTCAGCACATCAGGCACATATCCACGACGAGATCATGCGGATGCCGCAGGGCTACGACACCATGGTCGGACCGGGTGAGCGCTCGCTCTCCGGCGGTCAGCGTCAGCGTCTGGGGATCGCCCGCGCCCTGCTTGGTCGCCCGCAGCTCTTGGTGCTCGACGAGCCGACGAGTGCGCTCGATGAACATTCCGAACTTCTCGTCAAGCAGACGCTCAACGAGTTGGTGGGCACCGCGACAATGCTGGTCGTCGCGCACAGACCCACCACGCTCGAGGTCTGCACGAAGGTTCTCCGACTCTCCGGCGGTGTCATTCAGGAGGTCCAGGCGGGGCGAGGACACTCCCACCAGCCATGAAGGGTACGTTCGAGCCATGAAGGACCAGATCCGCGACCTCGTCTATTACCCAAAACCTCCGCCGATCTCGTGGCTTCAGGCGGCTGGCTTCACGGTGATCGGAAAGCGGGTCATCGACCGCGATGTCCGGAACGCCGAAAGCCTTTATCTCGTGCATCAGATCGGCAAGGTCGGCTCGACGAGCATGACCAACGCCATCAATCGGGCCGGCCTGGTGGGGTTCCATACACATCAACTCAATCCTCGGCGTCGCGGCGATGTGTTTCGTTCCCGCCTCTGGGAGTCGTGGGCACCGCGCCAGATGTGGGGAACCAGCCCATGGATCCGACGGGCGATCCAGAAGCGACCGGCCGACTCCGTGCTGATCACCGGGATCCGGAATCCGATCGAGCGCGAGATCTCCGGGGTCATGCAGAACCCGGACCGTCACCTCAGTACCCATCGAAGACTTCGTACCGACGAGGAGATCAGTGCCCACCTCCCGGAGATCATCAAGGCGGTGAACCACAATCTGTCGATCAATCGACTCGACGCCTGGTTCACCAACGAACTTGATTACATGCTCGGCGAGCCGTTCCCTTGGGAAGCTCGGAGCGAAGATCTTCAGAGCTCAGGACACGCGCATTTCCGCGGTGCCAACGGGCTGAGCGCGCATGTCGTGCGGTTTGAGAATCTCAGTGAGGCGTTCACGAAGATCGCGGAGATCGAGGGGCATCCCGACCTCGTACTCCCGCATGACAATCGGTCGAACTCCTCGCGGGTGGTTGAGATTGTTCGTGAGCACGGCCTCAGTCGTACCTCGATCGATGCGTGCCTCGCTCAGCGCAGCGTTCGCGCTGCGTATCCCGCCAGCCAAATCGAGGCCTGGGCCGCTGAGTGGTATTGATGCCTCCACGGATTCGGGTGACGCTGCTGCACAACTTCTACCGAGGTGTTCTTCCTTCTGGTGAGGACCTCAACGTCCGGGAGCATCAGTCGCTTGTTGGCGATGGCGCCGTCATCGACATCGTGCAGACCGGCAACAACTACGTCGTGGCTCACCCGATCCGCGGGCGGGCGCGCGCCGTCGCCGCAGCCCTTGATCTCGGGTCTGCGTCGAGTCGCTACGCCGATGAGGTCATCGCTCGCCGCCCCGATGTTGTGCACATCGAGAACCTCACGCCGCTTATCCCCGAATCGGTTGTCGCCTTGCTGCACGAGCGGGGACTGCCACTTGTACGTCGATGGGGCAACTACAGGTTCCGTTGTCCGAGCGGTGACAACTTCCGCAATGGTGAGCGATGCGAGGACTGTTCGGGTCGGTTGGGCACGCTCCCCTCAGTGATCCATGGTTGTTACGGATCGGGCCGCGGTCCGTCCGCTGTGGTCGCGTTGCGTCGGGGACTCGTGGCACCGTCCCTGACCCGCCTTCGTCATCTTCCGATCAGTCGCTTCCTTGCCGTCGAACTCGAGGCATCAGGGGTTCGAGCAGATCAGATCACGGTCATCCCGAACTGTGTGCCGTTCTCCAGTCTCCCCCCGGAACCTTTTTCGCGCCGAGGCGCAGGCAGGGTGCTGTTCCTTGGATCGCTGCTCGAGAAGAAGGGCATTCGCACACTGCTGGAAGCGTGGAAGCTGCTGGCGGCGGGCGCGCCCGGGATGGAGCTCACGTTCCTCGGCGATGGACCTTTGCGCCCCGAGGTTGAGCAGGCGGCCCGTGATGACTCCCGGATCACCTTCACTCCGACAGTTCCCTATGAGCAGGCACGCCTCGAGATCCACCGTTCCGATGTGGTGGTGGTTCCCTCGGAGTGGGACGAGCCCTTCGGCCGGGTGGTCATCGAAGCATTCGCCGAGGGAACACCGGTGGTGGTTTCGGATCGTGCCGCGCTGCCCGAACTGCTTGGCGAGTCCTGTGGTCGCACGTTCATCCCCGGCGATGCTGTGGATCTTGCCCGACAACTCGCTGCGGTACTCGCCGCAGATGATGCTCAGCGTCGCGAAATGGCCGAGGCCACGCAGATGCGTCACCGCGACCACTTCTCTCCTGAGGCTGTGCGATCCTTGTGGCTCAGCGCCTACCAGGGGGTGATCGCCGATGCCGGTTAAAGCGCACAGCGATTCCGAACTTCTCATCTGTATCGGCGCCCAGAAGGCGGGTACCACCTCCTTGCACGCTTGGCTCGGTTCGCTCCCAGAGGTGAGCACATCGAGTTCCGGCAAGGAGATCGACTACTTCTCCCGCTATTTCGATTTCGGAGCCGGTTGGTATCTCGACCACTTCTCCCCGGCGAAACCCGTATGGCTCGATGTATCGCCCAATTACTTCATTGTTCCCGACCTCGCTGAACGATTGGCGACTCTGCCGATTCCGTACAGGGTCGTGCTGCTGGTGCGCGATCCTGCCGAGCGAGCGCGTTCGCAACATCGTCATTCGCTCGTCACCCGGCCTGACACCACTGCGCTTTCCTTCACCACCGAACTCGAGCGCAATTTGACGTATCTGACCAACGGCTTTTACGGGCGGGTGCTCGCTGGTCTCGAACCACTTCTCGCCAAGGATCGCCTTCGGATCGTTTGGTTCGAGGATCTCGCTGCTGATCCAGCGTCGGTCGTCGACTCGATCTGCGCCGAACTCGGCATCGGGTCACGCCCCTCGGAAGCACTGCTGGGACGGCGTAGCAATGCCAGCGGACACGTGCGCAGTTCGATGTTGCAGACAGTCGTCCACACTTCGGGCACCGTGTTGCGTCGGGCCGGTGGTGAACGAGCTGTCTCGCATTTCCGTGCATCACGGACTGTCGATCGCGTTCTTTCCGCGAACCGTCGAGAGATCGGTGGTGCTGCAGGAGATGATGGGTTCGACATGGAGATGCACACCCTTCGGGCCATGTTCCGAGACGACCTCCGACTCGCCGAGGATCGGACCGGACTGCCGTTCCTCGAGCGGTATTCCGGCGAATGTGTGCCGAGCATTGAGGACCCGGGGAGTGAGCCGGCGTGAGCCCGAGCGTGTATCGGCGAATGAAGGCCCCCCTGCGCAACGTGCTCGAAGCCAGCCCCACGCTCTACTGCGGGGCGGCCCGGCTCAAGACCGGTCGAAATCGCGAGGTGGTCACTCGTTCAAGCGACCTGTTGGTCGAGTCGTTCCCTCGATCGGGGACCACCTACCTGGTGGCCAGTCTCGGGCTGGCTGCGCCGTCGGTGCGCATCGCCTCGCATGTGCATCACAAGGCGCACGTGCAACTTGCCGTCCGATACGGAGTTCCGTCGTTCGTGCTCATTCGCGAGCCGATGGCGGCCTGCACGTCAGCCACGGTCCGTCTGGGCGATCAAGTCACGTTCCGACAAATGCTCGAACGCTGGTGTCGCTACTACAGCGCGTTGGCCGAACTCCCACAGGTCCAGTTCGTGAGCTTCGAATCAGCCACCGGCGACACCGCTGCAACAGTCGGCCGGGTGCTCGGCAGTGCGGGACTCTCGGATCGGATCGTCACCGCGATTGATCACGACGAGATAATCGCTGCGGTCGAGGCATTTTCCGAACGGCGCCGCAAGGGCGATCGTGACCCAATGCGGGTTTCGGTACCGACCCCCGAGCGGAAAGCGCGAATCAAGGAGGTGGCGGACGAGTTTCGCCGCCAGGGTGGCGAACTGCTGCGACAAGCGGATGAGATCTACGCGAGGATCGAGGCACTATGACTGATCTGCTCAGGCCGAATCGGGTTGACCCCTCTGAAGCAGCGCCGGTGGCGGGCTCCGCGCTTCCACCGCGAATCATCATCGGACTGCTCATGATCACTTGGTTCGTGGCCCCATTGAGCGGGGCGGGGTTCGGTGCCGTCAAACTCGTTGACGTCATGCTCGCCATCGACTTCCTCGTGGTTGTCGTGCTGTACCGCCGTCCTGGCGCGCAGCGGGTCGCGCAGAGGGGCACCCTCTATTGTCCGCCCATTGCCCGTCGTCACATCCTGGCAATTCTGCTGCTCGGATCCGGGCTCATGCTCGGCGCATTCCGCCAGGATCTCGGCGTGGGAACAGCGCTGCGGACCCTCCAGTACCCGTTGTTCGCACTGCTTCCAGTCATGATCCTCCTGTCGCTGCGCGTGGGGGAGAAAGTTCGACTCCTGCTTGCACTGGCTCTGGTGGCCGGGACAGTGTTCTCGATCGGTGGCGCGCTCTTCGGTGGAGAGCTCGCTACCCGCGGTCGAGCAATCGGTCTCACCACGCATATGAATCAGCTGGGCATGACCGCAGCGTGTGCGCTTCCCTTGATCATGCTCATCGGCAGGGGGCGGTCTCGACGCGTCCAGATCATGCTCTGGGGGATCGCAGGATTCTGCCTCTTGGGCCTCAATCTCTCCGGTGCCCGATCAGCGCTGTTGGGCGCCTTTGCCATATTCGTGCTGTACGGAATCTCGAGGCTCCGACGGTGGATCAGTCTCTTTCCGTCGATCGTGCTCGTGGTTCTCGTCGTCGGCGTGGGTGCACTCACGATCCAGCCGAAGGCCTCCGATACGACGGAGGTCGCTGCACTCCAGCGTCTTTCGGGTGACGTCGGTAGCTCGAGGTCAGATGCCTCGCGCGCCGCTCTCCTCAACAACGGTCTGAATGCTCTCAACTTCGGCGTTGTTCTGGTGGGAGGTGTGTATCTCGAGCAGGACACCCACAACGTCTTCCTCACGGTGCTGGTCACCGGAGGAATCGTTGCCTTGGCTGGTCTGGTTCTCGCGCTGCTCCCCTGGCTGTACCGCGCGATTGCCATCAGCGTCGGTGCATTTCGCTCACGAACGACGCGTGAGCTGTACCTCTACTCGTTGGTGGTGTTCGGGTTCGCCGTGTGGATCTCGTTCAACAACGCGCTCTGGATCCGCTATTTCTGGTGCATTCTTGCCCTTGCGTTGATGGCACAGATCTCTGTGGACGATGGTGAGGTCACGGTTTCCGAATCTGCATCCGCGTCAACCGGCTCGCAGGATGGTGCTGATTCCCCGGAACGACCCACTACGGACTGACGATCACGGGTGGCCACAAGTACGACTCCGAATTTTGATGTTCTCGTTCACGATTTCGCGGGTCACCCGTTCGAAGCTGAGCTGAGTCGTGAGTTGGCCCGACTCGGGTTCAGCGTGGTGCACGCGTACTGCGGCGGTGTGACCACCGGGAAGGGCAACCTGCAGCGGACCGAGGACGACCCGGAAGGTCTGAGCTTCCTCGACATCTCCGACCGAGCGTTCGAGCGCTACTCGACGCTTGGTCGGGTGCGCAGCGAATACCGATATGGCCGGCGGCTCTCCGCGGCGGCCCGCTCACTACGACCGCACGCTGTCCTTTCGGCGAACACGCCACTCATAGCCCAAGCCGGGCTCTGGATCACCTGCGGGCGGATCGGTGCCAATCGGATCTTCTGGCTGCAGGACTTCCTCGGGCGAGGGGTCAGAGCGGTGTTCACCGAGCGCAATGCATTGTTGGGTGCAACCGTGGGGCGGGCGATCGAGCACCTCGAGACCATCCTGCTTCGTCGTTCCGACGGCATCATCGTGATCGCCGACGACTTCGTTGCAGCCCTTCGCGACCGGCGGGTGAAGGTGCCGACTCTGGTGGTCGAGAACTGGGCGCCCCTCGACGAGATTCGCATGGGATCCAAGCCGAATCAGTGGAGCACGTCGATGGGTCTTGACGGTCTGCGGGTTGCCATCTACTCCGGCACGCTCGGCCTCAAACATGATCCTGAGCATCTCGTCGCAGCAGCGAGAGCGCTCGATCCAGAGTCTGAGCGACTGGTGGTCATCACCGAGGGTCTCGGACGCGACCGGCTCGAGCAGGCCAAGGCGGCCGAGGGCCTTGACGCGCTGCTGCTGTGTGATTTCGTGCCGTACGAGGCGCTCAGCGATGTGCTCTCCACCGCAGAGGTCTGCGTGGTGCTCCTCGAGGAGGACGCCGGCACGTTCAGCGTTCCATCGAAGGTGTTGAGCTACCTGGCCGCCGGCCGGGCCATCATCGGCGCCATGCCTGCCACAAATCTGGCCACGCGCACCATTGCCCGGGCCGGGGCCGGCATGGTCGTCACGCCGGGTTCCTATGCCGAATTCGCGGCGAGTGTGGTGGCACTGCTTCGTGATGGTGAGACCAGCAAACGCATGGGCCATGATGCTCGGGAATATGCCGAGTCGGCCTTTGACGCTGTCGGGATCGCGGCCCGTGTTTCTGCGTTCATGACTCGCTGTGCCGCTGGTTCCCGCAGGACGTGATCGGTCGACTCGGATTCGTCGACCCTGATTCTTCGGCGGCGTTCAGCCGATGGCGACGCTGATGCCGATGCCGATGCCGGGTCCGTACTGGTTCGGGATCAATGGGAACCGCGGCCAAAGAGCACGGCGGGGACGGTACGACAAAGTACCGCAAGATCCCCGAAGAAGCTCCAGTTGTTCACGTAGCGACAGTCGAGATCGACCCGTTGGTCGCCCGTGACCTTGCTGCGGCCACTGACCTGCCACAGCCCTGTGATGCCCGGCTTGCTGCGCAGGTAGCAGTCCTTCCGGGTTCCGTAGAGGGTCTCGAGTTCGTCGGGAAGTACAGGCCGGGGACCCACCATGCTCATTGAGCCAGTGACGACACACCACAACTGGGGGAGCTCGTCGAGGCTGGTCTTGCGGAGGAACCGGCCGAATGCGGTGATCCGCGGGTCCTCACCTTCGGGGAGCTTGTGGTCGTTGGCGAGGTACTTCGCGTAGAGCACTGAATCGTTTCGGAGACGGTCTTCGGCGTCGATCGCCATGGAACGCAGTTTGTAGACCCGGATCTGGCCGCCGCTGCGGCCGACCCGGGTCTGTCCGAAGATTGGGTGGCCCTTCGTGATGAATGCATTGATCATGATCAGCACCAGCAACAATGGCGCGAGTACCAGTAGTGACGGCAAAGCGACGAGGATGTCGGTGCCCCGTTTGAGAAGGACCGACAGTGTGGATTCGATGCGGAGGCGCTCAAGCGCGATGACGGCAGTCGGCAGTTGCCGACTGGTGAATCCGTCTGTGCTGAGATCTCTGAACATCGTTCGTGACCTTTTGCCGGGCGAATAAGGCGTTCGTGTGACCTTGTGACATTTGTCGCTTTTGACTCGGTGAGAAACTTACTGTCATCACACATCCAATTTCTAGTCAGCTCTTTACTGTTCTTTTGGATTTCACAAAACCCGGTTCAGTACGCGCCGATTTCCTCGGCGGATTGAACCCGTACTACCGGAGTTGGGTTGGATCTAGGCGAGCTGATGGCTGGATCTGGGGTGCTGGTTTCGTTGCCCGGCAGGGCGATCTGCGTTACTGCGCCCGCAGCAGTTCGACGAACGAGGCCTGATAGTCCTCGTAGCGAGACCATCGTTCAGAGAGCCACTGGTGGGCTTCGCGCTCTGTGAATTGATGGGTTCGCATGGCCCAGGCCTTGAGTACGAGCCCGGTACGGCTGCGACCGCCGTGACAGTGCACCACCACCCGATGACCCTCGGTGAGGAGCGCTTCGATTGCTTCGACCGCATCACGGAGTGCCGCTTCGAGATCTGCATTCGCAGGGCCGGATTGATCGATCATGAAGAGTTCACGCCGAACGGGATGCGATGTGAACCTCCCGTGGGTCCTGCACAGCGAGATCACCGCCCAGTCGGTCGGCACGGTCGACGCTCCGAGCAGATCGGCGGCATGGAGTCCCGGTGCCACCTCGATGGGGCCCGCGGGAGTCTCGGTATTGGTGGCCGGCACCGGGGAGCGGCCGACCAGACGACGAGCCATATCCTGCAGCGCGGCATTGTCATAGTGCTGGGCGCCGTCGGCGGTGCCCACGGTGCCGTGGACGTATGCGAGCCAGCGCGATGGGATGCCCTGCACGCTGTCACGAGCGCCGGCGATGGCTCCGACGACTGTTGCAACGGTGTCCGTATCGCCACCGAGATTGATCGCAGCGATGACGGCGTCGGCGAATGTGTCGGTGGTTCGCAGTGCCCACACTGCCTGGGCGAGACACCCCCACACTGTTCCATTGCTCGGTCCAGCGGAGAGGTTCGGCTCCCACCGGGCATCGAGCAAGGCAGCGAACTCGTCATGTTGTACCGGGTCGACGGACGCGACCTGCTCGAGCACCGAGGGGATGGCCGCGATCGGGTCCTCCCCATGGATCGCCCGCCGGATGAGCGCAGCGGCGATGGCGGCCCCCCAGCCAGCGGCGGGATCGTGATGAGTGAGCGCAGCCTGCGCTCGGGCCGCAGCGATGAGGGTCGTTTCGTCACTGAGTGAAAACGCGCACGCAAGGCCGACAACGCGCATGAGCGCACCATTCGCGGCACTGCGGCCGATCAGACGATGGGCTTCACGAGCAGCGCCGGCATGCGTTGTACTTCGCAGAGCGGTTGCGGTGAGGGTCCCGCAGTCGGCTGCGGTGTGTCGCCAGGTCACGAACCGTTGCCAGACATCGGTAGCGTCGAAGCCGCGGCACTCGATGACCGATTCGGACAGGGCGATCGCCATCTGGGTGTCGTCGGTGAACTCGCCCGGCGCCCATCCGAAGTGACCTCCGCCGATGAGCTCCCCGATTCCGCCGAGGACGGGTGTGGGGAATCGTTCGCGGTACGCCATCGCCGGGCCGAATTCGAATGGCGCTCCAAGCGCATCGGCAACGGCTCCACCGACGACAGCGCCGATGACTCGCTGGAGGGCGATGGCGTCGAGAGGTGCGGTTGCTGCGGGTATTTCAATTCGTTCTGGGTGCGAAGTGGTGTGTGCGTCGGTAGTATTCATGGTGTTGCCTTTCCTTCGGGGGGCGACACCGTGAACGCACAAACCACTCGGATGTTTGTCCAGTGCAGTTGTATGTCCGGTGCAGTTGTATGTCCAGTGCAGTTGTATGTCCGGTGCAGTTGCGTGAGCGGTTCAGAGACGTAGTAGCGGCGTGCAGTAGCGGCGAGATTCAGGCGAGAAGTACAGGCGAGAAGTACAGGCGGAGGATCGTGCACCGGCGACTGAGTTGTCGTCGGGTTCTGATCCGTGAACGGCGGAGTGGAGTCGAATGGCGGCATTGGCGGAACTGAAATTGGACCAGGTGGGTGGTGGGCTGTACGGGGGCCAGACCGGTCGTCAGCAGCGGTGTTGCGTACTGGCACGGAATGACCTCCGTGCTCACGCGGAAATGCGTCAAAAACAGCCGATTCTGCGCAGGACTCCCGCATTTGTGGCGCAGACTCTTGGCCGCAAGGCACTGGGCGGCGGAACCCCGGCAGTGCACCCCGCGTCATGACGGAGATGCCCGCTATCACCCCGACCAACGAGTCGCCCGAGTCCGGCCACGGTGCTCTGGACGTCGTCTGCGCCGAGCCACTGCTGCGGGCTCCGCTCGTGGATCGTCTGGTGCGGGACGGCCATATCGTTCGGGTCCACGACGGCGACGGCGCTCCTCCGCCCCACTGGGAACCTGCATCCGCCGCAGCCGTGGTCGTGTTTCCCGCCTCAACGATCGATGCCGTCCGCCACGGCTGGTTGGCGTTCGTCAAACGAATGCTCGACCAGGCCTCACTGGTGCTGGTGGCCTGCGCAGCCAATGTGTCGGCGCCACTTCTCGCCGGGAACGGAACTGGCAACGACCATGGATTCATCGTGCTCGACCGTGATTCCCTGACCTCTGATTGGCCGGGGCTGGTCTCGGCGTCGGTGCATCGGGCGTTGGATGGCGTGAGAGAGATCGCCCCCACCATGCGCTCCGCTCCGTTTGTCGCCACAGGCCTCGATGCCCTCACCCCCAACGAACGAACCATTTTGCGACTCCTGTCGGAAGGACTCTCGAACGCGGCCATTGCCCAGTTCCAGTTCGTCGGCGAACGAACGGTCGAAAGCCATATCCGGCGCATTTACGCCAAGCTCGACTTGCCTGATACTCCGGGTGTGCAGCGGCGGGTATTGGCCACGCGGCTCTATCTGGGCGACCAGACGGCGTCACTGGTTGCTGACTGATACTGAGAATCGTTATCATTATGGGATGACCCCGCGTCCCCCCCTCCGTCGCCGATCAGCGATCTCCGCCATTGCGGGCGCGGTGGCACTGCTGCTGCTCGTGGCCACGGGCTGTTCCCCCGCCAAGGAGAGTTCGAGCACCGAGGCGCCTGTCGGTGGTCTCTGTCCGGTGCCGCCCATCGATGTCGTGGTGTCGGTCGATCAATGGGGAGATCTTGTCGAGCAGTTGGCGGGCTCCTGCGCGAAGGTGACCTCGATCGTTGCCGGTGGATCCGTTGATCCCCACGACTTCGAACCGACCCCCGCCGATGCCGCAGAGATGGCGAAGGCCGAGCTCATCGTCATCAACGGCGTCGGTTATGACGAATGGGCGCAGCGGGCCATCGATGCCCTTTCACCCCGACCGGCGGTTCTCGACATCGGCGGTCGTTATGACATGCCGGCCGGGGGAGATCCGCACCTCTGGTACGCGCCGGGAGTCGTGCGACTCGCATTGGATGACATCACCAATGCGCTCGAATCGGTCTCCCCGGGAGCAGCAGAGTTCTTCGCCGCACGATCGGTCAGCGTCGAGGATTCGATGCGCGAGTACTTCGACACGATCGGCCGGTTGCGCGAGGAGTTTCAGAATGCCCAGGGTGGCGCAGTCACCTACGCGGCCACCGAACCCGTCTTCGACGCGATGGCTACCACTGTGGGCATGGCCGATGTCACTCCCGAGGGATTCGCCCGAGCCACATCCAACGAGGGTGAGCCGTCACCGGGCGATATCGCGCAGATCATGGATGCGTTGGCCGATGGTTCGGTGTCGGTGCTCATTGTGAACGTGCAGTCCTCGAGTTCGATGACCGATCGTTTGCGGGAACAGGCGGAGTCGCACGGCGTGCCCATCGTCGAGGTCACCGAGACCATGGCGCCGGGAGCATCCTCGTTCCAGGACTGGCAGGTCGACCAGTTGCAGGCGATTGAATCGGCGCTCGGATTCTCCTGATGGATCAAGTCGCAGTTCGTGCCCGGGATGTCTCGATCGAACTGGGTGGCCGCGCCATCTGGTCGGAGGGCACATTCGAGCTCCCGGCCGGCGGTGTCTACGCCATTATCGGTCCCAACGGATCTGGCAAGACCACCATGTTGCGAGCACTGCTCGGCCTGCTGCCGGTCGCTGGCG
>CAFBNC010000055.1_pt1 | contig 12702 bp, 10 predicted proteins | sample 7269161 | NCBI WGS metagenome assembly CAFBNC01 (sample SAMEA6814082, study PRJEB35770) | freshwater metagenome | biome: Freshwater; feature: Freshwater reservoir; material: water | place: Czech Republic | collected 2017-05-23 | depth 30m m
AGGGCCAACGATACGAGGAGGTCGCCGCCGGAATCGATCGCACGCTGCGCTTTATGGCCGCCTGCGGTATCGATACCGAGTCAACACCCCAACTCCATACCGTCGACGTAGCCACCAGCCACGAGGCGCTCATCCTCGGATACGAGGAGGCGCTCACCCGACAAGATTCTCTCACCGGCGACTGGTACGACTGTTCGGCCCACATGCTCTGGATCGGTGAACGAACCCGCCAACTCGACGGCGCCCATGTTCATTTCCTGTCCGGCGTCGGGAACCCCTTGGGCTGCAAGGTGGGACCGTCAGTGACGACTGACGAAGTTCTCGCCCTCTGCGAGGCCCTCAACCCCGATCGCATCCCGGGACGGCTGACCCTCATCACACGAATGGGCGCCGAGAACATCGCCAGCACACTTCCTCCACTACTGCGAGCAGTGAAAGAAGCCGGACACCCGGTGGCGTGGACCTGTGACCCGATGCACGGAAACACCTTCACCGCTCCAAGCGGTCGCAAGACCCGTCATTTCGATGCTGTTCTGGCTGAAATCGCTGGCTTCTTCAGGGCCCACCGCGAGGTAGGAACCTGGCCGGGTGGAGTCCATATCGAGCTCACCGGCGACAACGTCACTGAATGCCTGGGTGGGGCCGAGGAGATCCTCGACGCCGACCTCGGCACTCGCTACGAGACCATGTGCGATCCGAGGCTCAACGGCCGTCAGTCTCTCGACCTGGCGTTCAGGGTTGCTGAACTGCTCCAACAGCCCTGAGCGGGCTCGTTACTCGAGGACCTCGACGAACTTCTCGAGTTGCCTGAGATTGCGACATTCATAGGTTCCGTCACAATGGGCGCCGTATTCACCAACGATTGAATCGCCGGTATCCCAATAGGCCTTGGGCTCTGGGTTCAACCAGTAGACGTGGCGCGCCTTCTTGCGTATCTCCTTGATCACCCAAGCCTGTGACGAGTGATAGTTGTTGCGAGCATCGCCGAGGATCAGGACCGTGGTCTTCGGACTTATCTCGCGGCCGTACTTCTCCCAGAACACCTCGAACGCGTGGCCGTAGTCGGAATGCCCATCAACCCAGACGACGTCGGCCTCGGTATTCACTCGATGGATCGCGTGACTGATGTCCTCAACTCCCTCGAAGAATCGAGTGACCTCATCAATGCCATCGATGAACACGAACGAGCGAACCCGGGAGAACTGCCCCGAGATTGCGTGGACCAACTGGAGTGTGAACCGGGCGAAGGCAGCCACCGAGCCGGAAATATCTGCGATCACGAAGATCTCTGGCTTTGCGGGGCGCGGATAGCGAAACTTCGGATCGGCGGGGACACCGCCGTAACTCAGCGAATGACGCACAGTGTTGCGAAAATCCAGCGGACCCTTGCGGCCATGGCGACGCTTTCGGGCGAGCCGAACGGCGAGCTTTCGCGTGAGTGGGTAGATCGCCTTCCGAAGGCCCATGAGCTCATCACGGCTCGCGTGCATGAAGTCGACATCCTCGGGGAGCGGCTTACGCAAGGTCTTCGCCATTGCTTCCACTCCGCGATCCGCAACGAGCCGGCGGCGGATCTCTGATTCGATCTCCTGCTTGAGTTTGTCGACCCGAGACTGGAACTCATCTTGTTCGAGACGCTCCTCGAGCGGGGTGAGGGGTGCTGGCGCCTGGTCCTTAGCTTCGGACATCAGTTTCTCGAGCACGTTGTCGAGATCGAGATTCCTGAGCGTGCGGTAGAGGTAGTAGGTGCCACCCACAGGTCGACCGGGCTCCATACCGGCATAGCGGGTGACCGCCTGACGGGCGAGCGCCCGGAGCATGGCGTCGTCGCCCTGCTGAAGTGCTTTGAAGAGCATCTCCGCCATCTGCTCAGGGGTCAACGCCTCTCCCCCGCCGCCTCCGGAACCGGCCCCCGCAGCCTCTGGGTTCGCGGCAGTGTCGTCGTCGGCGAGGTCGAGCGGTTCATCACCTCCGCCGAGGGAATAGGCAGGACCCCTCAGGGAGAAGTACACCTCGAACACAGTTTCGAAGGCTCGCCAGTGCGCGTTGTTCTTCACGAGCGTGGCAGCCAATGCGTACTTGAACGCGTTGCGGTCCTCAATCGGAATGTGGGTGATCGCGTTCATCGCGTCGAGATTCTCGGTGAGGCTCACCGGCAATCCGGCCGCGCGCAACTCAACGATGAAGCCGGTGAGCAGGTCGAGCATTGACGACTGCGATGGTTCGGCGATGGTCATGGGATCCCGTCGATCGGAATTCGGTTCGATCAGGAGGTACGCGGAACGCCGGGACGGCGCTGCGTGGTGTCGGCCGAGAGTTCTTTGGTGGCTCGGGTGATATCGCTCTGGTACTTGAGCAGGATATTGAGTGTGTCGATTGCATCAGCTTCGGTAATCGACTCGACACCGAGCATGAGCAAAGTTCTCGCCCAATCGATGGTCTCAGAAACAGACGGAGACTTCTTGAGTTCCATCTGGCGAATCGACCGAACGATTCGGGTGACCTGATCGGCAAGATTGTCGGTGATCTCGGGGACCCTCGTAAGGACGATCTCCTTCTCCCGTTCCATATCGGGATAATCGATATGCAGGAACAGGCACCGACGCTTGAGTGCTTCGGACAGCTCGCGGGTGTTGTTCGACGTGAGGAACACCATCGGGATCTGCTTGGCGGTGATGGTTCCGAGTTCGGGGATGGAGACCTGATAGTCCGAGAGGATCTCGAGAAGAAGTGCTTCGGTTTCGATCTCGACGCGATCAACCTCGTCGATCAGCAGCACGACCGGGTCATCTGAGCGGATGGCCTCGAGCAGCGGACGGGTGAGAAGGAACTCGTCGGAGAAGATGTCGGTCTCGATGTCCTCCCATGTGGATTCATTGTTCCGCTCAGCCTGGATGCGCAGGAGCTGCTTCTTGTAGTTCCATTCGTACAGTGCCTTTGACTCGTCAAGACCCTCGTAGCACTGGAGACGAATGAGCCTCGCTCCGAGGATCTCGGCCACGGACTTGGCCAGCTGGGTCTTGCCCGTTCCAGCCGGACCCTCGACGAGGATCGGCTTCCCGAGCCGATCGGCAAGGAACACGACTCCGGCGATCGCATCGTCGGACAGGTAGTCGACTTCGCGAAGTCTGGAGCGGACGGCATCGGGGGAATCGAATCGAGAATCCATCCTGTGGAACTTATCGGTCGGAGGGCTGTCGGTCCGATTCCTGTGCTCGGAAGGCGGACGTGTCGAGGCTGTCGTCAGCCTCGAACCTGTCCATCGCCCCGCACGATGAACTTCACACAGGTCAGTTCCCGCAGTCCCATCGGGCCGCGCGCATGGAGTTTCTGGGTCGAGATACCGATCTCAGCGCCGAAACCGAACTCCTCGCCGTCGACGAATCTGGTCGAGGCGTTCACGACAACTGCCGCTGCGTCGACCTCCGCGGTGAACCGATCGGCGGTTCGGAGTGAACTGGTGATGATTGCTTCCGAGTGACCCGATCCGTAGGTGGCGATGTGGTCGATCGCTGCATCGAGATCATCGACCACCTTCACGGCAAGACGAAGATCGAGGAATTCAGTGGACCAGGCGAGTTCATCGGCTGGGGTGGATTCAGGCAGATATCCAGCCGCGACCGGGTCGGCAATCAGCTCGACTCCTTCAAGAGCCAACGCGGCCATCGGAAGGAACTCCGATGCGACGGCGCGATGAACCAGAAGGGTCTCGGCCGCATTGCAGACCGAGGGGCGCTGTGTCTTCGCGTTCACAATGACCCTGAGCGCCATGTCGAGGTCGGCATCGGCGTCGACATACACATGACAATTCCCGTCACCATCGATCACATAGGGCACCGTTGCGTTCTCGAGGATCGACTGGATGAGCGAGGGGCCACCGCGTGGAATGAGGCAGTCGACGGTGTCTCGCTGTCGCATGAACGCAACAGCGGCTTCTCGACTCGTGTCCTCGACGAGGATGATCGAATCAGCCGGCAGACCGGCGGCCTCGATGGCGTCTCGAAGCACCGTGGCGATGACGATGTTGGAACGGATCGCCCCAGACGAACCCCGCAGGAAAGCGGCGTTGCCCGACTTCAGGCAGAGCCCCGCCGCGTCAGAGGTGACGTTCGGTCGGTTCTCGTAGATGATTGCGACAACCCCAAGGGGAACGCGAACTCGCGAGATTCGCAGGCCGTTGGGGCGAACCCAGCCATCGAGAACCTCTCCGACCGGATCAGGGAGTCCGGCCACCTGACGAAGACCTGCAGCCATTGACTCGACGCGAGCTGGCGTGAGCCGGAGACGGTCGATGACGGTGGGGGCGACTCCATCTTCTTCAGCCGCGAGAACGTCCTGAGCATTCGCGGCAAGAATTTCCGAAGAGCGGGCAACCAGAGCGTCGGCCGCTTGAAGAAGCGCGCGGTCCTTGAGGTCTGACGACGCTCCGGCGAGAACCCGGGAGGCAGACTTCGCTCGGCGTCCGAGCACAGCCATCTGCTGGTCGAGGGGCCCGGACACAGCCATAGGTGTGGATTCGGCGTTTGAAGAGGTAGCGGTCACGGGACTGACGATAATCGGGCGACAGTCCTGGTCGGCACTGTCCGTTGACGCCCTTTCCCAGATACTTCCCGAACTACGGTTGAAGTGATGAGCCGACCCGCCGAAGAGCCGGCTGTGCCGAGGAGCGATCGCCAGCTGCTGCGATCGAGTTCGGTCGTCGCCCTCGGCACGGGACTCAGCCGGATCACGGGATTCATTCGGGTCGCGGTCATCGCCTATGCGATTGGAGCGACAGCGCTGGCGGAGTCCTACAACCTCGCCAACAACACGCCGAACCTGCTCTACGACCTCGTCCTAGGAGGAATCCTTTCGGCGACGTTGGTACCAGTCATCGTCGAGCACATAGACCGAGATGACGACGCAATCAACGCCGTCGCCACGGTGATTTTCGTTGTGTTGCTTGCGGCAACTGTGCTCGCGATTGCGTGTGCACCATTGATCATCGCAATCTTCAACCTCAACAGCAGTGAGGCTCAGGCTGACGCACAGGCGACCGTCGCAGTTCCTCTTCTGATCCTCTTCCTGCCACAAGTGCTCTTCTACGGACTTTCGAGTCTGGGTACGGCGCTCCTCAACGCCCGTCGCTCATTCGCCGTTCCGGCTTTCGCTCCGGTTCTCAACAACCTCATTGTGATCCTCGTGTTCCTCGCCCTTCCCCGAGTGGCGGGTGGATCGGCACCGACCTTCGAGCAGGTCGCCCACGACAATCTCCTGCTCCTGTACATAGGGCTCGGCACAACGCTTGGCATTACCGCCATGACCGCGGTGCTGTGGCCGGCAATTCGCGCTGCCGGGATCTCTCTGCGCTGGAGATTCCAACCCAGGCACCCGGCCGTGCGCGAGATCGGACGTCTGTCCGGTTGGACGCTCGGCTACGTGATCAGCAATCTCATTGCATACATCGTCATCCAGACCCTCGCGAACGGGATCGAAGGGGTCACCGAGTACGCATACGCCTACATCTTCTTCCAACTCCCGTATGGGCTCTGGACCGTTTCAGTGATGACTGCGTACACACCTGAGATGGCCGCAGCATGGGCCAGAGGGGAACTCGACGAACTGCGCGATCGGTTCGCCGCCGGCTTCCGACTGCTGCCGGTCGTCATTTTCCCACTGACGATCGGTCTGGTGGCTCTGGCTCATCCGATCGTCGCTCTCGTACTCGAGCACGGAAGCTTCGACCTCGCGTCGGGCGACCTGACCGCAAGGACCCTTATGGCGTTCGCTGTGGGACTTCCGATGTTCTCGGTCTACCTCTACGCGATGCGCGGTTTCTATGCGTTGCGCGATACCCGCACTCCGTTCATCATCAATCTTGGCGAGAACATTGCGAACCTCGTTTTCGCACTCCTCCTGCTGGACAGGTTCGGTGTCGTGGGTCTCGCGGCATCATTCACGATCGCCTACGCGCTGTTCGGGGTCGTCGCGCTTGTCGTACTTCAGCGGCGAATCGGAACCATCCTCGAGGCAAGAACATTGCGTGCTCTCTCGCGCCAGATCCTTGCCGCAGCAGCGATGACCGTGGTGATGGTGATCGGCAACCACCTGCTTCGCGTCAACGCGCTGACACAACTTCTCTTGGTCGGCGGCGCTGGGATGGCTTCCTATGTGGTTTGCCTCATCGCTCTGCGATCCGAGGAAACACAATTGGTGATGGCCCGGCTACGGCGGCGATGAGGACGCATTTCGCCGGGGGATCTCGCCGACCTCGCCGCGAGGCGTGGAATCGAGTCAGCCGAGGATGACGAGATCGTCGGCGTGGACCACGACAACGGAACTCGCATGTGGGAGATCATCACACCCGACCCGGACGAGACCCTTGCCGAAGACCTCGCCTGACTGATCAGCGATCTCAACGGCGTCATCGGCAAGAAAATCCCCTGACGATGAGATCAATCCGGCGGCAAGAAGCGAAACACCACCACGCTCGAGGGCTCGGCGGGCGCCATCATCGACGATCAGTGTCCCCGAGGATCGGACTGCAAATGCGATCCAGAGCTTTCTCGCCGGGATCTGGCGATCATGGGGGGCGACGATGGTGCCGACGCCAGCAACTCCTGCCACAGCCTCACGCAACACGTTGGGACGCGATGCGGAAGCGATCACCGTTCGTATACCGGACCAGGCCGCGATCTTGGCCGCCGCCAGTTTGGATGCCATCCCACCGCTTCCGCCGGCGGTGCCGGGACCTCCAGCCGCTGCCTCGATCTCCTTGTCGAACTCGACGATCTCTTCGATGAGTGTCGCATTGGGATCGAGGCGGGGATCGGCCGATAGCAGACCTTGCGTGTCGGTGAGCAGAACGAGCAGGTCAGCCCCGATGAGCTGTGCAACAAGCGCTGAGATGCGATCGTTATCGCCGAATCGGATCTCGTCGTCGGCAATGGCGTCGTTCTCGTTCACCACCGGAACCACTCCGAGCTCGAGCAACCGGTTGAGCGTGCCGCGAGCCTGCAGATACTGACGTCGTTCAATGAAATCCAACGGGGCCATCAGGACCTGCCCGGGCACGAGGCCGTGGGTGGAAAGCTCCGAGTCGTACACCCCCATGAGCCGACTCTGACCGACCGCCGAAAGAGCCTGGAGTGTGACGGCATCTTTCGGACGGTTCTCGCCGCCGAGACCGAGCGCTGGGAGACCAGCTCCGATGGCGCCGGAGGTGACAATGACCACGGAGTGACCCTGCGAATGCAGTTCGGCAACCTCGGCGCAAAGTTTCGAGATTGCATCGTGACGAATGATCCCGGAATCGTCAGTGAGGGACGAAGTGCCGATCTTGGCCACGATGATCACCGTCAGTCCTCCTCGTATTGGAAGTTGAGCCCGCCGATCCTGACGATGTCGCCCTCTTGGGCCCCGGCCCTGGCGAGGGCCTTGTCGACCCCGAGTTTCTTGAGACGACCATGGGCGAAATCGAGTGCTTCCAGATTCGTGAGATCCGAGAGAGCAACCGCACGCTCGGCCTGACGCCCGACGACTCGATAGCTCCCATCGTCCTCGCGTTCGATCCTGAATCCCTCTGCGATCGGTCGATGGACGATGAAGCCTTCCGGCTCAGGCTCGAAGGATCGCGCCTCGCGTACGAGGTCTGCCATCAGACCGGTCAGTCGGGGCAGACCAGCCCCGGTGACAGCTGAGATGCGTAGGTCGAGCGTCAGACCATCTTCGGTCGTGAACGAGGTGTCGCCGTCAGTCGACTGGTCGGGTTCAGAGGCGAGATCAGAACGGGACCCGATGATCATGCGAGGGCGATCGAGAAGATCCGGCTCGTAGGCCGCAAGTTCGTCAAGCAGCACCTGCGCCTGGACAGCAGGTGCCTCTGCAGTTGACCCCGTGACCCCGCCCGCGAGATCGATGAGAAGGACGAGCACGCGAGCACGTTCGATATGGCGCAGGAATCGATGACCGAGCCCCTTGCCCTCGCTCGCTCCTTCGATGAGGCCTGGAATGTCGGCGACGACATACTCATAGCCATCATCGAGGCGGACCACACCGAGATTTGGTTCGAGCGTCGTGAAGGGATAATCGGCGATCTTCGGCTTCGCCGCCGAAACCCGGGAGATGAGTGTGGACTTTCCGACATTCGGGAACCCCACAAGGGCCACGTCGGCCATCAGCTTCAGTTCGAGGTTGAGCCACTGCTCCTCACCGAGCTCCCCTTGTTCAGCGAAGGAAGGAGCCCGCCGGCGGTTCGAGAGAAAGCGGGCGTTGCCCTTGCCTCCCCTGCCACCTGCTGCAGCGAGCCAGCGATCACCCTTGGTAACAAGGTCGGCCAGCACATGACCGTCACGATCGAGGACAACAGTTCCCTCGGGGACGTAGACGATCAGGTCGTCTCCGCCGGCGCCATGCTTCTTCTTTCCCTGCCCGTGGGTGCCATTGGGCGCTCGACGGTGCGGATGATCCCGGAAGGCGAGCAACGAGGCGACGTTGCGATCGGCGACGAGCCAGATACTCCCGCCCGAACCGCCATCACCGCCATCGGGTCCGCCCTTGGCGACGTGGGCCTCTCGGCGGAACGCGACGCAGCCAGCGCCGCCATCCCCGCCTCTGACATTGAGTTGACATTCATCGACGAATCCGGACACTGCTCCTCAGCCTAGGAGGTAGTTCGGTCATCGGCGGTCAGCGCTCCGTGAAGGGCGCCTTGGGCACGCTGTCACACCTCCCTGAGAGACTCTCCACATGGCGATCGAGGACCTCCCCGAGGAAGAACTCAGCGAACGTGCGCGCACGTGGGCATCCACCATGCATGCCCACACCGGAACCGGCGCCACCGCGCACGCACATCGAGACTCCGGACCGCGGGTCGGAATTCCGGCGATATTCGATCGGATCCAGCGTGAAGAGCATGAGCGACAGCACCTGACCGCAGGAGCAACTCAGGCCGTTGGTGCCGGGAATCGCGCGGTTCGCGAGGAACCAGACCCGCTCCGAACCTGTTTCGAACGCGACCGCGACCGAATCCTCCACGCGTCGACTGCTTTCCGACGACTTGCCGGGAAGACCCAGGTGTTCATCTTCCCCGACGATCATCAACGAACTCGCCTCACGCACGCGCTTGAGGTTGCCCAGATCGCCGTCGCAATCTCCCGCGCCCTCGGCCTCAACGAAGCGCTGACCGAGGCGATCGCGCTCGGACACGATTGCGGACACGGCCCCGGCGGCCATGCCAGTGAGGATGCCTTTGCCCCGTATCTTCCTGATGGCTTCGACCACGCCGTCTGGGGAGCCGACGTCGTTCTGGCCCCACTCAATCTCTGTGCAGAGACCCTCGACGGCGTTCGGAACCACTCGTGGTCCCGTCCAGCCCCAGCCACCCCGGAGGGAGAGGTTGTGAGTTGGGCCGACCGTATCGCCTACGTCTGCCACGACTTCGAGGATGCCGTCAATGCTGAAGTCATCACTCCGGCTGCGCTGCCGCGAACCGTCACTGATGCCTGCGGGTCGACCAGATCCTCATGGATACGCACCTTCATCTCCGGCGTGGTGAACGGCACGGCCGCAGCAGGCCATATCGCGATGACCCAACAGTTCGCAGAGGCGTTGTCAGCGTTCCGATCGACCAACTACGAGCAGATCTACCTCCGACCAGAATCCATCAGACAGGGACGCGATGTCGTCACGGTCCTGCAGGCACTGGTCGAACATTTCGCCGAACGACCACAACTACTTCCCGACTCCGCCGAGCGAACCCATACGGGTTCTGCGGCGTCGCTCCATCATGCGGTTGGTTACGTCGCCGGCATGACCGACCGATTCGCCTGCGTGACCGCAGTCCGCGAGCTCAACTGGGATCCCGACTCATTGCCCCGTGGACTCGATAGCCGATTCGGCCTCTGAAACCGACGTCAGAAACGAACAAGGAGCGGCCCGTGGGCCGCTCCTTGAAAGATCGAATGCAAAGAATGCTCAGCTGACGGGAAGGATGTCCACGAGCTTGCGACCCTTACGGGAACCGAACTTCACGGTTCCTTCTGTAAGGGCGAACAGTGTGTCGTCGTTGCCCTTCCCGACGTTCTCGCCTGGATGGATACGGGTGCCACGCTGACGCACGAGGATCGTGCCAGCAGTGACTTCCTGTCCATCGAAGCGCTTCACGCCGAGACGCTGAGCGTTTGAGTCGCGTCCGTTGCGGGTTGAGCCGCCACCTTTAGTCTTTGACATGGTTCAACCCTTCGAGATTCCGGTGATTTCAATGGTGGCGTAGTGCTGGCGGTGACCCCAGCGACGACGCTCATTGGCCTTGTTCTTGTAGGTGAAGCCGATGACCTTCGGTCCCTTTGCCTCGCCCACGATACGGGCGGTGACTTTGGCACCGGAGAGTTGGGCAGGCGTGGCGAGAACAGCATCGCCGTCGACAAGAAGGATTGGCGTGAGGGTGACCTCATCGGCGTCTCCGAGGCGTTCAACCTCGAGACGCTCACCTTCTTGGACTCGATACTGCTTACCACCGGTTTGGATCACGGCATACATAGGAGAATGACCTTAGCTGAAGTAGTGGATAGGGGAAAAACTGGGCATCAGCCCAGCAAGGAGCCGTCGATTCGGACACCACGGCCCTCACAGTCCGGGCAGCCGGCGGCAAAGGACTCGAGAAGCCCTTCGCCGATGCGCTTTCGGGTCATCTCGACCAGTCCGAGCTCGGAGATATCGAACACCTGGGTCCGGGTCTTGTCCCGGGCCAGTGCGTCACGGAACACCCGGATCACGTCGTCACGGTTCTGGCGGATCTCCATATCGATAAAGTCGATGACGATGATGCCGCCGACGTCACGCAGCCTCAGTTGCTTGGCGATTTCAACCGCTGCCTCGAGATTGTTCCGGTAGACCGTCTCCTCGAGGTTCGAGGAGCCGACGTTCTTGCCGGTGTTCACGTCGACCACAGTGAGCGCCTCGGTGTGTTCGATGATCAAAGAGCCACCGGATGGGAGCCAGACCTTGCGGTCGAGCGCCTTATGAAGCTGCTCATGCACATGATGACGTTCGAAGATCGATAGCGGCTCCAGCGATCGGTCGTAATACTGGACCCGATCAGCGAGGGCCGGCGAGATGCTCGAGACGTAGTCATGGACCTCACCGAAGAGAACCGGATCGTCAATGATCACTCCGCGGTAGTCATCGTTGAACTCCTCACGGATGACACGGAGCGCCATATCAGGCTCCCGATAGAGCAGGGCTGGAGCTTGGACGCTCGCAGCGCGACTCTCGATCTGCTCCCACTGCGAGAGCAAGCGGCGAACGTCGGCTGAGATCTCATCGGAGGTCACGCCCTCGGCGGCAGTGCGAACGATGACACCGTGTTGCGGAGGTTTCACCTTGTCGAGGATCGATCGAAGTCGCCGACGCTCGTCATCGGCCAATCGCTTCGAGATGCCATAGGTCGAGGAATTGGGGATGAGCACCACGAACCGCCCGGGAAGCGAAACCTCTTGGGTAAGACGGGCTCCCTTGTGGGCGATCGGGTTCTTGGTGACCTGGCAGATGATCGGCTGCTTCGCCCGGAGGATCTGCTCGATACGAGCGGCTCCCCCACCTTCGATCTCCTCGGCGTCGAACTGCACATCGCCGCGGTAGAGCACCGCATTCTTGGGAGTGGAGATGTCAACGAATGCCGCTTCCATCCCCGGGAGCACATTTTGAACCTTGCCGAGGTAAATGTTGCCGTGAATCTGAGCGACATCATCGGCCGGCTTCGAGACGAAGTGTTCGATGAGATTGCGGCCTTCGAGCACGGCGATCTGGGTGGCCTCGGGCCTGACGCTGACGGTCATCAGATAGCGCCCGACCGGACGACCGTTTCGCTCACGGCCTTTTCGCCGTTCGAGCGTCTCCTCGTCGAGTTCTGGCCCACCGCCGCCAAGGATCGCTTCAACCGGCCGTTGGTTCTGCGAGCGACCTCCGCGCTGGTTCGAGGAACCCTGGCGCTGCTGGCCGGAACGACCACCACCCTTGGATCCTCCACCCTGGCTCTGTGAATTCTGCCCCTGACCGCCTTGACCGCCTTGGCTGCCCTGACTGCCCTGACCACCCTGGCTTCCCTGGCTTCCCTGGCCACGACCACGGCCGCCCCGGCGCCGTCGGGAGTTCTTCGAACCCTCACCCGGTGCGCTGGAGCCCGAGTCGCTGGGCTCAACAGCAGTTGCACCACCGGCAACTACTGGCGCTGGTCTGGAATCGCCGATTTGCGGGCGGACTGCCGTTGCTGATGGAGCGCCAGCCTGTGGGCGTTCCGGCGCACGATTCGGCGAGTCAGCGATGGCTCCGTTTGGGCCAGACGACTCGCCGCCTTCGCCGCCTTCGCCATCGAATTCGCCGTCGGGGCGCGCCCCAGCCGGTCGGGAACGGTTCCGACCACCCCTAGACCCTCGTCGCCGACGATTGCGATTGGCGCTGTCACCCTGGGAGTGCTCGCCGCCAACGCCGGCATCGCCGCCATCGGGCGGGGTCGCAGCGGTTGGGGCGTTCGTTGCGTTGCCGGTTGGCTCAGTACTCGGGCTCTGCGATGACGAGGCGTTCGGAGGCGTTTGCTCGGGCTCGCGGGCTGGAGTGGGTTCGGACACAGGTGTGTCGGACATGGATGAATTCCCTTCTCATATGGCACTCGCTGTCGCGAATACCATCGGCGGCGCGCCCGGCGAGAGAGGTTCTCGCGTCGCG
>CAFBNC010000057.1_pt1 | contig 12344 bp, 9 predicted proteins | sample 7269161 | NCBI WGS metagenome assembly CAFBNC01 (sample SAMEA6814082, study PRJEB35770) | freshwater metagenome | biome: Freshwater; feature: Freshwater reservoir; material: water | place: Czech Republic | collected 2017-05-23 | depth 30m m
AGTCGGGTGGTCTTCTCCTGGTACCCGCCGTAATGCGGGAAGTCGGCGACGATGCGCTCCCAGAGGCGCGCCCGCTCCTCACCCTCGGCGATGCGTGCGGTCATCGGTTGCTTGGGCTGCCCCTTCCAGACCACCTCAACCGCGGGATCGTCACGAAGATTCAGGAACCACGCCGGGTGGACCGGATCGCCGCCGCGTGATGCCACCACAACGATGCCCTCACCCTGCTGCACCGGTGAGGTGAGCATGCTCGCCCTCTTCTCGCCGCTGCGGCGACCGGTAGTGGTCAGCTCGAGAACAGGCATCCCGCCGGCCTTCCATCCAAGATGACCCCGACTGACGGTCAGGAGCGTGCGATGGAAACGGTTCATCGATTTCATGAGCAGGTCGCTGGGCATCGCCTGACCCTACCGATCATCACCCCATTGGGTGGGGGTTCCCCGATCAGACGGGCTGCCGAACGCCTTCACCCCGCGGTAGACCACCACTACGGATGTTGCGCACGGATTGCAATGACCCCGCCATTCTGTAAAGGTTCCGTAACATGAGCGCAGCCACCGAGACACCCGTCCGCACCGCCCGCCGCTCGACCTCTCGCCATTCATTGCGTCGAACCGTCCTCGCCATTGCTGTCGTGATCGGCGTGCTTGCCCCAGCTTCCGTCATGGTTTCGGGCGTTGGCGCCGATGCACTGGCCGATAAGCAGGCCCAGGCCCGTCAGATCGCCGACAAGATGGCCGTGCTCGAATCGCAACTCATGAGCGTCAACGCCCAATACGAGCAGGCCAACTACGAGCTCCATCTCGCCGAGCAGAAGGTCACCGAAGCGAAGGCCCTTGCCGAGCAGACCGCCGCCGAGGTCACCCGCCGTCAGGCCGATCTCCGTGATTTCGCCGTCAGTGCCTACCAAACGGGCAATGACACCGCCGCGCTCGACGCGCTCTTCACCAGCGATCCCGGAGCAGGCGCCGAGAAGGTCTCGTATCTCGACACCCTCGGTGGCAACAAGCGCGATCTCATCGATGCTTATAAGGGCGCCAAGGTCAAGGCCGAAGAAGACAGCGCTCGGCTCGAGGGTCTGCAGAAAGAGGCCGAGGCCAAGGCCAGCGTCATCGAGCAGGCTCGCAAAGCAGCCGCCAATGCCGCCGCCGAACAAGAGGCACTCAACGCCAAGGTCCAGGGCGAGCTGTCCACGCTGGTGGCCGCCGAGAACGCACGACGGGCTGCCGAGGCACAACGTGCCGCTGACGCGGCTGCACGCTCCACGAGCGGCAACGGTGGTGGCAATGGCGGTAGCTCCTCCACCGGTGGAACCGTTCGCAATCCTCCGCCCCCCACACCCGGCGCGGGCGGCGCAATCAGTCAGGCTCTCAGTCAGGTCGGGGCCCCCTATGTGTGGGGTGCCGCAGGTCCCAGTTCCTATGACTGTTCCGGACTCGTGCTCTGGGCCTACGGGCGGGTCGGCGTTTCCCTGCCGCATTACAGCGGTGCCATGTACGCCATGACCACCCGAATCTCAGCCTCTCAGCTCCAGCCCGGCGACCTCGTGTTCTGGGGCGGCGGCGGCTCTGAGCATGTGGCCATCTACATGGGTGGAAACCAACTGGTGCATGCCTTCGGTGCCCAGCGTGGCGTCGCTGTCACCAACCTCAACGGCTGGTGGAAGCCGCCGACCGGCTACGGCCGCCTCGGCTGAACACACGCGCTGAACCGCAGGGTACGCCCGGGCGGTGAGATCGACTGCTCAGGCCCCTCGGGCCATGTTGGCGAACTTCGTGTAGTGATCCAGGAATGCCAATCGCACCATGCCCGTTGGTCCGTTGCGATGCTTGCTCACGAGGATCTCGGCGGTGCCGCGATCGGGCGAGTCAGGGTTGTAGACGTCGTCGCGGTAAATGAACATGACGACGTCGGCGTCCTGTTCGATGGAGCCGGACTCACGAAGATCGGCCAGCATCGGACGCTTATCGGCCCGCATCTCGAGCTGCCGGGAGAGCTGTGACAGCGCAATGACGGGACACTCGAGCTCGCGGGCGAGGATCTTGAGCCCGCGGGAAATTTCGGACACCTCGACCTGACGGTTCTCGGCCGAGGAACGACCGGACATGAGCTGGAGGTAGTCGACCACAACGAGCCCGATATCGCCCAGACGGCTCTTGAGGCGCCGGGCCTTCGAGCGGATCTCCATGATGGTGAGGTTCGGGTTGTCGTCGATCCAGATGGGGGCCGAAGCCAGTCGTCCTGTGGCGTGGGCGATCTTGCTCCAATCGGTTTCGTTGAGCGAGCCATTGCGCAACTTCTTGGAGTCCACCCGCGCTTCGGAACACAACATGCGCTGGGTGAGCTCGAGCTGACCCATTTCGAGTGAGAACACCAGTACCGGTCGGCTGCTCTCGATGGCCGCGCTGGAGGCGATACCGAGTGCGAGGGCGGTCTTACCCATCGACGGGCGTGCGCCGACCACATAGAGGGCATTGGGCTGCAGTCCCGACAACAGTTCGTCGAGATCGTTGAAGCCGGTGGGGATACCGGTGATGGCGTCGCCGCGCTCGTGCAGCATCTCGAGACGATCGAGGTTGGCATTGAGGAGATCGTCGATCGGCGCCATGGAATCGGTGACCCGGCGCTGACCCACCTCGAACATGAGCGACTCGGCGTGATCGACGGCCTTGCCGATGTCGTCGGGCAGGCTGTAGCTCAGCTCGGCGATCTCGCCGGCCACGCCGATGAGCCGACGCAACAAGGCGTGTTCCTCGATGATGGTGGCGTAGCGAGCGGCATTCGAGATAGCCGGTGTTGCTGCCTGCAACGTGACGAGGGTGGCCGGACCGCCGATGGCCTCGAGCAACCCTGCCCTGCGCAGTTCTTCGGCGACGGTGACCGGATCGGCGGGCTCACCGGCGGCATTGAGCGAGGTGATCGCCTCATAGATATGCCCATGAGCCGGCTTGTAGAAGTTCTCGGACACGAGCTTCTCGGACGCCACCGAGATGGCATCCTTGGACAGCAGCATGGCGCCGAGCAGTGACTCCTCGGCCTGGAGATTGTGGGGCGGGACCCGCATACCGGGCGTAGGTCTGGAGCTGCGGGTGTCGTCTTCGAGGAAACTCATGATGCCTACAGCCTCCCCCATCAGGGCTGGGGATCGATAGCGGGAAAACCCCCGAATTTTCGGTGGATGACCCTGTGATGTACCTGTGGAAGACCTGTGGAGAACCAGGGCGCTCTGGGGACAGGCTAGGGATCAGGTGCGACAGAACGCCCGATACGCGACTGAGGGGCCGCCATGGCGACCCCTCAGTGGACTGCAATGTTCGAGGAATCGGCTCAGGCCGGTGAAACCTCGATGGTGATCTGGAACTGCACATCAGCATGCAGACGAGCCGGAACCGAATGGGTGCCGACAGTCTTGATGGGCTCGTCAAGATGCACGTGCTTCCGATCGAGTTCCACGCGGGTCTGCTCACGCACGGCGTCGAGGATCTCGGTGACGGTGACGGAACCGAACAGCTTGCCGTCGGCGCCGGCACGGGCCGACACGGCGATGACTGCGGGCACGAGCACCTTGGCGATCTCCTCGGCCGACGAACGATCGCTGGCATCTCGGAGATCACGGGACTTGCGCATGGACGCGGCCTGCGCAGCGACACCCTTGGTGGCGGCGATGGCGAAGCCCTTCGGCACCAGGTAGTTGCGAGCGAAGCCATCGGCGACCTCGACGATGTCGCCCTTCTTGCCAACGCCTTCGACGTCGGTACGCATGAGCAGCTTCATTCGGTCACCTCCGCAGCGGTCTCAACAGCCTCGATCTCCACCATGTCGATCTCGACTGCCTCAACCTCGGTGAAGGTTTCCTCGATCGCGTCAACGGTTTCGGTTTCGCGGATCTCGGCATTCTCAAGACGCAGACCGCGATCACCGCGGTCTCCACGATCGCCGCGATCGCGTCCGCCGCCACGCTGGGTGGTGACACGGTTGGTGTAGGGCAGAAGTGCCATCTCACGAGCGTTCTTGATGGCTCGTGCGATCTCCTTCTGCTGCTGGGAGTCGTTGCCGCTCACGCGTCGGGCACGGATCTTGGCCCGATCGGACATGAACCGGCGGAGCAGGTTGATGTCCTTGTAGTCGACGTAGTCGACCTTCTCCTGAGCGAGAACGCTGATCTTCTTCTTACTGCGTCGCGCGTTGTCCTTGTTCTTGCCGCGCTTCGGTGCTGCCTTGGCCATCAGAAAGGCTCCTCATCCATGTCATACCCGGCCGGAGCGCTGTTCTGCGGGGCACGGGGGGCGCTAGCGCCACCACTACCTCCGTCGAAGCCCTCTCGGCGTTCGTTGCGGACCACCTGTGCGGTGGCATAGGTCAAACTCGGGCCGATCTCGTCTGCGACGATCTCGATCTTCGAGCGTTTGTCTCCGTCCTGGGTCTCCCAGGAGCGTTGATCGAGACGGCCGGACACGATGATCCGGCTGCCCTTGGTGATTGACTCGGCCACGTTCTCGGCGAGTTGCGCCCAGCACGTGACGTCGAAGAACGAGACGGCTTCTTCCCACTCGTTCGTCTGACGATTCTGCCAGCGACGGTTGACAGCGAGGCCGAACGAGGCCACAGCCTGCCCGCCTGCGGTGAACCGCAGTTCGGGGTCGCGCGTGCAGTTGCCGACAACAGTGACGTTGTTTCCATTCGCCATTGGATTCTCCTTGTGCCGCTCGCCGACCTAGGCCGGCGTCGCCTCGCCCAGAAGCCCGCGACGGGTCGCTTCGGCCTCGGGAAGACGCATGGTCTTGTGGCGAACGACATCGTCCGCGAGATGAAGCACACGCTCGACCTGGTTGAGATGGCGACCTTCGGTCACGATCTCGAGGACGACGTAGACGCCTTCCCACTTGTGGTTGATCTCGTAGGCGAAGCGGCGGCGGCCCCAACGGTCGGTCTTGGCGACCTTGCCGTTGTCGGCCTCGACAAGCTTGCTGACGTTCGCGAGATGAGCGTTGATGGCTGGTTCTTCGGCGTCACCGTCGAAGATGATCATGAGTTCATAGACCCGCATAGCGGATTTTGACCTCCCTGTGGACCCACACCCCCCTGGGGTGTCGGGGCCCCGTACGCACGGGGCAGGGCTTTAGTTGTGGATTGATGACTCTACCGGATGGGTGCCGCGAACCCCAAGAGCAGTTCGACCCTCTCGCAGGGTCAGACCGCTTTCAGGATCTCGACGCTCTGCGCCGTGCCGTTACCGGCCAAATAGTTCGCACCGACGGCGACACGAGCGATGAGTCTGCAGGTTCCGCGCTTCAGGAATGTCACCAGACCCGAGCCGTCAACCGAACAGAAACCCGGGGTCGAACTCGTCACCGAGGCGACACCGTCACCGGTTGTCGAGACGATGGGCGTGAACGACGTGCCGACGCGAGGTGCAACAGGCATGTTGCTGATCGACGGAGTGCTCGCCTCGGCCCTGGCAACCGTGAACGACTGCACCGAGCCAACACCTGCCTCATAGGCCGAACCCTGCGTGACGTCGGCTGTCAGCCTGCACGTCCCGGCGCCGACGAAACTCACCAGACCGGAACCAGCGACCGTGCATACGCCAGTCGTCGAGCTCGTGACGGACTTGGTTCCATCACCGGTGGTGGAAACCGACGGCGTGAACGAACCACCGAACTTCGACGCATCCCCCGTGGGCAGATTGACGATCGATGGCGCCGAGGGCACCTTCAGAACGGTGATCGACTGCGCCGACCCAGCGCCGGCCAAATAGTTCGTGCCGACCGCAACACTGGCGGTGAGGGTGCAGGTTCCCGCTTTGAGGAACGTGACGAGCCCGGCACCGTTGATCGTGCATACGCCGAGGGTTGATCTCGTCACCGACTTGGCGCCATCACCAGTGGTGGACACCACTGGCGTGAACGAACCACTGATTAGGACCCACGCGGGAAGATTCGAGATCGAGGGTGCAGTGGGCGATGCCTTCGCGACAGTGAACGATCTCGGCGAACCGTCGGCCGCCAGGATGTTCAAGCCCTCGGCCACACGGGCGACAAGGGTGCAGGTACCGGAACCGACGTAACTCACCACACCAGAGCCATTCACCGTGCACACCGAAGTGGTTGAACTCGTTACCGACTTCACACCATCACCAGTGGTGGACACCACTGGCGTGAACGATCCACCAAAAATGGCAGCTCCCGGGATGTTCGAGATCGATGGAGCGCTCGGCGTGCCCCGCCCGACGCTGAACGACTGCGGTGAACCATCACCGGCATCGAATGTCGAGCTCGCGGCAACATGGGCCACGAGTGTGCACGTGCCGACGCCGACGAAACGCACGACGCCGAGATAGTCGACCGTACAGACACCCTCGGTTGAACTTGTGACCGACTTGTCGCCATCACTGGAGGTGGTCATCAACACTGTGAACGAACCGCCGAACTTCGCTGAGGTAGGAAAGCCGGAGAGCACTGGCGTCGTCGGAATCTTCAGGACAGTGATCGACTGCGCCGACCCAACGCCAGCCAGATAGTTGGTGCCAGCCGTAACACGGGCCGTGAGGGTGCAGGTTCCCGCCTTGAGGAACCGGACCACTCCTGAACCGTCCACCGTGCACACCGCGAGAGATGATCTCGTCACCGACGTGGCGCCATCACCAGTGGTGGACACCACCGGCGTGAACGAACCACCAACGGCAATCGAACCGGGAAGATTCGAAATCGACGGAGCGCTCGGTGTGCCCCGCCCGACGGTGAACGACTGAACGGAACCATCGGCCGCGCCATAGGTCGAACCCTCGGCCACATGCGCAACCAACGTGCACGTTCCAGCAGCGATGTAACTCACCACACCAGAACCATTCACCGTGCACACACCCGTGGTCGAACTCGACACCGACTTCGTGCCATCACCAGTAGTGGTCACCGATGGGGTGAACGAACCACCAACAGCGGCGGACCCGGGAAGATTCGCGATCGACGGCGAAGACGCAGCCTGCTTGGCAACGGTGAACGACTGCGCGGAACCATCGGCTGCGCCATAGGTCGAACCCTCGGCCACATGCGCAACCAACGTGCACGTTCCAGCAGCGATGTAACTCACCACACCTGAACCGTTCACCGCGCACACACCCGTGGTCGAACTCGACACCGACTTCGTGCCATCACCCGTGGTGGACACCGATGGGGTGAACGAACCACCAACAGCGGCGGACCCGGGAAGATTCGAGATTGATGGCGAAGAAGCAGCTGCTTTCGCCACGGTTGCCGACTGTGCCGAACCATCGGCAGCTTGGTGGTCGGAGCCCTCAGCCGCATGCGCAACCAACGTGCAGGTTCCAGCAGCGATGAAACTCACCACACCAGAACCATTCACCGTGCACACACCCGTGGTCGAACTGGTCACACTCTTCACGCCATCCCCGGTCGTCAACACCGACGGGGTGAACGAATCACCGATCTTCGGCGAAGCCGGCATGTTGGAGATTGACGGCGCCGTCGCGACCAGCTTGACGACTGTGACCGACTGCGCCGAACCGTCGGCAGCGAAATAGTTGGTGCCGAGGGCGACATGGGAGGTAAGCGTGCAGGTACCGAGTGCAATGAAGCTCACCACACCCGAACCGTTCACCGTGCACACACCAGTCGTCGAACTCGTCACGGTCTTGACGCCATCGCCATTGGTGGACACTGAGGGCGTGAAGGAATCACCGATATGTGGCGAGGCCGGCAGGTTGGAGATCGACGGACTCGTCGGCGCAGTGCCAGCGAGGAAGCTGTAATCCTTGGAATACCCGAGGTACCCATCACCCGACTCATAGGTGCCGTTGCCCTGGGGCTGGGACACGTTCACAGTGCAGGTGCCGGCGCGCAGGATCGTGACCGTCTTGACCCCTGGCGGACTGGAGAGAACGGCCTCGGTTGTGCAGACCGAGGGCGTGACACTGGCGATGACCACCTTGGAATCGCCCCACATCTCATGGAGGACGCAATCGTCGCCGGTGTGCATGCGCGGCACGAGCGGATCGCTGCCGTCCGGGAAGAGACTGAACCGCGGAGAGCACTTCGGGCCATACGCCCACACCTCGATGTCGGGATGCACGGCTCGGGTGATCTCGAACGAGGTCGACGGGCCGTCGGACGCCAAGGTGTAGTCCCCTTCAGCGGCATGGGGGACGATTGTGCAGGTGCCAAGCGCGTTGGCCACCAGGTAGTTGTCGTTCGCCCCGAGGAACGAGCACACCGACGGCGTGCTGCTCGTGAACGTAACGATCGCACCCTCAGCGCTCGAACTCCCCCACAGCCTCATCAGGGAGACCTTGTCGTACGCGACCGACGACGGGATGGCGGTTCCCCGATCGGTGATCGACGGCGTGTTCCATGTCGGCGAGCCCTTGGTCACCGTGACTGAGAACTGCTGGTAGTAGGGCGCACTGAAGTTCGACGTGGAAGTCGTGGTGTACCGAACGAGAGCCCCGTCGTACAAGAAGGTCACGAGATTGTTGGCGCCAACAGTGCAGGAACCACCGGGGCATGTGACAACCGGCGTGACGTCTCCATAGATCTTGAATGTGGGGGTGTACGTGCTCCCGGCATCGACCGAAGTCGGCTGATTGGTGATTTCAATCGTGCCAGCGCCCTGAACCACGGTCACGTCCTTCGAGGTTCCGGTGATGGCACCGTGATCGCCTGCAGCATCAACATGGGGCACGAGCGTGCAGGTGCCCGCCGCGATGAACGACACGTCGAGGTCACCGCTGACCGTGCAGACCGCCGGCGTGGACGAACTGACCCACCTGCGTCCTTCGGGACCGCCGACAGCAACAGTGTGGGAGACCACACGTTCCGGGTAGTCGGCTTGGGCCACACCGTCCGGGGTCTGGCCGGCGAAGGTCGTGGTGATGCCGGCGTTGTTCCCCCAGGCAACCTCGATCGTCACCTGGGCATTCCAGAATGGAAAGCCCGTGCCCGCAGTAACGCTCAGATTGAGGACACAACTGCCGCCAGAGATGAAACTGACAGTTCCCGTCCCGTCATCAAGGGTGCAAACCTCCGGCGAGCCCGACGAGACAACAGATGTGTCGCCGTCGCTGCTGCTGGTGACAGCCGGAATGAACGAGCCGTCGACCTCAGCATTCTCCGGAAGGTTCGAGACTGAAAGGGTGGGAACCGGACCAGTCTCAAGCTTGGCGATGACATTGAGATACGCATCGTTCGATGCGATGTAGAGCGTTCCGGAAAGGTCAGCGGCAATCGCGGTCAGGTTCATGCCGGAGACAGTGGCCGGGTAGCCAGGGGCGAGCCGGTAGCGATCTCCACCGATGGTGCTGGGTTCGTTGCCAATGCCAGCAATAATTGAGAGCGTGCCGCCGCTGATCTTCGCGATCACGTCATTCGTGCCGAAGTAGATCGTGCCGTCACCCGCCACCGTCAGATACGAAGCACACACCGGTGAATCCACCAGGGGGCCGGCGACAGGCTCCTCACAGTTGCCATTTCCGGCAATGATCGAAAGCGCGCCGGCCGACGTGATCTTGAGCAAGCCGCCCAGCCAACTCCCCAGATAGAGGTTGTTGGAGCTGTCGATGGCCATGCCCATCGGATAACCGAGATCGGTCGAGGTAGCGGCGCCAGCGGTGGGGGCATCGAATCCATCGACTCTGCCGGCGAAAATCGAGAGATGTCCGCCTGCTGTCACCTTTAAGATCACACCGTGGATGGCATCGGAGATGTACAGGTTGCCGGCGGAGTCCACCGCTAACGCGCCGGCCGTTTCGAGGGGTGAGTCGGTCGCCGTTCCTGCGACTGGAGCGCCAGAGTCGCCCGTACCCGCGACCACCGACAGAAGGCCTCCGGAGCTGATCTTCAGGACCCGATAGCCGCTAACGATGAAGACATTTCCGTTCGCGTCCACAGTGATCGCGTACAAGCTTTCCAATGGGGAATCGACCGCCGGCCCGGGAACCGGATTGTCGTAGTCACCGTTCCCAGCGATGAGTGTTGTGGTTCCACCTGGCGTCGTTTTGAACACCTGCGCGTAACTGCCGTTGTAGAAGTAGTAGTTGCCACTGTTGTCGACGGTGACGCCGTACGGGAGGAATGCTCCCCCGATGTATCCGCTGACCGATGAAAGGCTCGTGTCGTCCTGCGTAACGGTGAAGTAGGTCTCGATCTGCGGCGGCGTGGCGCCGGCGGGCGCGGCTGCCGCCCCGAAGGCCGCCAACGCAGCGAGCAGTGCCGTGGTGAGGAGCACCGCGACGGCACGTCGGGACCGACCGGCGAACCCAACGGGGAGTTGCGGTTCGGAGGTTCGGGAGGATTCGGTTCCACGTCGCATGATTCGGCGTTTCCTTCTCGTCTGGCAGTGAGTGATACCAATGGATACAGAAATGTACCCATTGGATGCAGCCGCTGTCTACGTCTGTGCCCATGAATTTTTGGAAGTTGCGTCGCTATCGTCAACGCAACGAGTCGTTATTCGCACAACCGGGGGGAACATGAGCGAACCATCAATCGAACCCGCCTCCACTGACTCTGCAGCGCGCCCTTCCGACACGTGGGTACGCGCTCCTGAGGCCCGTCAGCGCCTCATCGATACCGCCATCGAACTGCTGCGTACTCATCCATTCCCTGAGGTGACCACACGCCTCATCGCCGAGAAGTCCGGAGTGAACCGACCGGCAATCCTGCGGCAGTTCGGTTCGAAAGAAGCGCTCTTCGATGAGGTGGCCGCCGAACTCTCGCGCCGCTTCGCGGCACGGGCGCCACAATCCACCGGATTGGGCATGCTCACCGACCCGGATATGGGACTGCGCGCCCGTCTTGTCGCCTGGCTGGTCGGCGAAGGGGCCGACCCCGACCATTTCCGACTCGACGAGGACGGCCCCAGTGCCATTGCCCTCCGTGCCCGACTCGCCGAACACGGGCCCGTCAGCGAGAAGACCGCCCGGATCTTCCATCGGATGGCCGTGCTGCTCGCCGAAGGGTTTCTCGTGTTCAACGACACGCACCCCACCCGGCCGCCAGAGGATCTCGTGGCCATGATGGAACTGTTCTTCGACATCCGCGGGAACCTCAGCGAAACTGAGAAACGACTGGGCTGGAACGAACCCGACGAAAACGATTCGGGCTCGACCGGCACTGATCAGGTCGCGGGCGACGCGCCCAGCGGCGACTGATCACACGCATCGCCGATCACCATCCGAGATCCCACCACCAGACCCAACGACTCCAGCCCGCCGAGCGGAACCTCGATCGCGGTTCGATACGGGCCCTTGGCGCTGTAGGACGAACAGATTCGAGTACCAGCGGGACACGGTTGCATGTCGGCGCTCGAGACGAACCCGCCATCGGCGTTGAACCACGCGATGGAGAGTGGCAGCAGCGTGTTCTTCATCCAGAAACCAGCCCGGATGTCCGTCGGGAACGAGAACACCATGCCCGCACGGCCACCCAGTTCAGGATCAGTGACGCCCATGAGGCCCTGCTCCTGCGAGGCCTCATCGTCGGCGATCCACACACAGTGCTGCTCAGTACTGCCGTCGGCGCGGGTGACGAGGACGGTGACCGCCCGGAAACCGGTTGGGGCGACAAGGGCACTGTCCGGCGAACGCGAATCGGGGACCGAAGGCAGCACGGTGCCCGGCGCCACGTCGATGGGTGTGGTCGTGGACGGAACCGTCGACCTGATCGTTGATGTCGATGCGGCTGCCGACTGCGAGGAACCTGCGGAACCACATCCCACCAGCAGCACGAATGCTGCGACCATGGCACCGGCGAGCAGCACGCGCGGCGCCGGAGCGCCGATGGTCACGGCAGCGGAGCGGGAGCGCCGTAGAGACCGAGGGTCTCGGTAGCGCGGGCGGCGAGTCGATAGCTCTCTGCCGCTGACGGGAATGCCCCAGTGCGAACATCGTCGGCATACGCGCTGAGCGCCCGCACGCCATCAGCGCCGAGCTCGGCGTACCGACGGACGAACTTGGGCAGGATGCGATCCTGCAGGCCCAGCACATCGTGGAACACGAGCACCTGGCCATCGCAGCCCGGCCCGGCTCCGATACCGACGGTGGGGATGTTTATGGCATCGGTGATCATCGAACCGACTTCCTCGGGCACACCCTCGATGACGAGTGAGAAGCATCCGGCGTGCTCGAGGGCCTTGGCATCGTCGACGAGTGCGAGCGCTGCCTCATGCTGACGGCCCTGCACCTTGAAACCGCCCATGGCATTGACCGACTGGGGAGTGAGACCGATATGACCCATGACGGGGATCTCGGCATCGACGAGGGCCTCGATCATCGGGAGACGCTTCCGGCCGCCTTCGAGCTTGACGCACTGGGCGCCAGCGCGGATGAGCTC
>CAFBNC010000064.1_pt1 | contig 11742 bp, 11 predicted proteins | sample 7269161 | NCBI WGS metagenome assembly CAFBNC01 (sample SAMEA6814082, study PRJEB35770) | freshwater metagenome | biome: Freshwater; feature: Freshwater reservoir; material: water | place: Czech Republic | collected 2017-05-23 | depth 30m m
AGTTCGTCATCGTCGACGACCAGCACCACGAAGGCTCCCTGACCACCGGATTTTCCGGACTTCGAGTTTCCGGACTTCGAGTCTGCGGGCAGTGAGTCTGCGCGTTGGTCAGCGACAGCGGTCGAGGAAATTGCCCACGAGTTGATGCCCACCAGCGGTGAGGATCGACTCGGGGTGGAACTGCACGCCCTCGACATCGAATTCACGATGGCGTAGGCCCATGACCAGACCATCGGCGGTCTGCGCGGTGATCTCGAGCACATCGGGCATCGTGTCGCGTTGCACCACCAGTGAGTGGTAGCGGGTCGCCTCGAACGGATTCGGAAGTCCGGTGAAGACGCCAACTCCGGTGTGTTCGATGAGCGAGGTCTTGCCATGCATGATCTCGGGGGCGCGCACAACGTCACCGCCATAGATCTGACCAATGCACTGATGACCGAGGCAGACCCCGAACACCGGCACCCGACCGGCGAAATGACGGATGACCTCGTTGGAGAGACCGGCATCTTCGGGGCGCCCGGGGCCGGGGCTTATGAGCACACCATCGGGGGCCAGTGCGTCGATCTGCTCGAGGGTGAGCGAATCGCAGCGGTGCACCAGTGGCTCAGCTCCGAGTTCGCCCAGATACTGCACGAGGTTGAACACGAACGAGTCGTAGTTGTCGAGCACGAGGATCCGGGGAGTCATCGGCCGCGACCCTATCGTTCACACCGACTTCGGTGAACATGAGTTCCCGCTCGCCGCTACTGTTCGACCATGGCTTCCAAGAATGGATCATCTCGTAAAGGCGACCGCACCGACGGCCGCACCGGTGGCGGCCGGGTCACGCCGAAGGGCGGTCCGGTGAAGACCCACAAGGTCACCACCAGCGTGCACGCGGCAGAGGCATCGACGCGTTATACACCGCCAGCACCCCGTCATGACACCATCACTCCGCGTTGGGTACCCGTGGCCATGATCGGCGGGTTCGCCGTCGGATTCCTGGTGATCTTCTTTCACTATCTCGACATGGTGCTGCCCGGTGCGCTCAGCAACTGGTGGCTGCTCGTCGGGCTCGGCTGCATCCTGGGCGGCATCATCTCTGCCACCCAATACCGCTGATCAGAACCCCTCAATCGGGGGATTCGAGCCGAAATCCCAACTGTTAGGGCGATCGCGGTAAATTTGACGAGATCCCAAGCGCCCCTTGGTAAAAGTGTTCGTAAGAAGATGAACGCAGGGTTACACAGGTGTAACTCTCCCCAATGCTCTCCACAGGCTGTGGATAACACTCAGAGATCGTCCACCGGGGTCATGAGGGTCATGTCCTCCTGGCAATGCCGCGGCGGTTCGGGGTCTTGGTCGGGCGCTGCGGTCATGCGCACCTCGGTGCCGCAGATCTCGCATCGGTAGGTGATCTTGACCTTACGCATCTCGCCCGCCGGCGGTGCGGCGGGGATGGGTCGGGCCAATCCGCCGAGCATCAGTACGCCGGTACGCAGAATGAGCCAGCACGCCGCCGCGGCCACCAGCGACTTGACCACACCGAATCCCGCGGCGATCGACGCGATCGCTCCGACCACGACAATCGCCGCGATGACCCGGTGGTTACGCAGCATGATCAGCCGAGTCGTTCGATGATCGTGGCATTGGCGAGGCCGCCACCTTCACACATGGTCTGCAGGCCCCAGCGGCCGCCGGTGCGCTCGAGTTCGCACAGCAGTGTGCCGAGGAGCTTGGTGCCCGAAGCGCCGAGCGGATGACCGAGAGCGATGGCGCCACCGTTGACGTTCACCTTGCTCATATCGGGATGCAGTTCGCGCTCCCATGCCAGCACCACCGAGGCGAAGGCCTCATTGATCTCGATGAGATCGATGTCGTCGAGCTTCAGACCGGCCCGCTCAAGCACCTTCTGCGTGGCCGGGATGGGTCCGGTGAGCATGAGGCGGGGATCAACGCCGGCGAGTGAGAACGCATGGAAGCGGGCCCGCGGGGTGAGTCCGAGTTTGGCCGCCATTTCCTCGCTCATGATGAGTGCTGCCGAAGCACCGTCGGTGATCTGCGAGGAATTGCCTGCAGTAACGCGACCCTCAGCACTGAACGCAGGCTTGAGCCCGGCCAGCGACTCAAGAGTGGTGGTGTCACGGATGCCTTCGTCGTTGCGCACGAGAGCATCCTCGACGATGACCTCGCCGCTCTCCTTGTCTCGGCGACGCAGCGCCACCGGGATGATCTCCTGATCGAAGCGACCCTCGTCACGGGCGCGAGCGGCACGCATCTGGGATTCCACGGAGTAGGCGTCGAGTTCCTCGCGGCTGATGTTCCACTGCTCAGCGATGAGTTCTGCAGAAAGACCTTGTGGGATGAGACCACCAGCGTCGGCATAGCGGGCTTCGACATTCGGGCCGAACGGGAAACCCACGCCCTTGCCGAACGATGCACCCATGGGAACGAGGCTCATGACCTCGACGCCGGCGGCGATCACGATGTCGTTGACGCCGGCCATGATCGACTGGGCGGCGAACGCCGCAGCCTGCTGCGAGGAACCACACTGACGATCGATGGTGGTGCCGGGCACGCTCTCGGGGAAGCCAGCGGCGAGTGCAGCGTTGCGGGCGATGTTGAGCGCCTGCGCCCCGACCTGGCTGACACAGCCGAGCATGACGTCATCGATGGTGGCGGGGTCGAGATCATTGCGCTCGACGAGCGTGGCCATGAGGTCGCCCGCGAGGTCGGCCGGATGCCAGCCTGAGAGCGAACCGTTGCGCTTGCCGCCGGGGGTGCGGACGACGTCGACGATGACTGCATCGGACATGGTGATTCTCCTGAGGATCGGCGCTGCGTTCGGCGCGAGGTGTGCAGTCTTCCAGTCCGGGCAGATCGGCGCTACGACTTTGCCATCCGGGGCTGCGGCCGGGTGGCACAGGGGCTGAGACTCAGTGGTTCAGCGGTTGTTCCACTGCAGGATGGCCCTGCTCTCATGCTCCCAACCGAGCACGCAGAGCGTTGCGGGATCGAGAACGAACCGCCGGCCCTCGGCCGGATCGAGTTCGCACCAGCGGGTGGTGAGCAGACGAAGGATGTGGCCGTGGGCGAACACGATGGTGTCGCCGTCCGCGGCCAGAGCCCGCTCGATGACGGCATCGGCGCGGGCAGCCACCTGATGAATCGTCTCGCCTCCCGGCACGGCGCCCGTCCACACCGTCCAACCGGGAACGGTCTGGTGGATCTCGGCACTCGTGATGCCCTCGTAGTCTCCGTAGTCCCACTCGATCAGGTTCGGTTCGACCTGTGCCTGGTTGGCCAGGCCGACGAGTTCGCAGGTCCGGCGCGCTCGTTGCAGCGGGCTGGTCAGCACGAGAGCGAATTCATGATCAGCGAGAAGTTCGCCGGTGGCACGCGCCTGTGCCTCGCCCTCCGGCAGCAGCGGAATATCGGTGTGACCGGTGTGTTGGCCGGTGAGGCTCCACTCGGTGGCCCCGTGGCGGATCACGAACAGCCGGTGTTTCGCAGATCCTGACGCGCTCATTGACCATCACCTGCCGGAGCCGGCGGTTCACTCGGCCAGCGGCCATAGGATCGGGTGAGTCGGCTCGCTCCCGCCGGCCCCCAGGAACCCTGTGCATACCGTTCGACCGGCTCTTGGTCGGTGAGGATCCGTTCGACGATCCGCCAGGACTCGAGCACGGAGTCCTCACGGGCGAACAGCGTGGGGTCGCCCTTCATGGCTTCTTCAATGAGCAGTTCGTAGGGCTCGGGTCCGGTGTCGAGTCGTTCATCGGGCGGGGGAGCCAGCGTGATCACATCGGGCATCATCGTTTCGCCGGGTTCCTTATGCAGCCAGGTGATGGCCGCGAAGTTCTCCGGCTTCGCCTCGATCCTGATCGAGTTGTTCGGAAGATGGGAATGGTCGCCGAGCCACAGCGGTCTCGGCGGACTCTTGAACTCGATGGTCATCTCCGTGACTGTTTCGGCCAGTGCCTTGCCGGCTCGTAGGAAGAACGGCACGCCGCTCCAGCGCGGTGAGTCGATATCGAGTCGGAACGCGGCGAATGTCTCGGTGTCGGAGTTCGGAGCCACGCCTGCAACATCGAGATAACCGTCGTATTGGCCGCGCACGTAGTTCGTCGGTTCCACCACCCGACAGGCCTCGAGCACCTTGGCCTTCTCATCGCGCAGCGCCTTGGAGTGTTCATTGACCGGCTGCTCCATGCCGAGCAGGGCCACCATCTGCAGCAGATGGTTCTGTACGACATCGCGCATGGCGCCGACCGAGTCATAGAAGTTGCCGCGGTCCTCAACGCCGAAGGATTCGGCCATGGTGATCTTCACCGAGGACACGAAATTGCGGGTCCAGAGCGGCTCGACGATGGCATTGGCGAATCGGGTGACCAACAGACTGCGCAACGCTTCCTTGCCAACGAAATGATCGATGCGGAAGATCGCCGATTCGGGAAACTTCTCATGCAAGGTGGTGTTGAGATCGACTGCTGAGTCGAAGTCACGGCCGAACGGCTTCTCGATGATGAGGCGTGCACCAGCGGAGAGTCCGGCGCTGGCGATGCCATCGGCCACGGTGGCGAACATCGATGGCGGGATCGCGAAATGGAAGATCGGATGCTGCGCCGAACCGGCGGCAGTTCGCAGCTTTTCGAACGTGGCTGTGTCGTTGTAGTCACCGCAGACGTAGGTCATGCGCGAGATCAGGCGCTCGAATGCGGCCTGATCCCAGTCCTCACCGCTTTCGGCGATCGAGGTACGGCAGTGTTCGTGGAGGTCGGAATCGGTCCAGTCGTTGCGAGCCACACCGATCACGTGGATACCGAGACGGCCCCGGCATTCGAGCCGATAGATGGCCGGGAAGAGCTTCTTCTTGGCGAGGTCTCCCGAGGAGCCGAACAGGACCAATAGGTCGGAGCGCGCTTTGTCCTGTGGATCACATGAGAGTGGCATGTCGGTCTCCGGTTCGGTTGATGACCTGAGTCTTACCTGTGACGAGTGTCAGATTGGCAGTTAATGGCGGTAGTCGTATGCTCGGCCTTTGTGCCCGGCCTCGGGCGTTGGAGGTGTTCGAAACGTGCATGTCGTCGTCGTCGGATGTGGTCGAGTCGGTTCCGGTCTCGCCGCCACGCTGGTCAGTCAGGGTCACACGGTCGCCGTGATCGACCGCAAGAAGGCGGCGTTCCGCCGACTTCCCGAAGATTTCGCCGGGCAGACGATTGTGGGTGTCGGTTTCGACCGGAACACGCTCATCGCCGCCGGTATCGAACGAGCCGATGCGCTTGCCGCCGTCACCAACGGCGACAACTCCAACATCCTCATCGCCCGCACCGCACGCGAGTTCTTCAAGGTCGAGCGCGTTGTCGCTCGTATCTACGACCAGCGTCGTGCCGCCATCTATGAGCGACTCGGCATCTCCACTGTTGCCACCGTCAGCTGGGCGATCGAGCGCGTCATGCGTCGCATCCATCCCGACGAGGCCGGTGTCGAGTGGGTCGATCCCAGCGCCAAGGTGTGCGTCGTTGAGCGTGTCCTGCCCGCAACGTGGGCCGGTCACGCACTCTCCGGCCTCGAGGTCGACGGCGAAACTCGTCTCGTCGCTCTCACCCGCCTCGGAGTCGCCCAAATCGTCTCGAGCGCCACGCTCGCTCAAGAGGGCGACGTCGTCTGGCTCGCCGTTGCCGGCGACCGCATCGATGCCCTCGATCAACGTCTCGCCATCGCACCCGGAGGTCAACACTGATGCGCGTCGTCATCGCAGGAGGCGGAAACGTCGGCACCTACATCGCCACGGAACTCCAGAAGGTGGGCCACGAGGTCCTCATCATTGAGGTCGACCCGAACCGCTATGCGCGGGCCATCGCTTCTGACGAGACCCCGGGTGTCACCTGGCTGAACGTCGACGGCTGTGAGGTCTCCGAGTTCGCCAAGGCCGAGCCGGCTCGGGCCGACGTCGTTGTGGCTGTCACCGGCGACGACGAGGACAACCTCGTCATCTCGCTGCTGGCCAAGCAGGAGTTCGGTGTTCCTCGCGTCGTGGCCCGAATCAACAACCCCTCCAACGAGTGGATGTTCAACGCCAGCTGGGGAGTCGATGTCTCGGTGTCCACACCGCATCTGCTCACTGCTCTGGTCGAAGAGGCCGTCACGGTCGGCGCTCTCGTTCGCATTCTGTCGTTCGAGAACGATCGTGCCCGACTCTCCGAGATCACCCTCGCCCACAACTCTCCGGCGATCGACAAGGAGATCAAGAACATCGAGCTCCCCCGGGAATCCACCATCGTGGCTGTGCTGCGCGACGGCCATCTTGTGGTTCCCCGCGGTGACACGGTGCTCGGTGCCGGCGACGAGGTCATGGTGCTCGCCACCGTCGACTCCGAGGACGCTATCCGCGCCGCTCTGGTGGGCTAATTCGACGGAATTTCCCGTCCGGCCGATGTTTCCGGCTCTGGATGGGCCATACTTACTCCCTGTGAGGGGAGTATCCCAGCACGACGGCGTCGTCATCACGGCGGTGTGATCACCTACTGAAAGGTGATTGCATCTCCCGGTTCCGTCGGCTCACCACGGTCATCGACTGTTGTGAGTGGGAGAGACCTCCGGTCGTCAGTGCGCAACCGCGTGCTGGCCTCGTCGTTGCATCGACCTGACCGGAGTGGACATGCCCCAGAAACCAGTAACTCAACCGACCGGTACCACTACCGAAGTCGACACCTCGCATGTGTCGTGGTGTGCGCTCGAGGGCGTTGAGGTACTTGCGCAGCAAGCCGTCGACCCCAGTGTGGGCCTGAGCAGCGCCGAGGTCACGGCTCGACGCGAATCGTTCGGTGCGAATCGACTCGCTGAACCCGAGCAGCGGTCCAAGTTGTCGATGTTCATCGACCAGTTCCGCAGCAGCATCGTCATGATTCTCTTCGCCGCTGCCATCATCGCCGGGGTCGTCGGGCATGTGAAGGACACCATCGTCATCCTCGTGGTGCTGTTCATCAACGCGGTGTTCGGTTACGTCCAGGAGGGTAAGGCCTCGGGTGCGCTCGCTGCTCTTGAACGCATGCTCATCACGATCGTCCGTGTCCGACGTGATGGTCAGGTGCAGGAGGTCCCGGCCGAGGAACTCGTGCCGGGCGACATCGTCCTGCTCGAAGCAGGCGATCGCGTGCCAGCTGATGGGCGCATCTTCTTCGCCGCGAACGCCTCAGTCGATGAATCCTCCCTCACCGGCGAGTCGGTTCCGGTGGACAAGATCGCCGATCATCGTGCTGTGGTCGACGCTCCGCTCGGCGACCAGCACGGCATGGGGTTCATGAACACCACGTTGGTCCGGGGACGCCTTGAGGTGGTCATCACGGCCACCGGGATGCGGACCGAGATGGGCAAAGTCGCCGATCTCATCTCCGCAGCCGAAGAATCCTCGACGCCCCTCGAACGTCAACTGGATTCTCTCGGTCGTCGCCTCGCGGTTCTTGCCGGGCTAGCTGCGCTGACAGTGCTGGTGCTGCAGACACTTCGAGGTGCCGATCTCGGCGTTGCGTTGCTCGACTCCATCGCCCTGGCGGTGGCCGCCATCCCCGAAGGTCTTCCCGCGGTGGTCACGGTCACGCTCGCCATCGGTGTGGCCCGCATGGCGAAGCGCAACGCCATCGTCAAGCGACTCCATTCGGTCGAGACACTGGGTGCCACCTCTGTGATCTGCTCGGACAAGACCGGCACGCTCACGCTCAACCAGATGACCGCCCGGCGAGTACTTCGGTCAGGTACCGAATGGCGACTCTCCGGCGAGGGTTACGCCACACAAGGTGTTGTCACCACCGAGCATGGTTCGCCGGTGGATCACGAGACTGCGCAACGAGCGGGACTCGCCATGGCGTTGTGTTCCGACGCGGTTGTAGGGCTGCTCGACGAGAACGGCGACCCCGCCATCGTGGGCGACCCCACCGAAGCAGCGCTGGTGGTGGCGGCGGCCAAGTTCGGTATCGACGCCAATGAGGTCCGGGTCGCGCAGCCTCGACTCGCAGAGGTCCCGTTCGATTCCGCCACCAAGTTCATGGCCACGTTTCATCGTGTCGATCCCGATGATGCGGCGAGCGATGTCCTCATCTGCGTGAAGGGCGCTCCTGATGTGCTGCTCGGTCGAGCGGCGTTCGTCATCGACGGCGACGGTCTCGAGCACTCCATCACTGATCAGTCCCGGCAACATCTCCTTGACGACAACGATCGTTTGGCCGCCGAGGGTATGCGGGTGCTCGCTGTGGCCACCCGCATCGTCGATGCGGGAGCGATCCTCACCGACGCGGGAACTGTCGCCGATCCGGAGTTCTGGATCGACCAGCTGATTCTTGAGGCTCTCGTCGGCATCGTCGACCCACCTCGTTCCGAAGCCCGTGATGCCATCGCCGCGTGCCACATCGCAGGTATCGACGTGAAGATGATCACTGGCGATCACGCCACCACCGCCGGGGCTATCGCCGCCGAGCTCGGCATCACCGGCGATGTCATCGCTGGTGCGGCACTCGACGCGATGAGTGATGACGAACTGGCCGAGCGTGTCGGTGGCATCGGCGTGTTCGCCCGGGTGTCACCCGAGCACAAGGTGCGGGTTGTCACCGCTCTGCAGGCCAGCGGCCAGATCGTGGCCATGACGGGCGATGGCGTCAACGATGCCGCCGCGCTCCGCCATGCCGACATCGGCGTGGCCATGGGGATCACCGGCACCGAGGTCACCAAGGAGGCGAGCGACATGGTGCTCGCCGATGACAACTTCGCCACCATTGTCGAGGCGGTCAAGGGTGGCCGGGCCATCTACGACAACATCATCAAGTTCGTGCGGTTCCAGCTCTCCACCAACGTTTCAGCGATCACCACCATTCTTGGCGCTTCGCTGTTGGGATGGCCGGTGCCGTTCACGCCGTTGCAGATCCTGTGGGTCAATCTCATCGCTGATGGCCCGCCCGCCATCACGCTGGGCACTGATACTCCCGACGATCGCGTCATGGAACGGCCGCCGGTCGCTCCCGGATCGGCCATCCTCACCGGTGGGCGGATCCTGCGCATCGTGTTCACCGGCGCAGTCATGGCTGCGAGTCTGCTGCTGCTGTTCTGGGGGTCGTTGCAGCACTACGACCTTTCGGTGGGTGACTTCGCCAACGAGTACGAGTCCTTCTCGCCCCAGGCGAAGGTGGTGCTCACGATGATGTTCATGACCTTCGTATTCCAGCAGTTGTTCAACGTGTTCAATGCTCGTACCGAGACCGAATCGATCTTCCGGCGTCGGACCCCGAATCGGTCGCTGGGAGTGGTGGTTGGGGTTCTGGTGGTCATCCAACTCTGCGTGGTCAAGGTCGAGCCGCTGCGGGAGATCTTCCGAACGGTCGACCTCAGTGCGACACAGATCGGTGTCTGTATCGGGATCGCGTTGGTCATTGTGGTCACCGAGGAACTGCGTAAGGCGGTTGACCGCTCGCTTCTTCGACGACGCAAGGCCGTGAAGTGACCGACCGCGAGAAGTTCGGCGAGGCCCTGGAGAGCCTCGAGGAAGTGCTCATCGAGACGGAACTCGAGGTCGATGCTCGCGAGGAGACCCGCGAGGAGGTCCGTCGCAATCTCATCGTTCGGGCCCTGCGCATCGCTGCCGGCAGCGTGGTGTGCCTTGTGGGTCTGTTCCTCATCCCGCTACCCGGACCGGGCATGTTGGTGCTCGCCGCCGGCCTCGCCATCCTGTCGCGAGATGTGCCGTTCGCCCATCGACTCCTTGCCAATGTTCGAGCCCGCATCCCCGAGAACGAGCACGGCGAGATTTCCCGTCCGATACTCATCGGTGGACTTGTTCTGAGCACTGCGACGGTGTGCTTCAGCCTCTGGTGGTGGCTGCTGCGCTGAGCGCGGCGGGCCAGGGTGACTGACAGCGGGTGATTACGGAACGACGCTGGCCCAGGCTTCGAGCAGGTCGGTGTCGCCGAGAGCTTCGAGCCCACCCTCAGAGGCGGGCAGGCGGTTCCATGCCCAGAGGCACAGCGAACTCGCGAGACCGCGAACTGCCAGCTGACCCTTGGCGTGTTCACGGGTGGTGACCGGCGATCCGGCGGTGAACGTCGTGAGCCATTCCCCCTCGGTATCGGTGCAGTGGAAGTGGAAGCTGGCCGACAGCTCGGGGTTCTTCTTGGCCGACAGCACCGGCATGAGCACGAACAACAACTCGTCGATGATGTCGACGGCCAGCTCGGGCGCGAACCCTTCGGCGCGTCCGGCGGCGTGCTGAGCATCCCAACGATGCACGGCGGCCTCGTTCACCATTCGCCGGACCCAGAACGCATTGGTGAGGTTCTCGCCGCTGAAGTTCCAACTCGGGGCGTTGGGCACAGCGTTCCCGAGTGCGTCGGCGAGATCTTCGAGCACCTCGGCGAACTGATCGAAGATTGCTTCGTCCTTGGCGAATTGGGTGAACCGGTCGTTGGCCGGCGGCGCCATGAGCCCCTCTTCGACGACCACAGCAGTGCGTTGGAACACCTTTGCGGTGTGGCTGACCAGACGCTGCATGTCCCAGCCCGGGCAGTGTTCGATCGGGGCGTCGAGCCCGGCAGTGCGAGCGGCGGTGAGCAGGGCCTCGCTCTCGATCCGAAGTTGTTCGATCTGATCCATCGTGTTGTTCTAGTCGTTCGCGCCCGAGCCGGGGATTCCGCAGACTGATGCCGGTACCGTGGTGCTATGAGCCGAACTGAACCGACGATCGACGAAGCGGGGCACTGCCCGTTCACGATCGATCGGGCAGTGATGACCCAGCAATGGCGTGATGTCACGTTCGCCCATTGGCCCATCGATCCGGCGGCCGTGCAGGCACTGCTGCCGCCGGAGCTCGAACCCGATCTCTATGACGGGCAGGCGTGGGTGTCGCTGGTCGGATTCGAGATGGACGAGTTGCGCATACCGGGAGTTCCGCCGATCCCCACGACGCATCGCTTCGTCGAGTTCAACGTCCGTACCTATGTCGTTGGTCCAGATGGTCCCGGCGTGTGGTTCTGTTCACTCGATGTCCCCAACTGGCTGCCCGCGCTCGTGGCCCGTGCCGGGTTCGCACTTCCATACGACAAGGGTTCGGTGGCGGTGACCCGTCAGGGCGATCGACTCGGTTGGTTCGTACAGCGGACCTGGCCTGATCGCTGCGAGGGTGAGCTGGTGGTTCGGCGCACCGGAGTTCGGGTCGACGCTGGAACCGACCCGCTCGCCACGTTCCTCACGGCGCGCTGGCGTCTGTATGCCACGACCCGCGGGGGAGTGGTGCTCAGTGCCGCGGTGCACCATGAGCCGTGGCCGCTGGAGCATGGTGAGCTGATCTCGGTCAACACCGGCGTTGCCGATTCCGCCGGACTACCGGTCGAGGGTGAACCCATCGTTCATGTCGCATCTGGCGTTGGCGTGCGTGTCGCATTGCCTCGCCCTGTTCGTATGTTGCGTCTGCCCACCGGGCCGCTGGTGGTGCACTTCGATGACGATTGCGGATTCTGCAGCGCCTGTGTGCGGGTGCTCACGAAGTTCACTGATTCCACCGTCACGTATGAGCCGGCCCGCAAGCTCGACGACCCACGGCTGGCAAGGTTGTCGGAGGTGGCCATCATCGTCACGGGCGATGGTGCTGCGGCTTCGGGTGTCGACGGCGTGGCTGCTGTGCTCCGACGCTCGGGGATCATCGGCGGATTGGTAGCGGCGCTGCTACGGGCGCCGGGTGTTCACCTGCTGGCTTCGGTCGTCTATGCCCGGATTGCCGCGAAC
>CAFBNC010000066.1_pt1 | contig 11585 bp, 7 predicted proteins | sample 7269161 | NCBI WGS metagenome assembly CAFBNC01 (sample SAMEA6814082, study PRJEB35770) | freshwater metagenome | biome: Freshwater; feature: Freshwater reservoir; material: water | place: Czech Republic | collected 2017-05-23 | depth 30m m
ACCGGCCGCGACGGCATCGGCGGTGTGAGCGTGCTCGCCTCGGCCGGTTTCTCCGATGAGGAGACCGACGCCGAGAAGCGCCCGAGTGTGCAGGTGGGCGACCCGTACGAAGAGAAGCGTCTCATCGAGGCCTGTCTCGAACTGCTCGACGCCGGTCTTGTTGTTGGCATTCAGGATCTCGGCGGTGCCGGTCTGGCCTGCGCCACCAGTGAAACCGCCAGCCGCGGCGGCATGGGGATGGATGTGGACGTCACCGCCATTCCCCGTCGCGAGGCGGGCATGGAACCCTTCGAGGTCATGACCTCCGAGAGCCAGGAGCGCATGCTCGCCATCGTCGAGCCCGCCGATCTCGATCAGGTGCTGGCCATCTGCGAGCGCTGGGAAGTGCGCGCCGCGATGATCGGTGTGGTCACCCCGGGCCCGGCCACCGGCGACGCCGACGGTGGACGCCTGCGCATCCTCGACGGTTTCGACGGCGAGGTGCTCTGCGATATCCCTGCCGCCACGCTGCACGAGGATGCCCCGCTCTACAACCGGCCATGTGTTGCGCCCGCGGCGTTCAACGAGACCACCCGAGCCCATGGCACTACGCCCATGCCGGCCAGCACCGATGTCGCTGCCGAACTTTTGGCCATGCTCGCGGATGCCCGCTGGGTGTACTCGCAGTACGACCATCAGCTGTTCCTCAACACCGTAGAAACCCCCGGTGGCGATGCGGCCGTGCTGCGGCTCAAGCATCCGGCCACCGGCGCCGACACCGGGCGCGGCCTCGCCCTCACCACCGACGGCAACCATCGCTGGTGTGCGGTCGACCCGCGCAATGGCACCGCGCTCACTGTTGCCGAGTCGCTTCTCAACTTGGCTTGCGTGGGCGCTCGTCCGCTGGCCGTCGTCAACTGCCTCAACTTCGGCAATCCGGAGAACCCCGAGGTCATGTGGCAGCTCTCCGAGGCCGTCGACGGCATGGCTGAGGCCTGCCGGGCGTTCGAGGTCCCGGTCATCGGCGGCAACGTCAGCCTCTACAACGAGTCACTCGGCACCAGCATCGACCCCACCCCGGTGGTCGGCATGCTCGGCATCATCGACGCGCTCGATCGTCGCCCGCCGGGTGTCACCCTCTCCGACGGCGGTCGGCTCCTGCTCATCGGTGTCACCCAATCCGAGCTCTCCGGTTCGCGCTGGGCCCGCGACCGCGGCCACAGCGGTGGCACCCTGCCCACCCTCGATCCCGCTCATCATCTCGCGGTGGCCGATGTGGTTCGCAGCCTCGTGACCGGCGGAATGCTCACCGGTCTTCATGATGTGTCCACCGGTGGTGTTGGCGTCGCACTCGCCGAGATGGCCTCACGGTCGGGCCTCGGTGTCACCGCCGCCCGCGTCGCCGATCACGCCGAACTGTTCTCCGAGAGCCCCTCGCGGGTGGTGGCCTGCGTGGCCCCCGAGAACCTCATCGCCGTCGAGAACGTGCTCGCCGCCGCCGGGGTGCCCGTCGCCCGCATCGGTGTGGCCGGTGGCGACCGCTTCTCGATCAAGGGCCTCCTCGACCTTCCATTGGCCGAGGTGACCGGCACCTATCGCAACCGCATCCCCGACGCCCTCGGCTCGGGCACGGCACAGGACTGAGTCGTCAGCACCTTGACCGGCTCCCGTTACGATGAACCGGTGATCGAACCGGGCCCCGACGACGACACACCCAAGGAGGCCTGCGGCGTCTTCGGTGTGTTCGCCCCGGGCCAGCCTGTGTCACATCTCACCTATCTGGGGCTCTATGCCCTGCAGCATCGCGGTCAGGAAGCCGCTGGCATGGCCGTGAGCGATGGCAGCACTGTCACGGTTGTGAAGGAGACCGGTCTGGTCTCCAATGCGTTCGACGATCGCACCCTCGCTGCGCTCACCGGCCATCTCGCCATCGGCCACACCCGCTACTCCACCACCGGTTCCAGCGTGTGGCATAACGCGCAGCCGGTGTACCGCGATGTCGGAGCCCACACCGTTGCGCTCGCGCATAACGGCAACCTGGTGAACACCGAAGAACTCGCGGCCGAAGTCGGCATGTTGCCGGGCACCTTCAGTTCCGACTCCGATGTCATGACCGAACTCATCGCCATGGAACTGGCCAAGAACCCTGAGGAGAGCACCGATCATCGGGCGCTCGAACGAGCGGTGCTCGCGGTGATGCCGAAGCTTCGTGGTGCGTTCTCCATCGTGGCCATGGATGAAGGTCATGTCATCGGCGTGCGCGATCCCAATGGGTTCCGCCCGCTGTGTCTTGGTCGTCTGCCCAACGGCTGGGTGTTGGCCTCGGAGAGTCCGGCCCTCGACGTGGTTGGTGCTCATTTCGTTCGTGAACTCGAACCGGGCGAGATGATCGTCATCGACGAAACCGGCTACCGCTCGGTGCGCGCCTTCGAATCCGAACTCGTTGATCCGAAACTCTGTCTGTTCGAGTTCGTCTATTTCGCTCGCCCCGACACCCGTCTCTACGGCCAGAGCGTGCATCAGGCCCGCGTGCGTATGGGCGAGCAGCTCGCCGAGCAGTCGCCGGTCGAGGCCGACATGGTCATGGGTGTTCCCGAGTCCGGCATTCCCGCCGCCGAGGGGTACGCGCTGCGCAGTGGCATCCCGTTCGGTCAGGGACTCGTGAAGAACCGCTACATCGGCCGCACGTTCATCGCACCGAATCAGGAGATGCGGGCGCTCGGTGTGCGCATGAAGCTCAACCCGTTGCGCGACAACATCGCTGGTCGGCGCCTCATCGTGGTCGACGACTCCATCGTGCGCGGCACCACCACCCGCGCCATGGTGGCCATGCTTCGCGAAGCCGGTGCCGCCGAGGTGCATATGCGCATCTCTTCGCCGCCCTACAAGTGGCCGTGTTTCTACGGCATGGATACCGGCACTCGCGGCGAGTTGTTGGCCGCCAACATGAGCGTGGACGAGATCCGCGAATACCTCAACGTCGACACGCTCTCCTATCTCGCCATCGATCGTCTGCTCGAAGCCACCGGCGCAGTTGGCGCGGGATTCTGCGATGCCTGTCTCACCGGCAACTATCCCGTGGCCATCCCCGAGGCGCTCACCGAACGCATTGTCGATCTTGCGCCCAAGGCCGACAGTCGGTTCACGCCGGTCGCCTCCCAGTTCGCCGAGTTCCTCGAGGTCGAGACCACCCTTCCGGCCGTCGACGGAACCAGAACCTCACACGAGAACGAGTAGCTCGATGACCGAATCGTCACCAACCTCTGCTGGTGAGACGCCTGCTGGTGAGACCCCTGCTGGTGAGACGTATGCCGGCGCCGGCGTCAGCATCGATGCTGGCGAGGAGGCCGTTGATCGCATCAAGTCCAAGGTGCGGTCCACGTTCCGTTCCGAGGTCATCGGTGACATCGGTGGTTTCGGCGGACTCTTCGCCCTCGACGTAGCCCGTTACCGCTCGCCGGTGCTCGTGTCCTCCACCGATGGTGTTGGCACCAAAGCACTGGTCGCCCAGGCCACCAACCGGTTCACCACGATCGGCATCGATCTCGTGGCCATGTGTGTCGACGATCTTGTGTGTCAGGGCGCCGAGCCGTTGTTCTTCCTCGACTATGTAGCGGTGGGTCGACTCGATCCCGATCACATCGAGCAGCTGGTCGAAGGCGTGGCCGAGGGTTGTCGTCAGGCCGGTTGTGCGCTCATCGGTGGCGAGATGGCCGAGCATCCCGGCGCCATGGAGCCCGGCGAGTTCGACCTCGTGGGTTTCGCCGTTGGTGTGGCCGAGCGCGATGCGCTCATCACTGGCGCCACCATCGCCCCGGGCGATGTGCTCATCGGTCTGCCCTCAACCAACCTGCGTTCCAACGGCTACTCGCTGGCTCGCCGGGTGCTGCTGGAACGAGCGCAGCTGCCGCTCGACGGTCCCGCCTATCCGGGTGCGCATCACACACTCGCTGATGAACTTCTTGCGCCGTCGGTGATCTTCTCGCCGGCCATCGCTGCGCTGCAACGAGCAGTTGATGTGCGCGGTGTCGCCCACATCACCGGTGGTGGCATCCCCGGCAACCTCAATCGCGTGTTGCCCGCGGGCACCGCAGCTGAAGTCACGGTTGGTTCCTGGGAGGTTCCGCCGATCTTCGCCGAGATCCAACGTCTCGGTGGTGTGGCCGATGATGAGATGAGCAAGGTGTTCAACATGGGCCTGGGCATGATCTGTGTGGTGCCACAGGCTGATGTGTTCAAGGCGCTCGATGTGGCCCGGGCGGCTGGGCATCGTGCTGTCGAAGTTGGCCGCATCGTGGCCGGCGACGGCACTGTCACGCTGGTCTGAGCTCGGCTCAGCGCAACTCGTGCGAACTTCGCTGAGCTCGGCCGCACCCGCGGAACTCATCGGAGACCCGCAGAACCCGGCTCCGGTAGCGTCGCAGCCATGAGCGCACCGGACACCAAGCAACTTCTCATCGATCATCTGCTGGCCCATTCGGTGCGCACGGGTGATTTCACCCTGAAATCGGGTCGCAAGAGTTCCTGGTTCATCGACTCGAAGCAGACCGCGTGCCGGCCCGAGGGTCTGCTTCTCATGGCCGATCTCGCGCTCGACATCATTCCGGCCGATGTCACCGCCATCGGTGGTCTCACCGTGGGTGCTGATCCGGTGGCCTATGGCATCGCCGCAGTGGCTGCCACCCGGGGTCGTGATCTCAGGTCCTTCACCATCCGCAAGGAAGCCAAGGACCACGGTGTGGCCGGGCGTCTGGCCGGCCCGCTTCAAGCCGGCGACAAGGTGGTCATCACCGACGACACAGTCACGCGCGGGTTGTCGCCCATGGAGGCCGTGCATGTGGCCCGCGAACTCGGGGCCGAACCGGTGATGGTGCTGGTGGTGGTGGATCGCGGTGGCACCTGTCGGGCCATGGCCGAGGCCGAGGGTCTGGAGTTCCGGGCGCTGGTCACCGCTCCCGAACTGGGCTTCGACTACGAGGGCGCCTGATCGGTCAGTTCCGCAGCGCAGCCCGGCTGAACTGAGCCTGAACTCGATCGACTGGAGCCTGCACCTCGCCGGCCCCGTCTGTCTGGCCCGCGTGGCCGGACTATGGCGCACCCTTCCGGCCGCACTACCGTCTGCGCCCTATGGCTGACACTCCCACCGCCGCATTCAGCATCCGTCTTCGCGTTCGACTCAACAATATCCCGGGCGCACTCGGGCACCTGGCCGCCGCCATCGGCAGTGCCGGGGGCAACATCTGGTCGCTCGAAGGTTTCGAAGCCACCGACTCCTTCCTCGACGAGGACGTCGTGGTCAACTGCACGAGCGAAGCCCATCAGCAGGAAGTACTCGCCGCCGTTCGTGCTTATGACGACGTCGAGATCCTGAGCTGGGAAGACCGCACCTTCCAACTGCATGAGGGCGGCAAGATCGCCACACTCGCCCGCATCCCGGTCGGCGACCGCGACGACCTCTCCATGGCGTACACGCCCGGTGTTGCTCGCGTGTGCAAGGCCATCGAGGCCGATCCGAACCTTTCCCATGAACTCACCATTCGCAAGAACACCGTCGCCATCGTGAGCGACGGCACCGCAGTGCTCGGCCTGGGCGATATCGGCCCGCTCGGCGCCATGCCGGTGATGGAGGGCAAGGCCCTGCTGTTCAAGGAGTTCGCCGGAGTCGACGCCTTCCCGATCTGTCTCGACACCAAGGATCCGCAGGAGATCATCGACACCGTCGTGCGCATTGCGCCGAGCTTCGGTGGCATCAACCTCGAGGACATCGCCGCGCCGGCCTGCTTCGAGGTCGAGGATCGTCTCAAGGAACTGCTCGATATTCCGGTGTTCCATGATGATCAGCACGGCACCGCGGTGGTCACGCTCGCGGCGCTCGACAATGCACTCAAGATCGTGCACAAGCGCATGGAAGATCTCACCATCGTCATCGCCGGTGTCGGCGCCGCCGGTGTGGCCATCTCCAAGATCCTCATGAACGCCGGTGTGCGCAACATCATCGGTGTCGACCGTGAAGGTGCGGTCTATGACGGTCGCGGCAATCTCAATGTGGCCAAGCAGTGGTTCGCCGAGAACACGAATCCCGAGTCCCGTAAGGGTGCGCTCGGCGACATCATGCCTGGTTCCGATGTGTTCATCGGCGTGAGTGGCCCGAACCTCATTCACCGGGCCGACGTGATTTCGATGGCCAAAGATCCGATCGTGTTCGCCATGGCCAACCCCGATCCGGAGATCCGTCCCGAAGAGGCCGCCGGTGTGGTTGCTGTCATGGCCACGGGCCGCAGCGACTTCCCGAACCAGATCAACAATGTGCTGGCGTTCCCGGGTCTGTTCCGTGGTGCGCTCGATGTCGGTGCCACCCAGATCACCGAGAACATGAAGGTGGCGGCGGCCCATGCCATCGCCTCGGCGGTGAGCCCTGAGGAGCTCTCGCCCACGCACATCATCCCGTCGGTGTTCGATCATCGCATCGCTCCTCTTGTGGCCGCGGCCGCTGCCGAGGCTGCCGTGCGCGACGGAGTCATCCGGAAGCGTTGAGTCGGCCATGACCGCCCGTTCGGTGCAGGCCATCACCTTTGATTTCTGGGACACGCTGGTTCGCTCTGACACCACGGCGTTCCGTGTGGCGCGTCGTCTCGCCATCGGCGAGGTCTTCGCCGACCATGGGTTCAGCGCCGAACACGATGCCATTGAGGCTGCGTTCGATCACGCGGTGGGCTTGTTCGATTCGGCCTGGTCGACCAACGAGCAGTTCACCGGTCATCACGCGATCGAAGCGGTGCTCGACATGCTCGGTCATTCGCCGCCGGCCGAGGTGCGTCAGCGCATCATCGACGCGTACGTGGGTGCTGGTCGTGAGGTCGAGATCGAACTCACACCGAACATCGGTGACACGCTCGAAGCGTTGAAGGCCCGGGGCCTGCGCATCGGCATCATCTGCGATGTGGCGCTCACACCTTCAACAACCTTGCGTCATCTGCTGGAACTCAACGGCGTGCTCGAGTATTTCGATCATTGGTCGTTCTCCGACGATGTCGGTGTGTATAAGCCCGACCCGGCGATCTTCCATCATGCGCTCGCTGGTCTCGGGGGAGTCGACCCGGCCCATGCCGCGCATATCGGCGATCTCCGGCGCACCGATGTGGCCGGTGCCCGGGCCATGGGAATGTTGGCGCTGCGTTACCGCGGAGCCAATGACGACAACGACGAATCACACGGCCCCGAGGCCGATGTCGTCGTCGATGATCATGCGGAATTGTTGACGATTCTGCGGCATTGAGCTGCGGCTACCGACTACGACGTGGCGGCGCGGGCCCCTTCGCGTCCGCTGCCACCAGCGGTAGCGGTAGTTGCAAATACTCAGACTTCGTCCTACTTTAAGGAAACAACTTGGCATCGTGAACCGCCAAGCCACCAATGGGAAGGTTTGGTCAGATGACTCGTGCTCGAAGTGGTCGTGTGGCGGCGTTGATCCTCGCGCTGCTCGTCGCGTGTCTCGGGATGCTCGGCTCTGGAGCCGCCCCGGTGTCGGCGACCGGCGGTGACAGTTTGTCGGTGGTCACCACGGTGGGTGTTGGGTCCACTCCGTGGGGTGTTGCGGTGAGTCCTGATGGGTCTCGCGTGTATGTGGCCAACTACGGCGACAGCTCGGTGAGTGTGATCAACACGGCGACGAACACGGTGGTCACCACGGTGAGTGTTGGGTCATATCCGTGGGATCTTGCGATGAGTCCTGATGGGTCTCGTGTGTATGTGGTCAACTACTACGCCGATTCGGTGAGTGTTATCGCTACGGCGACGAACGCGGTGGTCGCAACGGTGGGTGTTGGGTCGTACCCACAGGCTGTTGCGGTGAGTCCTGATGGGTCTCGCGTGTACGTGGCCAACTATGGCGGCGATTCGGTGAGTGTGATCAACACGGCGACGAACGCGGTGGTCGCAACGGTGAGTGTTGGGCGGCGGCCCAGCGGTGTTGCGGTGAGTCCTGATGGGTCTCGTGTGTATGTTCCCATCGAGGACAGTAAGGTGAAAGTGATCAACACGGCGACGAACGCGGTGGTCGCAACGGTGGGTGTTGGGTCGTACCCAGAGGGTGTTGCGGTGAGTCCTGATGGGTCTCGTGTGTATGTGGCCAACTACTACGACGATTCGGTGAGTGTGATCAACACGGCGACGAACGCGGTGGTCGCAACGGTGGGTGTTGGGTCCTCTCCGTACGGTGTTGCGGTGAGTCCTGATGGGTCTCGCGTATACGTGTCCAACTACTACGACGATTCGGTGAGTGTGATCAACACGGCGACGAACGCGGTGGTCGCAACGGTGGGTGTTGGGTCATATCCGTACGGTGTTGCGGTGGGTGCTGGTGGTTCTCCCGTGTATGTGACGAACAGCGAAGCCGCCAGCGTGAGTGTGCTCGGTGCATCGGCATCCGCTCCGGCTGCTCCGACGTCGTTGAACGTGACGCCGGGTTCGGGCAGTGCGTCGGTCAGTTTCACTGCTGGTGCTGATGGTGGTGCGTCGATCTCGAATTATGAGTACCAGTTGAATGGTGCGGGTTCGTGGGTGGCGTTGTCGCCGGCTGACACCTCGTCGCCGGTGACGATTCCGGGTCTGACCAATGGCACGGCGTACACGGTGAAGTTGCGTGCGGTCAACACCGCTGGTTCGGGAGCGGCTTCGGATGCGTCCGGTTCGTTCACACCTCGCACGGTGCCGGGTGCTCCGACCATCTCGTCGGTCACTGCGGGTGATTCGACTGTTTCGGTGGCGTTCACTGCTGGTTCGACTGGTGGATCATCGATCACCGGCTACGAGTACCAGTTGAATGGTTCGGGATCGTGGTTCTCGCTCGGCACGACGTCGTCGCCGGTGGCGATTCCGGGTCTGACCAATGGCACGTCGTACACGGTGAAGTTGCGTGCGGTGAATGTGGCGGGTTCGGGTGCGGCTTCTGATGCTTCGGGGTCGTTCACCCCGGCCACCACCCCGGATGCTCCGACGTCGATCGACGTGGAGTCGGATGACGGCAGTGCGTTGATCAGTTTCACTGCTGGTGCTGATGGTGGTGCTGCGATCAGCAAGTACGAGTTCTCCATTGATGGTGGGAGCACCTGGGCTGATGCGGTGGGTACCGCCTCGCCGGTGACGATTCCGGGTCTCACGAATGGCTCCTCGTACAGCATCAAGTTGCGTGCGGTGAACACCGTCGGGGCTGGCACGGCGTCGTCTGCGGTGTCGGTCGATCCGGCTCCTGCTGGTCCGACGACGTGTCCGATGTCGGCGTTGGGGAAGTACTCGATCCAGACCTGTTGGAATCCGTTGGTTCCGGTGCAGGGCAAGACGAACCGGTATCGGGCCTATGTGTACATCGCAGGTACCACCACCAGGGTGGCGAGTTGCAAGGGTTCTGCTGCTGACACCGGGTGTGTGGTGAAGGGTGGCGGCAAGCTCACCGCGGCGACTGATTACGACGTTCGGGTGCGGGCTCGTGTGCAGATCGCACCGCGTCAGGTGATCTGGTCGTTGTACAGCGCACCGGTGCGGGTCTCGACCCTGCCGTGATCAATCCGCCTGCCGGCTGACCGGCTGTGCGAAGTGTGTGAGGGGCCCGGGCGAACCGCCCGGGCCCTCTCGCGTTATTGACACTGCGCTACCTCGGAGCGAACGATGACAACGACGAGCCACATGGCCCCGAGGCCGATGTCGTCGTCGATGATCACGCCGAGCTGCTCGAGCTGCTGACTGCCTGATCGGGACCGCCCCGCCGGGTATCTTCGGGCTGTCGGGAGCGGGAACTCGATCAGACCGTTTGATAAAGTCACAGTCTTGGGGGGCAGGGTCCTGAGTGAGTCATGTCGCCACGTGCAGTTCTGGAATTCGATGAAGGAAGGTTCCTGTCATGGTGAGTGTTCGTGTTGGTCGTGTGGCGGTGGCGATGCTCGCGTTGCTGGTGTCCTGTGCCGGGGTGCTGGGTGGAGGAGTGGTCACAGCTTCAGCTGACCCTGATCCCATGTTCTCCGTGGTGGGAACGGTGTCGGTCGGCTCCGGCCCGTACGATGTGGCCGTGAGTCCTGATGGTTCACGTGCGTATGCGTCAGACACCATTGGTAATTCGGTGAGTGTGATTTCGACCGCGACGAATACGGTGTCGGCGACGGTGTCGGTCGGCTCCAGCCCGCTCGGTGTGGCGGTGACTCCGGATGGGTCGCGTGTCTATGTGACCAATACGAGTGATAATTCGGTGAGTGTGATTTCGACGGCGACGAATACGGTGTCGGCGACGGTGTCGGTCGGCTCCAGCCCGCGCTATGTGGCGGTGACTCCGGATGGGTCGCGTGTCTATGTGACCAATGGGTCCAGTCATTCGGTGAGTGTGATTTCGACGGCGACGAACACGGTGTCGGCGACGGTGTCGGTCGGCGCCTCCCCGAGCGGTGTGGCGGTGACTCCGGATGGGTCGCGTGTCTATGTGACCAATTTGACTGGCAGTTCGTTGAGTGTGATTTCGACGGCGACGAACACGGTGTCGGCGACGGTGTCGGTCGACTTCCTCTCGGGCGGTGTGGCGGTGAGTCCTGATGGGTCGCGTGTCTATGTGACCAATGGGGACAGTAATTCGGTGAGTGTGATTTCGACGGCGACGAACACGGTGTCGGCGACGGTGTCGGTCGGCGGCTACCCGTTCAGTGTGGCGGTGAGTCCTGATGGGTCGCGTGTCTATGTGACCAATGTGGATGACAGTTCGGTGAGTGTGATTTCGACGGCGACGAACACGGTGTCGGCGACGGTGTCGGGCGGCTACAACCCGAGCGGTGTGGCGGTGAGTCCTGATGGGTCGCGCGTCTATGTGGCCAACTACGGCGGCAGCTCGGTGACTGTGATCTCCGCGCCTGCGTCGGTCACCGCTCCGGCTGCGCCGACCTCGTTGGTGGCCACGGCGGGCAACGGTTCGGCCAGCATCGCGTTCACGGCCGGTGCTGACGGTGGCTCTGCGATCACGAAGTATCAGTACCGCCTTGGTGCTGGTTCGTGGGTTGATGCTGGTTTGACGTTGCCGATCGCGATTACCGGGTTGGCGAATTACTCGACGTATTCGATCCAGGTGCGTGCGGTGAACGTTGCTGGCCCGGGTGCGGCTTCAGTTGCGGTGACGGCTCGTCCGCAATCGGCTGGTCCCACCATTGGTGTGGCGTATTCCTCGGGCAAGCAAGGTGCCTTTGTCGGGTTCGGGTTCACCCGTCCGGCTGGTTCAACACTTGTCGGCTTCACGGTGCGCGCGTATGCGAAGGGCACGACCACGGTGGTGTCCTCGTGTCAGACCACTCCAAGTGGTCGGAGCTGCTACATCCCGTCGTTGACTTCGGGTACTGAGTACGACATCCGAGTCCAGGCGTATTTCACGCTTGCCGGCGAGACAAAGGTCCGATCGAGCCTCGAGTCCGCGACATCGACGGTTCGGGTCAACAGCTGACCCGAGTTTCCAGGCTCATGGTGGCCAGCGCGGTCAGCCTGAGCGCACAAATGAGTTGAACAGGGCCCGGGCATTGCGCCCGGGCCCTCTCGCGTTATCGACACTGCGCTACCTCGGAGCGCACGACGACACCGACGAA
>CAFBNC010000067.1_pt1 | contig 11487 bp, 11 predicted proteins | sample 7269161 | NCBI WGS metagenome assembly CAFBNC01 (sample SAMEA6814082, study PRJEB35770) | freshwater metagenome | biome: Freshwater; feature: Freshwater reservoir; material: water | place: Czech Republic | collected 2017-05-23 | depth 30m m
ATCTCGAAGCCGGTGAGACCGACCAGCATGGCGAACGAGAACGGCAGGACGAGCGCCAGCAGCGTGGCTGAGAACAGCGTGATGCACAGCACGCTGAAGGTCACGAGAAGAATGTGACCGGCGAGCATGTTGGCGAACAGACGCACGGCCAGCGAGAACGGCCGCACGATGAAGGTCGACAGCAGTTCGATCGGGATGACGAGCGGCAACAGCGCCTTCGGGACACCGGGAGGCGCCACCGAGTTCCAGAAATACTTCAAGCCCTGGTGCTTCAAGCCGACGGCGATGAAGTACACCCAGGTGATGAGCGCCAGCACGGCCGGTCCGGCCATTCGGGCATTACCCGGCATATGGAAGAACGGGATGACCTCGAAGATATTGGTGATGAAGATGAAGAAGAAGAGGCTCACGAGATAGGGCAGGTAGCGGATGCCGTCCTTGCCGACGGTCTCCATGATGATGCCGTCGCGGATGAACGCCACGCCCGACTCAACCAGGTTGCGGGCACCCTTCGGCACCAGCCCCTTGGAACGGCCGGCCACGAGGAACAGAACCGTGGTGGCCGCGAGCGCCACGAAGTTGATGAGCGCGATCTTGTTGAAGCCGTACCACGACCCCTCAGGGCCGAAAACGTTGGGCCATTCGACAAGATTCTCGATGGGTGGGAACTCGAGTCCGAAAATCACTTGGAGGACGACTCCTTGGAGGCCGTGGGCTTGAGCGCCGGGTAGGCGAGGGATGCGGAGATGAACTTCATCTCCCAGAAGAGGAGACCGAGGTGTGCGCCGATGATGGTGACGCCGAGCGGCACCAGCTCGACCCACGAGGCCTTCCGAACCAAGAAGATGGCGAGGAAGATCAGGGTAAGGCGGATGAGATAACCGAAGAGTGCCGCAGCCATCATCAGCGTTGCGGAGATGCGCCCCGCACTGGAGAGCATCGCTGCGGCGAGGACGAAGTTCACCACGACGAGAGCCAAACCATAGGCGGTAGAGAGGGCCCCGTTGACACCCCAGATGAGACCGAAGGTGACGATGAGGATCGGAGCAATGAAAAGCGCCTTTTTCGCGATGTCACGAGCGATGACAGTCTCGGGTGCGGGACCCTCGAACTGCATCTCGGGAACGGTCATCGTGCCCATGGCCCGCTCGCTTCGTGCTGCTCCATCTCGGCGCGGTACTGGAAGTAGATCTTGACGACCGCACCCACGATGCCGCACACCGCGAACACGATGGTGAGCAGCGGAACAGTACCGAGAAGTCGATCCAGGCCATACCCGATCAGTGCCAACAGGAAGGGCGCGAAGGCGAGTTCATACCCACCCGTCGTACGGCTCATCTGCTGTGTGAGATCGCGTTTTTGCGAAACGGCCACGTGAGCAACCCTGCTGGCAATAGTGCTGTCGGACGAGATGGTCAGCGCATTCACTGTGATTGGGCAGGACCCCGTCGCTTGTGAATGCTTTCGCAAGCTAGGCGAGAGGTCAGGAAGGCGCAAGTTCTGCGCCCTCGTCGAACAGTCATTCATGAGCCCGAACGCCTCCCAGTGCGGACGCCCGGGTGCAGGACCGTGAAGAGACTCAGGAGGATCGCCGCGATACCGAAGGGCACCAGGCCGTCGCCGGAGCGACTGTAAATCGGCCACAGCACGAATCCCGACAACAGTGCGGTCCAGGTCCAGAGGATGAAGACGCTGCGCCGGTGGCCGTGGCCGAGATCCATGAGCCGATGGTGGAGGTGTCCCTTGTCGGCGGTTGAGATGCTCGATCTTCGTCGGGCTCGGCGGATGATGGCGAACAACGTGTCGACCACGGGGACCCCGAGGATGACCAGCGGGATGAAGAGTGGGGCGAAGAAGAAGAACGAGTTCCCCGAGAAACTGCGGTCGGTGCGACCACCCACCACCATCGTGGACGCGGCCATGAGCAACCCCAGCAGCAGCGCTCCCCCATCACCCATGAAGATCCGGGCGGGATGGATGTTGTGGGGCAGGAAGCCGATGCACGCCCCCAGCACGATGATCGCGATGAGTGGCCCGATGTTGCCAGTGACCAGAAGTCCCTCACCGCCGAGCTTGTGCGCGTAGAGGAAAAACGTCCCGGCGGCGATGGCCACGATGCCGCCGGCGAGGCCGTCGAGACCATCAATGAGATTGATGGCATTGGCCATTCCGATCACCCAGAGCACTGACAGGAGGTACGACCAGTCGGTGGAGAGGATGAACGTCCCGGCGAACGGCACACGGAACACCAAGATCGAAATTCCGGAGATCACGAGGACGCTCGCGGCGACGACCATGCCCGCCAACTTTGCGGGGGCCGACACATCGCGCAGATCGTCGATGACACCGACCGAGGCGATCAGCACCGCGGCGATCACCAGTCCGAGCGGTTCGGTGCTGCCCTCAAATACAGCATCGAACGAGCCCATCGCCCAGGCCACACCCATGCCGACGAGAACACCGAGCAGCATCGAGAGACCGCCGAGCGTGGGCGTGGGTCGTTCGTGGACGCGGCGCTCGTCGGGAAGCACGACAGCGCCCACGCGGAACGAGAGCCGTCGCACGACGAACAACGACGCGAAGGTCGTGCCGGCCACGACCGCGAGGATCACGCCATAGGCGCCGATACTCGGCACGGGTTCGGTTCGCTCTCCGGCTCAGCCGTAGGGCGTGAACTTGGAGCAGAGCACGGCGACGTCGTCGCGAACTGCGGCGAGAGCACCATCGTCTGTGCGGTTGCGCAGTGCCCGTGAGATGAGCGATGCGATCTCGACCATCTCGGGCTCGGTCATGCCCTGGGTGGTGACTGCCGGAGTGCCGATGCGCACACCACTGGTGACGAACGGCGAGCGGGGATCGTCAGGGATGGTGTTCTTGTTGAGCGTGATACCCGCCTGATCGAGAACGGCCTGCGCTTCCTTGCCTGTGAGTTCTGCGTCGAAATTGCGCAGATCAAGCAGGAGCAGATGATTGTCGGTGCCTCCCGACACCAAGCGGAAGCCCTCCTTGGCCAGGGCCTCGGCGAGCGCCGCAGCATTGCGCACGATCTGCTGGGCGTAGCCCTTGAAGGAAGGATCGGCGGCTTCGCGGAAGGCCACGGCCTTGCCGGCAACGGCATGTTCGAGGGGCCCACCCTGCAGACCGGGGAAGATCGCCTTGTCGATCGCCGCGGCGTACTCGGCCTTGGCGAGGATGCAACCACCACGAGGACCACGAAGGGTCTTGTGGGTGGTGAACGTGACGACGTCGGCGTAAGGAACCGGGTTCGGATGCACCCCGCCGGCGATGAGCCCGGCGATATGGGCGGCATCGAACATGAACAACGCGCCAACCTCGTCGGCGATGGCCCGGATGGGTTCGGGATCGATGATGCGCGGGTATGCAGTTGCCCCGGCGATGATCATCTTGGGGCGCTCACGCAGCGCCGTTTGGCGGATCTCGTCGTAGTCGATCCGCTCATCGGAGGGCGTGACGCCATAGGACACGAAGTTGTAGAAGAGACCCGAGATGTTGACCGGTGAGCCATGGGTGAGATGCCCACCGTGGTCGAGGCTGAGCCCCATCACGGTGTCGCCAGCCTTCAACAGCGCGAGGTACACGCCGAGGTTCGCGTTGGCCCCCGAATGGGGCTGCACATTTGCGTGATCGGCACCGAAGAGCGCCTTGACCCGCTCGCGGGCGAGATCCTCGATGTCGTCGACGATCAGATTGCCGCCGTAGTAGCGCTTGCCCGGATAGCCCTCGGAGTACTTGTTGGTGAGTACCGACCCCGTGGCGCGCATGACGGCCGGTGAGGTGAAGTTCTCCGAGGCGATCAGCTGCAGCGAGGTGTTCTGTCGTTCGACCTCGGCATCGATGAGGTCGAAGACTGCGCTGTCGTTGTCGGCGGGCCAGGGCATGGCGAGGGTCTCCCTTGGTGCGGCGCTGGAAGGTGGTGCCTGTAGGCAGCCGACCAACGTGTCGTGGCCAGATTGTAGTGACGGCACCGCGCACCGTTACCGTTCTGGCGTGACAGAACAGCTTGATCCCCGTCTTCCCGTGATCGTTGGCGTCGGCCAGATCACCATCCGGCCTGATCGGGGCGAGGAATCTCTCGAACCGGTGGCGCTCATGACCGAGGCGCTACGCCGGGCTGAGCAGGACAGCGGGGGCTCCGGCCTACTCGCGGCCGCTGATGCGGTTCGCACCGTCTCACAGCTCTCATGGCGGTACCGAAATGCGGCGGCACTTGTGGCCGATCGCATCGGCGCCCACCCGGATGAGCTGGCCACATCGGTGATGGGTGGCAACCTGGCGGGCGTCATGGTCGCCCGGGCTGCGGCCGAGATCCAGGCCGGCAAGGCCGAGGTAATAGTGCTGTGCGGTGGCGAGGCCACCCGGTCGATGTCGATGTTCAGGGCCTCGGACCAACGCCCTGACTGGACCACCCAGAGCGATGACACTCCCCCACCGACAATGATCGGTGACGAACGTCCCCTGGCCAGTGAGGTCGAGTCCGCTCGCGGTGTGGTGATGCCGGTGCACATCTACCCGCTCTTCGAGAACGCATTGCGAGCCCGACTCGGGCTCACGATTGACGAGCAACAGCAACGACTCGGCAAGCTCTGGTCGGCATTCGCCGAGGTGGCCGCCGCAAATCCTGAGGCATGGATCCGATCCGGATTCACCGCCGACGAGATCGCCCGGGTCGCCGACGACAACCGCATGATCTCGTTCCCGTATACGAAGCGACTCTGTTCGAACAATCAGGTCGACCAGGGCTCCGGACTCATCATCACCTCGGTGGGCGCAGCGCAGGCCGCTGGCGTTCCCCGTGGCCGATGGGTGTTCCTGCACGCTGGCGCCGAGGCGGTCGATCACTGGAACGTCTCGAACCGCATCGATCTGTGCAGCTCCCCCGCCCTGCGACTCGCCGGCCGCGACGCCTTCGCGTTGGCCGAGATCACACCTGCCGACATCGATCATGTCGATCTCTATTCCTGTTTTCCGGCTGCAGTGCAGATCGGAGCGATCGAGTTGGGTCTTGTCGATGATCCGAACGCGAACGGTTCAGGGTGGGGTGGCATCGGTGCCCGCCAGCCGCTCACGGTCACTGGTGGCATGAGCTTCGCGGGTGGACCTTGGAACGACTACGCGAGCCACGGCATCGCCACCATGGTCGGCGTTCTGCGCGAGGACGCCGGTTCCATCGGCGTATGCACGGCGAACGGCGGCTACACAACCGAGCACGCGGTCATCGTGATGTCCACCGCCGCACCGACGTCAGGTTCCTACGGCTACAGCGAGCCACAGGCCGAGGTCGATGCCCTGCCCCGGGTGGAACTCGACGACGAATGGGTCGGCGAGGTCACCATCGAAAGCGCCACCGTGGTTCACGAACGTACTGGCCCGACCCATGCGCTCGTGGCCGCTCGCACACCCTCCGGTGCTCGTACCTGGTGCCACAGCGCGGAGCCGGCGTTCATGGATGCTGTGGCAACCGTCGAGCTCATCGGTCGCCGCGCCACCCGCAGCACGAGCGGCGAGATCGAACTGGCCTGACCAAGTAGGTCAGACGCTCTGGTTGGCCTTGATGCGATCGGCGAGCAGGCGCAGCACCCGCTCCTCGGCCATCGGCATCTCGGCGAGCAACTGACGGAATGCCTTGGTGTCGAACTCGAGCAATCGGATCGGCGACTCGGCGACGACGGTTGCGGTTCGGGGGCGTCGATCGATGAGGGCCATCTCGCCGACCATGGAGCCCGGGCCGAGCGTGACGATGTGCTCGTCGGCCACGTACACACCGGCATAGCCGGATTCGATGATGTAGCACTCCTGTCCGACCCGACCCTGATCGATGATGACCGCGCCGGTTTCGGCTTCGACATCGTCGGCGAGCTCCCCGACCCGGTCAAGATCGGTATCACTGAAGCCTTCGAAGAACTCAAGGGGTCGAAGACGATCTGCGGCGTTCTCGGCCTTGCAGCGCTTTCCGAACATGGAGCCTCCGATGGGTCGGTTGGGGCGGATGAACGCTGGACGCGCTCCGTAGGAGATGATGGTACGCACATCTGGCCCTTTCCGAACGGAGAAATTGTGGTCTCTGAGATCTTCGACCCCACCGCATGGACCGTCGTTCCCGGTTTCGACGACCTGACCGACATCACCTATCACCGGGCGAACGCCCATGGCACCGTGCGGGTGGCCTTCGATCGGCCCGAGATCCGCAATGCGTTCCGCCCGCAAACAGTCGACGAGTTGTACCGGGTTCTCGACCATGCCCGCATGTCGAGCGATGTCGGATGCGTGCTGCTCACCGGCAACGGCCCCTCTCCCAAGGACGGCGGTTGGGCGTTCTGCTCCGGTGGCGATCAGCGCATCCGCGGTCGCGATGGTTACCGATATGCCGAAGGTGAAACCTCCGAGTCCATCGATCCGGCTCGCACCGGACGGCTCCACATCCTTGAGGTGCAGCGACTCATCAGGTTCATGCCCAAGGTCGTGATCTGCGTGGTTCCGGGTTGGGCGGCCGGCGGGGGCCACAGCCTCCACGTCGTGGCTGATCTCACACTTGCCAGTGCCGAACACGCACGGTTCAAACAGACCGACGCTGATGTCGCCAGTTTCGACGGCGGATTCGGCTCGGCCTATCTGGCCCGTCAGGTCGGCCAGAAATTCGCCCGCGAGATCTTCTTCCTCGGCCGCGAGTACACCGCCGAGCAGGCCTACCGCATGGGCATGGTCAACGAGGTCGTGCCCCATGCCGAACTCGAAGCCACCGCACTCGAGTGGGGTCGTCTCATCAACGGCAAGAGCCCTACTGCGCAGCGCATGCTCAAGTTCTCGTTCAACCTCATCGACGATGGACTTGTGGGCCAGCAGGTGTTCGCCGGCGAAGCCACCCGTCTCGCCTACATGACCGATGAAGCCGCCGAGGGGCGCGACTCCTTCCTCGAGAAGCGCGACCCCGATTGGTCAAGCTTCCCCTGGCACTTCTAGATCCAGCTAGCTGCCACTCGTCACCACGATGAGCACGCCGACGAGTGCCAGTGCCACACCGATGGCCTGCTCCCGTTCCAGTCGTTCATGATCGATCTGGCGAGCAAGCACCAGTGTCGTAACGGGGAACAACGAGGACAGCGCCGCGACAACTGGCAGCGCTCCGCTACGGGTGGCCACGCCATAGAGCGTGACAGCAAGGGCGTCACCGATCCCCGCGACCGCGGCCGGGAAGAGGTTGCCGTGACCAGCAACACGGGGGGCGCGGGTGACGATGACCACGACGATGAGCAACACCGGATACACCATGCGCATCACCAAAAGCGTGGAGAGCGCATTGTCTCCACTGCCGTTGGCCACCGCCAGCAACGAGATACCAATGCCCAGTGCGGCAATGAGCGCCAGCACGATTGGTCGGTGACCACCTGAGCGGAAGAGTCGAAGATGCGGCCCACCGGCGAGGACTACGCCGATGATCGCCAGCGCGATGCCGATGCTTCGTACTGGTCCGGGCCCTTCACCGCGAGCGAACCCGACTGCCACCGGAACCAACACCGAGGTGCTGGCGATCGGCGCCACGACACCCATGACCCCGGTGGCGAGTGCTTGGTAGAGCGCCACGATCCCGAGGGAGCAGGAGACTCCCGCCACGATCCCCCAACCGACGGTGGTTCCCGAGAAGTGCAGGTCGCCGGTGACGAGGGCGATAACCGCCACGAACGGCAGTGCGGCGAAACTCGACCACAGCAGCACCGTTGACGATGGCAGCCGTTTGGAGACGGTTCCGCCAATGAAGTCTGACGTGCCCCACAGGATTGAGGAGATGAGTGCGAGGGCGATGGCCACGCTGCATGGTACGTGCGATGTGAATGATCGCCCTCAACGCTCCCCGATGTTCAGATGAATCTCAGCGGTACTCGCGCATGGGCGCGGGCCCAGATGGAATCGATACGAATGGGTTCGCCATCGAGTTCGTAGTCGGGGAAGCGTCGATGCCACTGCTCGAACGCGGCTCGCGCCTCGAGGCGGGCGAGGTTCGCACCAAGACAGTGATGCACACCGTGACCGAGGGCGAGATGACGGAGGAACCGACGATGAATGTCGAAGCGTTCCGGATCAATGAACTCGCGATCATCATGATTCGCCGACCCCCACAGGAGCATCACGCGCGAATCAGCTGGGATGGTGACTCCGTGCATGGTGACCTCACGGGTTGTCTGACGAGGAAGCACCTGCACCGGTGAGTCGCAACGCAGCAGTTCCTCGATCGCTCCGGGCCATAACGACTCGTCGGCAACAAGTTCAGCCCGTTGCGCAGGGTCTGCGGCAAGCAGGACGAGCCCGTTGCCGATCAGGCTGGACGTGGTGTCGTTGCCAGCGAGGATCAGCAGCATGCAGAACCCGAGAAGTTCGGAGTCCTCCAAGCGGCGACCGTCGAGTTCGGCGTCGAGCAGTGCCGACATCATGTCGTCGGTCGGGTGTGCACGACGGGCTTTCAGCAACTCGTCGAACATCATGTAGATCGCACCCGCCGCAGCAGCGAACGACTCCGACGAGGTGATCTCGAGGAACGATTCGGTCTGCTTGCGAAACTCGGGCACGAGTGAATCAGGAACACCGATGAGTTGGGCGATGACAAGGCTGGGGAGGACCGCCGCGTACGCGTGCTGGGCTTCGCAGTGATCGCCCGATGAGATCTCGTCACATAACTGCTCGGCCATGCGACGAACTGTGGGTTCAACCTCGGCAACCCGGCGAGGGGTGAACGCCCGCGACACCAACGCTCGACTCGCGGTGTGCTCGGGTGGGTCGAAATAGATCATCTGTGGCAGCAGGCCGTTGGCCTCGGCCACATGGCTGCTGAAGGTTTCGTGGTCATGGACCGCAGTCCACACATCCTCGAACCGGCTGAGCGCATAGACCCCGGTTTCGGGATCGAGGTACACCGGCGCTTCGTTGCGCATCATTCGGTAATCGTCGAAGAGCGTTCGCTGAAAGTTCGGTGAGGTTGGGTCGTATCGGAGATCTGATTGCATGCTCAATGCCCCCGTCGGCAGACGACTGTTCGATCCCGCCCGGCGAGATCCTGCCTGATCTCCACACCATCAAAGCCCGCATGGCGAGCGAGTGCAGCAAATTCCCGGGCCTGGGCCGGAGCCAGTTCGACGACCAATGACCCGACGGGCGCCAACCATTCCGGTGCTTCGGCCACGATCACCCGGAGATCATCGAGCCCATCGGCACCAGCAAACAATGCTGAGGCTGGTTCCCAGTCGCGCACCACTGCTGGCAACTCATCACCGTCGGCCACATAGGGCGGGTTGGAGACAATGAGATCGATAGAACCCCGCAGATCCCCGGGCAGAGCAGCGAACCACTCCCCCGCGGCCGCAATGGTGACGCGAGTGCCAGCCCGACCAATCCCGGCGAGGTTGGCGCGGGCCACGGCCAGAGCTGCGTCGGATGCATCGGTGAGCCACACCTCGACCCGTTCGCGTTCGAATGCGAGCGAAAGGCCGATGGCTCCCGAACCGGTACCGAGATCCACCGCCAGCAATGAGCGGCCCGGTGCACTCGCTCGCAACGCGTCGAGTTCGGACAACGCGAACTCCACGACGGATTCGGTCTCGGGGCGCGGGATCAGCACCCGTGCATCCACCAGCAGATCGAGATGCCGGAATCCCCAACTGCCGACTACGTACTGCAACGGCTCGCCATGCACCCGACGCTCGAGCATGAGGTCGAAATAGTGCACTCCGCGCTCCGTGGCGAGGTCGTCGAGACCGAGCACGTACTGGGCGCCTTCGTTCCCGGATGCCCGTTCGATGATGCGTCGTGCATCCGAAGCGGGGTTCTCACTCGCACCCGCGAGTGCTCGCTCCGCCTCACTTTGCAGCATTCGCCATGACACGGTGCCGTTGGCCTCCGCCATGGGATCAGCCTTCGCGATCGCGCAGCTGCGTGGCCCGTTCATCAGCCACCAGTGCATCGACGACCTCATCGAGTTCGCCGCCGAGGATCTTGTCGAGCTTGTAGAGGGTGAGCCCGATGCGATGGTCGGAGAGGCGGTTCTCCTTGAAGTTGTAGGTGCGGATCTTCTCGGAACGGCCGCCACCGCCGGTCTGGGCCCGACGGGCACCCGAAGCCTCTGCCGCCTGGCGATCCTGCTCGGCCTGCAGCAACCGACTGCGCAGCACGCGCAACGCTTTCTCGCGGTTCTGGATCTGGCTCTTCTCGTCCTGCATCGCCACCACGACGCCCGTGGGCAGATGAGTGACCCGTACCGCCGAGTCGGTGGTGTTCACTGACTGACCGCCCGGACCAGATGACCGGTACACGTCGATCCGCAGTTCGTTCATATCGAGTTGCACGTCGACCTCATCGGCCTCGGGAAGCACCGTGACAGCAGCCGAGGAGGTGTGCACGCGGCCCTGACTCTCGGTGACCGGCACCCGCTGCACACGATGCACGCCGCCCTCATGTTTCATGCGGCTCCAGACACCATCGCCGGCGACCCTGAAGGTGACGTCGGCGAAGCCCCCGAGATCGGACGCCTGGGCTTCCATGATCTCGAACTTCCATCCGAGACGCGAGGCATAGGAGCGATACATCTCGAACAGATCGCGAGCGAAGAGGTTGGCCTCCTCGCCGCCCTCGGCGCCGCGGATTTCAACGATGACGTTGCGATCATCGTTCGGGTCCTTGGGCAGCAACAGGACCTTGATCTCCTCATCGAGACGGATGATTGCGGCTTCGGCGCCGTCGATCTCCTCTCGGAGCATGTCGCGATCCTCGGCGTCGGCCTCGGTGTACATCTCACGGGCGATCGAGAGATCGGCATTTGCCTGTCGGAGATCGCGCAGGCGCACAACCAACTCTCCGAGATCGCGATAGCGACGGCTGAGATCGGCGTAGCGACTCTGATCGGCGATGACCGCCGGATCGGCGATGGAGCGCTCGACCTCGGCGTACTCGCGCTCGAGATCATCGAGACGATCGAGCATGCTCACGTGAACTGCTCCGCGCGGGCGACACGCCAATCGCCATCAACGGTGACGAACCGCGCCGGATACGCCAACTGTGCCGCCAGCTGATGCGCCGCGGGATGGAGATCTCGCGATGGAAGAACGATCAGGAGCTGGGCGGTGGGGTTGAGAGAAAACCGGGCGTCGGCCGCGGATGGCACGAGGTCGAGATCAATACCAACGGAGCAGGCCACGACGACATCATTGCCCTCGTGGTCGCGGCCGAACGCGATCGCAGCGCCGGTGTCCTTGACGCTCTCACGTTCGAGCGCAGCTTCCGCGAACCGGAGCTCAGTGAGGCCGATAAGTGAAGGATCGGTGAGCAGGCGCCATCGCAGCCAACCTTCGGGAGCGAGCTGACGTAACGGATGCGGTTCAGCTTCGGGTCGACGGACCCGATCAACGCTGGCAATCACCGAAGCCAGAGCCTCGGGTGTGGGCACCGAGCCATGCACCATGGCGAAGGCCTCGCGATCGTGTCGAC
>CAFBNC010000069.1_pt1 | contig 11428 bp, 11 predicted proteins | sample 7269161 | NCBI WGS metagenome assembly CAFBNC01 (sample SAMEA6814082, study PRJEB35770) | freshwater metagenome | biome: Freshwater; feature: Freshwater reservoir; material: water | place: Czech Republic | collected 2017-05-23 | depth 30m m
ACCCTCCACAGGAATCGATCCCGATGGAACCTGTTGATCTTCCCCGTATCGCCAGTGCTGTCCGAGAGATCCTCGCCGCCATCGGTGAGGACCCTGACCGTGATGGTCTGCTCGATACCCCGATGCGCGTGGCCCGGATGTACGCCGAGGTGTTCGCAGGTCTCCGTGATGACCCCCAGTCGCATCTGCAGGTGATGTTCGAGGCCGACCACGACGAAATGGTCATGGTCCGCGACATCCCGATGACCTCCATGTGCGAACACCATCTCGTCCCGTTCATGGGTCGGGCCCATGTGGCCTACATCCCGGGTATCGACGGCCGGGTCACCGGCCTTTCGAAGATCGCCCGCCTCGTCGACGCCTTCGCCAAGCGACCGCAGGTTCAGGAGCGTCTCACCGCCCAGATCGCCAATGAGCTCGAGCGCACGCTGCAGCCACGGGGTGTCCTCGTCGTGATTGAGGCCGAGCATCTGTGCATGTCGATGCGCGGGGTGCGTAAGCCGGGATCCTCAACAGTCACCTCAGCAGTGCGCGGACTGTTCCGCGAGAGTTCCTCGACCCGTGCAGAAGCCATGCGCTTCATCGAACGCCACTAGATGACAATCGACCAAGCATCTGTTGTTCGGGCGCTGCCGCTGGTGATGGGGATCGTCAACGTCACGCCGGATTCCTTCAGCGATGGTGGGCGGTACCTCACCACCGAGGTCGCTGTCGCCCATGGGCTCGATCTTCTCGCCGAAGGTGCGTCCATCCTCGACGTCGGTGGCGAGTCCACCCGCCCGGGGGCCTCGCTCGTGTCCGTGGACGAGGAGATCCGTCGGGTGGTTCCGGTGATCGAGCAGTTGGCCCCGCACGGTCGGGTGAGCATCGACACCCGCAAACCCGAGGTGGCTCGAGCCGCCGTGGCCGCCGGAGCCACGCTCATCAACGACGTGTCGGCGCAGCTGTGGCCGGTGGCTGCCGACCTCGGTGTTGGGTGGGTGGCCATGCATATGCAGGGTGAACCGGCCACGATGCAGCTCGATCCGGTCTACGACGATGTGGTCGATGAGGTCTGCGCCTTCCTGGCCCAGCGAGCTGGTGAGGCGGAAAAGGCCGGAGTCAGTGAAATCTGGGTCGATCCCGGATTCGGATTTGGGAAGACCCTCCAGCACAATCTGACCCTGCTCGCCCAGCTCGATCGGGTGGTCTCGCTGGGCTGGCCAGTACTGGTCGGAACCAGCCGAAAAGGCATGCTGGGCCGCATTCTCGCCGATTCCGACGGGGTCGCCGACCCGGTCGATCCCGATGACCGACTGGCTGGTTCAATCGCCTCGGAAGTGTGGGCGATGCACCGCGGTGCAGCCATGATTCGGGCTCATGATGTGCGAGCAGCCATCCAAGCCGCCAAAGTCGTGGCAGCATGAGTGCCGTGGCAAGCAAGGGAAAATGGGCACAGGGGATCCGACCCCGGAACTTTCACTGGGTGATCACTGATCATCTGGCGGTGTGCGAACGCCCCGGCGGCTACGGCGCCAATCATCGAAAGGTGCGGCGTCAGGAAGAGATCATCTGGGTGCGCGAGCAGGGATTCAGCTGTGTGATCTCGATCACCGCCGCCCCTCATAACCTCCACAACTACGACGAACTCGGTGTCGTGTGGCGCCACCGCCCGCTTCCCGACGACGACCGCGGCGCATTCGAACTCTCGTTCTTCACCGAACTGCGAACCATGCTCGAGTCTGGTGAGAAGGTCCTCATCCATTCCGAGGAACTGGGCGACCGCGTCTGCGGCCTCATCGCCGGTTATCTGCTCTGGAACGGTCTTGTCGACACGCCTCCGCGTACGGTCACCGTCGTCGAGCGCCTCACCCAGCGTCAGCTCGGCCCGCTCGGTCGCGAACTCGTGGCTCTGGCCCAGCGGCTCCCCTCACCCAACGCCTGACCCCGGGATCACCATGGCTCTTACCGACCGGATCGAACTGCGCGGCCTTGTCGTCGTCGGCATATGCGGGGCACTGCCCGAGGAGCGCGAACGCCCGCAACCACTTGAAGTCGACCTCGATCTGGTCGCCGATCTGTCGCTGGCCGGTTCGACCGACAATCTCGCTGACACGCTCGATTACGGCGCCCTTGCTGCCGAGATCGAACGGGTGATCCTCACGTCCAAGCCCTATCTGCTCGAACGACTGGTGCAGCAACTCGCCGACGCAATGCTCGTCGATCCCCGGGTGCTCTCGGTCACCGTCACCGTGCGCAAACTCCGCCCTCCGGTGCCGCAAGCCATGGCCACGTCCGGCGTCTGCATCACCCGGGGACGCTGAATGACCAGGGCGTTCCTGAGCCTCGGCTCGAACATGGGTGATTCGCTGACCCTGCTGCGGCAGGCAGTTGCGTCGATGGATGGCGTTGTCGCAGTGTCGCCGCTGTATCGAACCGATCCGGTGGGTGGTCCGGAACAGGATCCCTTCCTCAACATCGTGGTCGAACTCGACACCGAACTCGCTCCCCACGATTTGCTGGGAATGTGTCACCGACTCGAATCGGCGGCCGACAGGGTGAGGGTCGTGCGTTGGGGCCCGCGAACCCTCGATGTCGACATCATCTGGATGGATGGGGTCTCGATGGCCGAGCCCGATCTCGAAATCCCCCATCCACGCATGCGCGCTCGGCGATTCGTCATGGCGCCGCTCGCCGATCTCGCTCCCGATGTCGCCGGTCCCGGTTGGAGCGATCTCGTCGAGGGCCATGTTGATCTGCTCGGTCCTCTCGGGCCCGAACAGGACTGATCGAGCGGGACGGGTCAGACCCATGCAGGTATGCGCGACGAAGTCGGAATTCCGCCGGTTCCTCGACGACACCCGGGCGGCCGGCCGCACAGTCGGGCTCGTGCCCACGATGGGTGCGCTCCATGCCGGTCATCGCTCGCTCATGGAAGCTGCTTCGGCCGAGTGTGATGTGGTCGCCCTCACGATCTTCGTGAATCCATTGCAGTTCGCTCCGACCGAAGACCTCTCGAAATACCCGCGCCCCATCGAACGTGATCTGGAACTCGCCGAGGCCGCCGGGGTCGGGGTGGTGTTCACACCAACGGTCGAGGAGATGTACCCCGTTCCCACCGCAACCACGGTGCATCTCGACGGACTCACCGCCCCGATGGAGGGTGCGGCCCGGCCGACCCATTTCGACGGGGTCACCACGGTGGTCACGAAGCTGTTCAACATCGCCGGACCCTGCCGCGCCTACTTCGGGGAGAAGGATTTCCAGCAGCTCGCTGTGGTGCGGCGGATGGCGGCCGACCTCGATCAACCGGTCGAGGTGGTTCCCAGTCCCATCATCCGTGAAGCCGATGGACTCGCCATGTCGAGTCGCAACATCTACCTCTCAATCGAGGATCGCGCGGCGGCTCTGGTGTTGTATCGATCGTTGCTCGCTGCCAGTGAGCTCATCTCTGCGGGTGAACGTCGGGCGTCGGTCGTGGCCGCACAGCTCGCGGCAGACATCGCCTCCGAACCGCGGGCCGCCCTCGAGTACGCCGAGGTCGTCGATCCGCTCACACTTGAACCGCTTGACCTGCTCGATGTCGGAACCGATGTACGACTCATTGTCGCCGCCCGGTTCGCAACGACCCGACTCTTGGACAACCTTGGAGTGCGGGCGTCATGACCTTCGAAGACGACGCTGATCTCGACCTCCTCGTGGTGGGTTCTGGTGTGGCCGGACTCTCAGCGGCAGTACGAGCGGCTGAAACGCACGGGTTCCGCGTAGGCGTGCTCACCAAGGGTGATCTCGAGCAGTCCACCACCCGCTGGGCCCAGGGCGGGGTGGCCGCAGTTCTGAGTGGCGATCCCGATTCCACCGATCTGCATCTGGCCGACACGCTGGCCGCCGGTGCCGGGCTCTGCGACATCGACGCCGTGCGGGTGCTCGTCGAGGAAGGTCCGAGCCGGGTTCGCGATCTCATCACGCTGGGTGCCGCGTTCGATCGGGACGATCAAGGTCGACTCGAACTCGCCCGCGAAGGTGGTCATTCGCTGGCTCGTGTCGTGCACGCCGGCGGTGCTGCCACTGGCGCCGAGATCGAACGGGCCCTCGTTGCCGCGGTTCGTCGGTCGGCGGCGGCCATCCACGAGAACCAGTTCGCGCTCGACCTCGTCGTTGAGGCAGGGCGCTGCGTGGGCGTGCGGGCGGCCGATGGCACGGGCGTCACGAGAGTGGTTCGGGCCCGTCATGTGTTGCTCGCCGCTGGTGGAGCTGGCCAACTCTTCGCCGTCACGACCAACCCGATCGAGGCCACTGGCGACGGCGTGGCCATGGCTCTGCGGGCCGGTGTTGCGGTGGCCGATGTCGAGTTCGTCCAGTTCCATCCCACGGCGCTGCATCATCCCCGCATGCCCCGGCCGTTGCTCTCCGAGGCGTTGCGCGGCCATGGCGCGCTGCTGCGTGACACCACCGGTGTCCAGTTTGTCGATGAACTGCTCCCGCGTGATCAGGTGAGTCGGGCGATGACCCGGCGCATGCTCGAACTCGATGTCGATCATTGCTGGCTCGACGCGACCGGACTCGATCATTTCGTCGAACGCTTTCCCACGATCGCCAGTGCGCTCGAAGAAGCCGGACTCGACCCGAGTCGCGACTGGCTTCCCATCGCCCCGGCGGCGCATTACCTGTGCGGTGGCATCGTCACCGATCTCGATGGTGCCAGTTCGCTGCCCGGGCTCTGGGCCGCCGGCGAGGTCGCCTGTTCCGGAGTGCATGGGGCCAACCGTCTGGCGTCCAATTCGTTGCTGGAGGGGATGGTCTTCGGCGCCCGAGTCGTTGAAGCGGTGCAGCGCGGCGTCGAACACGCTTCGGCAACAGGCGCCATGCGCAGTGTGAGCGAGACAGCCGACCACAGTCCCATTGGAGGTCGACCAGTCGAGTTCCGGGCCGATGTTTCGCCGCTCGGTGCGGCAGCGCCCGACGTGATGGCCGGGCAGGCCAGCCCGACCTCGATCCCGACCGCTATTCCGACCTCGGCGGACATCGCGGGAGCTCGCCACCGGATGCAGCGGGCGATGACCGCCGGTGCCGGGGTGCTGCGCGATGCCGACTCATTGCACCGAACCGCCGTTGCGGTCGCCGATGCCGCTGCGCTGGCCGCGCAGGGCTCTGGTGCAGATTGCTGGGAGCTCGCCAATCTCGCCACCATCGCCGGTGCGTTGCTCGCCGCTGCCACGCTGCGCACCGAGAGCAGGGGAGCCCACACCCGCGAGGACTTCCCGTCGGCTTCAGCCGAGTTCACCGCTCGGCTCGTTGTCACGGCCGGAGTTCGCCCTGCCACCCCATCAGCGGGCAGGCTTTCCCCATGACTTCCGCCCTGCAGCCCCCTGCCAGCGCCGTGGTCGAGGCTGTCACCCGGGCGATCGCCGAAGATCTCACCCCACTCGGAGACCTCACCTCGGCGCTGCTGCCCAGCAACCTCGTCGCCACCGCCCGATTCGTTTCGCGTGGTCAGGGCGTAGTGGCCGGCTGCGCGTGTGCCGCCGAGGCGTTTCGCCAGATCGACCCGTCGGTCTCGCTGGTGTGGTCGGTCGACGATGGCGATCCTCTTGATGCCGGAACCGTGCTTGCCACGGCCACGGGCACATTGGCGTCGATCCTCACCGCTGAGCGCACGGCGCTGAACTTCCTCGGTCATCTCTCGGGGATCGCCTCGCGAACCCGAGTATTCGTCGATGCTGCGGCAGCAGGTGGCGCGGCCCGCATCTGGGACACCCGCAAGACCACGCCGGGTCTTCGTTCGTTGGAGAAGGCCGCGGTGCGGGCTGGTGGTGGTGCCAACCATCGCGGCAACCTCTCCGATTGGATCCTTCTGAAGGACAATCACATCGCGCTATTCGGTATCACCGAGGCCGTGTCGCGAGCGCGCACCATGTGGCCGGCGCGCACGGTGCATGTCGAGTGCGATCGTCTCGATCAGGTGCATGAGGCACTGGCCGCCGGTGCCGATGCGCTGCTGCTCGACAATATGACCCCCGAACAGATCGCCGAATGTGTTGCGGTGGCTTCGCAGTCGGCCCGTCGTCCGCTGCTCGAAGCCTCGGGCGGTATCACTCTCGAAACGGTCGCTGCCTACTCGGCCGCCGGTGTCGACTGCATCTCGATCGGTGGCCTCACCAACAGCGCGGCAGTCATCGACATCGGTCTCGACATCGAACCACTCTGAACGCCCCAGGAGATCCCATGCTGCTCGCTGTCGACGTCGGCAACACCCAGACCGTCATCGGTCTCTACGACCTCACCGGCGGCTCGGCATCCGGTCGTCGCCCCGAGGATGGCCTGCTCGACCACTGGCGCATCTCCACCGCCTCGGATCGCACCTCCGATGAGTTCGCCGTGCTGCTCCAAGGGTTTCTCGCCCTACGCCGCAACAGCTTCGCTGACCTCGAGGGCATCGTTGTCTCCTCAGGTGTTCCGCGGGTCACCGCCACGCTGCGCGAGATCGCTGATCGTCATCTGGATTTCGAACCAATCGTGATCGAACCCGGTGTTCGCACCGGTATCCGTATTGAGTACGACAATCCGAAGGAGGTCGGTGCCGATCGCATCGCCAATGCCATCGGAGCGTTCGACCTCTACGGCGGTCCGACGATCATCGCTGATTTCGGAACGGCCACGACCTGCGATGCCATCTCGGCCGATGGGGTGTATCTCGGTGGCGCGATCGCCCCGGGTATCGAAGTTTCCATGGATGCACTCGTTGGTCGGGCCGCGGCGCTCCGGGCGGTCGAACTTCGAGCACCTCGAAGTGTGCTCGGCAAGTCCACGGTCGAGTCGATTCAGTCGGGCGCGGTCTATGGGTTCGCCGCCCAGGTCGATGGGTTGTGCGATCGCATCGAGGCCGAGATCGGATCCTGCACGGTCATCAGCACCGGCGGACTCGCGGAGCTCATCACTCCGTTTTCGGCACGCATCGAGCATCTCGAACCGTGGATCACCCTGCACGGACTCCGGTTGGTGTTCGAGAAGAACATCTAACGCCTCAGCCGGCTCTGCGGTTTGCGCCTCAGCCGGCTCTGCGGTTTGCGCCTCAGCCGGCGGCGTTCACGGTGCCGAGCAGATGTTCGGCGGCTTCCTCAAGCGCAGTGGCTGCCTCGCTACCGGCAAATGGGGCCAGCGCCTTCTGCCCCGCTTCGACATAGCTGCGGGCCACAGCGAGGGAGTCGGCCACTGCCGGCGAGGAGCGCAGCAGATTCCTCGCGGCGACAAGGGCCTCGGGATCATCGACCGGATCGATCGAACCGTCGTTGGGCTGGAGACGGCGAAGCAGCGCGGTGAGTTCATCGGCAGCGGTTCCACCCGCGGCCAGCGTGCGGATAACCGGCAATGTATAGGTGCCCTCGATGAGGTCATGACCAGCGGGCTTGCCGAGTTCCTCGTCGGTGGATGTGACATCGAGCAGGTCGTCGACGATCTGGAACGCCATGCCGAACCCGTTGCCGAACGTGGTGAGCGCATCGATCTGCGGGCGGGGGAGGTTGGCCACGATGCCGCCGATCCGACAGGCCGTGCCGAGCAACGACGCCGTCTTTCCGTCGATGGAGGAGAGATACGCGGCTTCGGTGCGGTCGAGATCGAAGGCATGTTGCAGCTCGAGGATCTGGCCCTCGCACAGCCGGCCGATTGTGGCGGCGAGCAGGCCGGCCACCTCGGTGCCCAGCGAAGCGGCGATCTCGGAGGCCTTGGCCAGCAGGTAATCGCCGGCGAGGATGGCGGTGAGGTTGCCCCAGCGGGCATTCACGCTCTCCACGGTGCGACGGGTGGTGGCATCGTCCATGACGTCGTCGTGATAGAGCGATCCGAGATGCACGAGCTCAACCGACACCGCACCCATCACCACCTCATTGCTCACCGGCACCATGGTTGCCAGCGCCGTGGCCGCCGAGGTGATGGCGAACGCCGGGCGCACCCGCTTGCCGCCGGCGGCGATGAGATGGCTGGCCACCTGGGTGAGGAAGGGATCATCGGCGATCACCGATTCGCGAAGCGCGTCCTCGACCCGCCCTAGGTCGGACTGGAGCACGGGGCGCTGCAGCAGCGGAGAGGCGGACATGTGGCGAACGATAGAGGCCGCATGCTGCCGATCTGCAACCGGGCGACGGGTTTTGGGGCGTGACTCCTGCCATTGCCGGTAGTGGCGTTCCGACGAGTGGATCGGGGAACTGCTGGGTAGAGTGGGCAAACGATTTCCCGCCATGGGAGGCAGGTACACAGTGTTCGAAAGATTCACCGATCGGGCTCGCAGAGTCGTCGTCCTCGCTCAAGAGGAAGCGCGGCTGCTCAACCACAACTACATCGGTACTGAGCACATCCTGCTCGGACTGATCCATGAGGGAGAGGGCGTGGCCGCGAAGGCCCTTGAATCGCTCGGCATCTCCCTCGAAGCCGTGCGCTCGCAGGTCGAGGAGATCATCGGTCAGGGCGGTTCTTCGCCGTCCGGTCATATCCCCTTCACGCCGCGGGCCAAGAAGGTGCTCGAGCTCTCACTGCGTGAGGCTCTGCAACTCGGCCACAACTACATCGGCACCGAGCACATCCTGCTCGGGCTGATCCGTGAGGGCGAGGGCGTGGCCGCGCAGGTGCTGGTCAAGCTCGGCGCCGATCTCTCACGAGTTCGCCAGCAGGTCATCCAGTTGCTGTCGGGTTACTCCGGTCCCGGTCCGCAGGGCGAGAAGGCCGGCGCCACCGCTGGTGGTTCGGGCGAGCAGACCCCATCGGGTTCTGCGGTGCTCGATCAGTTCGGTCGCAACCTCACCCAGCTTGCTCGTGAGAAGAAGCTCGACCCGGTCATCGGTCGCGCCCGCGAAACCGAACGTGTCATGCAGGTGCTCAGCCGCCGCACCAAGAACAATCCGGTGCTCATCGGTGAACCCGGCGTCGGCAAGACCGCCATTGTCGAAGGTCTGGCCCAAGCCATCGCCTCCGACAACGTGCCCGAGACCCTTCATAACAAGCAGCTCTACACGCTTGATCTCGGCGCACTCGTAGCCGGGTCGCGTTACCGCGGCGATTTCGAGGAACGCCTCAAGAAGGTCCTCAAGGAGATCAAGACCCGCGGCGACATCATCTTGTTCATCGACGAGATCCACACTCTCGTGGGCGCCGGTGCTGCCGAAGGCGCCATCGACGCCGCCAGCATCCTCAAGCCCATGCTGGCTCGTGGCGAACTTCAGACCATCGGTGCCACCACCCTCGATGAGTACCGCAAGCACCTCGAGAAGGACGCTGCGCTCGAGCGTCGTTTCCAGCCGGTCAAGGTCGAGGAGCCCAGTGTCGCTCACACCATCGAAATCCTGAAGGGTCTGCGCGACCGTTACGAAGAGCACCATCGGGTCACCATCACCGATCAGGCGCTCGTTGCCGCCGCCAACCTCGCCGATCGCTACATCTCTGATCGTTTCCTTCCCGATAAGGCCATTGACCTCATCGATGAAGCCGGTTCGCGCCTGCGCATCAAGCGCATGGAGACCCCGCCGGACTTCAAGGAACTCGAGAACGAGATCGCCAAGGTCGTCTCCGAGAAGAAGGAAGCCGTCGAGGCCCAGAGCTTCGAAGAGGCCGGTCGCCTTCGTGACCGCGAGAAGGAACTGCTCGCCCAGCGCGAACTCAAAGAGCAAGAGATGAAGGACTCCGGCATCGATCTCTTCGACGAGGTCGACGAAGAGGCCGTCGCTGAGGTGCTCTCGCTGTGGACCGGCATCCCTGTCTACAAGCTCACCGAAGAGGAGACCGCCCGCCTGCTGCGCATGGAGGACGAACTCCACAAGCGGGTCATCGGTCAGGAGAACGCCATCAAGGCGGTCAGCCAGGCCATCCGTCGCACCCGCGCCGGCCTCAAGGATCCCAAGCGTCCGAGCGGTTCGTTCATCTTCCTGGGCCCCACCGGCGTGGGCAAGACCGAACTCGCCAAGACCCTCTCGGAGTTCCTGTTCGGCGACGATCAGGCCCTCATCCAACTCGACATGAGCGAGTACATGGAGAAGCACACTGTCAGCCGTTTGGTGGGTTCGCCCCCCGGCTACGTGGGCTACGAGGAGGGCGGCCAGCTCACCGAAGCTGTTCGTCGCAAGCCCTTCTCCGTCGTGCTCTTCGACGAGATCGAAAAGGCCCACCCCGATGTCTTCAACACGCTGTTGCAGATCCTCGAGGAGGGTCGTCTCACCGACAGTCAGGGACGTTCGGTCGACTTTCGCAACACCGTACTGATCATGACCTCAAATCTCGGCTCCACCGATCTGCGTAAGACCAGCATCGGTTTCGGCAAGGCCGATGAGGCCGTCAGCTACGAGAAGATGAAGGAGAAGGTGAACGAGGCACTGAAGGCGCATTTCCGCCCCGAGTTCCTCAACCGCATCGACGACACCATCGTCTTCCACGAGCTGTCCAAGCCTGAGGTCACAACCATCGTCGATCTCCTCATCAAGCGGGTCACCAAGCAGCTCGAGGGCCAGGGAATGGGTCTCGAACTCACCGAAGCCGCCAAGCTGCTACTCGCCGACAAGGGCTACGACCCCGCACTCGGTGCCCGTCCGCTGCGTCGGGCCATCCAGCGCATGGTCGAGGATCCGCTGTCGGAGCGCCTGCTGTTCAAGGAGTTCCGTGCCGGCGACATGATCCTCGTGGATGTCGAACTCGATCCCGAGACCGACGAGCGGGTCATCGTGTTCCGGGCCACTCCGGGCTTCGAGCCACCCACGCTGGAACTGGCCGAGACCAGCACCTCCGACTGAGTCGGTTCCACCGGCAACACAACGAATTGCATCAACCGCCCGGGCCCTGCGCTCGGGCGGTTGCGCGTTTCAGCCGTGGAGAAGGACTGACAAAGCTTTTCGGATGCGGCGCATCATTGATCGCTGTTGGGGGCGGATCGCTGCTCGTTCGGCGAGTCCGCGCTCGCGTTCGGTGGTGTACCAGTCGCGATATGGGGTTCGGTGGGCGACTGTTTCCCATTCGGTGAGGAAATCGGTTCCGATGAGTTCGCGCCGAGCTTCTGACCAATGCCAGGGTTTTGTGCCGGCGAAATGGACGATGGCAGGGTTCGTGCGGGCCTCGTGGAGTTCAGCGCGACCGAAGGCGCAGGCTTTGAGCGCCTCGTCCATCTCGTATCCCTGCGGGATCCAGTTCCAACGGGGCGCCAGTTCGATCCATTCGTGGCACAGCGTGGCGTTGATGGCTTCTTGATCGGCCCATTCCATTCGGCTCGACCAGGTTTCGATGTAGGTCATGCATCGAGTGAATGCCGATCGAGTCCGCCATGCGTCGACGTCGATGAGCAGGACCCCAGAGTTGACGTACATGAGATTTCCGTCGAGTCCGAGTTCCTCGAAGTTCGATTGGAACCTGCCCATCCAAAGCGCCCCTCCGTCTCTTATCGCGCCGAGGGTGGCGCCGTTGAGATCGGAGGACC
>CAFBNC010000070.1_pt1 | contig 11259 bp, 10 predicted proteins | sample 7269161 | NCBI WGS metagenome assembly CAFBNC01 (sample SAMEA6814082, study PRJEB35770) | freshwater metagenome | biome: Freshwater; feature: Freshwater reservoir; material: water | place: Czech Republic | collected 2017-05-23 | depth 30m m
CTTGTCAGCGACGCCGACACCGCGATCGCTCATCGTTCCGGCGAGGTTCCGGTCCTCGCAACTCCCCGGGTCATCGCATTATGCGAGCAGGCAGCCTTCACCGCCGTGGCTCCGGAGCTCGATCCCGGCCAGACCACCGTGTCCATGAAGGTCCAAATCGATCACCTCGCCCCTTCCGCTATCGGCCAGACCGTCACCGCCGAAGCCACCGTCGAGAAGATCCAGGGGCGGCGAATCATGTTCACCGTCTCGGTCCACGACGACCATGGGCTCATCGCGGTCGGAAGGGTCACCCGGGTGGTCGTGAACATCGAGGAATTCCTCGCCAAATCCCGCCGCTCAGATTGAGGCCAACCCACGGGTAGCTGTGGGTTCGTAGACTGACACGATGACTGCGCCGGCAAACTCAACAACGCCTCGCCGTCGATGGGCCCTACCGCTGCGAATCGTGATCAGCGTGCTGATGATGGCGGTGCTTTATTCGCGATTTCCCGACCTCTCATGGTCAGAAGTTGTTCCCACCTGGAGCCTGACGACCGCCGAATGGCTTTTGGGGGCAGTGCTTCTCACCACGGTGGCCATGGTTCTGTCCGCGATGCGGTGGCAGCAGGTGCTCCGCGCCATGGACATGCCCACGAGTCTGCGCACGCTCATCCCTCTCGCGTTTGCCGGACAGTTCGTGTCCAATGTTCTGCCGACGACCATTGGCGGCGACGTGCTGCGGGTTTCGAGGCTCTCGAAGCAGAACGGCGAGACCGAGGACACCTTCGCTTCTGTCGTTCTGGAACGACTCAGTGGATGGTTGGTACTCCCCCTCATCACGTTCTTCGGTCTTATCATCAATCCCGACCTTCGCAAGCAGGGCGACGCCACGTTGTTCGCTGTGCTGATCTCCGCGCTCACGCTCTTCGGGCTCATCGCGATCATCGTCATCGCTGACCATCCCCGTCTCGGAGGCCGCTTCGCGTCGCGGGAGGGTTGGACTCGTTTTGTCGGAGCCGTCCATCTCGGCGTGGCCCGAATGCGGGCTCATCCCGGCGCCACCGTCGGTATCGTGCTCGCCGGACTTCTCTACCAACTCGTGCTGTGTGTCGCCGCACTCATGGTTGCCGCCGCCCTCGGGTTCGGCTGGCTGGGAATGACCCCACTTCTGGCGTTCTTCCCCGCGGTGCTGATCGCCCAGGTCCTGCCCATCGGAATCGCCGGCCTCGGGGTACGTGAGGGCGCTTTCGTCCTGTTCCTCACCCCGCTTGATGTCCCCGCCGAGCAGGCCATCGCTCTCGGGTTGGTGCTGTACGCCGTGAATCTCGTGGTCAGCCTTGCCGGTGCTCCATCGTTCGCCATCGGCGGTCGGCGCACCCCGAAGACGTCCAACTCCTGACGCTCCCCGGGCGCGCTCGACCGACTGCCCCGGCGCCCGTCGACGAAGGCGGCACCAGTCACAGGCTTTGATAGCTCGGGTACCCACCCGAAGCGGTACCGTTCAGAGGTCCGCCGAAGGAAACCGCCTGCGAATGATCCTAGAGAGCATCACTTCCCCAACCGATCTCCGAGCGCTCTCCCCAGAGCAGCTCGAGACGTTGGCGCGGGAGATGCGCGATGTCATCGTCGAGTCGGTCACGGTCCATGGCGGGCATCTCGGTTCGAACCTCGGGGTGGTCGAACTCACGCTCGCAATTCATCGGGTCTTCGAGTCACCCAAGGACATCATCCTGTGGGACACCGGCCATCAGTGCTATCCCCACAAGATCGTGACCGGTCGCACCCAGGGGTTCGCGAATCTTCGTCAGGCCGACGGCCTTTCCGGCTACCCCTCACGGGCCGAATCCGATCATGACTGGATCGAGGACAGCCACGCATCCACAGTGCTGAGCTGGGCCTACGGACTCGCTACGGCTCAGGTCGCCAAGGGCGAAACCGACCGGCGCATCGTTGCCATCATCGGCGATGGCGCAATGACCGGAGGCATGGCCTTCGAAGGATTGAACAACCTCGGCCACGCCGGCCGCGATGTCATCATCATCCTCAACGACAACGGCCGTTCGTATGCGCCGACCATCTCGAGACTCGGTGAGAGTCTTGTCAAGATCCGCAACAACCCGGTGTACATGCGTCGACAAGCACGGCTCGAGAAGTTGCTCTCGGATATCCCCGTTGTCGGCGGCCTCGCCGAGCGCGGTCTCGACGCCACCAAAGCCGCCATCCGCGAGATGTGGGAACCCACGGCATTCTTCGAAGCACTCGGCGTGCGTTACGCCGGCCCGTTCGATGGTCACGATATCGCTGCGGTTGAAATGGCTCTCAACAACGCTGTGGCGATGAGTGGTGGCCCCCAGGTCATCCATGTCATGACCCAGAAGGGTCGCGGCTATGCGCCGGCCGAGAACGACCCCATCAAGCGACTCCACGACACCTCCGAGTCCAAACCGGGCAGCTACACCGCCGCCTTCACCGAGGCACTCATCGCCGAAGGAGCGCAACGGCCCGAACTCGTTGCCATCACTGCAGCAATGCCCGACTCAACCGGGCTGCTGGCGTTCTCCGAACGCTTCCCCGGCCGCATGCTCGATGTCGGCATCGCCGAACAACATGCCGTCACTGCTGCTGCCGGCATGGCGCGGGGCGGACTTCGGCCGGTCTTCGCGGTCTACTCAACCTTTCTCACACGAGCTATTGATCAGGTCAACCTCGACGTGGGCCTGCACAGCGAACCCGTGGTGTTCTGCCTGGACCGCGCTGGTATCACCGGCGACGACGGCCCCAGCCATCACGGTGTGCTCGACATGGTGCTGCTCACCAAGGTGCCGGGAATGACTGTCTTCGCTCCCTCCTCCTATCAGGAGGTCGGGCAGATGCTGCATGACGCCCTCGAGATCACCGATGGTCCGTCGGCCATCCGCTGGGCCAAGACCGAGGCCCGCCATGTCGGCCCCGATGAAGTTGGCAGTGGCCTCAATGCCCGACAGTTGCTGGCGGGCACCGAACTGTGCATCATCAGCGTCGGCAAGATGCTCGACGCCGCCGAGGCCGCCGCCACGCAGTTGGCCAGTGAGGGAATCTCGGTGTCGTTGTGGGATGCCCGGGTGGTCAAGCCACTGGACCTCAACATGCTCACTGCAGCAGGCGAGCACCCCTTCGTCATCACCATCGAGGACGGCCTGCGCGACGGCGGCGTGGGTTCGGCCATCGCTGATTCACTTTCCGAACTCACCATCGGACGCACACCCCCGCGGGTACGCACGCTCGGTGTGCCCACCCAGTACATCGCCCACGGCAAGCCGGCGGCCATCCTCGCCGAGCTTGGACTCGACGCTGCCGGCATCGCCGAATCCGCTCGGTCGCTGTGTCGATCCGAGGGCAACGTCACCGCCTGATCCATGGCTTCTGATCCCACCGACTTTCCGCCTACTGCCCCGTCGGGTGTGTTCGATCTCACCGGACGCACCGCGCTGGTCACCGGGGCATCTTCGGGTCTGGGCTGGCGGATGGCATTGGTGTTGGCCCATGCGGGTGCCACCGTGGCAGTTACCGCACGTCGAGCCGATCGGCTCGCTGCGCTGGCCGCTGAACATCCGTCGATCCGGCCCTTCACCGCGGATCTTGCCGATGCAGTCCAGCGTGAACGCCTCGTCGCCGAGGTCGAAAGCGCGTTGGGCCCGCTCGATGTCCTCGTCAACAACGCCGGCGTGGCCAACCCGAAGCCCATCGAGCAGGAGACCCTCGAGGATTTCGAGGCCATGGTCGAGATCAACCTCACCTCGGCCTGGCATCTCACCAAACTCTTCGGCGTCGGCATGGTTGCCGCCGGTCGCGGTTCAGTCGTCAACATCGCCTCCATGCTCGGCGTGGTCGGCGCCACACCCAGCAAGCAGACCGGCTATCCGGCGGCCAAAGCCGGACTCATCAATCTCACCCGAGAACTCGGGCTGCAATGGGCCCGCAAGGGTGTGCGGGTCAACGCGATCTGCCCGGGGTGGTTCGCCACCGAGATGACCGACGACCTGCTCTCCACCGACGCTGGTGTGCGATTCATCGCGGACAACACGCCCTTGCAACGCGCAGGTCTGGTGCATGAGATCGACGGGCCACTGCTGCTGCTGGCCTCGGATGCCAGCAGTTTCATGACTGGTTCCATCCTGCTGGTCGACGGCGGCTGGACCGCCCGCTGAACAGGCAAGTTTTAAGGGTTTTCGTGCGTTCATTCCCTGACCGGTAACCGATCCGGTTCAGCACCCCACGGGAGGAATCATGTCCGAGCAATCCACCACCGACACGTCCGATTTCGTCTGGACCGTCGAGATGTCACCCGGACTTGGATCCGAACTTTTCTACGTCATGCGCCGGGAGTCCGCCGAGTACTGGCTCAAGCGCGTTGCAGTGCTCGATTGCGGCGTGTGGGACGAGGTTGCCGATCTCGGAGATGACGTCCTCGAGGAGGTCCTCGGACTCGCCGGGTACGGCAGCCTCGAGGACTACACCCGCCATCTGGCGATCACCGGTGCCGTGCCGCTGCCGGGCGTCGAGGTGCTTGCCGCCGCTGACTACGACCGCGACGCGTGGCCTCCGCTGCCCGAGGACGAGTTCGACCCTCATTCGATCCCCGCTGTGGCTGACGGTGACTGGCCCCCGCATATTGCATGGCTCGTGCACGAAGACCTTCCCGCCGAGATCCGCGAAGAGTTCGCCGATTCCTACGAAACGAGTTTCAACGGCGCCTACGCGACGATCGAGCCGGACAAACGCGACGCTGTGATCGCTGCGCTCGAAGCGGCCGGCTTCACAGTCAGCGAGGACCCCACAATCGGACTTCTCGCATTCGTCGGTTGGTGAGAACGATGCCACGACTCGTACTCCTCGGCGCAGTGTTTCTGGTCGGCGTGATGGGTGTCGGTTGCTCATCATCATCGGGCTCATCCCCATCGATCTCCGCAGTGCACTGGGTGCTCGATGAACCACCAGCAGGATCTCAACTTCGCATCACCGGCTACATCGGCAGCAGTTCCTGCAACTCCTTCGATCGGGTCGACGTCGAGGAGTCCGACAGCGCAGTGGACGTTCAGGTCCTCGTGCGGTTCAACGGCGCCGAAGCATGCACCGCCGATATGCGGATGCAGGCGATCACCGTGGAACTCAAGAACCCGCTCGCGACCCGCGAACTCACCGGTTGCCAGCCGATCGAGACCACACCGGGAGTCGTCGACCCCGAGGGTTGTCTGCGGATCGAACCCGGTATGCCTCGGTGATGCGAGCGACGCGACTCAGTCGTGGGCGTCAGCGTGCTGTGCGCGTCGCTTCGCATCGGCCTTGAGATCACCCTTGGCCACCTTGCCACCCGAGGAACGCGGCAGCGCATCGACAACGACAAGTTGTTCGGGCCACCATTCGCGAGACACTGATCGCTCACGCAGATGCGCGGCGAGTTCATCGAGTGTGAGTGACGCACCGGCCCGCAGTTCGACATAGGCACACACCCGCTCGCCGAACACCGGGTCGGGCCAGGCGACAGCAGCCACCATGGCGACCGCCGGATGCGTGGCCACCTCGGCCTCGACCGCCGGGGCACTGATGTTCTTGCCACCACGGATGATGAAGTCAGATGTGCGACCGATGACGGTGAGCACACCATCGGGATCGATGCGCACGATGTCGCCCATGAGCATCCAGCCATCGTCAGTGAAGAGTTTCGCGTTGGCACCCTCATCGCCCCAGTACCCGAGCGCAGTGGCCGGACCCCGACATGCGGGCTGACCTTCGTCGACTCCCGGTGCCACATCGAGATGGGTTTCGGGATCGAGCAGGCGCACCTGCATCTCTTCAATGACATGGCCGGCAGTGCGAAGGCGCGTCTCGCGATCGGTGGCATACGAGGTATGACTGAGAGCACCTGTCTCGTTCGAACCGTAGAACTGCAGAACCTTGGCGCCAGTGGTCTGTTCGAACTCGGCAGCGCGTTCGAACGGCACCGCCTCGCCACCGGTGAACATCGAACGAAGCGACGAGAGATCGCGGGGACGCTGCGCCTGCGCGTTGAGCATCATGATGAATTGCGTGCTCACGCAGCACAGCACCGTGACGCGCTCACGCTCGATGAGATCAAGGGCCGCATCGGCATCAAAGCGTTCCATCACCACTGCAGGGCAGCCGAGGATGGTGGGCGTGAAATGCGCGGTCCAGAGACCAAACCCGTATGGGGCCGGGAGCACTCCGAGGAACACCTCATCGGCACCGAAACCTCCGGCCGCCGCCGCAAGGTGATGGAAGTAGAACCAGCGGTTCTGGGTGTGCATCACACACTTGGGCAGACCCGTGGTTCCCGAGGTGGAGTTGAGCAGGAAGAGCGAATCGGCATCGAGTGGTTGCATCGCCGCACCGGCGTCGACGACCACATCGGCGGCCAAACCAGTGTCGACGATCTCCGCCTCGCCGTCCACGAGCACAAGGCGGTCGATCTGCGCGCCCAGTGCAGTCACATCGGCCACCAGTTGCGAGGCATCACGACCGTGCTGATCGGGTGTGGTGACCAACACCGCGGCGCCGGTGAGTGTGAGGAGATGGGCGACCTCGCGATCTCCTGCGCGTGCCCCGATGCCGACGGCCACCAAACCGGCCTTCTCGATACCGACGAACACCGCGTGCACGGCGGGGCCGTCGGGCATCATGACCGCGATTCGATCGCCAGAGCGATGACCACCGGCGAGCAAAACCCGGGCGACTCGATCCGAATCAGCGTGGTACTCGGCCCAGGTGTAGCGACGTCCATCGGCGATGTACGCGAGCGCGTCGGGCATCGCGGCTGCGTGCCGCGCCACAACCGTGGCAATGGTGTCGTCGCCCCACCAGCCCGCAGCTCGGTAGGCCGCAGCGTCGGAGGCATCAGCTCGGTGTTCGGAGATCATTCGAAGTTCCGGATCATTCGTGTTCAGTGACGTCTCGGCGAGCGTCGGGCGAGGTCCGCAGGTCGATGATGAGGTGCTCGAGGCGGTCGACGAGATCCACGAGTTCATCGGTGGACCAATCGCTCAACTGCTCGGCCATGATGGCGTCATTGGCTTGCTGCACCCGACGATGCGCCGTGCGGCCTGCTGGGGTGACCCTCACAACCTGAGCGCGACCATCGGTGGGGTCGGGGCTGCGTTCGATATAGCCCTCAGCTTCGAGAGCCTGCACCTGACGGGTGAGCGCGGCAGGGTGAATGCGCCCGGCGGTAGCGAGGTCGCTCATGCGCAGCGGACCATCGTCGATGACCTTGCCGAGTACTGCCACTGCGGCGAAACCGATCGCCACATGGGAGCGTTCAGCGTTCCTGCGGTCGAGGCGCTGGGATCCGATGATGCGTCGCAGGGCAGCCAGGGCATCGCCCAATCGACGGCGGGCCTCGGCAGCCTCGGACACTTCAGGTGAACCGGCAGACTCGGCGCCGCTCATGACCACACCGCCCGAAGTCGTTCGACCGCTTCAGCGCCCTGTCGACGACCTTCGATCAGTGATGGCTCGCGTGTTGCTGGGTCGAGAACGTTGGGTCCGAAGACGGCGATCGATGCCTCGTCGGCCGCGATGACCTCCACAGTGACTCCAGACGCCCGCAATTGCGCCGCTTGGTCGAGCACCGAACCACCGAAACCCATGATCGAAGGTGCGAGCACCACAACGGTGTCGCAGTCGGCAGCAAGATCCAGATTGACCACCGAGCGCACCCCACCGTCGATGTAGCGCGCAGCCCCGATTGTCACCGGCGGCCAGACACCGGGCACGGCACAGCTCGCAGCAACGGCATCGATGAGATCGACGCCGCTCTCACGGTTGAAGGTGACGAATTCGCCGGTGGAGGCGTCTACGGCGGTGACGATGAGTTCACGTGATGACCACGCGTGATTGCGAATTCGAGATGCGATCACCGCTCGACGTACTGACTCGTCGACGGTCTTGGTGGACAGCGCGAGCGCTCCCATGCGGGCTCGCATCTCCCGACCATCGAGTCCGTCCTTCATGGCAAGGATCACCACATCGGCGATGGCCTCGACATCGAAATCGATTTCGAGTTCGGCCGATTGCGCCACCGGCACAAGCTGGCGGGCGCATAAGGACTCCAGTGATTCGTCGGTGCACAACTGCGCGCCGACTGCGGCGCCAGCGGAAGTTCCGACAATGCGATCAGCATCACGCAGACACACTCCGACAGAAGCGAGCGCGTCGATCACACCGATCTCCCAGGCCACACCGGCCACACCGCCGCCACCGAGTACCAGAGCTCGTGTCATCGCTGCCTCACCTCCCCGACCATACGCGTCGGAGGCGGCCCCAGGGGCCGCCTCCGATCACAACAACTACTGCAATCGCTCAGCCCAGCGGATTGAGCGAGGAACCAACAGCCCACATGGCGAAGAACTGGGCATTGGCGCCATAGGCCTGGGCCAGTGCCAACTTGGCACCGCCGACCTGATGCTCGCCGGCCTGTCCACGAACCTGCAGCGCCGCCTCGGCGAAACGCAGCAGACCCGATGCTCCGATGGGGTTGGATGACAGCACGCCACCACTCATGTTGATGGGGAAGGACCCACCGAGGGCGGTGTCGCCGTTGGCAGTCATCTTCCAGCCATCACCGGGAGCGGCGATGTCGTGAGCCTCGAGCCACATCGGCTCGTACCAACTGAACGGAACGTACAGTTCGGCGCAGTCGATCTGTTCCTTCGGGTTGGTGACCCCGATGGCCTTGTAGATCTCATCGGAGCAATCGTGAGCAGCGGCCGGGCTGACCGGATCGCGACCAGCGAAAGTCGACGGCTCGGACTTCATCGCCGTGGCCAGCACCCATGCCGGGGGCTTGGAGGCAGCCTTGCCGCCCTCCTCGTCGGTGAAGATCACCGCGCATGCACCGTCGGAGGACGGGCAGGACTCGAGGAAGTGCAGGGGATCCCACATCATCGGGGATTCCTTGACCTTGTCGATGGTGATGTCAGCCAACTTGAGGTGCGCATACGGGTTCTTGGCGCCGTTGAGGCGGTCCTTCACCGCAACCTGCCAGCCGATGTCCTCGGGGGCACCGGAACGGCGGATGTAGGCACGGATGAACGGAGCGAACGCACCGCCGGCACCGATAGAGGCACCCTTGCCACCACCGAGCGCGAACTGGGCGTTGCCCTCGGACTGCTTCTCGAAAGCGATCGAAAGCACTCGCTTGTGGCGACCGCTACCTACGAGATGCGAACCGACAATGCCGGTGGAGCCGCCGACGGAGCCGGCAGTATGCACACGGAACATCGGCTTGTTGACCGCACCCAGTGCGTCAGCAAGGAACATCTCGGGCTTCATGACACCCTCGAAGAGATCAGGGGCCTTGCCGAGAACAACAGCGTCGATATCGCTCCAGTCCATGTTGGCGTCCTCGAGAGCACGCTGGGCGGCCTCGCGGACAAGACCGGTGATGGACACATCGGCGCGCAAGCGCTTGTGATGGGTCTGGCCGATTCCGACTACGGCGACGGGCTGATGGCTCATTCGTCTCCCTCCAGTACTGCGACGAGGTTCTGCTGGAGGCAAGGGCCGGACGTGGCGTGGGCCAACGTGCGTCGCTTGCCGTTCTTGATGATCTGGTTGGCGGCTTCACCCATGCGGATGAGACCACTGACCATGACGGGATTGGTGGCCAATGCACCACCGGACGGATTGATCTCGGTGGACGCATCAAGGTCGAGCGCCTCACGGATGATCAGCTCCTGGAAGCTGAACGGGGCGTAGATCTCGGCGACGTCGATCGGGCCGTTCTTCACACCGGCTCCGGCGGCGGCGAGCGCCGTGGAGACTGAACGGGTGATGTCAGCACGCATCGTGGGCAGGTGGGCCTCGATGCGATGGTCGATGCCGGTGATCCAGGCCGGACGCTCACACAGGTCGTAGGCCTTCTTGCCGCGGGCCAGGATGATCGCTGCGCAACCATCGGTGGTGGGCGGAAGATCATGACGACGCAGCGGATTGCGGATGTAGTCGGCAGCGAGCAGTTCGTCGATGTCGAAATCTCCCGACACCTGCGCCTTGGGGTTGCTCTTGGCATTGGCCCGGTTACGGGACACCACCTCGGCGAAGTCACGCTCGGTGGCCTTACCGGAGTCGAGCAGCGCACGAGCCTGAAGTGCGGCGAGCGACCAGGGATCAGCACCCAGCGGGGTGAGGTAATACGGGTCCATCTCGATGGTGTAGAGCGTGCTCGCATCGGAGTTCGAGTTCTTGCCCACACCGGCGGCGAGGGCAGTGTCGATGTCGCCCTGCATGAGACGCACGAACGCCTCATACAGTGCCCACGCACCATCCATCTCGACATGGGACTCATTGATCGGCGGCCATGCGCCATAGGCATCGACGTTCGAGACGAACGAGAAGGCCTGACCCGACAGGTAGTCGCAGGAACCCGACACGGTGAACCCGATGTCGCTCTTGGTGAGACCGACGCTGGCGATGGCATCGGCCACCACGGGAAGCATCATTTCGGTCTCGGTCTTCTGTGAGCGTCGGACCATCTCGCCCTGGGCGAATCCGACGATTGCGATGTCGTTCTCTGTACGGGCCATCACATCATCCGTTCCACATAGTTCTCGGCCGGTTCATCCGGTTGACCAGTCGGGCGCCAGCCGCGGATGCAATCTCCACCGCTGCCCCAACCACGATTGCCGATGTCGGAGACATCGCGCTCGGACTCGGGAGCCCAGACCGCTTCGACGTGCATACCGACGCGCACCTCGGAGGCGGGGATCTCGAGCACACCCTGCTGGGCCATCACGGCGTCGGTGCCATCGAGCAGGATCGAGACGCGAACGAAGGGTTCGGTCTCGGTCTGACCGGGGTACTGCACCGGCGTGATGATGGTGAAGTTGGTGACCACGCCACGATCGGGCACGTTCACGAGTGTGGACTCATCGAGTGCGATGGCATCCACGCAACACATGTTGCGAGGACCGACGTAGGTGCGATTACACATGGGGCAAACCTGGCCGATGATCTGACCCTTCAGCAGGCTCTCCATCCACAAAAGCGTGGAGGCCGACGTGTTGTCGACATAGGTGAGGTCGCAGAACGAGTCGAGCATCGTGATGTCATTCTCAGCCGGCACGATGTAGGAATCGCCAGCGCCGGCGCTCGGCGAGGGATCGCTGGCCGGCACGAAGGCGACGATGTCGTCGATGCGACCGACTCGCTCATCGGCGGGCTTAAACGTGGCTTCAACGCGCATGCCCGGAGCCATTGCGCTCTCGGAACCGGCGTCGACAA
>CAFBNC010000072.1_pt1 | contig 11185 bp, 8 predicted proteins | sample 7269161 | NCBI WGS metagenome assembly CAFBNC01 (sample SAMEA6814082, study PRJEB35770) | freshwater metagenome | biome: Freshwater; feature: Freshwater reservoir; material: water | place: Czech Republic | collected 2017-05-23 | depth 30m m
CTTCTCCCGCGCAACAGTGTGGACGAGTGTGTCAGGTGCTCGGGTCGAGGCGGGCGAGGAACTGATGGATGGGATCTTCGGTGCTTCGCACGCCGACTGCGGAGTCGGCCGGGATGGGCCACTGGTTTCCCTCAGCGGGAGCTGTGACCCATTCGGTGGTGGCCACGCGCTCGGCGATACGCCAGACCCGGTCGTCACGTCGTTCCATGAGATCGATATAGCGGAACCCCACGGTGAGATTGCGGCGGGGGTCGGGGTCGGAACTGCGGTGGTACGCGATCCCGTAGGTCTCGGTCACCGCTCGATCGCCCGACAGGGTGATGAGTTGGTTGGCCACGAGATGCATTGTGGAGTCGTACCGTTCCAGAAGGCGGAAGGCCCAATCGATGAATTCGGTGATAGTGCCGGTGAACGAACCATGTGTGTCGGTGGCGTCCGGGTGGAAACAGGCCTCCACCGCAGGGCGATCGAAACGATCGATACCCCGGCAGTACCGCAGCACCAGTTCGTGGATCTCCTGCTTGTCGAGCAGCGCGGCGATCGGGTCGGGAGCAGACACGTTTCTCAGCGTAGGGTCCGTTCTCGGGTTGGGCAGGCACGGCGGAGTGGCCGTGATGTGTGAGGCTTGGAGTCTGTACATTCCGGAGCACCCGTGATCCCTCTGATCCCCACCTCCCCCCGAACGGGGGCTTCCTCGTTCGTCAGCAGGTTCGTTGCCCGCTTGCACCAGCGGTGCCTTGACGCGCCATGGTTCTGGGTGGTCACGTCGGTGGTCGGCATCAGCACGCTCATTGCCCGATCTCCCGGCATCGTCTTCACAGGCCTCTTCGATCGCGATGAGGGGTTCCTCACCGTGATGGGTGGTGTGGTGGGCCGGAGCGGCGAGATGTACGTCGATGTCATCGACCGCAAGCCCCCGATCGTCCCGTACATCTACGCACTCGTGCAGCAGGTGAGCGTTGACATGCGGTGGGTGCGGTTGCTCTGCGCGATTGGGATCTTCTTCAGCGGAGTCGTCGTCGTCAGCATTGTCCTGCGGCTCACGCAGCGGCGTTCGGCTGCTCTCGGCGCCGGTGCGCTGTCGGTGTTGGGAACGGCCATGTTCCTGCCTGCTGATGGTCAGGCCGCCAACTTTGAACTGTGGGGTCTGCTGCCAGCCTCGGTTGCGGTGTTGTGCGTCGTTGCGGCTCGCACGCCCCGGTTCAATCGTTGGTTGTATTTCCTTGCCGCCGGAGCATGTGTGGCGCTGGCTGCGAACTGTAAGCAACCCTATGTGGTGATGTTCCTGCCCGTGCTGTTCGAGGCGGCGAGAGCATCGGGCGAGCGAGTGCGCCTCGGGCTCGCCACGGTTCTCGGTGCGGTGCTTGCCACGCTGCCGATGCTCACAGTCGTTGATGGGTCGCGCATGTGGCGCTGGGCCTGGGCCGATAACGGCGACTATCTGGCCGGCGGAATCTCGACCGCACGAGCGCTCGCTGTCGGTGCCGGTCTCACTGTGGTGTTCGCGCTGTTCCACCTCCCGCTGTTCTACGGGCTGTGGGCGGCGGTGACCCGACGGGTGCGGATCGATCCGGTGCTGCTCGTCTGGTTGGCGGTTTCGGTACTGGTGCTGCCCATCGGACTGCGATTCTTCGGTCACTACTACCAGCAGGTGGTGCCGCCGCTGGCAGTGATCACGGGTGTTGCGCTGGCCACAGCCCCGCGTCGGGCGTGGCAACTTCTCGCTGCTGTCACAGCGGTGTCCACCGCTGCACTGGTCGGCCTGGCGTTCGTCCATCCGGCCGACCTCTCCAACTTCACCGCAGTCGGTCGCTATGTGCAGCAGACCACCGTGCCATCGGATCGGATCCTGGTGTGGGGCGCGGTGCCCGATGTGTACGTCTCGGCCGATCGTGCCCCCTCGGGGGTGTTCCTCCATGACGGATACCTCACTGGCAACTGGGCCAGTCGCGCAACGGTGCTCGACGCCTCCATCATCGAGAACGAGCCCTATCGCAGTCGGTGGAGGATCTTCATGACCGATCTCGACCGGAATCCGCCAGTGGTCATCATCGACGCGGCCCGACCGGGTACTGATTGGGCGGGATACAGCCCCGATCGCTATCCGCTTGGTGCGCTGCTGCAACGTTGCTATTCGCGTGTTGCGGTCGTCGACGGCCTGCCCGTGTGGCGACGCGACTCGGTGCGCTGTCCGGCCTGACCCTCACGCAGCATCACATGATTCATTCTGCGGTCACGTCGTCGTCACTGCGATGGCATTTCGTGTTGCGATACTTCCCGATCATGAAGACAAACACAGAAAACGGATCAAGGGATCCGCAGCGCCCACGACTCGCGTTGGTCGCCCATGACAACAAGAAGCCAGCGTTGCTCGACTGGGCCGGGAGTCATCTCCGGGAACTCGCGGCCTGTGAGCTCTGGGCCACCGGAACAACCGGTGGAATGCTCATCGACGAACTCGGTCTCGCCGTCACCCGACTCCACAGCGGCCCGATGGGTGGCGATCAGCAGATCGGAGCGATGATCGCCGAGGGGCGCATCGACATGTTGGTGTTCTTTTGGGATCCGCTCGAACCGCAGCCACATGACCCTGATGTCCGAGCATTGCTGCGTATCGCCGCAGTCTGGGATCTGCCTGTGGCCTGCAATCGATCGACTGCAGACCTGCTGATGGCATCGCCGTTGTTGTCGGATCGACTCAGTTCGCCGGTTACCGCGTCGCGATGAGCGGCCAGGGCTGCACCTGCTCGAGCTGAGCAGCAACCTGCAGCAGCGTCTGCTCGTCGCAATGACGCGCCATCAGGTGCACACCCACCGGCAGCCCGTTCTCGTCGAAGCCGGCGGGCACGGAGATGGCGGGCTGGCCCGTTGCATTCGCCAAGCCGGTGATCGCTGAGAACGCGCCGCCCCGCGTGAACATGGCTTCGACGCTCGAGGTGTCGAGCCAGCCGAGCGGTGGCACCGGAACGCCGAGCGTGACCGTGAGCCATAGATCGTGGTCCTCGTAGAACCGGGCGACGTCGCGGCTGGTGATCTCGATCTGTTGGAGAGCGCGTGAGAGATCGATGCCGCTCTTGGCCACGGAACGGTCGTGCATCTCGCGGGTGAAAACCTCGAGGTCGTCGTCGGCGAGTGGTCGGCCGAGTCGCTCGAGTCGGTCGATGACCTGACGGGCGCCATTGATGCCCATGGCGGTGCTTACCGCATTGGCGGGCATCCGGGGATCCCAGTTGGGCTTGGCCTCGTCGACATGGTGGCCGAGAGACTCGAGCGCCGCAGCGGTGCGTTGGATGGCGGCGATACCGGCGGGGTGCACGGGAGTTCCATTGGGCAGCACCGCACTGAAACCGATGCGCAATGAACCGGGGGACTGCTCGACGGCGGCGAGGAAACTGCCTGCCGGGGGAGCGGGAGGGGCCGGATAGGGATCGCCGGGCAGCGGGCCGGAGATTGCATCGAGAATCGCCGCACTGTCACGCACGGTTCGGGTGACGCAGTTGCCCACACCGACCGGATAGGCGAACGATGCCGGAATGGGCCAGGTGGGGGTGCGGCCGCGGGTGGGTTTGAGGCCCACGAGCCCGCATTCGGCCGCGGGGATGCGGATGGAACCGCCGCCGTCGTTGGCGTGCGCCGCGGTGACCATGCCTCCCGACACGGCCGCGGCGGAACCGCCCGAGGAGCCGCCGGGGGAGTAGTCGAGGTTCCACGGGTTATGGGTGGGCCCATAGAGCGCCGGTTCGGTCGACGCGTTCTTGCCGAACTCGGGGGTATTGGTGTTGCCGAGGATGATCAGACCGGCTCGCTTGAACCGGATGGTGAGTTCGCAGTCCTCGGTGGCGACGACATCGGCGAACAGGCGGCTCCCGCGGGTGGACCGAAGGCCAGCGACATCGCAGTTGAGGTCCTTGACGAGGAAGGGCACACCGGCGAGCGGCGCTGAGCGATCGACGGAGTCGGCCTCAGCGAGCGCCTCGGTGAAGCGGCGATTGACCACGGCATTGAGTTCGGTGTTTCGATCTTCAATACGAGCGATCGATGCTTCGACAAGTTCCCGTGGGGTTACCTCCCCGCTGCGGACGAGTTCGGCAAGACCGATCGTGTCGTGGGTGTCGAACAGCGCATCGATGTCGGTCATGAGGTCTCCAGGAATTCGGCATAGCGGGTGAGGTACGGGGCGCAGCGTTCCTCGAGTTCGGGACGGGAAAGATCCCATTCCTCGAGCGAATACGTGTGGGTACCGAAGCGGTTCTGTCGATGCTCGGCGCTGTGGGCAACCATTGCTGTTTCGGCCTCCGCGGTGAACGGGTGGTCGAGAGCGTCGTAGATGGACGCGACCGTTCGGATCGGATCGGAAACCAGGTCTGCGTAGGCCACATCCACAAACGCATCACCGTTGCCGGCTGCGATCTGGGTATCGCGGAACGCGTTCTGTCGATCGAGCAAGGTGGCCACTACCTCGGGCCAGGTGGCACGGATGTAGTCGCGGAAATCAGCGTCGGTGAATGTGCTGGTGAGTGATTGCACCAGCGAGCACACCGAGGCGATGACATTGACGGGATCGCGATGGGTGAGCACGAACTTCGCGTCGGGATATACCGCGATGAGCGCATCGGGGTCGAGCAGATGCACCGGTGATTTGAGTTGCCAGCGGCCCGGGCACTCGGACTGCAGTAGTTGCAGCATCATGCGGTGGTAGCGATAGGCGGGTTCATGATCAGCCTGTAGGACCCACTGCATGTAGCCGTCGATGTTGAACGTGGTGGACAGATGCAGGCTCGTGAAGTGCTGGCCAAGCACCGTGGCGCACTCCAGTGGCATGTCCGGTGGGTCGTGGTGAATGGCTTTGAACCCGGGGTTGATCATGCCGAGCATGTCGGGTGCGTCCATGGCGGTGATGAACCGTGGGTCGGTGCGATAGGTGGCGGTGGTGGGCGGCGGCACCGATTCGTTGATCTCCCAGCCGAGCAGTGAGCGGTTGCCGGGGTCGACCGAGAGCAGATGGCTCAGAGCCGTGGTGCCCGTGCGGGGAAGGCCGATGAGGAAGATCGGCGCATCGACCGCGGTCTCAGCGAGTTCGGGATGCGCCTTGTGGTGATCGACGACCCGAAGGCGGTTGATGAGGTTGCCGAGGGCCATGCCGGGTGCCGCGGCGGCACCGATCTCGGAGAACTGGCCATCGGCGGTTCCCGAGGCGATGAACACCTCGAGGCCCTCGAGAAACGTTGGGTCTCCGAAGTCATCGAGACCGCCAGCGGCGGCACTGGCCGTCTCGAGTAGCTCAGAGACGGCCTTCGATGGCGTTGTGTTTGCTGACATCACGTGTCCCCCCGACACGCCCCCCATGGCGATGTCATGTCGAAATGTATCCTCGTTGTATGCGCAAGGGCACCCGATGACCGACGAGACCGAACTTCCCAGCGATCTTCCCGGGGGCTGGGGCCCGGCCCTCGACGATCTCGCGCAGCGTCGTGCTGCCGCTCGTGCGATGGGCGGGGCCGAACGATTGGCCAAGCGGTACGCCAAAGGTCAGCTCGACGCCCGCCAACGTGTGGAGTACCTGCTTGACCCCGGTTCGTTCCACGAGATCGGCACGCTTGTGGGCGATGTGCCGGCCGATGGCATCGTGGCCGGAGCGGGCACCATCGATGGCCGCCCGGTCATGGTGGGAGCCGAGGACTTCACCACGCTCGCCGGTTCCATCGGTTCGGGGAGTACCTCGAAGCGCTGGCGTCTTGCCGAACTCGCATTGGCCGAACGCATCCCGCTGATCATGTTGCTCGAGGGTGCTGGTCATCGCGGCGGTGGCGGCGGCGGTCGCACTCCGACTGATCTGCTGATCCAGGCCAAGTGCTCGGGCCGGGTGCCGGTGCTCAGTGCCGTGATGGGCCCGTCTGCCGGCCACGGCGCGCTCATCGTTCCGATGTCGGATTTCAGTGTGATGACCACGGATGGCGCGGTGTTCACCGCTGGTCCGCCGGTGGTGAAGGACTCCCTCGGCGAAGACATCACCAAAGAAGAACTTGGTGGCCCGGCGGTTGCGGTGGCCAGCGGGCTCATCCATAACGTGGCTCCCGACGATCGAACTGCACTCGACATGTTGCGGGTGTACCTGCATTTCTTCCCGTCGAGCGCGTGGTCGTATCCGCCGATGGCCCATAGTGCCGATCATGCCGCGCGCTCATCGGAGGAGCTTCTGCACATCATTCCGCGCGACACGCGACAGGTCTACGACATGCACGATGTGCTCGACGTCATCGTCGACGACGGTTCATGGTTCGAGGTGCAGCCCGGATTCGGTCCCGCCATGATCTGCGCACTGGCGCATCTCGGTGGCGAGTCGGTGGCCGTCATCGCCAATCAGCCGAAGGTGTTGGCTGGTTCAATCGATTCCGATGCTGCCGACAAGGCCGCGCATTTCATCACCGTCGCCGATTCGTTCCATCTGCCGCTCATCTTTCTTGCTGACAATCCCGGCATGCTTCCCGGGAGCGTGTCGGAGCGGGCGGGCGTGTTGCGCAGTGGTGCGCGCATGTTCGCCGCCCAGACGCAGGCGACCAGTCCGAAAATCCATCTCACGTTGCGAAAGGCCTACGGCTTCGGCTCGATGGTCATGTCCATGGTGGGTTTCGACAACCAGTCGGCCACGTTCGCGTTTCCCGGTGCCACCCTTGGCGCCATGGGAGCCAGTGCCATGAGTCGTGCCACCGGCGCCGAAGCCGACGAAGCAGCTGAGCTGCGCGAGGCCGAACTCCAGGCGTCGTACCGCTCGGCAGCGGGCCTCGGGTTTGATGAGCTCATTGATCCGCGCGAAACACGAGCGGTGCTTCTTGATGCAGTTCGACGTGCCGTGCTTCGTCGGCAGGTCGCGCCCGAACCGGTGCTACGCGCGGCAATCGTTCCCTGAACGCGAGGCGTTGTCGGCGTGGGTCTTGTAGAAATGAATTACCTCACCGAATAGCCGATTCCCAAGATAGTTACTGACTACAATCTGACAGGTTCGTGCAATACAGCACGGGTATCGCGGCGTTGTCAGTTCGAACGACAACGCCTTCACAGGAGGCAACTAATGGTTCTTGCAGCGACGTGGGGAGTGGGCGAAGTTGTCCTGACCTTCCTCTGGTTCATGCTTCTCTTCATCTGGATCTGGCTGATGATCAGCGTCTTCATCGACATCTTCCGCAGCGATGACATGGGTGGTCTTCACAAGGCCATCTGGCTGCTCGCCATCTTGGCGTTCAACCTGCTCGGTGTGCTCATTTATCTCATCATTCGAGGCGACAAGATGCGCGTGCATTCGATGAACGCCGCCAAAGCGCAGGATGAAGCGATGAAGGATTACATCCGTCAGGCCTCCGGCACCGGCAGCGCCGCCGACGAACTTCATCGTCTGGCTGATCTCAAGGACCGCGGCGTCATCGACGATGCCGAGTTCGCCAAGCTCAAGGCCAAGATCGTCTGAGAGTGACGGGCGCTTGTTTCGGCGCTCACCAGTAGTTCTGCGACGGCCCGGGCCGTGGTGTGTGACGATGTCGGTCACCACTGCGACCGGGCCTTCGTCGTTCTCGACAAGGGACTGATCGTTGGCTCGACATGGGGGAGACGCTGATGGCCACGAGGGAACGACGTCCGGCGAAGGCCTCGGCCGCGCCGGTTCGACGACTGCTCGAACCGGGGCGCATCGGCCCGATGGAGTTGCGCAATCGCATCGTGATGCCGGCGATGGACCAGAACACCTGCGACGAAGGCGCCATTACCGATCTCACCATCGCCCATTACGAGGCGCGGGCCAAGGGTGGGGTGGGTCTGCTCATCCTCGAGACCTCAGCAGTGGCCTGGCCGGTGGGGGCCACCTCGATCCACCAACCGGCGCTGTCCGATGATCGGTTCCTTCCCGGACTGACCCGTCTCGCCGAGGTTGCGCATGCGCATGGAGCGCGAATCGTCGTGCAGGCCTGTCATCACGGTAAGACCGCAGGTGTCGATCCGATGCAGGACCGCGAGCAGTTGGTGCCGTCGGTGCCGTTGCCCGAGGATCCGCCCGATATCAGCGCCATCACCATGCCCGAGTTGATGAAGATGGCGGCGCTCACCGGCGGCAAACGCGCCACGCATCGTGAAGCAACCGCCGATGACATTGCGTGGGTGATCGATCAGTTCGTCGAAGCAGCCGCTCGGGTGCAACGTGCGGGTTTCGATGGCATCGAGGTGCACGCCGCACACGGATATCTGATCTCCACGTTCCTGTCGCCGAGGTTCAACCGCCGTACCGACGACTACGGCGGTTCTGATGGGAACCGTGCTCGTTTGCTCGTCGAGATCGTGCAGGGGATTCGTGCGCGTTGCGGATCCGGGTTCGCCATCATCGTCCGCCTCGACGGCCGTGAGTACGCCGAGGGCGGGATTGAACCGTTGCTTTCTGCTGAGTACGCAGCCATGGCCGAGCAGGCTGGTGCCGATGCCATTCATGTCACAGCCAGTGGTGTCGATGCGATGGGCGTCGGGTTCACGAACGGGCCGTTGCCCTGGCAACCCGGTCAGTACGTCGGTCTCGCCGCAGTGGTGAAGCAACGGGTCGCCATTCCGGTCATCGCAGTGGGGCGCATCATGCCGGCACAGGCCGAGAGCGTTCTCGTCGACGGCGACTGCGACTTCATCTCCATGGGTCGCCAGTTGCTGGCGGACCCCGAGTTGCCGGCCAAGCTGCTCGCCGGTCGACCCGACGCCGTGCGCACCTGCATCAACTGTTACGTCTGCGTGGCCCAGAACTTCTGGGACGGCACCCCGATTTGTGCGGTCAACGCCGAGCTCGGTCATTACGACGAGGGAACGATTGAGCGGGCCGATGCTGCTCGCACAATTGCCGTGATCGGTGGCGGACCCGGCGGCATGGAGGCCGCACGAGTGGCGGCATTGCGTGGTCATCGTGTCGTGCTGTTCGAACAAAGCAAGCACCTCGGTGGCACGGCCCGGTTCTCATCGCTCACCACGCCGATGAACGCCGAGCTGGTGCGATACCTCTCCACGATGATGGCCGATCTTGATGTTGAGGTGCGGCTCGATTCGACGGCCACGGTCGAAGCGTTGCGAGTGCTCGCTCCTGATGCCGTTGTGGTGGCCACCGGTGCTCGCCGCGAACGCCCCACGGTGCCCGGTGCCGATCTGCCCCATGTGCTCTCTGGCGATGATCTTCGGGCCATGCTCACCGGCGATGATCCGAAGGTGATGGCGCGACTTTCATTGGTGAAGCGCATCATCGTGTCCGCCGGCCGATCACTGGGGTTGCTGTCCACAATCGATCGTGTTCGTCACTGGTCCACGCGCTGGATGCCGATCGGCCGCGATGTCGTGGTGGTCGGGGGCGGTCTCGTCGGTGTGGAATTGGCGGAATTCCTCGCCGAACGTGGTCGTCGTGTGGTCGTGCTCGAGGAGGGCGACAAGCTGGCCGTCGAGATGGCCCATCCGCGTCGGGCTCGCGCATTGCACGAGGCCCGCTCACACGGCGTCGAGTTCGTCACCGGTGCGTCATTGCGGTCCATCAGCCACGACAGCGTGGAGTACGTCGTATCCGATGAGGTCCGCACTGCGAGAGCCTCGCAGGTCATCATCGCCAGCGGGGTCGAACCCGATCACGCGTTGGCCGACACGTTGCGCGCCGAAAGCTTCGACGTTCGAGTTGTTGGTGACGCCGAGAAGGTCGGTTACATCGAAGGTGCGATTCGCAGCGGGTATGTCACCGCCCGTCAGCTCTGAGCCGACGGGCGGCTACTGGCTGATCTACAGGCGGCCGAGTACTGCGGAGCAGGAGCTGACCTCGACGCCACCGGTCTCATCGATATCGAGGCTGGTGATGACACCATTGTCGATGATCGCTGCGTAGCGCTTGGAGCGGATGCCGAGACCGAAGCCCGAGCCGTCCATCACATGGCCCATGGCCTCGGTGAAGGCGCCATTGCCATCAGCGAGCATGACGATGGACTCGCCCACGCCCTGATCCTCGCCCCATGCGCCCATCACGAACGCATCGTTGACTGACACGCACACGATGCGGTCAACGCCCTTGTCGGTGACATCCTGGGCCTGCTGGACGAAGCCCGGCAGATGCACGCGTGAGCAACCGGGGGTGAAAGCGCCGGGAACGGCGAACAGCACCACCTTGCCGGTGCCGAGGAGTTCGCCGGTCGAGACCTTCTGGGGGCCTTCGGCGCCCATGACGAACAGTTCAATGTCAGGAATGTTGTCTCCGATGGAAAGTGTCATGGAGCAATAGTAAGCGTTCGACACTGGTCGCGATCGGGTTCATGCCGGGTTCGGAATTGTCGTCGGCAGTTGCTTCAGGAACCACGCAGGCGGTCACGCCATGAACGTTGTGGAGCCAACTCATGAGCGCGGGCGGCGAGATGACGATCGGCCCGCAAGGCATCGACGTCGGAGTCGTCGAGTGGAGTGAGCGCGGCATCGCCGATGATCCAGCGCAGAAGTTCATCGGCTAGGGCGGGGTTGCGGGCAAGCGCCGGACCGTGCAGGTACGTGCCGACCACCGAACCGTTGATGACGCCCTCGGTGCCATCGCCATTGCCCTCACCGATCTCGACCCGACCAAACGTGGTGGCACTGGCGCCGGGAATGGTGCGACCAGCGTGGTTCTCGAACCCGGTGAGCGTGCCCAGCGGCCGCACGGTGCCATCGGGTGCGGTGATGGCAGCGTCGTGGGTGAGCAGTTCGCCCACAGCACGGGGGCGATCGACACGAACAGTGACGCAGTCGAGAAGACCGAGACCGGCCCGGTCCACACCATCCATATCGGGGAATCGCTCACCGAGGATCTGCATGCCGGCGCAGACCGCGAACACGACAGCGCCGTTGTTGGCGGCACGCCTGAGCGCTCCGCTGGTCTGGAGTTCCTGGGTGGCTCTGGTCTGGGGCCCATCCTCGCCGCCGCCCACGAGATAGAGATCGCAGGAGTCGGGCACGCTGCGTCCGGCATCGATACTGACGAGATCCACGTTGATGTCGCGCCAGCGCAGGCGTTGGGCGAGCACCGTGGCGTTGCCGCCGTCGCCATAGGTGCCGAGCAGGTCGGGATAGAGCGAACAAATACGGACCATGGATTCCGTGGGTCGAGGCGTGCTCATTGCGAACCCCCGACCCGTTCGAAGTACTCCTGGAACGCCGTGTAATTGGC
>CAFBNC010000073.1_pt1 | contig 11118 bp, 6 predicted proteins | sample 7269161 | NCBI WGS metagenome assembly CAFBNC01 (sample SAMEA6814082, study PRJEB35770) | freshwater metagenome | biome: Freshwater; feature: Freshwater reservoir; material: water | place: Czech Republic | collected 2017-05-23 | depth 30m m
CCAGCACCGGCCCCGAGCGCAGCCGTAGCTGCCGCCACGAGCAACAGCCACCAACGCAGACCGTCGAGGACGCGCTGGGACTCCCCGTAGTCACGAGCGATCTGCACGGCACCACCAGCGGGCAGCGCAACGGTCTGCACCCGATAGGTGTGCGAGTCGACTTGGACCGTGCGGGTGCGCACACCACCGCCGGATCCGGCCAGCACCTGATCTTCGGCATCAACCGGCAGTGCGACCGAACCCACCGAGGCCACGGCGACCCCGGCCGGCGAGATGCACTGGAACGCCACGCCCTCGACGCCGTCATCGCCGATTCGAGGGCCGCCGGGGTTCTGGTTGGGTCCGCGCCGGCCGCACAGCGCACCGGCATCACGACCATCACGATCCTGGAATCGTTGCCCATAGGAATCGAGATAAGAATCCACCTCGGCCCGGACCCGCTGGTCAGTGGTGACGAACGCGGTGAACGCCACGACCACAGCGGCGAGACCGGCGAGCACGGCAAGAGCCACAGCGATACGAACCCGGAGCGTCATGAGCTGCGCAGCGTGTACCCGACGCCTCGAACGGTCTGGATGAGTCGGCTCTCGCCACCCTCCTCGGTCTTGCGACGGAGGTACCCGATGTAGACCGCGAGCGCCTTGGAATCCGGCCCGAAGTCGTAGCCCCAGATGCGGTCGTAGATGGTGGAGTGCGAAAGCACCACGCCGGCGTTGTAGGCGAGCAGTTGCAGCAGATCGAACTCGGTCTTCGTGAGCTCCATCTCGCGCTCACCGCGCCAGGCCCGGCGGGATGCGTCGTCGATGCGGAGGTCCTCGACGGTGACCTCACGTTGCTCGACCTCATCATCGCCATATGTGCTGCGCCGCAGCAGGGACCGGATGCGGGCGAACAGTTCATCAAGCGAGAATGGCTTCGGTAGGTAGTCGTCGGCGCCGGCGTCGAGACCCGACACGCGATCAGAGACCTCAGTACGGGCGGTGAGCACGAGGATGGGGATGCGGGAGCCGGCGGACCGGAGTCGTCGGCACACCGTGAGCCCGTCGACATTCGGCATGCCGAGATCGAGCACAAGAAGATCGACGCCACCGGCGCCAGCAACCTCAAGCGCTGCAGCTCCGTCGCTCACGGCGGTGACGGTGTATCCCTCGAGCTCGAGTGCCCGGGAGACCGATTCCCGGACGGCCCGGTCGTCCTCGGCGATCACGATGGCAGCTGTCATGGATCCCATTCCTAGTACGACCTCGTGAGACGACGGTAAGAATCCAGATCCGAAATCACGCGTGCAGCGGCGTGCGCTCCCCTGATCGCGGCGGAACATCTAGGGTTTGCTCCCATGACCTCAGATCTTCCTGACAGCTCCTCCTCCACCGAGGAAGAGCTGCCCTCCTCCGATGACGCCAGTATCGAGACCTCACTCGGGCGCAGCAGCGAAGGCTTGGGTGAGAGCACCATCACCAACGACCTCACCGAAACCACCGCGACGGATTCGGACGCCGAGGTCGCAGAGGAGGGCGTGGACTGGTCATCAGTGACGGGCGCGACTACCTCCGCGGCCCCAGCAGGCAGCAGCCGAACCAAGGTCATCATCGGCGTCCTCGTTGCCCTACTTGTTGTCGCCGGCGTCGCCATCTTCATGATGAACCGCAGCGACTCCTCTCCGAAGGATTCGTCGGAGACCGACACATCGATCCCGGTCAAGACCAAGTCGCTCGACGGTGTAAAGGTCGAGGGCGCGTTCGGCGAGAAGCCCACCATCACATTCAAGCCCGCCTACGTCGGTAGCGAGGAGTCGTTCAAGGTCCTCTCCGAGGGCGACGGCCCCATCGTCGAGGATGGCCAGCGGGTCACCCTCAACTACCTCGCAGTGAGTGGTGCTGACGGCTCGGAGCTCGACTCCACATTCGGTCAGGCCCCGCAGGCGATCACCGCCAGCAAGACTTCGCTCACCGATGTGCTCGCCAATGCGCTCGTCGGACAGCATGTCGGCACCCGGGTGCTCGTCGCCGGCGACCAAACCCAGGCCCAGCCGGCCGCATGGGTGCTGTTCGTGTTCGACATCGTGAGCGCTGAGACCCTCCCCACCTCCGCCAGCGGCACGGAACAGGCCCCCCAGCCCGGCTTCCCGACCATCACCGTCGAGAACGGCGAACCCACGATCGCAACGCCCACAGGCACTGCCCCAACCGTTTTGAAGACCGAGGTTCTCATCAAGGGCAATGGACCGGCCGTCACCTCCGGTCAGACCGTGACAATGCAGTACACCGGCATCATCTGGGCCACCGGCACGGAGTTCGACTCCTCATGGGGCGGAGACCCCGTGGACTTCCCGATCGGCGGCGGTCAGGTCATCCCCGGTTTCGATGAGGGACTCATCGGCCAGACCGTGGGCTCACGGGTGGTCCTCATCATTCCGCCCGACAAGGGCTACGGCACCAGTGGGAACAGCCAGGCCGGCATCAGCGGCACCGACACCCTCGTGTTCGTGGTCGACATCCTCGCCGCCTCCTGAGCGTCGACTTCTGGCTCTCATGACGCCTGCGGTCGGTCCTAAGGATGGTCCGATGAACACGTCGATCCTGACCGCGGTTCGAACCCGAGTCGGTCGCATTCGGCGAGCGGCACGCAGGATCATCGTGCGATCCCGCCAGGCCGCCCGGAGACTCGATCCAGCCACGTCCCAGCGGTACAAGGACCATGTCATCTCGCGGGCACTCGAGACACCCCTCGGCGAGTATCCGTTCTTTCATCTTTCCATCGCGGAGATCCTGCCGCCGGACCTCTTTGAGGGCCTCCGGAAGCTCATGTCGCAGGAGAAGAACTCGGGGGCGCGCCAAGACCGCGGGCAGGACAGCCCGCTCTACGTCACGAGGCGATCTCCCCTCTACGACAGCATGGACCGTCACGCCCTCCATCTCCGAAGGATCTTCAACGATCCCGAGGTGATCCGAGCCTTTCTGTCGCGGTTCTATGTAAATCCGACAGATGAACTCGTGCAGTCCCTTTCGATCCTTGACCGTGAGTTTGAGTTCACCTATTGCGAACCGGATCGATTCCAGAACATCCACTGTGATCTCCCCACCAAGTACCTCTCATTCGTCATCTACTTCGCCGATGGTGAATTGACTCCCGAGGAGCAACGCCGCAACGGCACCGTGCTCTACAACGCGGATGTCGAACCGGTGTACAGCGCCGAATTCGAGGCCAACAGGGCGGTCTGCTTCGCTTCTCATTTCCGGTCGTACCATGGGTTCTCGACGACGATCCACCGTGATGCTCTCGTGATCTTCATCGTCGATCGATCCCTCAACGATGCGTGGTTTCGTGCCCGGCCCTGGGCCGAGAAATCACCGTTCCCCTTCTGGGCCGAGCGGATGGAGCACAAGCTGCGCTCGGCCCCCATGCTGGAGTTCAGCAACGACCCCGATGCGATTTCCGCTGCCCGTGCATCGACCAGAGTCAATGCTCCTGAGGGTCGGGTGCTCGTCGACGACGACGGACGTCCGGTCCCCCCCCCGCCAAGTGCACTGAGCACTGAGCAGGACGTCATGCAGGATGCTCAGCACGAGTCCCGACGAGTTCCATGGCGTCGAGAGCTGATTCCAGGATTGTGATCTGCTGATCGGGTAGCCACGTCTCGAGTAGGTGCTCGAGTTTGTGATCGAGTGAGCGGACAGCGAGCACGTCGACGTCAAGGAGTAGTGCCGTGATCGAGGCATGGAGTCGGTCGGTGACAAGGAGCTCCGCAGCGCGCACCTGACGAGCAGCGGCGGCGGCGAGGATCGATGCGTGTCGGATGAACGCCCTGGTGCGGATCCGGTCGGCGAGTCCTCCGCGTCGCCGGCCCAATGCAGAGATGACCCAGTTGACCGGACGGATCACGATCTTCTCCGGCCAGGCGAGCGACCAGTCCCGGTTCATTCCCAGTTCATCGGCGAGTCGACGCAGACCAGTGGTTTCCCGATCCCGCCGACCGAGGATCGATACGGAGACTCGTCGGCGCAAGGTGGTACGGGGTGGCCGCCACGGCACCAACCCGAAGGCCATGTCCGGAACCAAGTGGGAACGACACTTCGGGAAGTGGGTCCGGGCGAACTCGAAGCTCGACCGGTCTCGCCAGGTCAGGGTCAGATCGGGATGCGCCTCAAGTGAGCGTCGACACTCGTCGATCCCCGCCCTATCGACGAAATGGACGCTCTGGGGCAATGAGATCACCCTGCGATCCGACAGGTCGACGAGTACCCGTTGCCGGAACTGCTCATGTTCGGGGTAGAGATCGCCGAAGTTGCCTCCACCGTGGATGAGCATCACGGTATCGGCCGGGTGCTCTCGCAATCGCTCAGGCTCGTAGGTGTGGATATCGCTCACCGACACAACCTTGATCCCCATTCGGCGTAGCAGCGCCAGCTCACCGCAGAAGATCAGCGCGTCGCCGAAGTTGCGGTGATGGGGGAAATCAAGGATCGCCACCTGACGCACGCCCTTCAGGAGCTCGGCAAGTGCTCGATGCGCCTCGTCCCGGACTCCGAGCAGCGCCTTCCGATCGACCTGTGTAAACCGCGCGCTCACTCGGCAGTACTGCCGTTCGGCGATGCCTCGGCGCCGAAGCCGCTCAGCAGGTTCGCCATGAGCGGTGAGTCCGGTGAACCGGTCACGAACGACGGTGCAACCGCGAGTTCGTCGGCGTGCGCAGCCAGCGACTCCGGAGTGAGCTCCCGATCGGTGAAGCCCTCGTTCACGGCGAACGCCACCTGCGCCACATGCCCGGCGCCCACGGCGTAGCACTTGCCAGTCACATCGCAGCTCTCATGGGCGAGCCAGGCCACCAGTGGCGCCACCTTGCGCGGGTGCAGCCATTCGGCGAGTTCCTCGCTCCAGGGGATGGGGCCGAAACCGGTGCCGAGCCGGGTCTTCGCATAGGGGGCGATGACATTGACGTTGATCCCGAGGGGTGCGCCCTCGGCCGCCATGGCGATGGTGAGACCGATGACGCCGGCCTTCGCCATGGAATACACGCTGGAGCGCTCGAAACCGCCGTAGCCGGCCCCTGAGGACACGTTGATGATGCGACCGCCACCGTTGGCTTCCATCGCCCGCCACGCAGCCCGGCCCACGTTGAGCGTGCCAAGCAGTTGGGTGGAGATCACCGTGGCAATGTGTTCATCTGGGAACGTGGCGAAGGGCTGCATCCGCACCTGACCAGCATTGTTGACGCAGATATCCACCTTGCCGAAGGCGTCGAGCGCGGTAGCCACGATGGCCTCGCCGCCCTCGGTGGTGGCCACGGTGTTGTGATCGGCAACAGCCTCGCCGCCCGCCGCCCGAATCTCGGCCACGACCTCATCGGCGGGATTGGTCGGGGGCGCATCACCGGTGTCGTCGGTGTCGCTGATTGCCACCCCGAAGTCGTTCACGACCACTCGGGCACCCCTCGAGGCCAAGAGCAGGGCGTACTCCCGCCCGAGGCCGCGACCTGCTCCCGTGATGACTGCCACCCTGCCGTCGAATCGAAGTTCGTCCATCCGAAGTTTCTACCTGAGTTCGACGGGACTATTCCGGGTTCGATCCCCCGATACGATGTCGGGTGTGCTCAGAGCCGCGCTGGTAACCCCATGGGATGTCAACGCGCCCAGAGCCTTCAGCGGGATGATCCACCGCGCGTACGTGACGCTTTCGGAACTCATGGACGTCACCGTTCTGCGTACCGACGATCTCAAGACCTCATTCCCAGACCGAATCGGTGGCAGATTCGGAAGCCGCAATGGATGGCCCGATCCGCTCTGGGCACCAGCTCTCACCTCGCTGAGCCACGGTCGAACCCTGACGAAGCGCCTCGCGAGCGTGGATGTCGACGTTGTCGTGGAACTCTTCGGGAGCGGCTTAGTCACGTTCCTCGACAGCCCAGTACCCCTCCTGTGCGTGTCCGATGCCACCTTTCGCACAACCTGGGAACTCAGAGGAACTCCAGTGCGACGCAGGGATTTCTTTCGTCGAGAGACAGAGTTTCTCGAACGCCGGTCCCGAATCCAAAGCGCTCGCTGCCTCGTGACATCAGAATGGGCCGCGCAATCACTCATCAACGACTACGGGATCCCATCGGAGAAGTGCATCGTGAGTCCGTTCGGACCCGGGATCGTTCCACCCACCGTGCAGTCTGGTCGCAGCGCCCCCGGATCCCGCCCACGCATCCTTGCGGTCATCCGTGACTGGGAACGTAAACAGGGGCGCGTGGTTCTTGAGGCATTCAGGATCCTGCGCGAACGGGGACTCGATGTCGAGTTGACGATTGTCGGTCAGTCCGAACCCCGCGAGTCACAGGAAGGGTCGATCACCTGGATCGGAGCACTCGAGACGGACCAGGTGGCCGAGATCTATCAGCAGCACGATGTCGTCGTGGACCTGGCAAAGAGAAACTGTGCGTCGGTCGTTCTGAGCGACGCCACTGCCTGGGCGATCCCGGTTGTTGCGACCGATGTCGGTGCAGCGAGGGAAATGGTCGACCACGGGCAAACAGGTCTACTTGTGGCATTGGACGACAACACCGCAGAATCCGCCGCTCGAAGCATCGAGGCCATTCTCGAACCCGAGTCCTACGAGCGCATGAGTAAGGCGTGTTCGGATCGGGCCCGCACGACAGGGCGCTGGGATCTTTGGGGACAATCTGTCCTGGCCGCTGCCGAAGACGCAATCCGCGAACGCTCAGCGCAGAGACCCTGAAGCACGAGTTACTGACTCGGACTCCTCGTTCCCACTCGGGTCAAGCGCTGGGTCAGCAGCCGGCCGACCCGAGGTTTTTCCATCCGGGGTTGCCCACTTCGGAACCGGCCTTCGGATCATCTAGAGTGGTCACTCCACACCGGTTCGCCGGTGCACGGGGTTGTAGCTCAGTTGGCTAGAGCACCTGCTTTGCAAGCAGGGGGTCGTGGGTTCGATTCCCATCAACTCCACTCAACACTCATGTCACCGGCACTCGCCCGGGTGACATCGCCCCACGCGACATCTACAGATGCGCTTTGAACTTCCGACCGCCCCATTCTGCTGTCAGTTCGCCACTGCTCGATACCGAGACTCCAACGCTGACCAGGGTCGACCATCCACCCCAGTGGGCTCTGGTGATCGTCGTTGTGCACTTCCAACTGCTGGGTCGCCAGTTGCCGCTGCAGTGCGTTGAGATACCCGCACCGGTCGACACCGACTGCTGAACGACTGCCTTGAATCCAGCGTAGAAAGTGACGCCGGTCTTCGCCGAGATTGTGATCGATGCGCTACCGACGAACGAAACCTGCCAGCGCAACAGCCCGTTGGTGGCGGGATCGTGACATGCGATGCAGCCGTAAATGGCACCGGAGCTCTTATTGGTCGAGCCCGAGGCCGACACCGAGAAATTTCGGATATCGGGAGGGATCCATCCCGTATCGAACGATGATCCACCGATCGACATCTTCGCATTGAACTTGATGTTCGGGGCCTTGTAGGTGACACACGGGCTATCGCAGGTCTGGACCAGCAACTGTGCAGTACCAGTGAAACCTGGGATCTTCAGCGACACGTCCACAATGACGTTGATACCGATAACCGGCTTCCCGCCATCGGTAAGGAGCACCAGTTCCGCCTCCAGCGTGCCAGTGATCACGCCGCCAAGATTCAACTGGCCCGACACACGCACTGAAGACGTGACATTCGTTTTCGCCTGATTCACCTTTCCAGTGCTCGCCGAGATAGCCAGCACAGAGGAGAACGCTGTCGTCACGCTGACTGTGCCGAAGTTAATGCCGCCGATCGTCATATTTGGGTCGAACGTGGTGGACGCTGCGAACTTGGTGACGACATCCCCGCCGTAGGTAAGCATCGACGCTTCATAGGTGGACGTCGAGGTGAGGTAGCTACCCCAGAGGCTGAGGGAGTTGCTCGCCGACATTGAGTACTCCACACCCGCTGATGTCTGGGCTATGTAGGTCGTCAATGACGAATCCATCGAGAACCCGCCGATCTTGATCTTGCCGGTGCCAGTGAGAGTCACACCCGAACTGTTGATGGAGCCGCTCACCGCGATTCCGTTGCCAGACGGATCGACCGTGATCACTGCAGTGAGCGCCATCGAGAACGTCGGACTTCCGACGGTACTCATCTCGAAACTGAACGCGAAGTCCTTGATGCCGACTCCACTGATGGTGGCGTTCTTCACCGCAGCGTTCACCATCAGCGAGATCTGTGTCGAGCCCATCTTGTAGCTCGAAGCCATCCCGACCTCAACGCTGACACCGAAGATGCGGCCCGATCCGGAGAAACTGAAAGCTTGGAGACCCTTGGGGTCAGTGGTCAACGAAACAGCGATTTTGCTCTCACCTATGTGCAGCGGTCCGATGTTGAATGCACCGATCGTCGCCGAGCCCTCGATGGAGATGTACGGCACGAGCGAAATCGTGAGACTCACGTCGACTCGCGTGCCCATGACTGCACCGTTGAACGCCATGGAGAGCCCAGGCGCCATTGTGAAAGCACTCGTGCCGGTGCCGATGGTGCAACCCATGGGGGCAAGACCAATCTCCACATTCGTCGCGGTCAGCGCACCATCTGCGATGTCAACGACATTGGACTTGCCGTCCACCGAGCTCAAGCTGAACTGGAAACACGGGGTCAAGGCGGAGAGGTTCGCGCCAACCGTGACGACAGCGTCTCCGGATCCACCGATCGCCTTCATGAGGTTCGCCGGAAGCGACGCTGAGGCCGCGATGCCGATGCTCGGCAATCCGCCCTCAAAACCAATCTGGAGCGCCATTGAATTGATGTTGAATCCAGAATTCCCGAATGCGTTCCTCCACACCGGGTTGTCTGCTGACGCAACACCACCGTCGGTGGGAAGCGCAGTGATACTTACCAGGAGTCCCTCGGGGAACACCGAGACAGCCAGAACAGCCCGAATTGTTGTCCCTTGGATAGTGATCTGGCCGGTCTCTGCAACCGTGATGGCGCCGGCTTTGGTACCCGAACCCGAAATCGAGATCGAGGTCTTGATGAATTTGAGCTGAACGGCGCCGATATTGACGACCCAACCGGTATCGAGCGAAACGTCGATCGACCACGCAAGCGTCGACGGGTTCAGCATCAAGGTCCCCGTTGCCGAGGAGACCCCGACCACTGACTGGATGGATTCCGGCAGGTCCACCGTGCCCGAAATCATGATGGATCCCGCTGGAGCATTCATTCCGGGCGGAGTGAACGTGATCGTGCCATTCGTGTTGGTGATGTAGAGCTTCGGAACCGAGAGCTTGAACCCGACATTCATCGTGCCCATCGTGCAGACCAGGCTCCAGTTCGTCGGCGATGAGAACTGACCAGCGACCGAGAGCGTGTACTTCGAACTTCCGGAGGAGATGACAACACTCCCGGCGATCGAGGCGGAAATATTCGAACCACTCACTGCGATGGAGAAGCTCGGTGCAACCAACTTCACGGCGCCGGGGATCAGTGAGATATCGCTGTAGGTACCTGTGAGGCTCCAATTCGTCTGACTCTGGAATGTGCCACTCATGGAGATGGTGCCGATCCCAGCAAGGTTCAGGGAGCCACCAAGGGTCACACCGAAGAAGGCCGGGGTGGACCCATTGGCAGGCTTCATCAGAATGCCGACCCACGCGTTGCTCAACGTGACCCCGGCACCCGGAATCTTCACCGTCGGAAGAGTTGTCGTGAGCTGCCAATCCGAGGGGCTCTGAATGACGCCAGTGACGAGGAAGTCGGCACCGAAGATGTTGAAGGTTCCCGACAGGATGATGGCCACCGACGTGGGGACGGGACGGCCAGGCAATGTCGGACAGGGCGAACCGTTGCAGATCGTGATTGAAGCGCCCTTCAGTGTGAAACCGGAGGCAATCGTGATGTCACCGGCGGTCGTGGCGAACTTCCAATTGCTCGAATTCTGATAGACGCCCACGACATTGAACGAGGCGCCGAACATGGTGAACGCGCCTGACACGGAGATGGTCAGAGCCGTCGATGTGGTTCCGCCGTTGCAGCTCGATCCCTGACAGACCGTGACCGCCGCGCTTCTCAACGTCACTCCCGAGGCGATTTCAATCGTGCTTGTGCTCCCAGACATCGACCAGGAGGAACTGTTGACGTACACAAGATTCACGGTCAGGGATGCGCCGAGAATTTCGAATGTTCCCGAGGCCATCGTCCTGACCGGCGTGGACGAATTTCCGCCCGAACAACCCGTTCCTTGGCACACCAAAATTGAAGCGTTCTTCAGACTGACCGTAGAAACGATTGCAAAGGAACTCGAGCTCCCCGAGATCGACCAGGACGTGCTGTTGATATACGTCAGCGCACCGGTGAGCGCGACCCCCATGATCGTGGTCGACCCCTCGATCTGAAGCAGTCGAACACCGGAGATCGTCGTTCCACCCGGACAAGCGGTGTTGTTGCAGATTGTTCCCGTAACCGAATCAATTTTGAAGCCACCGACGGACACGGAAGTGGGCGATGTGAGCGTGATGATCCAGTTCGAGGAATCCGTGTAGTTCATCGAACCGGAAACCGTGATGGACACCGCACCCACCACAAGCGTTGCGGTCATCCCAGTCATCTTGATGACATCGCTGGACGGCCCGGAGCAACCCTGCCCCTTGCAGAATGACCCTCCGGAAATCTGGAGGAACACGCCACCGAGGTAGGCGCTCCCCGAGATCGTGAACGCCCAATTGCTGCTGTCGGTGAATGAGCCATTGGTCATGGTCAGCACCATGCACGTAACCGCCGGCGACGCTGACGACGCGCAGGTCGGCGTCGAGGTCGGCATCGCTGACAGCGGCGAGGCGACGAAGAACAGCGAGCCGGTCAGGCCGATCAGCTTCGGACTCGCTGGAGCCGTGTTATCTGAACAACTCGACCCTTGGCAGACGGTGAAACCGAGCCCATAGAACCCGAAGGAGTTCCCTCCAGTTGTGAAGTAGCCCGCCGACTGCTTCGAACCTGACGACGTCACACTCAGCGTCCAGTTCGACGCCGACACAAATGCCATCGTCCCGAAGACACTCACATTCAGGCCCGACACCTTCAGGGTCGCTTCCAACCCAATGACCTGAATACCAGAACCGGAACCACACGCATCACCAG
>CAFBNC010000074.1_pt1 | contig 10988 bp, 11 predicted proteins | sample 7269161 | NCBI WGS metagenome assembly CAFBNC01 (sample SAMEA6814082, study PRJEB35770) | freshwater metagenome | biome: Freshwater; feature: Freshwater reservoir; material: water | place: Czech Republic | collected 2017-05-23 | depth 30m m
ATCTGGCGCACACTGCGCCTTGTCGAGCGGCTGCCCGAGCTGCGATTCAACGGCGATTTCTCGCACTGGTACACCGCGCATGATCTGCCGATCGGTGACTTCGCGGCGAAGCTCGATCTCATGGCGCCGGTCTTCGAACGCGTGCGATACATGCACGGACGCATCGGCACTTCGGGATGCATCCAGGTTGATATCGGCGACGGGCACTCCGGAGGTCAGCCCCATGTCGATCACTTCCGGGCGATGTGGATCCGTGCCTGTGCCGGTTTCATCGCCGGCGCAGCGAACGATGCTGTGCCGCCGCCGAACCTCGAACTGGGCTTCGCCCCTGAGTTGCTGCCGAATGAGTTCGGCTACGCCATCAAGGCGCCGAACGCCGAAGGCGTGCTCGACGAACTCGGAGACCGCTGGCAACAGGCGCTGGTGCTCACTGAGATCGCACAGGGTTGCTTCGACGCAGCTGGGCCCGGCATCCCCTGAGCTATTCACGTGTTCGGCCGAAGGTGGGACTCCTTCCACCAGATTTTCGAAACCTTTGCCATACGGACCAACGGAGAGTGATGGCCGGGTCAGTCCCCGAGTGAGGATTCCTCGAGTCCAGATTGGCGCAGCGTGATAAGGATTCGGAGTTCGAGTCGGGCGATCCAGATCTGTAGCTCGTCGGCCCGTGTCAGCAGCAGCGCTGCGACGATTGGAGGAAGTCGGTCCAGCAGATATCTATTCGACGATTGAGGTTCGAGTCGGGCACTCCGCCGGTGCATCGCCATCCGAATACTCAGTGACGCACGCGTCACGAGGCGACCGAGGCGCGGAGCTATCCACTGTGAGAGCAACATGTGCACGTTCTTCAACGTTGACCGTCCACGGTGAACTCATCAGCAAGGGACGCGGAGGCGATTCGACCACTGAATCGGTGCTCGAACGAGCGCAGCGCTTCCGAAACATCGATTTGCTCATCCGAGCGCCGCCCAGCCTGCTGGGCACGTCGCTCCTGCTTCAGCGAAAATGATGCGACCTGCCGCCATGTTTCGGGAGTAGTTCGCAAGTTCAGCGAGGAGAACAGCGATCGCACGGTACGTGATCCAGTGAGCCTCTCTGGATCGAGCTCGAGCCAACGAGATCGCGTGTGCTGAGCCTGGAGGCGTCTGATTCGGAGGAGTTGGTCCAGGTGATATCCGATAGCAAGATCGGCAGGGCTCTCGATCTCTTCGGGGTGTACCGGGAACATCGACATACGCGCCGTCGGCGGGAACGCAATGTCGGCCCATGACCCATTGGGTTCGACGAACCAATCGCTCGATAGGGCCTCGGTCACGAGATCCACCAGCCGACGGCGACTCACCAGCACAGTGATCTGAAGGTTTTCGAACGAGTCGAAAGTCACATCGGCATATGTGGTGAGGAACGTCGGACTCGGATCAATGCAGGTACAGCCAGCGGGAATCGTAGTGAGTGCGCGCCGAATGGCATCGGCACGGACGCGACGATCGTTGTAGGACGACGCAAGCTCTTCTGACCCGATCCTGCGCGTCAGTGTCCCGGTGTTCGCCGGAAGGGGCTCGCGTAAGACCCACGCCTCGGGGGCAGTGCCAAGGATCTCGGCGAGAGGCCCCGCGCTGTTCTGGCTGGGGTCGGCGATCAGAACGATCCGCTGAGGCTCCCGCCGCCAGAGAGCAGATGGCACGGGGCGGTGTTTCGCGTCTCGAGTGTTGGTGGCCCCGGTCGTTCGGTGCTGCCGCTTCCGAGAGAGAGGGAGCTCCGACGAGTTCCTCTCAACGAACCGACGGATCGGTGGTGCAGACATGACCCGCTCCTCGCCGTACTCACTGGCGAGGCGCTTCACGATCGTGCTCATCGCCGAGAAATTGTGTCCGATGATCGCGTTCGTTCCATCCAGCCAGTGTTCGTCAGCGCCCAGATGGAACGTGGCGTGGAGGTCGGTGAACGAGTGGTAGCGCTCGGCGGCGAGATAGAGGTTGGCAACGAAGGCACGCCCGACGAACGGCGCGCCGACAACGACATCGCCGACGTCGACCTTGGCGAGAACGGAAGGAGTGAATGCGAAACAGTCGAATCCGGGATGTGGCTTCCCGACCTGCGCACTGACCCAGACCAGTTCCGGCCCGTGGGGTCCGGAATCGACGACCCGTCGGTTGATCGTGAACGCGTCGAAGCCACGATCGGCGATCCCGCCGACAAGGTCGTAGAAAAGCGGCTGGACTGCGATATCGAGATTGGTGAAGATCCCCAAGTCCCATGCTCCGTCCGCATCGAACCCCTTCAGGAGATCCGCGAGTAATGGGAGTTGAGGAGCGCCGGGGAAATCACCGAGATCGAGCAGCGATCGATGCAACTCCGGGCCTCGGGTCATCCACTGCAGCGGGGTTGGATCCTCAGGGATGGAAACGGCGACAACCTCGACAGCGAATTTCGAGTCGGTGATGGAGATCGCACGGGCGATCGAATCGAGCGTGAGCCGCTGGGGGACAAGGAGGCGGTCCGGAGCGTCGGGACCGACGGTGTTGATGACGTGTCGGATCCTCAGCTTGGGATGTGCAGATGAGCTGTAGGAGTTGGTGCCTGCTGACCACTGCATTGGCTCGTGTCCTTCAACAAACCCGGTCACAACACCGATCATGACACAGGATTCACCCCCGAATTGGTGGGTGTGAATAGCCACGCGGGTTCCGGCTTCCCGCCTACCGGATCTGCGCGACCGCTGATCATTCTTCCGATGGATTGGATGCAGCAGATGCCGGGAGCAACCTGCGTTCGTACCGGGTCCACTCGGGTAACGGCAGCAAATCGTCAGCTCGGTCGGGAGTCACATGCCAAGGGAAGGGCATCAACACATCGACCGGATCGGATCGGTAGGTCGTGGCAATGAATGCTGCCCACCACGAAAGTGTGATGTTCGACATGACGAACGCGTGCGACCGGGCCATGCCAGTCAGTGCGTCCCAGCTCGAGACCGCGTCGCTGATCTCGTATTGCCCCGTGGTCAGCTCTGGACAGAGCTCTTGGAAGACTGCCGGTGAGTCGGTGAAAACGCGTATGGGTAGACCACCGTGCTTCTGTGAGAGCTGGCGTCCGAGTTCGAGCAACAACGACGGATCGGTCGGTCCGAGGAAGTCCCGCCAGCTGTCGTTGAGGTAATCACCAAGCCTCGAATGCACCCCGAAATAGGGCGCATCGGTCTCCGGCTGGAACGCGAGAGGGATACGAGACTTGAGCACAGACCGCAGTGTCTCCTGATTGGAAAGGGGGGGGGTTCGGTGACCGCCAGTAGGGCGGTTCGTGCTGTGTGAGTTCGATGAGGGCCCGAGCGGTCGGAGTTGAGTCGTCGGTTGCCCGAGCCTCGGCAACGGCGTCGTTGAACAGGATCACTCGTGCTCCTCGAGTGATGATCCGACGCTTCAGAGCTCGAGGAAGCGCGCGAATCCGGCTTGAATTTCCGCGTCCGCGGAAGGTCTTGAAACCATGAGGAAGCTCGTCGAGCTCGAAATGGCGTGTATCCGTGTCGGAGGACTGATGACGGTAGGACTGGTGATCCAGAGCGACCGGCACTCCAACGACATCTCGTAGATGAATTGCTGCAGCGAGCCCGAAGAGTTGATTGCCCAAACCACCCGAGATTCGGACCGAGATTGTCGTGCGACGAAGGTTCACGGCGAAACCTTGGCAGATTTGTCACAAATTCGGGTCATCTCCATCGCAGCCCTGCTCGCTGACTCGGAAACCTCGGCAGATACGATCTGCTCATGGGCGCAGAACACGACCCGGCAACCGGCCGGTGTGCTCGCCGTTGACGAACAGCGGTTCGCCGTTCACGATCACTGCGCGATAACCGCTGGCGCCGAACACAAGTCGTCCGGCTCCGGCGGGGAAGTCGCGTAGCAACGTGATGGGATCGACGCCGAGAGCATCGCGATCAATCACGAGAACATCAGCGGCGAGTCCGGTTGCGAGTACACCGCGATCGGTCAGGCCATGCAGCCGGGCCGGTTCGGAGGTGAGGCGGGCCACTGCTTGTTCGATTGTCATCATCGTGGGAACGGTCTCGGTGAGGGTGCGCGTTGTGTAGTCGGCTCCGCAGAACGTGAGCAGATGCGCACCACCATCGCTGGAGCCGGCCAACGTGAGTGGATGAGTGACGATCTCCTCGGTGGCGGCGGCCAGTGCGGGATCCGCGGGACGCCGCCAGACGAAGACAGTCTCGAGTTCGTCGGCCAGCGCGAGGTCGATCATGGCATCGACCCCAGTCACTCCAGCCTCATCCGCGAGCTCGGCGATCGTGCGACCGACCGTGCTGCCCAGGGACTCATCGGCCACCGAAGCCACACTCACCGCCTCCCAACCGAACACGAACGAACGGCCGGCGGTGTTGGCGAACTCAGCCCGCATGGCGATCCGGTTGGACTCATCACGAAGTTCGACGGCTCGCTCAACCGTTGGCAGGGTGAGCACGCGTCGGAATGTGGGCATCTCGTCGAGCACGAAGGTTGAATCCAAAGAGAAATGGATGCCCTTCACATTGATCATGTACATCGGCCGGATGTTGTGACCAGCAGCGGCTGCTCGTTCGACGAACGCAAGAGCGTTGCGATGACCTTCGGGGTCACCGGGGAACAGGGTGAGCGGATTGATATTGATGAGGCGACGTCCCGAGGCATCGCTCATCGCCAGGATCAGTTCCTGATCGGCGGCATCGAATGCGGCTGAACCAGAACGGGGAAGGAACTCGATGACCGAGCCGTCGAAATCGGCCAGAACGGCGCACAGCGCGATGAGTTCGTCGGGTTCGGCGAGGTTGGATGGCACCGGATCGCCGGCATGGTCGGAGTGGATGGCCAGTTGTGAGCTCGAGAAGCCGATGGCTCCCTGCTCAATCGATCTGCGCACGAGTAATGCCATCGACGCGATCTCCTCGGCGGTGGCAGCGCGCTGGGTGGCGTCATGTCCCATGACCTGTCGGCGAATGGCGCAATGTCCCACGTAGCCGATGAGGTTGATGCCGATGCGTCCTTCGAGCCCGGTGAGGAACTCGCCGAAGTCTCCTCCGGCGAAGTCGACACCCTCGAGTAGCGCGGCGACTTCCATGCCCTCGACACGGGACAACATGTTGATCAGGTAGCTGAGCGTGTCGGGATCAGCAGGCGCGATGCTGAAACCGCAGTTGCCCATCATGGCGGTGGTGACCCCATGCCAGGAAGATGGCGACATCGTGGGCTCGAAATGGGCCTGCGCATCGAAATGGGTGTGGATGTCGACGAAGCCGGGGGTGACGATGCACCCGGTGGCGTCGATCTCCGAGACGCCGACCGAGCGACTGGAACCGATGAACGTGATCACGCCGTTGGTGACTTCGACGTCGGCTGCGAACGCTGGGACACCGGTGCCGTCGATCACGCTGCCACCGCGGATGATGAGGTCGGGCGTTGTCATGAAGAGGTTCCGATCGGGGATGACGGCGTGAAGAACACGGGAAGGTGGGCCGGGCTTCGTTGACCGAGACCGGTGATCGCCATGCCCTCGGCCTCGGGAGCGAAACGTAGATCGCCCAGGCGGTCGAGCACCTGCTCGAGTGCCACTCGTAGTTCCATTCGGGCGAAGTGGATGCCGAGGCACACATGCGGGCCGCTGCCGAATGCGAGGTGGGCCTGCGGGGGCCGACGGATGTCGAACACCTCGGGGTCATCCCAACGATTCGGATCCCGATTGGCGATCCCCACCACGAGGTTCACCATCGTGCCGGCAGCAACGGGGATTCCCTCGATCTCGGCGTCGCTGACCGTGGTCCGCCCGAAGGACATCAGGGGTGGCTGCCAACGCAGGCCTTCCTCGATTGCAGCTTCGATGAGTGAGCGATCTTCACGCAGCGCCTGCAACTGGTCAGGGTGCGACAGCAGACCGAACAGCAGATTGCAGAGGGTTCGATATGTGGTCTGGGCCGCAGCCGGAAGCAGAAGGCGCAGGAACGCGATGACCTCGGCGTCGTCGAGTGCCTGACGGCCTGCGCTATCGCGGAACTCGGCCTCAACAAGGTGCGTGATGAGATCGGAACGTGGTGTCGTTCGTCGATCGGTCACCGCGCCGGCGAGGTACTCACCGAACTCAGCCGCTGCCTCTTCCCGATCAACTGGCGTGATGCTCACGTTGGTGAGGATCGCGGCCCATCGGTAGAACGACGCGACATCGGTCTCGGGAAGTCCGCAGGCCGCAGCGATGACCTTCAGCGGATAGTGAAGAGCGAAGTCGCCGACGAGATCAGCGACACCTCGCTCGATGAACGCGTCGATCGTGCGATCGACGATGCCGCGCACGAACTCCTCTTCCCAACGGTTCATCTCGCGCTTGGTGAGGGCGCCCTGCAACAACTGGCGATGGCGACCGTGTTCGGGCGGATCCATTTCGATGATCGTGCGCCCGATCATCTTGCCGAGGCTGGCCTCGTAACAACTCGATGAGAAGTGGTCCTGGTCCTTGAATGCTGCTTCGACGCCATCGAAGGAGAGCACCGAGATCTGCTCGGCGTCGGGGAAGAGAATGTCTTCTGCGCCGATCATGTCGAAGTAGGAGGAGTAGGTCCCGGAATGAACGGGGCACTGCGCTGCCATCTCGGCCAACTTCGGGTACGGGTCGCTCACGACCCCGTGACCGAAGAACGCGTCCTTGCGGGCCAGCACATCGTCCTCGGCCATGCGTTCCCCCGGTCAGTCGGTGATTCGACGGTAGTGCAGCGCAGGCGGATTCGACTCCGCCGATCGGTGCACTCCCGCTGGATGGTCAGTGCGACCGCTGATCAAAGTTCGCTCGGAGGGAATGATGCGGTTTCCGGCAGCAACCTGCGTTCGTAGCGTGTCCATCCAGGGATACCGATCAACTCGTCGGTATGGCTGGGATTCACGTACCACGGGAATGGGAAGTGCACGTCGACTGGTTCGGGGCGAGAGATGGTGGCAATGAAGGCCGCCCACCATGAAAGCGTGCTGTTCGCCATGACGAACGCATGCGACCGGGCCATTGCGGTGAGCGCGTCCCAGCTTGAGACAGCATCACTGATCTCGTAGGGCCCTATTTTCGACTCTGGGCAGAGTTGCTCGAACACATCTGGTGAATCAGTGAACACTCGTATGGGCAGACCCCCATGGTTCTGCGAGAGTTGGCGCCCGAGCTCGAGCAACTGTGCAGGATCGGTCGGGCCGAGGTCGTTGCGCCAACGGTCATTCAGGTAATCACCGAGCCGCGAATGCACACCGATGTAGGGCGAATCGGCCTCTGGCTGGAACGCGAGCGGAATGCGCGACTCGAGAAGTGAGCGCATCGTTGCCGCATTCATCAGGGGGGCGAAAGTCGACTGGAAGAACGGGGGCTCGTTCTCGCTCAGTTCGATGAGCCCCTTCGCCGCTGGATCAGAGAACCCGAGCGCCCGGGCTTCGGCGACGGCATCATTGAACAGGACGACCCGCGCCCCGCGCGTGGTGATCCGGCTTTGCAGGGCCCGTGGCAGTGCCCGGAGGCGGGTCGAACGGCCACGTCCCCGGATGACCGTGAATCCATGGGGGAGCTCGTCGATCTCGAAGTCACGTGGGTCCATGTCCGCGTGGGTCACGCTGTAGAACTGCCGATCGAGGACGACCTGCCGGCGGAGGACGTCACGAAGGTGGAATGCTGCGGCGAGCTGGAAGAGCTGATTGCCCAGGCCGCCCATTACCCGCAGGCAGATGATCGGGTGCGGGGATCTCGTTGGTAGTGGAGTTCTCATGCCGGTAGGAATGCGCGGTCTTCCAGAAGCAGGTCATTTGGACCGCGAGTGACAACTCGCCACTCGGGGATCAGTTCCAGCAGAGTTTATTTCGCGCGAAGCCTCTCGTCGTGGCGCAGCCATTGGAGGAAACCCGGTGCTCTCCGTGCGCTCGCAGTCATTGAACTCATCTACTCCACCGTCACTTCATTCGTCGGGCGGCGATGGAGTATGTCGTATCGCGATGAAATCCAGTTGCCAGAGTGACTGAAAGAGACGCCTGCCCATCTCATCGAGATCGTCAGACGTTATTTCTGGAGCGTCACGGTCGTTCGAGACCTCGGAGATGATCTCGGCGATCGAGCGCCAACCGTTGATCCGGCGAGCGAACGCCAACCCGAGGGCGTCGAGATCGATCGCCCAGTCGGATCGCGAGAGCGTTGTTCCCTTCACGCCGCAACTGTGTCGGTATTCGGGAATGAACGAGGTGAAGCGATCGGAGTCAAAGTCGATCGTGTAGGTCTCCGGCGCACGTTCGGGTTTGCACGCCATGAAGTAATGACATCCGTTGAGCGGGCGGATCCGTTCCATGATCGACCACTGCTCGCGAATCGGAAGCCCGGCGACCGACGCGTGGAAGCCGTCCGGCGGTGTGGTCGGTGGGTAGTACGGCGACTTCAGGAACCAATCCTGGAAGACGAGGCCAGCGTCCTCGACCAGTTCGATGCATTGGTTCACGGTGTAATTGCGATCGCGGCCGTGCAGGAATGTGTCGACCAGGCCGGCGTCATAGCGAAGATCGGGTGCGATCTCGAGATACGGCATTACGGGATGTTCGGGGCCGAGAGTGGCGAGTGTTTCGCGAACGATCGCAATCGATTCTTCATCGCGTCCGAGCCCGAGTTCGCGGAAGACCGACTGCAGCATCTCGACGCCCAGGCGACCGTAGGTGGCATACAGCATGATCCCGATCACGCCATTGGGGCGCAATGAACCCGCGAGCGCTGCGAGTCCAACGATGGGATCGGCGAGATGGTGAAGTACGCCGCTCGAGACGATGAGATCGAAGCGCTGATCGAGTGAGGCGACTTCCTCGATGGGAAGTCGGTGGATTTCAAGGTTCTTGAGGTCGTACTTCTTCTTCAGGAACTCGTGATGATCGAGCGAGGCTTGGCTCACGTCGATGGCTACGACGTTGGCCCGTCGGTTGGCATGAGCGAACACCGCTGCCTGATTCGTTCCGCAACCAGCGACGAGGATGTCCATATGCGGGACATAGTCACGGTCGGGCCAGAACAGCCGATGCGCGATCTTTGGGTCGAACCATTGCCATTGGGTCTTCATCCACGAGCGCAGATCGAAAATGGGCTCGGGGTAGCTCCACTGCTCGTACTGGGCCGAGACCACATCATTCAACGGATCGGATGTCATGTGTCCTCATTGATCGAGCGAAGCGAGCGTCTGAAATTCTCTGTCACCTGGGTGAGCGTTCTCGTACTCGGCATCGGCGAGCTCACGCGGAGCGGAATGCCCGATTCTCCAGGAGCACGTCATTGGGGTAACGCGTGACAATCTTCCAATCGGGGATCAGTTCGAGCAAGGCATCCAGCGCCAGGTGGCCTTCGTAGAGACCGCTCTCGACGAATTCGGTATAGAGGAAGCGGGTGTTACGAAGCGCTTCCTGCCCGCCTCGAAGAAGACCGGGTTCAGCGCCCTGAACGTCTGCCCAGATGAAGTCGATCTTTCCGACGTCGTTGCTTTCGTACCAAGTGTCAAGACGCACGGACTCGACCTCGATGGTCGCATCGAACGTGCACCAAGGGAACTCATCGATGTGATTCGTGGGTTTCTGAAGCGAGCTCGAGCGGTGCCACCCTTCCGGATACTCCTGTTCCTGACCCGGCGGCGCGCCCCCCGACTGATGGAACGGCAGTACCCCGTCGATGTCGGAGATCGCGACCGCGTGAATCTGCGCGCGCTCCGAGGTGATGCGCGAGCGAAGCAGTGCAAGTGCTCGCGGGTCGGGTTCGAAGCAATGCAGAGTCGCGGACTCGAAGATTGCGAGAAGCCGCTCACTGTCGATGCCGTCGTTGGCTCCGATCTCGAGAATGGTGCTCGGTGCTGCGGTGAATCGCTTGGAAAATGAGGCGAGGTCGAGCTGGATCGGCTTTGGGCGGAGCCCTTCCCCGCGGCTGAGACGTCGAAGTACCCGTTGGGCTCTGCGAGCATTGTCAGTAATCGAACCCATGCGAATCATCCATTTCGAAGATCTCGTCGAGGTTGTGCCGGTGTGGGAACCCGGCGACGTTCAGTCGCTGGGCCATCCCGGCTCACGGATAGTGATGAGGGGAGTGTCTGGGGGCTGGTTGAACGTATCGATCAAAACGGCATCCTCCGTCCCGAGATTTGCAGCAGACATCAGCGTGTTCGGCGGCATGTAGTAGCAGGTACCTGCTGGCCACTGCATGGGCTCGTGGCCCTCTACGAAGTCGGTGATCACACCGGTCAGGACACAGGTCTGGCCCCCGAACTGGTGGGTGTGGATGGCCACGCGAGTGCCGGCTTTTCGCGTGCCTTGGGAGGTCTTCAGATGGTTGCCGTTCGCATCAATGGTGTCGAGCATCACGGACACGTTCTGCTCCGGCAGCATCTCTCCGGGTACCGGGGCGTTGTTGATGGTTGTCACGTCAAGGGCGGTGTCGTAGGTCGTCGTTGTGCTCGCACTCGCATCGGTGGTCGAAGGCGAGGCGTTCGAACTCGTGCTGCTTGCGCATCCGGCGAATGCAACGGTGGCGATTCCGGCAAGGACCACCCCGAGAAGCATTGAAGTGTTTCGTCGACGCCCTCGCGGGTTCGTGCTGGTGTTGCGAACCTGGCCTGGCGAGATTCGATGCAATGGACGGCGTGACATGAGCGCTCCGAACGGGTACCAAGAGGTTGGTTGACCGCAGAAGTCTACTGACGGGGTCTGGTCTGCCCTTCTGACTCTCTCGCTGCAGGTCTTGTGGAGCGAACAGGAGCGGGAGAGCTGTTCGAGGCTGAGTCATCGCAGAGCCTTCTCGAAGCGCTGGATCGAATCGATCTCGACCTCGCCGGCGAGGGCTCGGAACGTCTCCGGGAGATGTTCTTGCCTGCCACGGTCTGCGGTGCCCATCTTGCCGCGCTGGGCAGATCAGCGTGGTTGGACGACCCGGGCAACCTTCGCGACGAACGGTGAGGTCGCGGCCCTGAGTAGGGCGCCGTA
>CAFBNC010000075.1_pt1 | contig 10978 bp, 10 predicted proteins | sample 7269161 | NCBI WGS metagenome assembly CAFBNC01 (sample SAMEA6814082, study PRJEB35770) | freshwater metagenome | biome: Freshwater; feature: Freshwater reservoir; material: water | place: Czech Republic | collected 2017-05-23 | depth 30m m
ATCGATGTCCTCCCACCCCATCGGGAGTTTGCTCCCAGGCCCGAAGCCACACCGATGCATCGACCGGGGGCACCCTCCGGCAAACTCCTGCTCCTGTGGGCCGCTGTGCTCGTGCTCGTGGTCGCAGTAGTTCTCATTGCTGTGGAGCCGATGTTCCAACAGCGTGAGCAGGGTTTGCTACTCAGCGACTACCGGTCTTCGATCGACAAGGCGGCCAACCAGGCCACCGGTCTCGGCGGCGTCGAAGTATCGACCACCGCGCCTGAGTTCGGTTCGCCCGTGGGCATCATGGAGATCGAGCCAATCGGACTCCAGCAGGTCATTGTCGAAGGTGCTTCGGCTCCGATCATGCAGAACGGTCCCGGCCATGTGCCCGGCACTGCGGCACCGGGTCAGCCCGGCAACAGCGTGGTCGTTGGTAGGTCGGCGCTGTTCGGCGCACCGTTCGCCGACCTCTCGAAACTTGCCGTCGACGACCTCATCGCAGTCACCACCACCCAAGGTCAGGTCGTCTATCGAGTTGCCGAAGCAGCATCGGTGCAGCTGAGCAATGCCAAGCCGGAGAGCAAGCCGGCCTTGTCGGGAACTGCTGCTACCCCGGGTGAGTACAAACCGATCCTGGAGTCCGGTCGCATCTCGATCGAGTCGCTCTACGGATCGACCACCGACGATCGACTCACGCTCGTCACCTCTGCCAGTGCCTTCCCGCTCAATTCGGCTGAAGCACGTGTGGTCATTGCCGTCATGGCGGGCAAGCCCTATGCGCCGACGCCGCAGAACGGTCGAACGAACCGCCAGACGGGTACCACCAGCGATACCTCACACTGGCCCTTTGCCCTGCTTGCGGCGCTCTGCCTCGCTGGGGCGATCGTCGGTGCGGTCCTGCTCTACCGGCGCTCCAGCGCGCGCGTGGCATATCTGCTCACGGTGCCACCGCTCTTGGTGTTTGCGGTGCTCGCCTCGGAGACCCTCAGCCAGCTGCTGCCAGCCTGGTTCTGAGCTTCGACCTTCGAGCAGCAGCTCAGCGGTTCAGCAGCTCAGCAGCTCAGCGTGGAGGCCGGATCAGGCCTTCCTGCACCACGGTGACGGCAAGTTTGCCGTCGGCGGTGAAGACCTCGCCGCGAGCGAATCCGCGACCACCGGAGGCTGATGGGGTGTCCTGCGCATAGAGCAGCCACTCATCGGCTCGGAACGGTCGATGGAACCACATCGCGTGGTCAAGGCTGGCCATGAACACGTTGTCGACCGGACCGAGCGCGTGCGGCAGCAATGCCGTATCGAGCAGTGTCATGTCCGAGGCGTAGGTGAGTGCACAGGCATGCAGCACGGGGTCGTTGGGAAGGTCGCCGGTGGCCTTGAGCCAGATGCGCTGATAGGGCGGAAGTTCGCGCTCTCGGTCGGCTGGTCCCCAGTCGCAGTTACGCAGATCGAACGGGAGATCGAGTTCGAATCGATGGTCGCCGTGCTCAGCAGCGATCTCCGCCCAGCGTTCCTTGATGCCGGGCAGCGTTTCGGGTGCAGGCACGTCAGGAATGGTCGCCGAATGGTCGAAGCCGTCCTCGGGAACCTGGAACGAGGCCGACAGGCTGAAGATGGCCCGACCACTCTGGATGGCGGTGACCCGACGGGTGGTGAACGACAGGCCGTCGCGGATTCGCTGCACGTCGTAGAGGATCGGGATGCGGGCATCGCCCGGACGCAGGAAGTACGCGTGCAGCGAATGCACGCGGGTTTCGGCCTCGACCGTGCGGGCGGCGGCCACGAGCGCCTGCCCGGCGACCTGACCGCCGAACACGCGCTGGCGATCAGCATGGGGGCTACTGCCCCGGAAGATGTTGAGTTCGATCTCCTCGAGGTCGAGGAGGTTCAGAAGTGCGTCGACGGCGGCCTGAGTCACCCGACCAATCTCCCACATCAGCACGCACCCGCGCACCGATGCTGCCACTCGCGTATGAGTCGGGAAACTAGGGTCCGGTGTATGGCACAGAACTTCCCCGAAGGATTCCGTTGGGGCACCGCCACGGCGGCGCATCAGGTCGAAGGTGGCAACTGGAACAACGACTGGTGGGCATGGGAGCACGCCGAGGGTTCCCCCTGCGAGGAACCCAGTGGCGACGCTGTGGATCAGTGGCATCTCTATGAGCAGGACATCGCGCTCTGCGCGGCACTCGGCTTCGACAACTACCGCTTCTCCATCGAATGGTCGCGTATCGAACCCGAGCCCGGCTTGTTCTCACGCGTTGCACTCGACCACTACCGACGCGTCTGCGCGGCCTGTCATGCCCACGGCATGGAACCAGTGGTCACCTTCCATCACTTCACCACGCCGCGCTGGGTGGTGGCCGAGGGTGGCTGGCATACGGCCAGCACTGTTGATCGGTTCCTGCGCTTCAGCGAAGTGGCAGTGGGCGCGCTCGGTGATCTCATCGGTCGCGCCTGCACCATCAATGAACCCAACATCGTGGCGATGATCGGCTATCAGATGGCGTTCTTCCCGCCCGGGGTGAGCGATCTCGATCAATACCGTCGGGCCACCGACAACTTCATCGCTGCCCACCAGCGGGTCGTGCCGATCCTGCGCGGTGGTCCCGGCGACTTCCCGGTGGGGCTCACCTTGTCCATGGCCGATCATCAGGCTGTTCCGGCCGACGATCCCGATGCGCTCTCCGCACTCGATGCGCTGCGCCGTGACATGGAGGACCAGTACCTCGACGTCTGCACCGGTGATGACTTTCTCGGCGTGCAGACCTACAGCCGCACCCGGGTGGGTCCCAAGGGTGTGATCGGCGGCGAGCCCGGCTACGACATCCTGGAGATGGGCTACGAGTTCTACCCGGAGGCGCTCGAGGCCTGCATTCGTCGGGCATGGGACTACACCGGTGGTTCCATCCCGTTGCTCGTCACCGAGAACGGCATCGGCACCCACGACGACGGTCAGCGTCGTCGCTATGTCACGACCGCGCTCGAGGGCGTGCTCGCCTGTCTCGCCGACGGCATCGATGTGCGCGGCTACACGTACTGGAGCCTGCTCGACAACTTCGAATGGTGCTTCGGCTATCGCCCACGCTTCGGCATCATCGATGTCGACCGCAGCACCCAGCGTCGCATCGTGAAGCCCAGTGGCGAATGGCTCGGGCGTGTTGCCCGCGCGAATGCCCTCATCGAGTGAACCGCGCTGATTTTTGTGGATCACTGCCAGCGGTAGTGTGGTCATGCTCCAACGGGGCGAGCATCGCCGGCCGCCCCCGGTCGGCAGGAGAGGTACGCCAATGAGTTCTGACGCTCCTGCAGAGCATGTGATCACTCCGATGCCCGAACCCAAGGGTCGCATCGGACACATCGTCGGACTCGTGCGCACCAAGGGTCTTCGCTACTCGCTCGTTGCCGCGGTGAACGTTGTTGTCGGTCAGGGGCTGCTGTTCACCCTGCAGCATTGGTGGCAACCGAATGTTGCGAATGTGATCTCGGTGTCGCTCTCCTCGGTTCCGGCCTATTACATGAACCGCTCGTGGGTCTGGGGCAAGAGCGGGAAGAGCCATCTGCGCAAGGAGGTCGCTCCGTTCTGGGCCTTCACCGTTCTGGGTCTGGTGCTCTCCACGATCGCGATCACGGTCGTGCAGGACCACACGACCAACAAGTTCCTGATTCTGGGAACACAGTTGTTCGTGTGGGGTGTCCTCTGGGTGGTTCGATTCTTCGTACTCGACAAGTTGTTCCATGTCGAGGTCTATGAGGACGACACCCCGGACATCGACTGAGCGCAAACCGACACCGACAGGACTCCGATGAATCCCACTCTCCAACATGCCGCCGAAGCTGCTCGCGGCTTCATGCCTCCCGATGAAGGTCTGGCGCTGCACGACGCCGCGGCCACTGTGCCTGTTGGTGGTTCGCCCATGCTCGAGATCGGCAGTTACTGCGGCAAGTCCGGGATCTACCTCGGTGCCGCGGCGCAAGAGCGCGCCACGGTGTTGTTCGCTCTCGACCATCACCGTGGCTCCGAGGAGAACCAGCCGGGTTGGGAATGGCATGAACCCGACCTCGTCGATCCGGCCGTTGGTCGCATCGACACCCTGCCGAATTTCCGCCGCACAATTTTCGACGCCGGCCTCGAGGGAACAGTCATTGCGGTCGTCGGCGATTCACCCACACTGGGTCGCCATTGGCAGATCCCGTTGTCGTTCCTGTTCATCGACGGCGGTCATGGTTCCGAACCGGCCCATCGTGATTTTGAACTCTGGACCCCATGGGTCGAGCGCGGTGGGCTGCTTGCCATTCACGACGTGTTCCCGGACCCGGCCGACGGTGGGCGCCCACCGTTCGAGATCTACTGCCGGGCCATCGAGTCGGGTGATTTCGTCGATGTGTCAGCCACCGGCTCGTTGCGGGTGCTGCGCCGGGTGCACGACTGATCGGTCGGCATGCTCAGTCGGCGTGGTCGTCGATCGGGGTGTCGGTGTCGAGGTCGACCAAGGGCGGAAGCGCGTGGTGGTCGATGAACAGACCAGAGGCTGCCGAGGTTCGGCTGAGCGCATCGGCGGCGAGAATGACCGCAGCGTCGGTGTAGGTGGTGCGTTCGTCGCCGGGGAAATGCACCTCATCGGGGAACACGATGCCGGTCCAGTAATGGCCGTCATGATCACGGAGTTTCTGGGCCCAGGAGAACATCTGCAGCGCGATGTCGCGATTGCCGACCGAGAGTTCGGCGATGAGGCATTCGCAGGTCTCGGCAGCCGTGACCCATGGGCGGTCGCTCACGCAACGAATGCCACGATCCTCGACGAGGAACGTGTTGCGTCGTGAGGCGAGCCGTTCACGGCCCTCCTCATCGGTAAGTACGCCGCCGAGCACCGGGTAGTACCAATCCATGGCCCAGCGGGCTTTGGGGGCGAACGCGTCGGGGGCGGAACCGAGACAATGGGAGCGCACGATCTGGGCCAGACGGGAAACGCTGAGTTCCCAGTCGGGTCGCTCATGGCCGAGCAGATTGGCGATGGCCACGGCGCAGCGAAGGCTGTGACAGATGCTTGATGAACCCGTGAGCAATGCGAATGACCACGGCGTGCCATCGGCATGACGGGCCCAGAGGATCTCGCCCCGGGGAGTCTGCAGATCAAGAACGAAATCGATCGCCTTCTCGACAGTTGGCCACATCGACTCCACGAACACGAGGTCGCAACTCAGCAGCCAGTGATGCCAGACGCCGGCTGCGATGTAGGCGATGGTGTTGGCGTCGAGCTTGTCCTGTTCGATGGAATCGGCGAGGTAGTACTGATGCCAGGAACCGTCTTCGCGCTGCACATCAACCAACCACTGATAGGCCCGAAGCGCTTCGTCGGTGAGGCCGGCAAGATCGAGCGCCATCGCAGCTTCGACATGGTTCCAGGGGTCGGCATGGCCGCCCGGGAACCACTGGATCATGCCGTTGGGCAGCTGCCACGAAGCGATGGCCTCGGCGGTCTCGCGGACCTGCTCTGCGGTGATGATGCCTTCGACGGAGGGGATGATGGTCATGCGGAGGCTCCCACGGTGGCGGTCCGACGGGTGGACGAGCCGGTGACCGGCTTGGTGGCGTAGACCACGAGTGATTTACCGAGCACCGGGTTGAGCAGACGTTCGGTGGTGCGGGTGATTGCCGGTGCGGTCATGATGTCCCACTCGAGCAGCTTGGTGTACTGCTTCACGAGGGGATTGCTGCTGTTGGTGGGCCCAACTGCACAGCGCAACCACCAATAGGGCGCATGGAGGGCGTGGGCCCGATGGGAAACGGTGGGGTTGAGGCCGGCGGTGCGCATCTTGTCGCGCAATTCGGATTCCGAGTAGATGCGCACATGCCCGCCGACCACGAAAGGAGCGTGGTATTCGTCGGAGAGCTTCCAGCAGATCTTCTCGGGCAGTTCGGCCGGGATGGTGATGGCAATGGTGCCGCCGGGGCGCAGTACCCGGGTGAGTTCGTCGAGGGCGGCCATGTCATCGGGGACATGCTCCATGACCTCCGACGCGATGATGCGATCGAAGGCGCCATCGGCGAACGGAAGCTGCGTGCCATCGCCGTTGACCGAGGTGCATGACAGTCCCGGGGCGATCTCGCCGGCCTCACGCATGGCGTCGGCGGTGTTCACCACCTGCACGAGTTCGGGATAGGCCATATCGCAGGCAACCACGGTGCTGCCCCGACGCAATGCTTCGAAGGCATGGCGGCCGAATCCACAACCGAGATCGAGCAGGCGATCGCCGGCCTGCAGGCCGAGTCGGTCGTAGTCGGCGGTGAGCATGGCTCAGGCCCCGGTCTTCGGGAGTCGGGAGTGCTGATAGCGCGGAGCCGCGCCCGCGCCACCAGGACGGCGGGCCTGGATGGCGGCGGTCTCGGCCAGAAGTGCCCGGTAGTGCTCGACGGTGCCGACTGCCGTGTGGCGCCAGGTCCAGCGTTCGATCACGCGTTGGCGGCCGGCGGCACCGATGCGATCACGCAGTGCTTCGTCGTCGAGGGCCATGGCGATCTTGGCGGCCAAGGCCTCGCTGTCGCCCGGGGGAACGCACAGCGCAGTGTCGTTATCGGCACCAACGACCTCGGGGAGAGCTCCGCCAGTGGTGGCCACCAGCGGCACACCGCAGCTCATGGCCTCGATCGCCGGCAGGGAGAACCCCTCATAGAGCGAAGGGACAACAGCGAGCTGTGCTTCGGAATACAGCTCGATGATGCGCTCCTCGGGAACGCCGGTGATGAACGTGACGGCGTCGCGCAGACCCAGTTCGTCGATGATGCGGGCCGAGGGGCCGCCCTCTTTGAGGCGCCCGATGACGACCAGTTCGATATGACGTTCGGTGCGGAGCTTGGCCACGGCCTCGAGCAGATAGCGCAGGCCCTTCATGGTGACGTCAGCGCTGGCGGTGGTGATGAGACGGCCGGGCACTCGCTTCACATGGGGCTGCGGCTTGAAGAGTTCCTGATCGACGCCGACCGGCACCACATGTAGACGATCGAGCGGAACGTTCTGATCGGCGTGGATGTCCTTCAGGGAGTTCTGCGACACGGTGATGACCCGCGGCATGCGTGAGGCCACGCGGGTCTGCATCTTGGTGAAGCCGTACCAACGACCCTTCGAGAACCGCTTGAAGGCGGTCTCGGCGTGTTCCATCTCGAGACGGCGATCGACAGTGATGGGATGGTGGATGGTGGCGAGCACTGGGAGGCCAACTCGTTCCATGGCCAGCAGTCCGTAACCGAGACACTGGTTGTCCTGAACGAGATCGAACTCATTGACCCGGCGGCGCAGATGTTGGAACGCGCGCACGCTGAAGGCGAGCGGCTCGGGGAAGCTGCCTCCCATGAAGGAGCTGACCTCGACGAGATCGCCGAGGCTCTTGATCTCCCAGGGGCCGGGCAGGCGCATCGGATACTGGTCGTTGTAGATGTCGAGACTGGGTAGGTCGATGAGCGGCACCCGGGGGTCGACGATCGGATACGGCTGCCCGCTGAGCACCTCGACCTCGTGCCCGAGATCGAGCAGGGCCTTGGTGAGATGGCGGGTATAGACCCCCTGGCCGCCCACATGGGGCTTGCCACGGTAGGTCAGGAACGCGATGCGCAGCGGAAGATCGCCGTCAGCAGCGGTGCGTCCCGAGGTTCGGGGGGCATCTGCGGTGGGGGACATGAGTCGTCAAGTCTCCCCGCCCACCCTGTACGGGTCAAGATGAGAGGGAGTCAGATGACCGTCGCCGCGCCGGGACCGGGCGTCCGAGCGCCAGCCACCAGGCCAGCGCCACGAGCAGCGCTGAGGCCCCCACCATGGGATTCGGGCCCATCCGGGTGGCAATGGTGTCCCCTGAGCGCATCCCGACCTCATGCTCCAGGACGGCTCGTTCGGAGATGCCGGTGCGGTCGATCAATCGCCCAGCGGGGTTGACGATCGCGCTGAACCCGGTCGGGGCGGCCTGCAGCACCCAGCGGTCGTTCTCGATGGCCCGGAGCCTGCTGGAGGCCACCTGCTGGGACTGGACCTCGGTGAGCCAGTAGCTCGAACCGTTGGTCGGATTGAGCAGGATCTCCCCGCCGTGGAGCACGCCATCGCGGCCGCGGTTGGTGAAGAAGATCTCCCAGGAGATCGCCACGGCGAGCGATCCGGCTGGGGTGTGCAGCACTGCCGGGCCGGTTCCGGCGCGGGCATCACGCACCGGCAGTCCGCTGTTCGAACCCCCCGCCCATTCGATGAACGAGCGCATCGGCACGTATTCGCCGAACGGCACGCGGCGAACCTTCTCGTAACGCTCACCTTCGGAACCATCGGGCAGGTACACCTGGGCGACATTGGTGAATGTGTGAGCGTCGACGCCTTCAGTCACCCCGGCGACGAGAGTTGTGTCGAGTTTTTCGGCAAGAGCCGAGAGGGCCGCGCCCTGCAGATTCGCTCCGATCGGCCCCTCGACATCGACGACGTTCTCGGGCCACACCACGAGATCCACAGGAGTGTGGACATCGGCGCTGGCATCGAGATGACGACGGAACACCGCCAGGGAATCGGAGGTGGCGGCGTGGGTGCCCTGCGGTCCACCGCCCTGCACCACCGCAGCCCGGATCACCCGCACCTCATCACCCCTTGGTGCCACCATGGCGAATCCCCAAAGGGCAACGACGAATGCCAGTGCGCCGCATGCGACGACCCACCGACGTTCCCACGCCGCCGAGAGCGACACGCCCACAAGCGCCACAGCGAACACCACGCCGATTGCGCACAGCACCCGGGCGATCTGACCGAGCGGCGCGGCGGCTTGGCTCATTGCCGTGGTGGCTAGTGGCACGCCGCCGAACGGAAGGGTCCAGCGGGTGATCTCGGCGAGGGTGAATGCGGCCGGCACGGCGATCCATCGGATCCAACTACGCGAGGCCTGACCTGGCACCGCGACGCCGGCGAGGCCGACCATGGCGGCGTAGACGATGACGGCGATCGGATACCCGACGGCGGTGAGTTCGACCATCCAGAGCATGGTGGGGGCGAACCAGGCCACCGCCATGAGAAAGGACCGCAGGAAGCGGGCCCGGGGCCGGGCGCCGGCGAGAAGCTGATCCCAGATGGCGACACCGATGAATGCCGCCGGCCACCATCCGAACGGCGGAACCGAAGCTGCCAGCAGCAACCCAGCGAGGATCGCCAGCGCTGGACCGCGCACGCGCGTTCCCATCAGTTGCCGTTCGAAACCTTCAGGCGGGGCGGCAGCAGACGGTCGGCGATGGTTTCGTAGGTCTGAGCCTCGGCCTGAACGGTCCGGGTGCCGGAGCGTTCGAACACGAGGGTGATCGCAATGGACTGACCGACTCGAAGCGGTTCGACGAGGCCGCTCAGCAGGAGCTGATCGCCACCGGGCTGCATGCGCAGATCGCCGAATCCGGGGACATCGAGACGATCAACGGTGACGGGGTGACCAACGGTCTGGGTGCCGTCGCTGGGCTGGGAGGTCTGCCACTGTTGAAGCACCACGGTGGCCGCGGCGGGGGTAGATGCGCTGAGCAGTACGTCCGAGCCGCCGCCGTTATGCAGCCAGACGTACGCCGCGGTCGGGTCGCCCTCGGATGCCACGAGCGGGGTGCGGACCTCGATGGCCACCGGAGGCTTGGAGAAGGGATGGATGATGGCGACGAACACGAGGAGGCCGGCACAGAACAGCACCACCAGCACGGGCGCGGCGCGCCGGATTCGGGCGTAGATGTCGGTGCGGGGCGCGGGCACGGGTGTTGGCGGTTCGGGCGTAGTCATGGGGTCTTTCGGTGATGGCGAGGTGTGTGCATCCTTGTCCCGATCGCGACCGGAGGTCAGATCGGACGGCACCGATTCGCTCAGAGATCGAGCGCGGTGAGCCACTCTCCGAGTGGTTCGAGCAACACCGGCCCGAGATGATGGCCACCCTCGACATCAACCCAGGTGACCTCCGCCCCCGAGCGTTCGAGGAACTTCGCGGCGGCGCGGCCGCGGGTTTGTTCGACCTGGGCGTCATGGCGACCGTGCACGATGAGTGCGTGGATGCCCTCGACACGCGTGGCGTCGATCTCATCTCGATGCAGCAGGTACGGCGAGATCGCCGCGATCGCCCGAGGTCGGATGGAGACGGTGCGATCGAGTGCGACGTTAAGTGCCAGCGCGCCGCCCTGGGAGAATCCGCCGAGCACGAGGCGGTCGGGGGTCAGCTCGCTGGCCTCGAGTGCGGCGGACATCGCCAGGTCAACCGCATGGATGCTCGCTGTGACCTCGGCGAGATCAGGTCCGTTCTCGTCGACGTGGTACCAGCAGAGGTTCTCCTCGTGCTCGATCCGCGGTCGTGGTGACACGATCCGCCAACTGGCTTCTGGGTCGAACATCATCGCCCGGGACAGGAAGCGCTCGGGGCGGTCTCCGAACCCGGGAAGCAGGAAGAGCATGCGGTCGGCATCCTCGGGCCCGCTGAGAACGAGTTCGAGAGGTTCTGATTCTGACGGGGCGCTCATATCCGCCCGAAACTATCGGGGATGGCTGCGTCGGGAAGCCCGCTCAGGGACGAGAAATTCACCGAAGCCTGAGGCAACAAAGCTTGCACAGCCAAGCTTGGAACAGCCAAGCCTGGGTTAGGGCAGGCGGGCGGCGGCGACCGATGCGCCGGTCCACCACCAGATGCTGTCGTAGCGCACCGAGCCACCGCCATTGGGGGCGTGGATCATCATGCCGTCGCCCAGGTACAGGCCGACGTGATCAGGAGCGCCGCCGCCGAATCCCCAATTGAAGACGAGGTCGCCGGGCTGCAGTTGATCCATTGGGATGTGGATCGTGTTGGCCCACTGGGCACCGCTGTAATGCGGCAGCTCGATGCCGGCCTGGAGGTAGACCCATCGGGTGAAACCGGAACAATCGAAGGCGTAGGGGCCGGCGGAGCCATAGGAGTAGGGGGCACCGAGCTTGGACCGTGCTGCGGCGATTGCGGTTGCGATCGCTTCCTGACGGGGATCGGGGGC
>CAFBNC010000076.1_pt1 | contig 10978 bp, 11 predicted proteins | sample 7269161 | NCBI WGS metagenome assembly CAFBNC01 (sample SAMEA6814082, study PRJEB35770) | freshwater metagenome | biome: Freshwater; feature: Freshwater reservoir; material: water | place: Czech Republic | collected 2017-05-23 | depth 30m m
TTCCGCACAAGTGACTCGCTGCAGCAGGCACTCGACAACTACGCGATGGTCGGCCAGCGAGTTGATGACGTGATCGACCGCACTTCAGATTTCGACACCATGAGCGCGGGTGACACCGGGAACGAAGCGGTCTCGATGCGTTGGATCCTCACGCATCTCGTCGGTGAACTGGCCCGACACGCTGGACATGCCGACATCATCCGCGAACTGATCGACGAGAGCATCGGACGCTGAGCAGCCACCGACGGTGACAATGGTGGCGAGGCTGATCACTCCAGACGAGGAGTGGAAGTGATCAGTCGAGAAGTAGTGCCGCCACGCGACGACGGTGCCATCCGGCATCGCCCCACGAAGCAGCGAGCGCCCAAGAGCGCTTGAGCCAGAAGTGAAGATCGTGCTCAGTGGTGTAGCCGATTGCGCCGTGGCACTGCAGCGCCTTACGAGTCGCGACATCGGCGGCGTCGGAGGCGAAGCACTTGGCCATGGAAACGCTGCGGTCGAGATCGGGCTCGCCGTTGGCGAGTGCGTAGGCCGCGTTCCACACCATCGGGCGGGCGAACGAGACCTTCAGTTCGGCGTCGGCCAGATGATGCTTGACCGCCTGGAAACTGCCGATCGGAACACCGAACTGCTGGCGGGCCACGACGTATTCGACGGTCATGGCGATCATGCGCTCGGCCATGCCGATGAGTTCGGCGGCAGCGGCAACAGCACCACGGTTGAAGGCGAGGGCCACGGCAGCTGCCGCAGCATCACCCGAGGCGATGAGTTCGGCGTCGGCCTCGTCCCATTCCGCAGTGAAGAGGCGACGAGCACCATCCACCGAGGCCTGCGGGGTGAGACGCAGGTTGGCCCCGGGAACAGCGAACAGCGAACCGTTGCGCTCGGCCACGAGCAGATCGGCGATATGGGCATCGACGACGAAGGGCTGACCCTCGAGCGAAATGGTGGCGATGGCCGAACCGTCCGAAAGGTCAGGCAGCCATGTCGCAGCCAGCGCGTCAGGCGCCGACTCGGCAAGCAGTGGGATGACCACTGCGGTGGTCTCGAGAAGCGGGGCGGGAAGTGCAGCCCGACCGGCCTCGGTGAGGATCGGCAGCAGATCGACCTCGTTCATGCCAAGGCCGCCGCTGGTCTCGGGTGCGGTGAGTCCGATGACGCCCATGGCGGCGAGAGCTGCCCACAAACTCGGGTCGCGTCCGTTGTCGTCGTTCCATGACCAGCGGACCTTCTCGGGTGGACATTCGTTGGCCAGGAGATCGGCCATCGCGTCGCGGAACATGAGTTGATCATCGGTGAATGCGAAGCGCATGATGCCGACCTACTTCCGGGGCAGGCCGAGCACGCGCTCGGCGACGACGTTGCGTTGGATCTCGTTGGTGCCGGCGTAGATCGGCCCGGAGAGGGAGAATTCGAAGGCCTTCATCCATGCGCCATCGTCGATGGCTCCGGCAGAACCTTCGATGAGCTCGGCGGAGGGACCGAGAAGACGCAGTGCGGTCTCGTTGAGATTGACATCGAGTTCCGACCAGAAGATCTTGGTGAGACTGGATCGAGCACCCTGCGAGACGCCCTCGACCAAACCGCTCACATCAGCGAGCGTGGCGAGACGATAGGCCTCGGCCTCCATCCATGCCTGGGCCACAGCCTCACGCAGCGAAGCCACCCGCTCGGGATGCTCGCCAGTTGCGGCGAGGCGGCGATACAACTCAACTAAGCGATCAGCAGCGGCACAGAAACGGCCGGGTGAACGCAGGGTGAGCCCACGCTCTGAAGATGTCGTGGCCATGGCCACACCCCAGCCGTTGTTCACGCCGCCGAGTACAAGATCATCAGCGATGAACACGTCGTCGAAGAACACCTCGGCAAAACCTTCGTCGCCGTCGAGCCGTTCGACACCGCGCACGGTGACGCCGGGCGCATCGAGCGGAACCATGAGATACGTCATGCCCGAATGGCGAGCCGCCTCGGGGTCAGTGCGGAACAGGCCGAACACCCAGTTGCAGAATGCGCCACGGGTGGTCCATGTTTTCTGTCCGTTGATGACCCACCCGCCACGCGCATCGTCACGAGCAGCGCGGCTCTTGATGCCGGCGAGGTCAGATCCGGCATCGGGCTCGGACCAACCCTGACACCAGAGGTCCTCCGCCGCCGCCATTGCGGGAAGGAACCGAGCCTTCTGCTCATCGGTGCCGAATTCGAAGATGGTGGGGGCGAGCAGGAAGATGCCGTTCTGGGTGACCCGCTGCGGACCACCGGCGCGGTAGTACTCCTCTTCGAAGATGAGCCATTCCCACAACGAGGCACCGCGGCCGCCGTACTCCTCGGGCCACGAGACCACTGACCATCGATCGGCGAACAACTTCTTCTCCCACTCCACATGGAGTGCGAACCCCTCGTGGGTGTCACCCGACGGAAGTCCGTGGGGGACGTTGGCTTCGAGCCAAGCTCGTGCCTCGGCGCGGAAGGCCTCCTCGGCCTCGGTGAATCGCATGTCCATGATCGACTCCGTCAGGGGGCTGGGTCGCTGGGGCCACTCGGCCCGAAAGGCTGATCGTAGGCGACCCCCTGACGGATCGTCAGGTCCGGCGCCGAGCAGCGCAACGTGACATCGGGAGACCGATCAATGACCCAGTCGTTCCATCCAGACATGGTCGATGCCCTCTTCAACATAGGGGTCGCCCACCCGTATGAATCCGAACCGCTCGTAGAAGCCCTCGACACTCAACTGACCCGACAGCACCAGCAGTCCGGGCTCGGCCGAGATGACTGCTTCCATCAGGGCGACTCCCAGGCCAGTGCCGCGCACCGAAGCCGCCGTCACAACCCGACCGATCTTGCGGGCACCTTCGTAGGGATAGGTGCGCAGATAGGCGAGCGCCTCACCATCCTCGGCGAACACTGCGTAGTGCATCGTGGTGGCAAGACAGTCGATCGCCGGGTCCAGATCGTTGGCGATAATCCCCTGTTCAACCACGAACACCTCGGCGCGCAACCCCAGGACCGTCGCGAGCTGCGGAGCGCTGATCACATCACCAGCCAGGCGCTTGATGGGCATCGGGTCGATGGTAGGTCGCGTCGGTGACGTCACCGGGATGAGTTCGGCAGGAACTCCCCGCAGCAGAACCTGACGGGTCGTCAGGTTCTGCCGTAGAGTCTTCCCACCGGGGCATCCGCCCTCCCGGCACTGAGGAGTCCAGCGTGACCATCACCGCACCCGATCCCGCCACCACAACGACCGAACGGGTCATCCCCCGCATCGTGAGCGTCGACGATCACGTGATCGAACCCGCCGACACCTGGACCAAGCGCCTGCCGGCCAAGTACCAGGGCATTGGTCCCCGCCTCGAGCGTCTGCGCGTCGACAACCTCGCGTTCGACGGCATGAACTATTCCTTCGACATCGTCGACAACAACTCCTCCGACGGCAAGCTCGCCGATTTCTGGTGCTACGAGGACCTCAAGCTTCCGATGCGCCGCATCATCACCGCGGTGGGCTTCGCTCCCGAGGAACGCACGATGCTTCCGGTCACCTACGAAGAGATGCGCAAGGGCTGCTGGGATCAGGCCGCCCGCATCGCCGACATGGACGCCAACCACACCGAAGCATCACTGTGCTTCCCCACCTTCCCGCGATTCTGCGGTCAGACCTTCGCCGAGGCCAAGGACAAGGAACTCGCCCTGCTGTGCGTGCAGGCCTACAACGACTTCATGGTCGAGGAATGGTGCGCCGGTATCGGCAAGGACCGCCTGATCCCGCTCATCATCGTGCCGCTCTGGGATGCCGAACTCGCCGCCGCTGAGGTGTACCGCAACGCAGCCCGCGGCGTGCACGCCGTGTGCTTCTCTGAGGTGCCGCACTTCCTCGGGCTGCCCTCTATCCACTCCGGTCACTGGGAGCCGTTCTTCATTGCCTGCGAAGAAACCAACACCGTGATCAACATGCACATCGGTTCGTCGTCGCGCATGCCGGCCACCTCTCCCGATGCACCCGCTGCCGTGCAGGCCACACTGTCGTTCAACCAGGGCATGGCCTCGATGGCCGACTGGATCTTCTCGGGCATCCTCCCTCGCCATCCCGATCTGAAGCTGGCCTACTCCGAAGCCCAGATGGGCTGGATCCCGTACGCCCTCGAGCGCGCCAAGAGCGTGTGGGAGCAGTTCCGGGGATGGGCCTTCGATCCCGCCGTCATCTCGGAAGAGCCGGCGTTCTACTTCCGTCGTCAGATCTATGCGTGCTTCTTCCGCGATGACTTCGGCCTGAAGAACCTCGAGGCCATCGGCGTCGACAACGTCGTGTTCGAGACCGACTACCCGCATTCGGACTCAACCTGGCCCGATACCGAGAGGTTCGTTCGAGAAATGACCGCCGATCTCGACGATGAAACCCTCTACAAGATCATCCGGGGCAACGCCATCAAGATGCTGAGTCTCGATCTGGACTAGGCATGAACCCATGATCCGCCTACTCATCGCCGTCCTCTCCGCAGTCGTCGGCGCTCTCGCGGTGGTTCTCCTGTTCCTGCTCGTGGGCGTTCCCCAAAACATCATCGGCTGGGTATGGGGAACCCTCATCTTCGTGATCGGCTTCGCCATCGCACGCGTATGTCTTTCGATCGGGCTCAAAACGAGTGCCGCGTTCCAACGCGGTACCCACGAAGCCGCTGTCGGTGGTCGGGGCGATTCGCTCGAAGCCAGCGGTCGGCGTGCCGGCGCAGTGGTGGGCAAAGGCCTCAACAAGGTGGCCCGCATCGGAACGCCAAAAGCTCCGTCGACGCCATCACCCGGAACTCCACAAACCACTGCTGCCGCCGAATCCCATGCGACCGGCACGGGCGAACCTTCGACCACCGACCCCGCACCACCAAAGCCTGAGGTCACTGTCGACAAGGCCGCCAGGGTGATCGGCTCGATGGTGGGTCGCCGCGTGGCGCAGCGGCGGTACAAGCCGTGACCACCCACGAGATCAAACCCGATCACTTCCGGGTGAAGCCCGGACACCGGGTGATGCTCGCCGATTGGAGCACCGACACCACTGACGGGTTCGAGGGCACCAAGGATGACCGGGCGGCCCTACTCGCCTCGCTCAACGAGCAGCTCAGCGATCTCCAGCAAATGCTGTACGCCGAGTCGAAGCACAAGGTGCTCGTCGTGTTGCAGGGTATGGACACGTCAGGCAAGGACGGAACCATCAAGCATGTGTTCCACACCATCAACCCTCTTGGTGTGCGTGTGGCCAACTTCAAACGCCCCAACGATGTCGAACTGGCCCACGACTATCTCTGGCGGGTGCATGAGCAGGCGCCGCGCAACGGTCGCATCACCATCTTCAACCGCAGCCATTACGAAGACGTACTTGTGGTGCGGGTGAATGAGCTCGTGCCGACGAAGATCTGGCAGCGGCGCTTCGAGCACATCCGTGGCTTCGAACAGATGCTGGCCGACGAGGGCACGACCATCATCAAGGTGTTCCTGCACATCTCGAAAGACGAACAGCGGGCCCGCCTGCAGGAACGTCTCGACAATCCGGCCAAGCACTGGAAGTTCGAACACGGCGATGTGACCGAGCGAGCTCACTGGGATACCTACACCGAGGCCTACGAACAGGCCATCAGCGAGACCTCCACCGACGACGCCCCCTGGTTCATCATCCCCGGCGACCACAAGTGGTACCGCAACCTCGTGGTGTCACAACTTCTTGTCGACAAGCTTACGAGCCTCAACATGCGCTACCCGGAGCCCATCGACGGCATCGAGGACATCCGCATCACCGACTGAGCGAATACGCACCCTTGCCCACCAGATACAACGAGATCACGGCAAACAGCATCATCAGCACCTGCTGCCAATGAACCTCGAGCCAGCGTTGGGCCACGAGGAGGCGTTGCGCCGACTTCTTCGGTTGCCCCGCCACCAGCAGCACCGGCGTGAACTGCAGGATCGAACCGATCGCCGCATAGACCACTACAAGAATCCACTCGGCGCGCACCGAGACATGCTGCTGCACGATCTCGTTACCGGCCGCGAACGACAGCACTGTGGGCGGCAGGAACATTCCGAGCCCGCAGGCCACGATCACCGACATATTGCCGACCCGGTCGAGCCATTTCGGCACCGCCGCCTGCGGGTCGCGTCGGTATCGTCGCCGCAGCCGCAGGGCGAACCCAGCGAGCGCCAGTCCCAGCAGCAGATCGATGAGACCCATCAGATGGCCGTTCGGGTGACCGTCCTCGGTGGGAAGCGCCGAACCGAGGAGGAGCACCGCAGCAGCACACGCGCCGATGGAAAGGAACCAACCAACAGCCAGTGCCGTGGCCTCACGGAGACGCTGCGACTGGGCGAGCATGAGCACGCTCACGAGCAGGAACAACGGGGATGCCGTTGTGGCAACGCCGAGGAAGACCAGATTGAGACTCATCGCTGTTGGCCGCAACCGCTCATGGAGACCATGGCCAACGACGTTAGATGTGATCTGACCGCAAGGCGGTCGATCGGAATCAGATCAGTTGGCCGGATGCGGCGAGACGGGCGGTGGCCCGGGCGAGTGCACCCTCGGCCTCAGCCTCATCGCCCTTGGCGATGGCAGCGCGGGCTTTTTCCTCGGCCCGACGGGCACGCTCGGTGTCGATCGTGGAGGCGAGTTCGGCAAGATCGGTGAGGATCTTGACGTGGTCATTGCTGACCTCAACGAATCCACCGTGCACCGCAGCTATCTCAGAGCCACCTTCGGCGAGGGTGATCTCGACGGTCCATGTGGCCAGTGCACCCACGAACGGGGTGTGACCGGGGAGGAACGCGATATCGCCGCCGCCCACCGTGCGAGCCCGCACGATGGTGGCGTCACCCGAGAACAGCGTGCGCTCGGGAGAGACGAGTTCGACGGCGAGAGGCATCAGGCGTTGGCCTCGAGCTCACGAGCCTTGGCGCGGGCGCTGTCGGCATCGCCGACGTTGAGGAAGGCCTGCTCGGGCAGGTCGTCGAGATCGCCGTTGACCAGCTGCTCGAAGGAGTCGACGGTGTCCTCGATGGGCACGAAGATGCCCGGCATGCCGGTGAAGACCTCGGCCACGAAGAACGGCTGCGACAGGAAGCGCTGCACCTTGCGGGCACGGTTCACCGTGACGCGGTCCTCTTCGGAGAGTTCGTCGAGACCAAGAATGGCGATGATGTCCTGAAGTTCCTTGTAGCGCTGCAGAACTTCCTGCACGCGACGGGCCACGTCGTAGTGACGCTGACCGACGACCTCGGGAGCGAGGATCGAGGAGGTCGAGGTGAGCGGATCCACGGCCGGGTAGATGCCGAGCGAAGCGATCTGACGAGAAAGCTCGGTGGTGGCATCGAGATGAGTGAACGTGGTGAACGGCGCCGGGTCGGTGTAATCGTCGGCGGGCACGTACACAGCCTGCAGCGAGGTGATGGAACGACCACGGGTCGAGGTGATGCGCTCCTGCAGCTCGCCCATTTCGTCGGCGAGGGTGGGCTGGTAACCCACGGCCGAAGGCATACGGCCGAGGAGCGTGGACACCTCGGAACCGGCCTGCACGAAACGGAAGATGTTGTCGACGAACAGCAGAACGTCCTGGTTCTGCACGTCGCGGAAGTACTCAGCCATGGTGAGGGCGGAGAGCGCAACGCGAAGGCGCACGCCCGGCGGCTCATCCATCTGGCCGAAGACGAGGGCGGTCTTGTTGATCACGCCCGACTCTTCCATTTCCATCCAGAGGTCGGTTCCCTCACGGGTGCGCTCGCCCACTCCGGCGAACACCGACACACCACCGTGCTGTGATGCCACACGGTTGATCATTTCCTGGATGAGCACGGTCTTGCCCACGCCGGCACCGCCGAACAGGCCGATCTTGCCACCGGCCACATAGGGGGTGAGAAGGTCGATGACCTTGATGCCGGTCGGGAAGACCTGGGCCTTGGGCTCGAGGGTGTCGAATGCCGGCGGCTCGCGGTGGATCTCCCAGCGCTCGACGTTGGCATCGGTGAGCGGCGAATCGAGGGGCTCGCCGATGACGTTGAAGACGTGGCCGAGCACGGCGTCGCCCACCGGCACGGTGATGCCGTGACCGAGGTTGCGCACCGGCGTGCCACGACGGAGACCGTCGGTGGGCTTCATGGTGACCACGCGCACCCGGCTGTCGCCGATCTGCTGGGCCACCTCGGCGACGACGATGATGTCGGTGTCGCCGTTGTTGAGGGTCATCTCAACAGCGGTGTTGATCTCGGGAAGAGCCCCACGGGGGAACTCAACGTCGACCACCGGGCCGGCGATGGCGACAACTCGCCCATCCTTGAGGTTTGTGGTGTTCTCGGTGACGGTCATCGTGGACTTGTCTCCTGTGTGCGGCGATCAGTGGATCGAAGCCGACGTGTCACGCCGGTCGAGGTGTTCGGGGAAAAGGTGCTGCGGTGACATATGGCTGGGCAGGAGTTCGTCCTTGGAGTCCTTATCGGCACTGAGTGCCTCGGCTCCGCCGACGATCTCCATGATCTCGGTGGTGATCGCGTCCTGGCGGGCGCGGTTCATGGTGCGACTGAGTTGGGTCTTGAGGTCCTCGGCATTGTCGGTGGCGGCCTTCATGGCCCGCTGCCGTGACGCATGCTCCGAAGCCGAAGCATCGAGCAGGGCCGAGAAGAGACGCGACTCGAGATACCGAGGGAGGATCTCGTTGAGGATTCCCGTGGGTGAGGGCTCGTACTCGAGATCAGCGCTGGGACCCTCGGATGCCTCGACCTCGGGAACCTCGAGCGGAAGGAAACGGCGAACCGTTGCCTGCTGGGTTCCAGCGGAGAGGAACTGGGTGTAGGCGATGTCGACGTATGCGAGCTCGCCAGACTCATAGCGACGACGGACCGTGGCGGCGACGTCACGTGCGTTGTCGTAGATGGGCTGATCGGTCATGCCTTCGAATGCGGCATCGATTTCGAGACCCTGGAACTTGAACTGCTTCTGGGCCTTCTTACCGACGACGATGAGCGAGAAGGTGAACCCCTTGGCCCGGGCCTCGGCCATGGCGCGCTCAGCGGCGCGGATGACGTTGGTGTTGTAGGCACCGCACATTCCGCGATCAGAGGTGATGACCACGAACGCAGCAATCGTGGCGTCGGGGTTCTCACGAAGGAGCGGATGCTCCTTGGCCGCACCGGCACGCAGCAGGTCGATGATCACGGAGGTGATCTCGTTGCTGTAGGGACGCGCCGAGGAGGCACGCTCCTGAGCCTTCACGACACGAGTGGCCGCAATGAGCTCCATGGCGCGCGTGATCTTCTTCGTCGACTCGACGCTCTTGATGCGTCGGCGAAGGATCCGCTCCTGGCCACCTGCCATGACTAGGCCTCAGTGGTCCCGGTCGAGGCGGTCTCTGACGGCACGAATTCCAGCTTGAACTCTGCAACAGCACCCTCGACGGCACCCGGGAGATCGCCGCTTGAGCGGATCTCGTCGAGCAGATTGCCGTAACGGCTGCGCATGAAGTCAAGAAGGTCCTTCTCGAAACGCTTGACGTCGGTGACGGGAATGTTGTCGAGGTAGCCCTTGGTTCCGGCGAGGATGACCACGACCTGCTCCTCGACCGGCATCGGCGAGTTGAGGTTCTGCTTGAGCAGTTCGGTGAGGCGGTAGCCACGCTCGAGCTGGGCAGCAGAGATCTTGTCGAGTTCGGAACCGAAGGTGGCGAACGCCTCGAGCTCACGGAACTGGGCGAGATCGAGCTTCAGCGTGCCGGAAACCTTCTTCATGGCCTTGATCTGGGCAGCAGAGCCCACGCGGGACACCGAGATGCCTACGTCGACGGCCGGACGCACACCGGACTTGAAGAGATCGTCCTGGAGGTACACCTGACCATCGGTGATCGAGATCACGTTGGTGGGGATGTACGCCGATACGTCGCCGGCCTTGGTCTCGATGACCGGAAGGGCGGTGAGTGAGCCGGCACCGAGCTCATCGGAGAGCTTGGCGGAACGCTCCAGCAGACGGGAGTGGAGATAGAACACGTCGCCGGGGTATGCCTCGCGGCCCGGCGGACGACGCAGCAGCAGTGCGAGCTGACGGTAGGCCTCAGCCTGCTTGGAGAGATCGTCGTACACGATGAGCCCGTGCTCGCCGTTGTCCATCCAGTGCTGACCGATGGCGCAACCGGCATACGGTGCGAGGTACTTGAACGGAGCCGGGTCGGAGGCGGGAGCCACAACGACGCAGGTGTATTCCATAGCGCCGTACTCGGTGAGAGTGTTCACGGTCTGGGCGACGGTGGAGGCTTTCTGACCGATGGCCACGTAGATGCACTTCACCCCGAGACCCTTCTGGTTCAGGATGGTGTCGATGCAGACGGTGGTCTTGCCGGTCTTGCGGTCGCCGATGACCAGCTCTCGCTGACCGCGACCGATGGGGGTCATGGCGTCGATGGACTTGATGCCGGTCTGCAGCGGTTCGTGCACCGGCTTGCGACCAGTAATGCCCGGGGCCTGGATCTCCATGCGGCGCATCTGGGCGCCGACGATGGGGCCCTTTCCGTCGATGGGCTCGCCGAGGGCGTTGACAACACGACCGAGCAGAGCGTCGCCGACGGGCATCGAGAGGATGCGGCCGGTCGCGCGTACCGGCGTTCCCTCCTCGACCGCAGCGGCCGATTCGGCATCGCCGAGGATGACGGCGCCGATCGAGTCCTCATCGAGGTTGAGGGCGAGACCAACGGTGCCGCCCTCGAACTCGAGGAGCTCGTTCACGCCGACGTCGGGAAGACCCGAGACGCGGGCGATGCCGTCGCCGACCTCGAGCACCCGACCGACCTGGGTCGATTCGAGCGAGGGGGTGTACCCCTCGAGGTTCTTCTTGAGTGCGGCGGTGATGTCGCCGGTATTGATTGTGAGTTCAGCCATGACGTGGTCCTCTGGTCTCAGAATGACTCGCGGAGTTGGGACAGACGCTGGCGCACGGAGCCGTCGATGACGGTGTCGCCGATCTGGGTGACAA
>CAFBNC010000078.1_pt1 | contig 10457 bp, 8 predicted proteins | sample 7269161 | NCBI WGS metagenome assembly CAFBNC01 (sample SAMEA6814082, study PRJEB35770) | freshwater metagenome | biome: Freshwater; feature: Freshwater reservoir; material: water | place: Czech Republic | collected 2017-05-23 | depth 30m m
CGCTGGTAGCGCAACCTCCTATCGGGCCTCCGGGACCCTTGGCGCCGATGGCCAATGGACCTTCGAATCCGACGCCGCCGCTGACTATCGAACAAGAGTCCTCGTTCGACGTCCGACTGACCCCGCTGCGTTCAGCGGCACAGTTCTCGTGGAGTGGCTCAATGTCAGCGGAGGAATCGACGCCAACCCTGACTACTCCAGCACCGAGGAAGAGTTGGTGCGCCAGGGCCACGCGTGGGTTGGCGTGTCAGCCCAACTCATCGGCGTACAGGGCGGGCCGGTACTGGTGTCGCTCCCGGGAACTTCCGGACTCACCGGCAAGGGCCTCGTCGCCATCGACCCCGAGCGTTACGGCAGTCTCGTGCATCCCGGTGACGGCTACTCGTTCGACATCTTCACGCAGGTGGCCCGGGCGCTTCGCGAGGGCGGCTCGGCGCTCGGTGGCGAGAAGCCGAAACATCTGATCGCGGCGGGTGAGTCACAGTCGGCCATCGCACTCACCACCTACTACAACGGCGTCCAGCCACTCACCGAAGCGTTCGACGGTTTCTTCGTGCACAGTCGGGCGGCGGTCGGTCTCCCTCTCGTTGCGCCGGGTAAGTACGCCGACCTCGCTGGCTCGATGGCTGCGAGCAAGCCAACCATCCTGCGCACTGACCTGCGCGCACCGGTGATGGAACTTCAAGCCGAGAGCGATGTCACCGGCGTGCTTCGTTCAATCGATGCCCGACAAGACGACAGTGACAGGTTCCGACTCTGGGAAGTGGCCGGCACCTCACACGCCGATACCCATCTTCTCGGTGCACTGAGCACACAGACCGACTGCGGGCTGCCCATCAACGATGGCCCGATGCACCTCGTGGCCAAAGCCGCGCTTCGAGCACTCAACGCCTGGGTCGTCTCCGACACGCCACCAGCCGAGCAACCCCGACTCGCCACCACCTCGACGACTCCGGTCGCCATTGCTCGCGATAGTGACGGCATCGCCATCGGCGGTGTCCGTACCCCTCAGGTGGATGTGCCGATACAGGTTCTCTCCGGCGAGCCAGGCCCCAATCCCTCGTTGCTGTGCATCCTGTTGGGATCGACCCGACCACTTCCCGATCCCACATTCGTCGAGCGCTACGGCACAACCTTCGCCAGTCGCTTTGAAGCGGCACTGAACGCTGCGGTTATGGCCGGAGTGATCCTCCGCGAGGACACCGCCAACGCGACCGCGCAACAGACCAGCAACACCCCTACTTCGGGCTGAGCCATCGATTACCAGGTTCGAGCGTCCACCCGTACGATCGTCTCGAAGGGGGCACGGTGCTCATCACGCTCATGCGCAGCCATCTGCTGCCATACAAGAAGCTTCTGCTCGCAGTCATAGCACTGCAGATCGTCGCCGTCGGGGCGACCATGACGCTGCCGACTCTCAATGCGATGCTGATCGACCAAGGCGTCCTCAAGGGCAACACGCACTACATCATGAAGATCGGTTTCGTGATGCTGGCTTTGACACTGGTGCAGGCAGTGTTCGGCATAAGTGCAACATGGTTTGGCTCACGGGCCGGCATGGGCTTCGGTCGAGACATTCGTGACGATCTCTTTCACACCGTCACCGGCTTCTCCGCCCGCGAGGTCGATGGGTTCGGCGCGCCATCTCTCATCACCCGGATCACGAACGATGTCCTGCAGGTACAGACCCTCGTTGTCATGCTGTGCACCACATTCATCTCAGCACCCATCACCATCGTCATAGGCATCTTTCTGGCGGTGCGCGAAGACGCTCCTCTCTCGCTCATCCTCGTCGCCGCCATCCCTGTCCTTCTCATCAGCATCAGCACGATCATCATTCGCGTCGTCCCCCAGTACCGCAACATGCAGGAGCGCATCGACCGGGTGAACCAGGTACTGCGCGAACAAATCGTGGGCATGCGCGTGATCCGTGCGTTCGTACGCGAGCCCCTTGAAACCGACCGATTCGGCGAGGCCAATGACCGCCTCACGAGGACCGCAACACTTACCAGTCGCTACATGTCGTCAATGTTCCCAACCGTGATGCTCGTGCTCAACGTTTCCAGTGCGGCTGCGGTGTGGATGGCAGCCAATCGAATTGATGCCGGCGAGATGAAAGTCGGATCGCTCATTGCGTTTCTCACGTACCTCGTCCAGATCTTGATGGCAGTGATGATGGCCACCTTCGTTGCTGTCTCGTGGCCTCGCGCCGCGGTGTGTGCTGACCGAGTGCTCGAAGTGCTGCGCACCCAATCCTCCATCGTCACCGCCGACCATCCCGTTACCGCCATCGAGGGACGCGGACACCTCGAGTTCCGCAATGTCAGTTTCTCCTACCCGGGCGCGGAGAAACCGGTGCTTTCGAATATCTCGTTCTCTGCGGTGCCGGGGCAGACCACTGCGATTATTGGATCAACCGGCTCGGGAAAGACCTCACTGGTGAACCTCGTGGCCCGCCTCATCGACTGCTCCGAAGGTTCAGTCCTCCTCGATGGCGTCAACGTTCGTGAGCTCGAACCCGAGGTGCTGTGGCGCAATGCCGCCATCGTTCCCCAGAAGCCCTATCTGTTCTCGGGCACCATCCGTTCGAATCTTCTTTTCGCCGATCCCGACGCCACCGAAGCCGATCTCTGGAAGGCCCTCGAGATCGCACAGGCCGCCGACTTCGTCAACGCCATGCCCGAGGGCCTCGATGCACCCATCGCCCAGGGCGGCACCAATGTGTCGGGGGGCCAACGTCAACGTCTCGCCATAGCCCGGGCGCTGGTGCGACAACCATCCATCTATGTGTTCGATGATTCCTTCTCGGCACTCGATCTCGCCACCGACTCGCGCCTGCGAACTGCGCTCGTCCCCATCACTGCAGATCGCACCATGATCATCGTTGCCCAACGCGTTTCCACCATCCGCCACGCCGATCAGATCCTGGTGTTGGAACACGGTGAGTGCATGGGACTCGGCTCGCATGATGAGCTCATCAAGACCTGCCCGACCTATGCCGAAATTGTGGCTTCGCAGCTCACCGCAGAGGAAGCAGCATGAGCGAGGGCGGAGCACCGCAGCGTTCCCCCGCCGCCGAGGCACGGGCCACGGTCGGTCCGCGCATGGGCATGGCCACAATGCCGGTCGAGCGTTCGAAGGATTTCCGCAACTCCACCTTTCGCCTCATCTCATGGTTGCGCCCCGAACGCGTGCGGATGACCCTCGTGCTCATCTTCGCCGTCTTCAGCGTCCTGATGTCAGTCGTCGGCCCGAAGATCCTCGGCAATGCCACCACAACCATTGTTCGCGGTGTGATGTCGCCGAGCGGCATCGATTACGCATCACTGCACCGCACCCTGCTCATCGTCGCTGCCCTCTACCTCGGATCAGCGACGCTCGCTTACTCCCAGGGGTTCCTGCTTGCTGGCGTGGTACATCGCACCATGCGTCGCATGCGCTCGGCCGTTGAGGACAAAATCAATACGCTGCCGCTCGGCTACATCGATCGCACACCGCGCGGTGACCTACTCAGCCGTGTCACCAATGACATCGACAACATCGCCCAGAGCCTCGCTCAGACCTTGAGCATGCTGTTCATCTCGTTACTCACAGTGGTGGGCGTGTTCATCATGATGCTCACGATCTCGCCCCTGCTCACGCTCGTCGCCGTGGCCACTGTGCCAGTCACGCTTTTCACCATCAGATTCATCGCGTCTCGGTCCAAGAAGCGTTTCATCGCCCAATGGGCACACACTGGTTCGCTCAATGCGCTCGTTGAGGAAACGTTTGCCGGCCATTCATTGGTGAAGGTGTTCGGGCAGCAGCAGGCGACCGAGGACACCTTCCGGGGCCTCAACGAGAAGCTCTTCGATGCCTCGTTCGGCGCCCAGTTCATCTCCGGAATCATCATGCCGGCGATGATGCTGGTCAGCAATCTCAACTATGTAGCCATCGCCGTGATCGGTGGGCTCCGCGTCGCTTCAGGAAACCTCAGCATCGGTGACATCCAGGCCTTCATCCAGTACTCGCGCCAATTCACCCAACCGATCAATCAGCTCGCGTCAATGGCCAACATGCTCCAGTCGGGGGTTGCTTCAGCGGAGCGGGTCTTCGAACTCCTCGACATCGACGAACAACGTCCTGACCCCGTCGATCCAGCAAAGGTGCCAGAGCCCAAAGGCAAAGTCGCATTCGAGCATGTGTCGTTTTCGTACCGCACCGACAAGCCACTCATCACCGATCTCTCACTAGTCGCCGAGCCGGGACACAGCATCGCCATCGTCGGCCCCACCGGCGCCGGCAAGACAACGCTCGTCAACCTGCTCATGCGGTTCTACGAACTTGACGCAGGGGCGATCACCCTCGACGGCGTCGATATCGCCACCATGCGCCGAGACGATCTGCGTTCCAATATGGGCATGGTGCTGCAGGACACATGGCTGTTCGGCGGCACCATCCGCGACAACATCGCCTACGGCAATCTCAATGCCACCGATGAGCAGATCATCGAAGCGGCCAAGGCCACCTACGTGGACCGCTTCGTCCGATCATTGCCCGATGGCTACGACACAGTGCTCGATGACGAAGCCAGCAATCTCAGTGCCGGCGAGAAGCAGTTGCTCACCATCGCCCGTGCCTTCCTCGCCGAGCCAACCATCCTCATCCTCGATGAGGCCACGAGTTCGGTCGATACGCGAACCGAAGTGCTCATCCAGCGGGCTATGGCCGCGTTGCGAAGCAACCGCACCAGTTTCGTGATCGCCCATCGCCTCTCCACAATCCGCGACGCCGACACCATTTTGGTGATGGAACACGGTCACATCGTGGAGCAGGGCAACCATGAGCAACTCCTTGCCACTCGGGGCGCCTACTACACCCTCTACAACGCCCAGTTCGTGGCCGCAGCAGTCGAACTCGACGGCCAGGCCTCCTGAGCCGATCTCTCGGCCGGACCTGCCTAGTAATGGACCCCCACGAGGGCTAACCTAGAAGAGTTAGGTAGAAGTGTTTCAAGGTGCTCCTGTGCCAGTTCCCTCGACCGAGGACTCTTCCGATGTTGGATTTAGAGCGACGCAACAACAGGCGGGCCCCACTCAGCCTTCGTGTGAGGCTCGCCGTCAAACGAGGCATCGACATAGTCCTGTCCATCCTGCTCCTTCTGCTGCTCTCCCCGCTCCTCGCCCTGACAGCACTGATCATCCTCGTGAGCAGCGGAGCGCCGATCCTGTTCCGCCAGACCAGGGTGGGGCGGAACGGCCGCGAATTCGTCATGATCAAGTTCCGGACGATGTCCACCGATGCCGAGCAGCAACTCGATGAGATCAAGGCCGAAAACCAACGCACCGGCCCTCTCTTCAAGGTGAACAACGACCCGCGCGTCACCACCGTCGGTCGGGTGCTGCGTCGGTCCAGCATTGATGAACTTCCCCAGCTCTTCAATGTGCTCGCCGGATCCATGAGCCTCGTCGGGCCACGACCCGCACTTCCCGCCGAGGTCGTTGAATTCTCCGATGAGCTGCGCCGACGCGAGCTGCTCCCGCAGGGGCTTACCGGTCTCTGGCAGCTTGACGGTCGAACCGATCCGGACTTCACCAAGTACGCCGAGCTCGATCTCCGCTATGTCGAACACTGGACCCTCAGACTCGATCTCTGGATCATCATCCGCACGCCATTCGTCATTCTCGGTCATCTGATATGTCGTGATGCCGTCGACGCCGTCGAGCCAACCTCGAACGCCACGTCGAACACCACGTCGACAACTGGTGTCCCCTTCATCCCAGCTGATGCGTTGAGGACAGCTCCACGCATCGAACCCCAAATCGCAGATCTCGTGCGAAGGGACAGCTCACTCGAACTGGCAGAATGATTGGCATGGTCGAGACGCGCACCAACCACCAGTGAAACCAGTCAACTGGGAGATCCCTCTTGATCCAGCGTCAAGCCGGATTCTGGGATCGGGACTCGGGGCGCTCGAAACTGCTCCCGCTCCAATGGACTGGGCAGTCACCGACTCGATCATCATGCGGCATCGACTCCAGGGACTGCTCGTGCATGCCGTGGCATCGCAACACCTCTTCAGCACAGCTGACCAGCGCGCCGATGTTGCTCACCTTGAACTCGAGCTCACGAGGAACCGAGTGTGGCATGACATGCGCCTCGTGGAGATCACAGCGATGCTCAGCGACACCGGGATCGACCAGCGTGTCCTGAAGGGACCGGCGTTCGGTTCGCTCGACTATCCCGACCGCATCATGCGGCCCACCGGAGATATCGACCTCCTAGTTCGCAGCGAGGAACTCCCAGCAGCGGTCGCAACCCTGTGTCGCTTCGGAGGCCGGATCGTTGATCGCGAGCCGGTTGTCGGATACGCGCAGCAGATCGGCAAATCCACGACAGTCACGATGCCCGACCAACTCGAGGTCGACCTTCACCGAACTCTGACACGCGGACCCTTCGGCCTGCGCATCAGACTCGATGATCTCTGGTCCACCTCACGCAGTTTTAGCGTCGGTGGACACGAACTTCACGCGCTCGGCCGCGAAGAATCACTGCTGCACGCATGCTTCCACCTGATGATCCTGAGCGAGCAACGAGCTCTCAGCGTCCGCGATGTTGCCCAATTCCTTGCGCATCCAGAACTCGACATCGAACGGACAATCGAACTGGCAACACGGTGGAAGGCCCGAATCGTGCTCGCCTCAGCGGTGCTTCTAACCACCAAGATGATCCCGGCAGTAGCGCACACACCACTGCTCGAATGGGCACGAGTCATGCGCCCCTCACTGCTTGACCGAACATACCTACGCATCGCCCAACCCGGTAGCCCGATTGGTCCTGCCGAGTGGCCAGCCACCTTCGTCGAACTCCACTCGGCAAAGAAGCGCCGGATGCTGGTCCGTTCAATCCTGCGACCGATCCCCGGCACCAATCCCCCGTTTCGTAGCCGACTGGCGAAACTGGTTCGTCGTAGCATGGGAACTCCCCGACCATCGAGCAGGATCTCAGCACGAGATACAAGGTCAACGATGAGCCGGCCACCCAGCATGGAGACGATCGAGAAATGATCATGACGAGTGTGGTCATCCCATCGTTCCAAGGAGGCGAGCGCCTGAAGGTACTGCTCGAGTGCCTCTCGAGGCAGGTCACCGATTTCGAATGGGAAGCAATCGTTGTTCTGGATGGAAGCACCGACGACAGCCTCGACGTGATCCGGGATTGGGCTGCCATCATCCCAGTGAGGGCCGTCGACCTCGGCGTGAACCAAGGGCGTCCCACCGCCCTCAACGCGGGATTCTCCGCAGCGAACGGGCGGGTGCTGATCCGCTGCGATGACGACCTCGCTCCCAGACCGCAGTACCTCTCCGACCACACCGCGCATCATCGCGACACCGACGAGGTGGGTGTCATTGGTCTCTATGACAACATCATTCCGCAGACCACCTATACCTCCGCCTACGGAGCACAGGCGCACGCGGCATTCAATCGATCCGTTCTTGCCACTCCGGCCCAGTACCTCTGGCGCTACTGGGCCGGCAACTGCTCGGTGACACGGACGATGTACGACCGGGTCGGCCCCTATGACACCGCGTTCAGGTACTACGGCTGGGAGGACACCGACTGGGGATACCGACTCGCACTCGCCGGCGCGTCCATCTGCGTCGACCCAGGCCTCGAGACTCCCCACCACACGCCTGCCGTGACCACCGAGATCCGGTCTCGGCGAGCCTTTCTCAGCGGTTCAGCGGCCACAAGATTTCTCGAAAAGCATGGCCCTGTCGACGACCCCACCTCGATCGAAGTTGCGCAGTGGACGGTCTGGACCACCGGAGTCCGGATCGCTTCGCTCGCGCCGAACTCGATTCGAGTTGCAGGCGCACGCTTCATCGATCGGGTAGGACACCGCTTTCCGCGAGGGATCACTCGGAAGCTCATCGCCCTTTCCGTGGAGTCCTCCGGCATGGCTGGTCGGCGCTGCGGCCCGAACCCACCGGCTTCTTTCGGCAAAGGCGTCTGACATGAGCAACATCTCTCCAACCGCTGGAGTCTCGGTTGTGATTCCTCACTACGGGGATCCTGCACTCAGTCAGCATCTCATCGACGCACTCCGGATGCAGACCACTGAACGCCCACTTCAGATCATCATCGTCGATGACCATCACCCCACGCCCTATCCCGACCCCAACCTGCCCGGTATCCAGGTCGTTCGGCGAGATGTGAATGGTGGCTTCGGGTCAACAGTCAACACGGGAGCGGCATATGCGCAGCACCCCTTACTACTCATCCTCAACAGCGATCTCACGATCGGCGTCACGTTCATTGAGGAGCTCTGTCGGGCGGCTGAGAAATGGCTTCCAGCGATAGTTAGCCCAACCGTGGTCGACGGCAACGGCAGCAACCAGTACGTCGGCCGAATGTTTCCGACCATCACCAGGTCAGTCATCGCCGGGCTCGTTCCGCTCGCACGTTGGCGTGATGACGCCCGATGGCACCGCGCCGTCGGACACGAGATCCCCGACCCACCTACAGAGGCAACGATCTGCGACTGGTTCATCGGTGCGGTGATCCTCATGCCCACGAAGGCGTTCCATCAGCTCGGTGGCTTCGATGAACGCTTCTACATGAACAGCGAAGAAGTCGACCTCCAACGACGGGCCCGAGAGATCAACCTTCCCTCCGTTGTGCTCGCTGACGTGACTGTTGAACATGTCGGGGGCGGATCCTCCGATGACGCCAGACGCTTTCTCTGGCTCATGCAGGGCGAGTGGCGTTATCGCACGAAGTGGGAAGGCAAGTTCCGGGCTCGGAGTTTCCAGGCTGCGATGTTGGGCGTCACGGTTATCAATCTCGTCTGGAACTCCGTTCGTTCCCTTTTCGGACGCCCAACGCGTCCACTACAAACCTTCCAGCGGGGCGCAAGCGCAATCATTCGGTCTTCTCGAGATTGAAGGACCAGAACCCTCAGGGCTCACTGCTCGAGGCCACAACGCTCCGCCGTCGAACCTGGTCTGCGCTCCAGAGCACCACTGCAGCCATAGCTACACCAACGGCGGTGCCCCCCAGGGCATCAGTCGGCCAGTGCATCGCGAACGCCACCGTGGCGTATGACGCCAACAGCGAAAGGCTCATCGCCAGTCCGATGATGAACATTCGCAATCTAGGCGATGTCTTCTCATCCGCAGTTAGCACGAAAGCAACCGAGAACAACACCGTGGCACTCATCGCCGCATGGCCTGATGGGAACGCAAGCGGTTGCCGAACCCTTCCGTAAAGCACTTCCGCTGGCCCCACCCGATCCAAGAGCACTTTGGTGGGCCACACCACGAGAGCGGTGCTGAGCAAGGAAAGAACCGGCACCGCGGCATCAAGCAGGCGGAGTTTCCGACCCCACGAGTCGCTCGGACGATCCGGCACCAGCACTACAGCCCCCCAAAGTGCGCAGATGGTCAACAACGGAACGATCTCACCGAGCGCGACAAAGGATGCAGCAACGTCGGTCACGAGTTTCCCTCGATGGGTGATCACGAAGGTGAGAACATTGCGATCCAAAGGCCCAGCGACACCACTGCCCAAAGCCAGCAGGAGGCACAGAGCAAACAGGGACAATCCAATGATGAATGCTGTAGCAAGAATCGCCTGGCGTTGTTGCTCCGAGACCGACCGACCTCCCCCACGCATGGTGCCGGCGATCGAACTCAACTCCGTCGGAGTTTGCTCCGCGAAGGCAGTTCGGAGTCATAGACCTTCTTGACTCCATCACCCATCGCGGTCTCAACCACGCGAATGTCACGGACCAGACGATTGAGCCCACCGACCTCAACCGAGGCAGATTGGTCCGTCCCCCACATCGCTCGGTCGAGTGTGATGTGGCGTTCGACGAAACATGCGCCAATGGCGACAGCAGCCACCGTGGTGGCCAGGCCAGTCTCGTGGCCCGAATAGCCCACGGGAACCCCGTACTCCTCGGCAAGGGTGTGGATCATCCGGAGGTTGAGTTCCTCGGCCGCGCACGGATAGGTACTCGTGGCATGCGCCAACAGAAGGTTGTCGCGGTCCAGAGCGCCGACAGCAGTACGAATCTCCTCAGCGGTGGACATACCCGTTGACATGATGACGGGGCGCCCAGTGGCCCGCAGCGCGGCGAGCAGACCCATATCGGTGATGGATGCCGAGGCCACCTTGTAGGTCACCGGGGAGTAGGCCTCGAGGAACTCGACCGAGGGTTCGTCCCACGGAGAGGCGAACCAATCGATTCCAAGCTCACGGCACTGCGCGTCGATGGCGTCGTACTCGGCCACACCGAACTCGACCCGATAGCGGTAATCGAGATAGGTCATCGTTCCCCAAGGGGTCTCGCGCAGGATGTCGCGCTGCTCCGGCGGCACGCATAATTCGGGCGTTCGCTTCTGGAACTTCACGGCATCGCACCCCGCGGCCGAAGCGGCGGCGATCATCTGCTGGGCAAGGTCAAGATCGCC
>CAFBNC010000080.1_pt1 | contig 10451 bp, 8 predicted proteins | sample 7269161 | NCBI WGS metagenome assembly CAFBNC01 (sample SAMEA6814082, study PRJEB35770) | freshwater metagenome | biome: Freshwater; feature: Freshwater reservoir; material: water | place: Czech Republic | collected 2017-05-23 | depth 30m m
CGCCCCGTTCCCCTACCAACGCCGGCTGGATGATCACGATGACACCGCCGTCGGCCAGTGACTGATCGAGTTCATGGGGAAGCACCGAGCCGTGTTCGAGTCGGTCGCCTCGCATCATCCCTGCATCCTGCAACGCGGTGACCGCGGCGATGGTCTCGACCCGGCTCACTGCATGAATGGCAACTGGCCGACCTGCGTCGTGCAGTTCACGGATACGAACGGCCAGAGCCATCGGGTCGAGTCCGAGCATTTCGTCGGCGAGGAGTTTCGCCGGGCCGATGCCGGCCCATCCCGTGACATCAGCATCGGAATCGGTTCCGAGCAGCAGCAGATGTTGGGGAATATCGCCACCGGTTCGCGCGCGCCGGAGCAGTTCGAGACGGCCGGTGCCGAGATCGACGGTCGCATCGGTGACCCCGGTGATACCGAGGGCTGCGAGTTCGCGACCCACGGGCGCGAGGTCGGGAGCGGTGACCCCTATCTGTTCGGCGAGCCACGCATCGCCCCGATGCAACCATCCGGTGGGACGACCGGTCTCGTCACGTTCGATACACGGGTCGTGGCTTGCCAACGCGTCGACACGGGCGAGCGCCGATGAGGACAACACCCAGGAAAGTCCGGTTCGATGCTGCACCCGCGTGGCGACGTCACCGACGAGCGCATCGAGACGATCACGATCAAGCGCGCCATGACGGTGTTCGTCGTAGCCCCCCGCTCGTACCCAGCCGTCGCTGAAATCGCGACTCGCTGCGGTGATTACGAGATCGAACGCTTCAGGCGTTGCGCAACCATCGAGATCAACTGTCGCCATACGAGCCGCCATGGCGAGAAGGTGCACATGGTGATCATGCAGACCGGGGAGCAAGGCTCCACCCGCCGCCTCGATGACCGCCCCGATGACCGCCTCGCCGTCACCATCGATGCTCGCCGGATCGATCCGCCCCTCAGCCGTTGCCACGATCTGGGCGATGAACCCCGACTCGATCAACACATCGACGCGCGTTGCATCGACCTCTGCATCGCGGATCAGGACCCGAGCGATCACCACGCGACCTGCGCTCCCAGAGCTACCGACCGCGCCACTTCGCGCAGGGCGAGATCGATCATCACACCGCCACCCTGCGCCACGGCATCAATGATGAGCGCGGCGGCGAAAACACCCGTGAGCGGATCGGCGATGGCATCGCCGACGAATCGGAGTTCGCCAGCAGAGTCCCTGTCGAGCAGGCCGGCTGCCGCCGAAGCATCGTCGCCGAACCCGATACGGTTACGCCATGGTCCGGTGCGGCCATAAGCAGTGATCGACAGCCACACCTTGCCGGGGCACTCGGCCAGAAGTGCCAGCGGATCGATGCCCAACCGATCGAGGGCCCTCGGTCGGGAACCCTCGATGACAACATCGGCTTCGGCGATGAGTTCACGCAGCGCGGCACCGGACTCCCCTGGGCTGAACGGAACCGATACGAACCGTTTGCCCGCGTGCAGACGTTCGAAGAATGCCGGATCGCCGAGCCGGGTGCCGTCGGGGCGAGTGGTCGACTCCACTTTGGTCACATCGGCACCGGCTTCGGCGAGCAGACGCGAACACAGCGGTCCCGCCCACAGCGATGACAGATCAACGACGCGCACACCGCTCATGGTTCGATCCGTGCCGCTACGGCCGACCGACGTGCGTACGAATGGCCGGGATGCGTCGAGGGTTCCGCGAGCAATCAATTGCGCATCAACATGACCAGCGGCCGACTCCGGAACCGCGGCCACAGCGAGACCGAGTTCCTGCGCAGCATCGACCACGTGCGCCGATGCTCGAGCCACGACGACACTCGCGATCGCTACCCACGGCGGGCCAGCAGGGGCCGAGGATGCAGGCGCTGCGAGCCCCAGCCATGCGGGAAGCAGTTCGAGGTCATCGGGTCGGGGAAGGTTGATCGCCAACCAACCATCTGCCGAACGCACCAAGCGACACGAGCCATTTTCTGACACATCAGCACGACTGCCGCTGACCAAGCCGCGCTCACGCAGCAGCGGCTCGGCATCCGCTATTTCGCGACCCAGATGGTCGAGAGCAGCACCCATGAATGCAACTGCGGCGGCCCACCCGGAACCGGCATCGCCCCCAGGGCGGCATCCGGCGGCGGGGACCGCGGTCATGTCAGGACTTCGCGGCGATCTGGGCCCGCAGTCGGGCCAGCAGTTGCTCGAATGCCGGCTCGCCGAGCGACCACAGTTGCGGACCGATCTCGGTGGCCACTGCGTCATCAGAATTCGTAATGGCGTCCATGGCGATGATGGTGGACTTCATCTGACGCACCAGCGAGGCCGGGGCGCTGGCCGCTCGGGCGGCGAGCACACGGGCCTCGGCCAGCAGTTCGGCATCGGCGACACAACGCCAGGCCAGACCGATCTCGGCGGCGCGAGCACCATCGACGACCTCGCCGAACACCACAAGCGCCATGGTGGTCTGGAGATCAGTGATGCGGCGCAGTCGCCAGGTGTTGCCGCCACCGGGATGCAGACCGATCTGCAGGAACCGCGTATCGAACTTCGCTGACTCACCGGCGAGGATGACATCGCAGGCCAGTGCCATGTTGAGACCAGCGCCGACTGCTGCGCCATTGACCGCGGCGATGGTCGGGATCGGGGTTTCGGCCAGGCGGAGGAAGCCCGAATAGATGGTGCGCAGCTTGTCCTCGCTGTCGCAGGCGGCGAGATCATCGAGATGCGCACCGGCACAGAACGCACGACCGGCACCAGTGACGATGAGTGCTCCGACATCGGCACGGCGTTCGAGTTCATCGATGGCGCCGATGACGGCTTCGTTGAGCGCATTCGACACCACGTTGGCGCGCGACGGATCGTTGAGGGTGAGCAGCGCGACGCCGTCGGTCACGTCGAGCGAGATGAGATCAGTCATGGTTGGTTCTCCGTTCAGCGGGGAAGGCCCAGCACTCGTTCACCGAGGATGTTGCGCATCACGTCGGAGGTTCCACCCATGATCGTGTACGCAGGTGCGTACGCAATACCCCGACAGAGTTGATCCCAGAGCATGGCATCGGGGCCCATGACGCGAGCGACGAAATCGGCGACGCGCTGTTCGTATTCGGTGCAGGCGCATTTAGTGGCGGCACTGAATCCGGCCGGGGTCTGGCCCAGCACACTGCGAATCACCAGCAGTCGCCCGACTCGGTAGCCGATCTCGAGCGCCGCGATTTCCTGACGAAGGACACGGTCAGAGGTGTCGGCCAGCGACAGCGCATGCAGATAGAGCGCCCGGTTCGAGACCAATCGGTCGATTCCGCCGCGCTCATGTTCGAGCTGGCGCATGGTCTGGGAGAACGCTGCTCCCTCGATACCGACGAGGTTGCCCACCGGCACCCGCACATCGTCGAACCACACCTCGTTGAAATGGCGGGCGTCGACGAGATCGCGGATTGGACGCACTTCGATGCCCGGCGTGTCCATCGGCACGATGACTTCACTGATGCCGAGATGTGGTTTGCCCTCGACCGATTCGGTGCGGCAGATCAGATAGCAGTACTCGGCCTGATGGGCGAAGCTGGTCCAGATCTTGCGGCCGTTGATCACGAACTCGTCGCCATCGCGATCGGCTCGGGTGGACAGTGATGCGAGATCGGAACCGCTGTCGGGTTCGCTCATACCGATGCACCAGGTGACTTCACCACGCAGCATCTCAGGCAGATAGCGCTCTTGCTGTTCGGGCGTGCCAAAGGCGATGAGCGCCGGACCCATCTGACGGTCGACGAACCACGATGCCGCCAGCGGTGCACCAGCGGCGATGAGCGCCTCGCTCATGATGAGCCGGTCGATAGCGGGACGCCCGCCACCACCGAACTCGGTGGGCCAGGTCATACCGATCCAGCCACGCTCGCCAAGTTCGAGCGAGAACTCGCGGGAGAAGCCGCACAACCAGGAGTCGTTACGACGCCCGTAGCGTTCGACTGCATCAACGGCCACTGCTTCAGCCTCGGCCTGCAGTGCGAGAAGTTCGTCGTCGAACGTGAAATCCATGTCAGCCGGCCAGATCGGCCAGCACCTCGCGGCGCAGGAGTTTGCCGGTGGGCGTGTGCGGCAGTTCGTCGCGGAACACGATGGTCTCAGGAGTCTTCGAACCCCGGAGATGCTCGCGGCAATAGGCCTGCAGTTCCTCGACGGTGGTGCTGCGACCGGCCGAGAGCACAACGGCGGCGGCGATGCTCTGACCCCACTCATCGTTCGGAAGACCGACGACACACGCCGAGTCGACAGCGGGATGACGCACGAGCACGTCTTCGATCTCGGCCGGAGCGATGTTCTCGCCGCCGCGGATGATGGTGTCGTCAGCGCGGCCCTCGATGAAGAGGTAATCGTCGGCATCGATCCAGCCGCGGTCGCGGGTGGGGAACCAACCGGCCTCGTCGATCACACTGCCGGCGTCGTACTCACCTGACACCTGCTCACCGCGCAGGAACACCAGACCGGGTTCACCGACGGCGAGCACATTGCCGTCCTCGTCGCGCACCTCGACCTCGATACCGGGCAGCACCTTGCCGACCGAACCGAGACGCACCTTGGCCACCGGATCGCCGGCGAACGCCGCGGCGTGATCGTCGGGGCCGAGCAGGGCGATGGTGGATGAGGTTTCGGTGAGCCCGTAGGCGTTGACGAAACCGGTTCCGGCGAACAGTTCGAGGGCCTGCTCGAGCACGGGCAGCGGCATACGCGCCCCGCCATAGGAGAGCGTGCGCAATGTGGGCAGATCGGCCGGGCTGCCATCGAGATGTGTGACGACGCGGGCAAGCATGGTGGGAACGACCATGGCCTGGGTGACACCCTCACGGCGCACGGTGTCGATCCAGACCTCGGCGTCGAAAGCCTCGAGGTACACGATGCGACGACCGGCATAGAGGTTCGACAGCAGATTGGCCATTCCGGCGATGTGATATGGCGGCACGGTGACAAGCGCAGCCTGCTCGGGTTCGGCACCGGCGAACTCCACGGTGCCGATGACATACGCGGTGAGATGACGATGGCGCAGGATGGCGGCCTTCGGTGTGCCCGAGGTGCCCGACGTGTAGAGCAGCACCGCAACATCTTCGGGGTCGACGAACCCCGGAAGTTCAACGTCGCTGGTGGCGGCGAAGGCCTCATCGAGAAGTTCGCGACGATCGACGGTCATTGCCGGATCGGCGCCGACCACCGGCATGACTTCGGCCACGACGACGGCACCGGCGTTGGCCTCGACCAGTGGCTGCAACTGCTCAACACCGAGTCGGTAGTTCAGCGGAATGAACGGGATGCCCGCATAGGACGCCGCGAACAACGCAATGGGGAACGAAACATCGTTGGTTCCGCAGTAGACGACACCCGTGGCGCCCATCTCGAGGAACCGGGCCGCCACGCGGCGAGCAGCAGTGTCGAGATCGATGGCAGAGAGGGCGACATCACCCGAGACGACGGCGATGCGCTCGTCGGAGGCCGACGATGCCATCTCGAGCAGGAGCGAGAGATTCACCGGTGATCAGTCCGAGGAGGGAAGGGGCTTGGCACCCTTGATCTCGATGACACGACCATCGGCGGCCAACGTTCCCGGTCCGGGCTTGGCGCACAGGACCTCGAGTCCGGTCTCTTCATCGGCGTAGCGCTTGCCGACAAGGGCACCCTCGCCGGCGGCGTCGCCATGACCGCCACCGGGACGATCGGCGGTGGCCTCGACGATGGCAACGCCACTGCAGGTGAGCGCCACCGGGGCGCTCGGGGGCTTGACCACCACGAGTTCGGTGCTGCACTCCGGGCAAGCGAGTCGGCTTCCGGCCTTGATGTCCATCGTTGTTCCTCCCCTAGGGGCCCGTTCGGCCCGATTCACGCCCCGGCAACGTATCGCGCCCGGGACATCGCCCCGAAGCCCGGCGGCCCGGCCAGCCCGGGCGCCACCATGTCACCGCGGCCTCATGCCCACAGCCCCACCACCCTGCCGGCGGCGATGTGCCACGATCTGCGCACTGTCCATCGTCCCCGAGGCTTCGGGTCGATCATCACTGGGGGAACCATGACCACGTTCGTCGCCGATCGCTTCGCCGGCAAGACCGCTCTCATCACCGGCACCGGATCAGGTATCGGCCGTGCCGTGGCCGTCCGCCTCGCCGCCGAAGGTGCGCAGGTTCTCGCCCATGAACTCAACGCCGAGTCGCTGGCCGAAACTGTTCGGATCATCACCGAGGCCGGCGGCACCGTCGTGGGCCGTCAGGGCGATGTCACCAGCCGCGATGAATGCTTCGCCGCCGTCGAGGCCGCCGTAGCTACGTTCGGCAAGCTCGATGTGCTCGGCAACGTGGCCGGCATCGCCGCTGGGTTCCACATGCCCGAGCAGTCCGAGGACTCCTATCGCCGCATGGTCGCGATCAACCAAGACGCTCCCTTCTTCTTCTGCCAGGCCGCCATCCCCCACCTGCTCGAGACCAACGGCAACATCGTGAACATCGCGTCCAATGCCGGCATCAACGGACAGGCCTACACCGTGAGCTACTGCATGACGAAGGGTGCGGTCATCCAGCTCACCAAGGCACTGGCCATGGAGTTCATGAAGAAGCCGATCCGCATCAACGCCATTGCTCCGGGCGGCGTTGCCACCACATTGAGCAACACCTACCAGATGCCCGCCGATATCGACATGAGTCTGCTCGGTCGCTACATGGGTTTCCGGGGTATGGCCGAGCCCGAGGAATTGGCATCGATGTTCTCGCTCGTGGCCTGTGAGGAGAGCGTCAACATCCACGGTGCCGTGCTGTCGAGCGACCGCGGCATGACCGCCGGCTGATCGCGCGACGCCAAGAGCTCCCCGGCCCGGTTCGAACTGCGCGAACTGGGCGAACTACGCGAATTACGCGTGCACCGGCGCCAACGTGTGCAACGACACCAGTGCTGCGGCCACAACTGATCGCAGGAATGCGGTCGTCGGCTCGCCACCCATCACGAATACCCGATGGTGCAACGGGCCGTTGATGAAGCTCATGGCCACCTCTGCGCTGAGGCCGGGGCCGAGTTCGCCGCGGTTGCGCGCCCGGTCGAGGATGTGACCGAGCACCACGAGTCGCGGCACCACGAACTTCTCGTTCACCGCAGCACGGAAATCAGGATTGCGCCGCAGTTCGACAGCAACGTCCTCGGCGAGATCGGCCCGCCTCACCGACATGGTGTCGGCTGAACTGCGCAGGAATTCGGCGACGTCACCTTCGAGCGAACCGGTGTCGATGTCGACGACTGCCGAGTGCAGCGATGCGAGCGCAGCAGCCACCAGTTGCTGCTTGGTGGGCCAACGCCGATACAGCGTCGCCGAGGAAACACCGGCCGCGGCGATGACCGCTGACATCGTGAGCCCGCCGTAGCCGTCGGCCGCGAGGACGTCGAGAGCGGCGGCGAGGATGGAGTCATCGGCGGCCTGGGAGCGTTGGCGACCCGGACGAGCCTTTTCCGCACCGACCTCAGTGCCCTTCGCCCGAACCGAGAGACGATCGGTCATCGGTCGGCGCCGCTGGCGGGTTGGGCATCGTCGATACGAGGATCGGCGTCGGTACCGATGGTGCCGTCGAGTTCGGACTGATCGTGCTCGACCACGGCTTCGGCTTCGGCATAGGTGAGCGATGCGAATGCATCGAGCGCACCGGCATGGCCTTCACGAGCATCAGTGGCGCGCGCCGGCAACCACTTGAACACCACGAAGGCGGCCACGAGGATGACAAGCGCACCCACCCGCATGGCCAGATGCTGACCGGCGACATACTCGTTCACGGCGATCTGACGGATCTGCTCGGCCAGCGCCGGATTGGTGGGCGCAATGGCTGGCACCACTCCCTGCACCGCACCACCCACTGAGTCGACCGCGGCGCTCAGTGCCGGGTCAACGACACCGATCGCGCTCAGTTGCGACTGCACATTGGGTTGGTAGACCGAGGCGAGGATGGAGCCGAGGATGGCGACGCCGAGTGCCCCGCCCATCTGCCGCGTGGTGTCGTTCATGGCCGAACCCACGCCAGCCTTCGACGGCGGCAGCGAACCCATGATGGATTCCGTGGCCGGCGCCATGACACAGCCCATGCCGATGGCCAGCAGCACCACACCTTCGAGAAGTCGCGGGTAACCGTTGGCAGTGGGGACGGTGGAGACGATGAACACGCCGAGCGAGGCGATGAGCAGACCACAACCGACCACGAGTTTCGTCCCGATGCGTTCCACGAGTCGAGGGGCCAGCGGCGCGGTGATCATCATCACGATCGACATCGGCATCATCAGCAGACCGGCCCGCAGCGGTGTGTACCCGAGGATGACCTGCATGTACTGACTCATCACGAACATCTGCCCGAACATGGCGAAGTACACGAGCGTGATGGCGAGGTTGGCGGCGCTGAAGCGGCGATCGCGGAAGAAGCGGATGTCGAGCATCGGGTGATCGGTGCGAAGTTCCCAGCCGATGAATGCCGCGAGCACGAGGAACCCGGCGCTGAGCGCCATGACCACCGTGGGACTGCTCCAGCCCAAACCGGGAGCCTCGATGATGGCCCACAGGATGACCATGAATCCGATGATCGAGAGCACAGCTCCGAAGGGATCGAGACGCGGAGCATCGGCCGCTTTCGACGACGGGAGCAGGAATTTGCTGGCGACGAGCAGTCCGATGATCAGCGGCACGTTCACGAGGAACACCGCATGCCAGGAGAAGTACTTGATGAGCAGCCCACCGGCCACGGGGCCGAGCGCGCCGCTGGCTCCGGCAACTGCAGCCCAGATGCCGATGGCCCGTCCGCGTTCTTTGGGGTCGCGGAAGATGTTGGTCATGAGCGAGAGCGTGGCCGGCATGATGAGCGCGCCGCCGATACCCATCACTGCACGGGAGAGCGTGAGTTGCATCGGTGTGGCTGACAGCGAGGCCGCCAGCGAGGCCGCTCCGAAGACCAACAGGCCCACCTGCATCGCTCCCTTGCGACCGAACCGATCGCCGAGCGCACCGGTGGTGAGCAGCAGGCTGGCGAACACCAACGTGTAGCCATCGATGATCCACTGCAGCTCACTGAGTGATGCCTTGAGGTCATTCACCAGCGACGGGATGGCCACGTTGAGGATGGTGTTGTCGAGCGTGATGACCAGCACGCAGCCGGCCAGTACCCCGAGGGCCACCCATCGTCGATCGTGGATCTGCTGTTCGTCCATGGTGCCCTCGTCGTTCCTTGCGCAGTCGACGGCATCGCTGCGGCTGGGCGAGCATAACGAAACAGAACCATTTCGGAACAGTTTTGTTTCTTATTGTGACGAGGTTCACAGCAGGGCCTGGAGGTTCTCACCTGACTCTCACCTTCTACCGACCTTCGGCTCACCTCGCATCCCTACGTTCATGTCATGACCTCCCCCGAGTTCCCGCAGATCCCAGAGTTTCCGCAGTTACCGCCGTTCGCCGAGACCCCCCAAACCCCCCAGATCCCCGAGACGGCCATCACCCCAGGCCCCATTTCGAGGGTCCCCCGCACCCCGACTCAGCGGGGCCGCCGCCCGCATGCCGCCCCCCGTGGTCGAGCGCTGGTGGCCTCGCTGAGCATCGGGGTGGCCACCGCATTGGTTACTGGCATGGCCATCAACGCGGCGATCCCCGCCAGCGCCAATTCAGCCAGTGTGGCGACCGCCGATACAACAAACCCGTCCACCGCCCCAACTGCCGGTGCGACGACGAGTGCCCCATCTCTCCCCACCACCGCATCGACTCCGTCGACCACGGCGAAGGCTCCAACGGCCCGCACCCCTGTCCCCACCACCGTGAAGCCAGCCGTTCCTGCTTCTCGGGCGGCTACGGGTACGACCAACCCCAGGCCTGCGGCCCGCACCAAGGCCAGCTGAGCACGCTCAGCGCCACGGCTACGATCGGCGACCACGTGCGCATGAGCGCTTGTCCTGGGGAGGCAGTCATGGAACGGCTCGCGATCGACCTGTTGGCACCTGAGCTGTACGGCGGCGATCCGTACCCGACCTATGCGTGGATGCGGGCGAACGAACCCATCTACTGGGACGCCGAGAACGAACTCTGGGGCATCTCGCGCTACGACGACATCGTCGACATCGAGAAGCGCAAGCGGGAGTTCATCAACTCCGACAAGGAGAAGGGCGGCTATCGCCCCAACCTGCCCGCTGATGACGCCATCATCGGTCTCGATGATCCGCTGCATATGAAGCGTCGCAACACGGTGTCTCGCCGGTTCACGCCGCGCGCTGCCGGCGCATGGGAGGACGACATCCGCGGCAAGGTCAACGGCCTGCTCGACGAAGTGGCCGCCAACGGTGGCACCGCCGAGATCATCAACGATCTCGCCGCTCCCCTGCCCGCCATGATGATCGGCAAACTGCTCGGCTTCGAGGAGTCCGACTGGCCGAAGCTCAAGTACTGGTCCGAGACCACCATCGCCCTCGGCGGC
>CAFBNC010000081.1_pt1 | contig 10449 bp, 11 predicted proteins | sample 7269161 | NCBI WGS metagenome assembly CAFBNC01 (sample SAMEA6814082, study PRJEB35770) | freshwater metagenome | biome: Freshwater; feature: Freshwater reservoir; material: water | place: Czech Republic | collected 2017-05-23 | depth 30m m
AGGATCCCTCACGGACAACCGTGGTGTTCGCGACTGTCATCATCTGAGTGAGCATCGGCCCGTTCCAGTCGATGTCCCAGTTCCACCGGCGCGCACCCGAGACGAAGGTCGGTATCGACTCGACCCCCGAGGAATTCCGGAGATAGATGGTCGCGTTCGGCAGCCGTCTGCGCTTTCGAGTTCGCAGCATCAGCAGCACGATGATGATGAGCAGCACCAGAAGCAGAAGAGCGATGAGAACCCAGGGAGGCCCGCTCGGCTTGGAATCGACGACCGGCACAGCAGCAGTCCCACCAAATTCACATGGATCGCCTGACACCGTGAGCCACGGGAGGCTCGCGGAACCACCAGCTGGAGTGAGCGTTCCCGCCGATCCCGCACCATCAACGACTGCCGCTGTCTGCCAGATCCCGGCCGATTGATCAGCGCGCGTGAGGGTTGAGGCCACACCAGCACCACCGATGCCGGCAAGCGTCACTGAGAGGTCCTCGGGAGTTACTTCGGACCAGGCGACTTCTCGGCCTGCGTCCGCGCTGACTCGCGGTTGATCGGGGACTGGACGCGCGGCATCACAACCCTCGACTCGAAGTGTGACGCTTCCCTGCTGGAGCGCCACAATGAGAGTTCCCTCGTCCTCTGCATACCAATCACCGGCTGGCGATGGATTGAGAAATGTGCAGGTGATCACGTTCGGCGTCGGCGTCGCCCGCTGCTCGCATAGCTTCAGGGCGTTATTCCCGTCCTTGATGATCGGGTCGCCAGGAGCCCCATCGGGGTCCGTGACCTGCAGGACCAGCTTGCTCAGAAGTGGATTCACTCTGATGCGCAGCGAGTTGAGCCCCGAGTCGACCCCCACGCCACAACTCGATTGGCGAACAACATCAAGCAACGCCAAGCCTAGGGAATCGGGGTCGTTCCTCTCGATGAGCTTTGGCGACTCCGCCTTCGAGCATCGCCGGTTGGGACCTGCTCCGCCATTTGCGTACTTCTCCATCGGACCACGGTCGATCTCACCGAACGCAACTGGCCATATCTGGACCCGTGATGCTTTGGCCGCTGCTACCGCTGCTGCGACCTCCTGCTCGTCGCACGGACCCCGTGATCCGAGGTCGCACTTGCCGTCGGTCATCAGGATCATGATCTTGGAATCAGCATTCTTGGTGCTCGGACCATCGAGCATCTCGGTCGCCATCCGGATAGCTGAGGCGTGATTGGTGTCCTCGCCGCGCCTGAGTTGATCGACGCAGCCAGCGGTGTCAGCAAGGGGAAGTGCTGGAAGCGGATCGGCGACCGCTGGTGGACAGATCGGACGGGCATCGGAACTGAACCCGAGCAATCCACCGGACGCACTGATCTCGATCGACGAGTAGGGGAGATTGAGCACCGCCGCCGCCGCTCGCTTCTCCGCCTCTAGATCCTCGTTGGAGAGGCTGCCGGATTCGTCGACGGCGACGACGATCCCGACAGTGGGACGCGACGATCCACTCGGAGATTCCGCCGAGGCGATGGCTGTCACCAGAGGTGTGGAAACCACAAGCAGGAGGATGGGTACAACCGTTTTGAACTTGCCGCCCACGTCCGCCTTCTCCGCCCTGCAACTGAATGGACTCAGTAGAGTACCGTCCTTTCAAGGCAATTTCCATCGAGATCCGGCGAGCGGGGTTCGATCAGGGAGGGCAACGTTGGGTCTGTTCGACGATAGCGACGGCGGCAGCAGCGACTCCGGCCTCTTCGAGGAGTCCTCATCGGTCAATCGCAATGAGGTGATTGACCTTAGGGATTCGCCGGAGGACCTTGAAGGAAAGAACAAACTCCGGGAACTGCGAAGACTCGCCCTTTTCGCACTGCTCTCTCTCGCGGTCATCATTGGGTCCGGGGTCTTCCTTAACCAGATGCGTTCCAATTCGAAGACTGATGATCCCAAGCGAGCGACCAGTCAGGTGCCACCGAGCAGCGTCAGCCCGGGCACTGGCGGCACTGGTGCGCCATCAACGCCCTCGACCGCTGGCGCCGGAGGTTCCCAATCCATTCTGGGGGATGCCATCACATCAGTGGCGCTCATCCTCGTTGGCGATGGCAATGAGTTCTGCGCCTCGGGTTCGGGCTTCGCCGTCGGTGACGGAACACTTCTGGTCACGAATAATCACGTCATCGAGTCCTCGCCGGATTGTCTCGTGAACACCATCGAGATCCTCGTCACGACCGATCCGAGTCGTGAACCCGAACCTCGCTATTTCGGCGATGTCCTCTGGGCTGATCCGAAGACCGACCTCGCAGTTCTCAAGTTGACCGATGAGAACGGCGTCGTCGGGCGGATGAATCCGCTGCGGATCTCATCTCGGCAGGTAGAAGTCGGCGAGGCCCTGCAGATCATCGGGTTCCCCGGAATCGGTGGCTTCACCGTGACGGTCACCCAGGGAAACATCGCCGGATTCGTCTCCGACGACGACGGCGAATGGTTGAAGACAGACGCCAGCATCAGCGGCGGAAACAGCGGCGGTGCTGCGATCGACTCCAACGGAGAACTCATCGCAGTGCCGACACGTGCTGGCGGCGGCGGCCGAGATGTCGTCGACTGTCGAGATTTCGATACCAACCACGATGGTCAGATCAATGATCTTGATTCTTGTATCCCCATTGGAGGATTCCTGAATCTGCTCCGACCCGCCGACTACGTCGCTCGAGCCATAAGCAACGCCAAATGAGGGCTCCGCGATAGATGCTCAGACTGGCTGTGCGTGCAGCGCGGCCAGCTTTGCCATGACTGATCGCGGGATGTCCGGAGGTCCGCCACCGCGTTCGCAGAACCCCACCATCTGCCTCAGACCCTCTCCGTAGATCGGGTCTGGATTCTCGAGCATTGAGTCGGCAACCCGACGAGCGAATGACGTTCGTCGTCGACGGAGCCACTCGTACGCCAACAGATCACAGGTCCCCTCGCGATGCTGATCCGAGGCTGGATCGACGCCGTTCTCCCCCATCCATGCGTGCATCGCTTCGTGGACTGTGACCATCCCAAAGTGAGCGCCAGGTAGACCTTTGAGAACCCGGATCAGAGTCGCGTTTCCGAGCCTCTGATCGGTCGTCATCTGGTGCAAGGTGAGTCCGAAGACCGTGTTCGGTAAGGACGAACTCGCCTGGAGTTCATCGAAGCAGTTGACCTCGACCCGCACCTTGTTCCTCAGCCCGAAACCCAAAGCTTCGAGGTCACTGCGAACCCGCCGCATGTGACGGCCAGCGAGTTCCGGAGTGTCCACAGCTCCGCTCGAGCAGTCAGGGCAACGAAGAGTCTCCGGCCCGAGTTGTATCCAACCTGTCGGTTTGGGAGTGACCGTGAAGCAGAACGAACACCGCCTGCGAACCGGGTGGCGGACACACACGACGCGACCGCGGAAGGAGATCCAGTACTGACCGTTCGGGATCGAATGGCACTCCCCGCAGACCGGCAAAGCGCGTCCGAAATGGTCAGTTCGTGCTGACCCACTCACCATTCACCTTCCGCCAACCGATGCGAGTGCTGCCGCCCTGAGATTCCTCGGTGGATGTGTTCTGTTTCGCAGCTTCCATGCCGCCGGTTGCGGATGGAGTGCGAATGCCCTGGCGGGCCGGACCGGAACCAATCCGTCCGCCACGCCGGTCCTGACCGGACAGTCCGGTAGGTCTGCCGAACGTCGATGCGATCTCGAGATAGTCGCGCCACTCAGTGATCGAGGGGCGCTTCCGGGGATCATCACCGACCGTGCGACGCAACATCTCCATGCCCGAGCGATCAAAGATCGGGTCGACCCGTTCGGGATCGCGGGACTGAGAAGAGGTCTTTCCCGGGGAGAGCGACCGAATCACGAAGAGCCCGAACTTGTAGACGTCAGTCGCATGTGTGGCGACGTCACGTTCCTTCCCTGGTGGGTCCCAGTCCGGAGAGTTGAGTTGTGACACCCCTGCGGCCGTACCCGTGACACGAGCGGCATCGCAGTCCACGAGGATCACAGTGCAGTCCGCCGGAGTCGGACCGACCTTGAACAGTGCGTTCTTGGCGCTGATGTCACCAAACACGACGTTCAGGCTGGCGAGGAACTCGAGCGCCTCGGCGAAGGACCGACAGACGCTCAGACGCTGTTGGAGATTCACCCTCTGATGTCCTAACCGGTCCGCCATATCTGGGTCGACGAATAGAAACTGAAGTTCACGTTCGTGCCGGATGGCTCGTGGGGCTGCGCCTCCGTTCGGGCGGGACGAGAATCCGGACTGCACGTATTCGTCGGGGATGAGCGGCATGAGCAGACCGGCGACCCTGCCATCGGGGTGCTTCACGACCCGAAGAGGCCACACTGCGTGGCGATCGAGTGTCTGTCGGTCGGGTTCTGACAATGAACTACGGACTCGGACGATCGCTTCGACACCGGCAGAAACGAATGTGGCTCCCGGCTTGTACTCCTTGAAGGCAACCCCAACGGGGCAGTCAGCGAGTTGGAATTGTGTGAGGCGATGCACCCGCCCCTGGCCCCCTTCAGCGATGAACTCGCGGGGACCGAGGTCACCGATGGGGACTGAAATGTCAGCCACGAGTATCTCTGATCGGCCATATCGCGACCGCCGTGCGGTCGTCGTCGAACGACTTGCGGGCGAAGTCGCAGTGACCGGCGAAAGCCAACGACGCCGGCGGATCCGACCAGAGTTCGGCGATGTGGTCACCGACCATTCCGGACCCTCCCCCGAGTGGATCGCCGATGCCATCGGTCATGAGCACCAGTGCGTGACCCGAATCGAGACGAACAAGGTCGGTGAAGACGGAGCGATCATGAAAGGAAGGGAGGGCCGCAGTTCCTGATTCCGCGATCTGCTCGCCATCATTCTTCACGGAGCCGAGCGATGACCATCGACCCTGCGGCACTGGTTCCGGTTCAGTTTCGATAACCGTCTCGATCGACGACTCGATCGACATCACTGCAGCGACTTCGTCATCCTTCTCGGCGGGTTCGGGCTCAGGTGCCGGACCCTCCGCCACCTGACCTGTGGCGGACGCGTCGAACCGACGCAGTAGCCACCCCGAGGTGTCACCCACTCTCGCGAGCCACACACGATGACCGGCACCGTCTTCATCAGCGGTCTCGATGATCGCGACGATCACCGTGGTCGCCATCACGGCACCGAGCTCTGAATCAGAGAGTTGGACAACATCAAAGTCCTCGGGAAGCTCGGGGTTCCGTTCGAGGAGCAACCGCCTTGTCGGGTCGCCAACCGCCGAGGCCAGATGATCGCGAAGGGGTTCGAGCCATGACTGAGTGACGACAGTTCGGAACTCGGCGTACCAGTCGATCTGATCGGGATGCTCATCATCGACCCGCTCTGCGAGCCCGGCGACAATCGAACGAACAGTCTGCTCCGCGGCGAGGTGGGAGAGACTGGCGTTCGAGACTCCGTCGGCGACCGCTACGACGAGATATCTCCCCTGCGAGGACTGACCGATGCAGTAGGAATCCTGACGAACCACTCCCTCATGGCGATGAGAGATGCCACGCACACTTGCCGCCCGAACGTCGAGGGTCGGACTGTTCCGCTCATGGTCGGGATAGATCCGGTAGCCATCGAAGACGGTGTCGTGCACCCCGGGGAACCGCGTGTCGAACTTCGGGACATGAAGTCTCGCTGCACGACCGGGGTCGCCGATCTCCACTGGTTCGATCGGCGCCACCAACTGCTCGAGAGGACTGCCGGGACTCTCGGACGGCAATGTGACCGCCCCCATCGAATCCGAGGATTCACCCGCTACCTGGAGCCGGCTTGATGGAAGTTTGGGATTCAGGAATCCCTTCTTGCCCTTCTTGCCATTCGTGCGAGCCATCGTCTCAGAGGTAGAGATCGTCGTCGGGCTCAACGATGACCACGTCGAGGTCATCGCCCTTCTCTGGAAGCACGATGCCGCCGGCACCGGCGAGACCGGCTCCGGACTTGACCACGCTGTTGACGAGAAGTTTCGCCATGGTGGTCACGGCCTCGGCCGCACCCTGGTTCTCGGCCTGCAGGAACATCTTCATCGACCGTTCCTTGGGCTGAGTCGGATGGATGAGTTGCTGCAGAAGCCTGGGGTCACAACCATTCAGGCCGAACGGGATGAAGTTCGGGTAGAACGCGAACCCCTGATCGGTCTGCTTGTCATACTGCGTGAGATTGGCGAACGCTGAGCGCCACGAGGCTTCAGCATCGGTCGGTGAGCCATCGCTGAGGAAGAACACCGCTGGGCGGTGGACCAGATATCCGTCCGCCTTCAGCGTGTTGACGTCCTGCTCAAGTTGGGTGCGGAGGAAGTCGAATGCCGCTCCGTAATTCGTCCCTCCCCGACAACTCAACGCTGGAAGTGTCTCCTGCTCGAGAAGTTCACAGAGCGGAAGCACGAGACGAGCGTCGTCGGAGAAGTCGATGACACCGAAACGGATCTTGTCGCAGATGATCGGATCCCTCTCAAGGGCGACAGTCAGCGTCGGGAGGATCTGGTTCACATCGTCGAGAACCCCGAACATCGATGCCGACACATCGCACAGCAGATAGAACGGCAACAACTTTTGAGAGTCGTCGAGAGATCCCGCCATGATTTTCCTCCGTAAGCCGCCGAACTGCCACTAGGGCAAAATCACCATATCAGGAGCGATCAGAAACCTCGCCGGCGTTTCCCAGTTCGTGGTCCTATGCTTTCGCCAGTCTCGGGCGAAACACAGACCGGGCACGTATCGGCGAACTCGGCGGAGCACCCCAGAATGCCAAAGCTTCTCTGCACGAACTGTTCCCAACAGTGGAGGCCGGGCATGACCTTCTGTTGGGCCTGCGGCGCGTCGAGTTCAAAGTCGACACCAGCGAGGCGATCACAATTCAGTGCTGGCACGCAGACTCCGACGATCGCACTGCCACCACATCAACCCCACTCTGCATCCCCACTGGCATCATCCACGACTCAAACAACGCCGCCACCATCGCTCGGATCAACAGGGACCGCAAAACTCCTCCTCGCTCTGCTCGCCGTTCCTTTCGGTTTCCTCCGCCTGTCACCGCAGGCAGTCACGATGCTGATGGCTTGGAACCGCTTCAAACAGGCTTGTTCGCAACCAACACCGAACTCGCCGGAGGCCCGCACAAGGAGCATGATCGCCATAGCCATTTCGCTCCTCGCAGCATTGCTCTGGGTCATCTACTCGTGACCGCAGCCGGGGTCAGGTCCACCTACAAGGCCGACCGAAACCTAAGCACACTCTTCGGCGCCGTGACATCGGCGCCCCGAACCTGAGGTGACTCAATGAGCATCAGATCACTCATCGACGAACGACGACGCAGCAGAGTCGGCAACCAGATCGTTCGCGCCTACACCGCGCAGCCCCAAACCGACGACGAGATCCTCGGTCTCGACGCGGCGACAGCTGCACTGATCAACGAAGAGCTGTGGTGAGCAACTGTTGCACGGCGCTAGCCCAGCACCCGGCGAATATCGCCGTCGCTGAGACGACCGATGCGGCGATCCGTCGACAACGGGCCGTCCACCAATAAATACCGCACCTCGAGGCTCACCACCGACGGATTATCGAGGCCGGCACCCGACCAATCGCGCACCTTCACACCGTCACCCTGTTTGTGCAGCGCGCCACCGGCGGAGTGGATCGCCCGGTACCGGATCTCCCGACCACTCACGCTCACCACCACACACGGCCGCACCTTGCCGAACTCGCCCGAACCATCACTGGCCGAGAACGGCACGTACTCGGTGATGATGTCGCCACGGCTGATCGGCTCGGCGTAGTCGATCTCGAGCCATCGCTGGGCGTCCGGGCCGAACTCGAACTCGGGTTCATCAGACACGAACAGTTCGTGGTCGCCGATGTTGACGAAGCGGGTGATCTGCCACGACGCCTTGAGCCAGGTGACGGCAACGGTCAGCTGCGCGCCAGCCTCGAGCATATGAAGAGGGAATTCCCCGACGCCTCGATGCGGTTGGTCGTAGAGCGCCTTCCACGACCATTCAATGCCGCCGCGATGCTCAATAACCCTGATGCCGATGATCTCTTCGTGTGCTTCCATGGTCCGCCGATCATGGGTGTCGGGACGAGGTGAGCTGAATGCTCACACCAGTGTGGTCCGACAGCTCCGCACCGTCCACGACATTGCTGATGAGCATGGGTTGGCCGACGGCGACGAGGTCTGATGAATGCGCGATGTGGTCGATCAGCTGTGGCTCGATCACCGAAGCAGTGGGAACCTCGAACCAAACAAGTGTCTCCATGAGCGACTGAGCCGCCGCTTCGGGCTGACTCGTGCGAGGGATGCGCTGATTGAAATCACCAGCCACAACAGTGCACTCGCGCGAACTCTCGACCAGCGGACCGAGCGATTGAAGGAAGAGCAGGTGGTCCTCCCATGGTCTGCGGTCACGACGGCCATGGGTGACATGAGCACCGCCCCACGGCACACAGACTCCGACAACACGAACCTCCCCGAGCGGCGTCCGTGTCGTCCCTGCGACGAAGCGTCCGGAGGGCAGTGCGTCGTCGCCGATGAAATCGACATCGGCCCAGGGATGCCTCGACCACATCAAGACCTTTCGTCGAGTCGGGTCATCGACCTTGTATCCCCAGTCAGACCCGGCATCGATGATGTGACCGCCTGACGGGAGAACAGCGGCGCAACCCTCGGTGAGCACGATCACATCAGCATCAAGTGCGGCCAAGATCTCGGCGACCCGTTTGCCTCGCGCTGACCTCGGCGTCGCCCATTGCACGTTCCATGTCGAGATCCGCATGGCGGAAGATCCCGTGATCGCCGATCCGTCGTCACCGAACATCCGACCTCTTCACCTCGACACAAGCAACTTCTTGCGCTCATCGACCGGGCGAGGTTCAGGTGATGACGATCTGGAGCACTCGTGACGTTGTTTTGGTGGTCACGGTCGTGACCGTACCGGTCTTTGTTGTCACCCTCTCGGTGGCGCTGACGTAGACCGAATACGTCCCCGCATCGAGAGCAGCGAGTGGAGTTCCCGAAAGCACGCCACTGGACGACAGTCTCAATCCCGCGGGCAGGGATGGAGCGAACCACTTGACTGAGGTCACTCTGGGCGAGGTGGAGGGGTCGACCTCGGCACTCACGAGCTGTGTCGCGGCAAGCGCCTGACCAGCCTCAACGCTCGGGATCGTCTGATCGGGAATCCTGAACCTGAAACCGGCATTCAGCACCAACACCGCCATCCGGTCGTTGTAGGTGTCCGCCACGAAGACACGGCCAGAGGAGTCAACAGCCACACCGTAGGGTTTCCAGAACCCAGAACGTATGACGGTCTGGTACGAGCCATCGACATCTATCCTGACGATCCGGTTGTTAAAGGTGTCCGCCACGAAAACATGGCCAGACGAGTCAACAGCCACACCCGAGGGATTGTTGAACCCAGAACCGATGCTGGTCTGGTTCAAGCCATCGACATCCATCTTGACGATCCAGCTGGTGTCGATGTCCGCCACGAAGACATGGCCAGACGAGTCAACGGCCACGCTGAAGGGGGACCAGAACCCAGAACCGATGCTGGTCTGATTCGAGCCATCGGAATTCATCCTGACGATCCGGCTGTTGTAGGTGTCCGCCACGAAAACATGACCAGAACTGTCAACAGCCACACCGTAGGGGTAGGAGAAACCAGAACCTATGACGGTCTGGTTCGAGCCATCGGAATTCATCTTGACGATCCGGTGGTTCATGGAGTCCGCCACGAAGACATGGCCAGTGGAGTCAACGGCCACGCCGAAGGGATTGTTGAACCCAGAACCGATGCTGGTCTGGTTCGGGCCATCGGAATTCATCGTGACGATCCGGTTGTTGTAGATGTCCGCCACGAAAACATGACCCGAGGAGTCAACCGCCACGCCATCGGGGGAGGAGAAACCGGAACCTATGACGGTCTGGTTCGAGCTGACGAAGGAGGGACCAGAGACTGAGATCTGGGTGGCGAAATCTACGGTGAGATAGGTGACGCTCTGGTTCCTTCGGGACTTGTAGGTCACCTTCTCAGTGGCAATGACCCGCAGGTCGTACACGCCGTTCGGAATTGATGCGCTGAGCGTGCCCGATAGCTGGCCGGTGGCAGAAAGGGTCAACCCGGCGGGGAGCTGCCCGGCCACCCACGTGATCGAAGTTGTCGCCGGAGAGGTGCTGACATCGACATTCGAGGCCGCGAACTGAACCGGCGTGATGGCTTGGCCACTGGTGCCGGACAGGCTGCCAGGGCTCGAAATCGAAAACGTCGACCCAGCAAGCGGGACTGTCGCTGCGCTGGCCATCGATGGAGCGCTCACGAAAACAACGGTCGCGACAAGGCCGACAACGGCCGCCGCTCGCGCGAGTCCATGACGGAAACCGGAACTAAACGAACGGGACATTGAAGCTCCTAGCTGATCGCCCAAGAGCACAAAAGCTCAAAAG
>CAFBNC010000082.1_pt1 | contig 10327 bp, 10 predicted proteins | sample 7269161 | NCBI WGS metagenome assembly CAFBNC01 (sample SAMEA6814082, study PRJEB35770) | freshwater metagenome | biome: Freshwater; feature: Freshwater reservoir; material: water | place: Czech Republic | collected 2017-05-23 | depth 30m m
CTGGAGCGCTCCGGGCAGTGAGACGGTCACACCGGCGGAGGCGCTGCCCATGGGGGCATCGCCCTCGACGGAGTGCTCCTCGGTGTTGTGCTCCTCGAACTTGCGCTCACCGTGGACCGCTCCGAGCACACCGGCGATGACCACTGCGATCGCTCCGATGACCACGAGAACCGTGGTGACCGAGCGGGCCGAGCCGGGGCGCAGGGCGAGCACTGTGGCGATGATGAAGAACGCAGCGGCTGCAACGCCGAACACGATGACCGAGTTGGTCTTCGACACGGCGAGGAGGACCCGGGAGAGCCCGATGGCCACCACGGCGATCGAGACGACGGCGATGACCGGCGTGCGCAGCGGATCGATGAGGCGGTGGTAGAGCTCGGCGTTGGCGGTGTCGTCGCCAGTTGCACGCTCGGCCCAGGTGCGCAGGGTCCAGACGAACCCGGCGACGAGGACGACGACCACACCGGAGGTGGCGTAGAGCGGTGTGCGGGTGGCGAGACCCACGAGCATCACGACGAACCCGAAGGCGGCGAACGCCGGCATGAAGTTGGAACCGACCGGAGCACGGGTGAGCGGAACGCTCGCGGTGTGCACGACCTGCGCCTCGGCCTCCGGATCGGCGTCGCGGAAGGCCACGAGGATCCCGGCGAGACCGGCGGAGAGCCCGAAGAGGCCGACGAAGAAGATGTATCCGAGATGGTTGCCGATACCGCCCTTCCAGCCGAGGGTGAGCGGGCCGAGGACGCGATCGATGGGATCCTGGACGGCGCTGGAGACACCGACGACGAAGGCCGCGACGAGCGCGAAGACGGCGAGACCGGCGAGGAACCGGAAGGCCGGGGTGAAGGCGCGGGATTGGAGCATGGAGGACCTACTTCGTCACGTAGATGGTGATCCAGATAAGGACGTAGACGACCACCATGGCGTACCAGAACAGCGCAGCCGCGGTGATGCCGTCGTGCTGCCGGGCATCGAAGCTCCCGGCGAGGGCCCGGAAGGCCATGAGAGCGATGAAGAGCATGCCCACCACCAGCAGGAGCAGGTGGAGTCCGGTGATCGTGTAGATCAGCACGGCCTGCGAACTCGTGGAGATGTCGAGGGCCAGCAGCGTGTACAGGTACCAGGTCATCACGACCGTGGCGAAGCCGAACACAAGGGTCATCGAAAGTGCGAGGTAGGTGTTCAGGCGGTCGTTGTTGGCGATCGAGTGCACGGCCCACTGCATCGTGACCACCGACATGAGCAGCGTGAACAGCATGGTGTTCGGCTGCTGCAGAGGGATCGAGACGCCCTTGGGCAGCCAGGTGTCACCGGCGGCGATGATCGATGCCCGCTGGGTGAGATAGATGCCGATGAGGCCGACGAAAGTCATGATCGTGGCCGCCGAGACGAACGCGGCACCGACGACGAGCACCCGCGGGCGCTGTACCGGCGGAGCCGCAGGAAGGGCGTGCGTGGCAGCCATGATCAGGCCTCCTGTGAGCCGGCGGCCGCATCGAGCACTGGCTCGGCGGACGTGACGGTGATGAGTTCGGCGAGGTCGGCGGCAGCGGGCGGGGAGGAGACCATCCACTCGAGGGTCTGTCCGGTGCCCCAGGCATCGGCGTCGACGGCGTCACCGCGGAACGAGGCGAGCAGGGCCAGCAGACCGAGAACCGCACCGAGCGCCAGCAGGGCATCGCCGGCGATGGCGACGTACTGGAGGGCGTCGGCGGCGTCGGCGAGACCGGTGAACTTGGTGGAGAAGCCCAGCACGATGAGCGGCACACCAGCGAGGACACCGCCTCCGAGGAGCACGAGAACGCTGAGAAGGCCGACCGGCTCGGGGGCCCGATGGCCGCCGAGCTTCGAGGCCCAGAACATGATGCCGGCGATGCCCGAGGTGAGCACGGCGGCGAGGATCAGCACCAGCTGACCGACGGCGACGAACGAGGTCTCGCGCAACTGCAGCGGGGTGAGAGCGGCGAGCGCACCGGCGACTGCTGCGAGCAGCACCAGCACGACCGAGACGAGCGCCAGCGGCAGCGGGCTGCGAAGCGCCGGCTTCCCGGCCTTCAGCAGTGCGGCCCACCCACCGAGTATGGCGAGCACGGGCAGGATGATCAGGACGCCCATCGCCGCCCAGACGATCTGGTCACGGACCTCGGGGAAGAAGTAGGGCTGCGCATAGGCCCCGACGCTGAGGGCACCGAATGCACCGATGGCCACGAGCATGGCGCCACGGTTGGGCTGACGACGGCCGCTGAGCGTGGCGATGATGTCGGCGGCGATGCCGAAGACCGGGATGGCATAGGCGTAGATCTGGGGCTGGGAGATGGCCCAGCCGATCTGGATCCCCTGGACGCTGCTGACACCGAACTCGCTGGGTCGGCCGTAGTGGTGATCGACGTAGATCAGCACCACGTTGGCGACCAGCACCGGCAGGGTGAGCATCCAGACCGAGCCGGCCACGAACATCGACCAGCTGAACATGGGCACCCGATCGAGGCTCATGCCGGGCGAGCGGAGGGCGATCACCGTGGTGAGGACGCACACCGAGGCCAGCAGCAGGGCCATGACGAGACCGATGATGGCGAGCAGGCAGAGGTCGACCGCACGCTCTCCGGAGCCGCCGATGCTGCCGTCGACGCAGTTGGCGATGATGAACAGCCCGCTGGAGAGGATCCAGGTCCAGAGCGCGAGTGCCGCAGCCCTGGGGAAGGCGATGGTGGCCGCTCCCACCTGCAGCGGGGTGACGTAGGTGGCCAGTCCGATGAACAGCGGGATCGCCACCAGCAGGGCGAACCCGAGTTCAGAGGCGCTCAGCAGGCTGTCGGCGGCGCTGCCGGAGAGGAAGTCGTTCTGCACGATGTGCAGGTTGCCCAGCAGGAACGCCACGAGAGCGGCGGCGCCGAAGAGCAGTGAGAGGACCACGTACACGAGGCCGATCGCCTTGTGATCACCTGATCCGAGCAGTGAGCCGGAGCCGGCAGCAGTCGCGGCGGACACCTCGGGGGTGCCGGTGGCGGACTCTGGTCTCGCGTCGGTTATCGACATGACAGTTGGGACCTCGTTCGAGCGGATGCACTCGGGCCGGCACAGGCCGAGCCGGACCATGGGAGAGTCGACCCTTGCAGGACGACAGTACGGGTTTGGACTCTACACAGCGGCGGTCTGCCGTTCGAAAACCCTAGGCGATGTTCGATCACAGCCCGGACCTCACGAGCTGGTCGAGAGCCATCGCTCCGAACAGCAATGTGATGTAGGTGATGGACCAGGTGAACAGGCGCATCGCCCGCTTCGGGGTCTGATCGCGCAGGAGCTGGATGGCGAAACCGGTGAACACGGCGCCGAGCACGACAGCAGCGACCCAGTAGATGACGCCCATTTCGCCGACAGGGGCGAACACGAGGGTGAGGAACCAGAGCCACACGGTGTAGATGAGGATCCGGATGGAGGTCTCGCGCAGCGTGACCACCGACGGCAGCATGGGGACATCGGCGGCCGCGTAGTCGTCCTTGTACCTGATGGCGAGGGCCCAGAAGTGCGGCGGGGTCCAGTAGAAGATGATGGCGAACAGCAGCACCGGGGCCCAGGCGATCGAGTTGGTGACCGCCGACCAGCCGATCAGAACCGGAGCGGCACCGGCGGCGCCACCGATGACGATGTTGCTCTTCGAGGTGCGCTTGAGCCACAGCGTGTAGATGAAGACGTAGAACAGGCAGGCGGCCACGGCGAGGGCAGCGCTGAGGAGGTTGACGAAGGCCCACAACCACGCGAACGCCACACATTCGAGGCCCACGGCGAAGATCAGGGCGTTGCGGGGGGCGATGAGGCCGGTGACGAGCGGCCGGTTACGGGTGCGCTGCATGATGGCGTCGATGTCTCGGTCGACGTACATGTTGATGGCGTTGGCGCCGCCCGCAGCCATGGTGCCACCGAGCACCGTGGCGATGATCAGCCACAGCGAGGGAAGCCCCTGTTCGGCCACGACCATCGTGGGCACCGTCGTGATCAGGAGGAGTTCGATGATGCGGGGCTTGGTGAGCGCCACATAGCCCCTGAGCCGCGCCATCAGGGAGGGGTGCGCGGCGGTGTCCATCGCCGGCGATGCTAGAGGCGAGTCGCCGGGCCCAGACAATCGTGCACCGAGAACGAATTGGGAACAGGACCGGGCTCCCGTACCATCGACCCGTGCGGCCGCTTCGCCTCTCCCCCCGGGCCTATCAGCGCATCACTCTGCTCGCGCTGCTGGCACTGGTGTTCATCATCGTGACCGGCGCGGCCGTGCGGCTCACCGGTTCCGGTCTGGGGTGCTCGGATTGGCCGACCTGCGAGTCGAACCGGATCATCGCCCCGGCGGAGTACCACGCCATGATCGAGTTCATCAATCGCACGATCACCGGGCTCGTGTCCGTCGTCGTCATCGTCGCCGTGCTGGGCGCTCTGGTGCGCACTCCGCGCCGCCGTGACCTCACCTGGCTGTCACTGGGTCTGGTGGCCGGGGTCATCGGCCAGATCGTGCTCGGTGGGCTCACCGTGCTGTTCGAACTGCGACCGCCGTTCGTGATCGCTCACTTCGTGCTCTCGATGCTGCTGGTCTGGAACGCTCTCGTGCTGCACCACCGTGCCGGCCACGACGGCCTCCCCGGCCTTCCACTGGTGCCGCAGCGCATCCGCCGGCTCGGCCGGGCACTGGTCGTGCTGGCCTCCATCGCCGTGCTCACCGGCACCGTCGTCACCGGCACCGGTCCCCACGGGGGCGACGAGAAGGTCAGCCGTCTCCCGTTCGACATCACGATCGTCGCCCGGATCCACAGCGGCGTGGTCTGGCTCTTCCTCGCCGTCGCAGTGGCCACGCTGGTGCTGCTGCGTCGCAACGGCACCGCCGAGATCGTCGATCGCCGGGCGAAGCTGCTCGTGATGGCCATCGTCGTGCAGGGCTCCATCGGGTACCTGCAGTACTTCACCGGAGTCCCGCCAGTGCTGGTGCTGCTGCATGTGGCCGGGAGCGTCACGTTGTGGATCGCAGCGCTCTCCTTCGATCTGGACCTCACCGCCCATTCGGTGGATCGGGCCGACGACCCGGTGACCGTGTCATGAGCCCCGGTCGGCGTTCGACGATGATCCGGATCTCCGATGCACCCGTCGATGTCCGCGATCCCGACATCGACGAGTCCCTCGACGTCGATCGACCATGGATCGTGCTTGTGTGGAACGACCCGATCAATCTCATGAGCTACGTCACGTTCGTGCTGCAGAAGGTCTTCGGCTACAGCCGGGAGAAGGCCGAGGCCATGATGCTCGAGGTGCATAACAACGGACGCTCCGTCGTCTCCAACGGCACCCGGGAGAAGGCCGAGCTCGATGTGTTCCGCCTCCACGAGCACGGCCTGTGGGCCACGATGCAGCAGGACTGAGATGGCCTTCGGTCTGCGTCGCCCGTTCCAGCCCAAGGGCGAGGACCGCTTCATCGTCAACATCGGGACCCGCGAGCGGGCCGTGGTGCGCGCGGTGTGCGAGGACCTGCTCGGCGTGCTCGAGAATCCCGATGCTGCGCCGCTGCTGCGACGGGTCTACCCGGTCGCTCATGTCGACGACGCGGCGATCGACTCGGCCTATCAGGAGATGGTGCACTCCGACCTCGTGTCCTCCCGACGCGACGCGCTCGAGCGGATCGTGGCCACCGTCGACTCGCGCGAGCTCGACGGCGAACAGCTCGAGGCCTGGATGATCGGTCTCAACACCGTGCGCCTCGTGCTCGGCACCCGCCTCGACGTGAGTGAGGATTCCGCACCCGAGCTCGAACCCGACGATCCCGATCTCCCGGCGTGGGCGGTCTACGAGTTCCTCGGGGGGATGATCGAATCGATCGTGCGCTCCTCGTTCGGGACGCTCTGATCGGCGGACCCCAGGAGCGCATTGGCGCTGGAGGTGGTTGCTGCTGGTATGGTTCACAGGCCCTCGCGGCAGGAGAGCCCCCATCGTCCAGCGGCCTAGGACGCCTGCCTTTCACGCAGGTAACACGGGTTCGAATCCCGTTGGGGGTGCGCAATTCAGTTCTGGTCCCGTGGTGCAGTTTGGAGTGCACGCCGGCCTGTCAAGCCGGAGGTCGCGGGTTCAAATCCCGTCGGGACCGCCACCCACTTCCCCCTTCGGGGGGCGGTGGGCTCGACCAGAACGAATGTTCCGGTCTGATGGTCGGGTAGCTCAGTAGGCAGAGCGGTCGCCTGAAAAGCGATAGGTCACCGGATCGACGCCGGTCCCGACCACCACAGCATGTCGAAAATGCCCGGACCAATGTCCGGGCATTTTCGCGGCACGAACCTCCCGCCGATCAGCGGGTCGCCACACCGGCGAGAAACGACCAGATCGCCCGACTGGCATCAAGCTCCATGTAGGGAGAACCCACCAGGTTCTGCGCCGACGCCGGATGCCCCATCCAGGCGTGGCTGGCGCCGGCGACGGTGACGAATCGGACGATCGACCCCCCAGTGCATTGCGACCACAACTGGCTCAGGACATCAGCATTGCTGGAATCGGATTGCTCGGTCGGACCGGCCTGACAACCGTTGAGGGCAGCGACGTCGGAAGCCGCCGCTCGCGGTGATGGGAACTCGACACCGGACGGTCCGGAACCGCGCCCGCCGTCGATGGGGATGTTGGCGTCAGCCAAGCCATGCAGATGGAACACACTCACCGGCTGCGACGGGTGACAGGGAACACCGATGACCCCTGACTGCACGCCAATTGCGAGGATCTGATCGCTGAGTTCGCAGGCCAACCGATAGGCGAGGATGGCTCCGTTGGAATGCCCAGCAGCAAGCACGCGGCTCTGATCCACGGGCAGCTCGGCTTCGAGTCGATCGATGAGCGCTCGAAGGAACCCGATGTCATCGACCTGCTGGTCCGCGGCCGGACGGCAGCACAGGCCGCCGTTCCAGGTGAGCAGCTTGGTGTCACCGGGACGGTTGTTGGTGCCATCGGGATACACCACGATGAACCGGTTCGCCTCAGCCAGACCGTCGAATCCACTGTTGGTTGCGAACTGGGCTCCCCACCCGAGCCCACCATGAAGCGCGATCAACAGCGGCAGCCGCCCGCCCGCTTCTGCAGCGGTGGGGACATAGAGCCGATACGTGCGCACCCTCCCGTCGGGAGTGGTGATGGAACCGGTTAGCACCTCACCGACCGGATCGGTGGCTGGCAACGTCCCTGCGTAGGGGTCATAGTTCGACGACGATGCGGTGGTCGACCCACTGGTCGATGGTGCCGGAGTGGTCGAGGTGGTCGACGACATCGACTCCGAAGCTGGCCCGGAACACGCCACGAGCAGGAGCGCACACAGCCCGAGCAGGATTCGCATGCTGCCGATTGTCGAACGGCGAATGCCGCTTTCAGTGGGTCCGAGCCGGTGCAACCTCCGAAACCTCACACCTTCTGCATGGGTTGGTGCGGTTCGGTGGGCAGTGCCACGCCGATCTCGTCGCCCACTCGCACGGTGCCGCCCCGCACGACCATGGCCATCACGCCGTTGCGGAACAACATCGGACCGACCTCCGGTTTGAACGACACGGCGGCGCGCAGTCCCTCATGGGCCCGATCGATCTGGGCACAAGGATCGCGGAACCCGGTGAGCACGATGATGGCATCGGTGCCGAGCCGCAGCGTTGTGCCCACCGGCAGCTCACCGAGTTCGAGGCCCCGGGTGGTGATGTTCTCGCCGAACCCTCCGCCGGGCACATCGAAACCGTCGGCCAGCAATCCTTCGTGCACCTCACGGGCCACGAGATGCACCTGGCGCAGATTCGGGCGGTTCGGGTCCTTCTTCTGACGACTCAGATGCTGGGTGGTGGCGCCGGCATGCGCGTCGCCCTCAACACCAACACCGGCGATCAGCACGAACTCCTCGACGGAATCTTTGGAGAAGGTGTGGTCAGCATTGCGGTGGAGGCTCACGATGGTCGGTTGCATGGGCCAAGTCTCGCGGCCCGAGGGCCTCCGATGGGGACGAATTCAGTGAGTACTGTTCGGCGCATGTCGCTGCGACTTGCTCCAGAACGGGTGAAACCCATGGTGGCCGCTCTGCTGGGGGCTATCGACGTCAGCGGCGGCCCCACCGACGAACAACTCGGCGTGCTCGGAGCGATCACCGCGCATCTTTGGGATCAGCCGGATCTGGATCTGAACTCGACGAACTCCCTCGACCCCGCCAGCGCGGCCGCGGCGATCGTTGATCCCACCGAGCGACGCACCTTCCATGAGATCCTCGTTGCCCTCGAGGCCTGCCGACATCCCCTCGCTGTCGAACAACTCGAGCGGGCTGAGCAGTACGGCAAGGCCCTGTCGGTGACCGGTGCCGAGGTGACCATGTTCCGCGATCTGGTGCAGGTCGGAACGGAACGGGCGGCCGCCGATTTCGCCCGCTTCCTCGATGCCACCATGCCACTGCGGTTCGAGCCGACACTTCGAGACCTGCCCGTTTCGGCAACCGAGCCCGAGCCCGAACTGATCGAATTGCTCTTCGCGCTGCAGCATCTGCCCGAGGGCTCGCTGGGTCGGGAGTTCTTCGAGTTCCACGCCCGTAACGGCCTTCCGGTGCCGGGTGTGGAGGGTTCCACGCTCAACCATTTCTATGTGTCGCATGACATGACCCACGTCATCGCCGGCATCGGCACCACGGCGGCGGCTGAAGTGGCGCTCAGCGCCTTCCAGATGGCGATGAATGACAACGATGCGAACGTGGCCGCGCTGCTCTCCTCGCTGATCGTGCATGAAGTCGGTTTCGGGAGCGCGGGCAAGGTAGCGAGTGAGACCCACACCCTGGCCTCCTCATCTGCCGCCACGCTGCTGGCCTCGGAGCTCGCCCGCGGATCGCGCTGCACCGCGGATTTCTCGATCATCGATCATCTGTCCATCGCCGAGGTGCCACTGGCCGAGGTCCGGGCACAGTTCGGCGTGCACGCACCCACCGACCCCGATGATGGTCACCATCACTGGTGAGTTCCGATGGAGCCGGTGCCCGAAGACTGCAGAGGCAGGATCTCTGTGCGCCTCGGCAGTGGAGCGCTGATTCGGGACGAGAGAACCCTCGGCGGTAGTCTTCCGGCCGACTTCTGGAGGTTGACCCGATGGCGAATACGTGGTTCGAGACTGTTGCCGTTGCGCAACGACGCGCCGAGAAGCGCCTACCCGGCTCCGTGTACGGCGCCATCATCGGTGGTGCCGAGAAGGGTCTGAGCCTCAACGACAACCTCACCGCCTTCGACCAGTTGGGTCTCGCCCCGCATGTGGCGGGGCTGCATTCCGAGCGCGGCATGGAGGTCGAGGTCATGGGCCAGCACCTCTCGATGCCGATCATCATTTCGCCTACTGGCGTGCAGGCCGTGCACCCCGACGGCGAAGTCGCGGTCGGTCGGGCGGCAGCAAACCGCGGTATTCCCATGGGTCTCAGCTCGTTCGGTTCCAAGTCGATCGAAGAGGTCTGCGCCGTCAATAACCAGGTCTTCCACCAGATGTATTGGTCCGGTGGCCGCGATGTCATGGTGCAGCGTCTGCAGCGCGCCGAGGCCGCCGGGGCCAAGGGCATCATTCTCACCCTCGACTGGTCGTTCTCCAACGGTCGCGATTGGGGCAGCCCCTGGATCCCCGAGAAGCTCGATCTCAAGACCATGATCAAACTTTCGCCGCAGGCGCTTTCGCGCCCCAAGTGGCTGATGACATACCTGAAGACCTTCACGCTGCCCGATCTCTCAGCGCCCAACATGGCCGCACCCGGGCAGAAGCCGCCGGCGTTCTTCGGTGCCTATTACGAGTGGATGCAGAGCACGCCGCCGAGCTGGGACGACATCGCTTGGCTGCGTTCACAGTGGAACGGACCTTTCATGGTCAAGGGTGTGTGCCGGGTTGATGACGCCAAGCGCGTCCGTGATCTCGGCGCCAGTGCACTGTCGGTTTCGAACCACGGCGGCAACAACCTCGACGGCACACCGGCGCCCATCCGGGTGCTGCCCTCCATCGCCCAAGCTGTGGGCAATGACATCGACGTCGTGCTCGACGGTGGCATCCGTCGCGGTAGCGATGTCGTGAAGGCCGTGGCCCTGGGCGCCAAGGCTGTCATGATCGGTCGCGCGTATCTGTGGGGCCTGTCGGTCAACGGTCAGGCGGGTGTGGAGAACGTGCTCGACGTGCTGCGCGGTGGCATCGACGCCTGCCTGCTCGGGCTGGGCAAGTCGCATGTCAACGAACTCACCCCCGATGACGTGACTGCCCCCGACGGCTTCTTCCGCACACTCGGCGCCTGAGAGCCAACTGAGTGCTCCGGGTCGCATCCGACCCGGAGCAGTGA
>CAFBNC010000083.1_pt1 | contig 10313 bp, 10 predicted proteins | sample 7269161 | NCBI WGS metagenome assembly CAFBNC01 (sample SAMEA6814082, study PRJEB35770) | freshwater metagenome | biome: Freshwater; feature: Freshwater reservoir; material: water | place: Czech Republic | collected 2017-05-23 | depth 30m m
GACAACAAGGTCTGCCCCGCAGGCAGATGCGCGAGCAATGCCCAACTCCGGTCCGGGTCGAGCTCGGAAAAGACGTCGTCGAGCAGCAGAATCGGAGGAGTACCCGTGCTGTCGGTGACCACCTGATGCGCCGCCAGTCGCAGGGCGAGCGCCAGGGACCGCTGCTCACCTTGCGATGCGTGGGTGCGGGCCGGCATCCCGTCGATGGTCAACTGCAGTTCGTCGCGATGGGGGCCGACCAGCGAGGTTCCCCGACGCAATTCATCGCGGCGGACAGCCCCGAGGGCCGCTCCCAACCCCGATTCGCGCCAGGGTGCGTCGTAGACAGCATCGACGTGGGCACTCTGACCAGCAACATGGTCGTAGGACGACCTCAGAACCGGGGCAAGTTCCTCGATAAGGGCGGCGCGGGCGTCTGCGAGTGCCTCACCCACATCGACCAACTTCGCGTCCCAGACCATGAGTGTCGCTTCAACTTCAGCGCTGAGACGGCCCCCTGATTGTTTGAGGAGCGCATTTCGTTGACGCAGGATGCGGTCGAGGTCTGTGCGCAGCACATCGAGCGAGGTTTTTCGGGCCACAAGGGTCTCGTCGAGGTAGCGCCGACGTTCAGCCGGGCCACCTTTGACCAATTCCAGGTCATCAGGAGCAAACACCGAGACCCGCAACGCACCGAGCAGATCACGGGTACGGGCCAGGCGTTGCTTGTTCACCTGCACCCGTCCGCGACCCGAGGCCGTGATCTCCGCCTCGATCAGCAGTGACCGACCTTCCCGTTCTCCCTCCGCCCGCACGACGGCGCTGCCGGCACCCCGACGGATCAGTGCTTCGGTCGGGGCACCGCGGAACGACGAGAGCGTCGCGAGATACCCCACCGCCTCCATGATGTTGGTTTTTCCCTGCCCATTGGCGCCGAGTAGCGCTGTGAGACCGGGTGCGAACTGCAGCTCGGCTGTGGAATACGAGCGGAAGTCAGTGAGCCAGAGCCGTTGGAGATGCACGGACCGATCAGGGAACCCGGACAGGCATGAGCAGATACAGAAAATCCGGGGTTTCGCTGCTGCGTAGGAGGGCCGGCTTCTGGGGATGCACGGTCTCGAGGATGACCTCGTCGCCGGGCATCACGTCGAGACCAGCCATGAGGTATTCGGGATTGAAGGCCACAGTGAGTTCTTCGCCTTCATGTCGAGCGTCGATCTCCTCACGGGCCTGTCCGAGTTCAGGGCTGCTCACCAACAGATCGACGCCATCGGCACGAAGCGCCATTCTCACTGGAGTGGCGTCCTTCGCCAACAATCTCACGCGACGAAGTGCTTCGATCAGCGACTCGCGGCCAACAGTGAGCCGGTTCGGGTGCGTGTTCGGGATGAGAGATCGATAGTTCGGCGGGAAATCGCCGACGATGAGTCGACTCGTGAGCCTGGCGTCGTCCACATCGAAGGTGACATCCCGCTCGCCCAGACGAAGGGTGACCACCTCAGCCGTGCTGAGCAGTCTTCCTAGTTCCTTGAGTGCCATCGAAGGAACTAGCACCTGCTGCCCTTCGGCGAGCACTGACGTTCCGGGAAGGTCCCTCACCGCGAGGCGGTAGGAGTCTGTCGCCGCAAGTCGGAGCCCGGTTCCTTCAGCGGCCATGAGCACACCGGTCAGCACTGGTCGTGATTCATCGGTGCTGGCCGCCGAAACCACCTGCCGTAGAGCGTCAGAGAGGAGCGCTGCGTCGATCACGACGGAGTTCTCAGCTGGTTCTGGTAGTTGCGGGAATTCGTGGGCGGCGATGGTTCGAACTGCGAACGCCGAGCGCCCGGAGCTGATCCGGGCCTCTTCGTCGTCGACCTCAACGGTGACCGCACCGGAAGAGAGATTCCTGATGATGTCGGTGAGCAGTTTGGCTTGCACGATGGCAGTGCCGTCACGTTCTCCGCTCACTGCCGCACGCACGGCGATGGTGAGGTCGAGATCACTGCCGGTGACCTGGAGTTGGTCACCCTTGAGATCGAGGCGAAGCCCCGACAACACAGGAAGGGAACTTCCCCGGCTTGTAACAGCTCGGGAAGCGGTGGTCAGGGCGTCGACCAATGGGTCTCGTTCACAACGGAACTTCACATCGACTCTCTTTCAGTTGTGATCAGGAAGAAGCTATGAAAGGCAGTAGTAGTAATAGGTGCTGTGGATTGTGGACGGCATGGTGTTTTCCCAGCGTGTGCCCTGTTTCCAGCCGCGCGGTCTTTCCACAGGTATTCACAGGTTCGCAGCACCGCGCGGGTGTTCGGGGGATGACCAAGAGGTTCTCCCTCCCTCATCCACGGGGTCGCGCGCCATTGTCCACAGGGTTGTGCACCGCGCGGTTGTTCGTTTTTTGACGCGGAAGAGGAGGAAACAGGGGTGATCATTCACCGCTCCTGATCCGTTGGGCCAACTCGGTGACCTGGTCGTAGATCTGCCGGCGTTCTTTCATCAGACCACCGATCTTCTCGACTGCATGGATCACCGTGGTGTGATCGCGACCACCGAATTCCCGGGCGATAGCGGGATAGCTGAGATCAGTGAGCTCACGCATGACGTACATCCCGACCTGCCGGGCTGTGACCAATGGGCGGCGGCGACTCTGTCCGCGGATCTCGTCGATGGGAAAACCGAACATCTCTGAGGTCTTCTCAAGAATGAGATCCGGGGTGAGAGGCCGGGGTTGCGTGTCGGAGATGAGATCATCGAGGACAAATTCGGCGAGAGCGACGTCGAGCACCTGACTGGTGAGGCTCGCGTAGGCGCAGACCCGGATGAGGGCCCCTTCGAGTTCACGGATGTTGCTCGTGATGTTCGAGGCGATGAATTCAAGGACCTCGGGAGACGGGGTGATGGGCTCGCCTTCCGCTTTTTTCCGCAGAATGGCAAGGCGGGTCTCGAGTTCGGGAGGATTGATCTCCGTGGTGAGCCCCATCTTGAACCGGCTTCGGAGGCGATCCTCGAGGGTGGAGATGGCATCGGGCGGTCGATCGGAGGAGAGCACGATCTGCTTGTTCGCCTGATAGAGCGATTCGAAGGTGTGGAAGAGCTCTTCTTGAAGGCCTTCCTTGCCCTCGATGAATTGGATGTCATCGAGCAGCAGAACATCGATCTCGCGATAGCGCTTCTTGAATTCGCTGAGGGTGTTCTGCCGGATGGCTTCCACGTACTGATTGAGGAACTGCTCGGTGGAGACATAGCGCACCTGGTAGGTGACGTAGTTCTCGCGGACGTAGTTGGAGATGGCCTGGAGCAGGTGGGTCTTGCCCAGACCGGCGTCTCCATAGATGAAGAGAGGGTTGTACGAGCGAGCAGGAGTTTCCGCCACGCTCATAGCGGCTGCGTGGGCGAACCGGTTCGAGGTGCCGGTGACGAAGGCGTCGAAGGTGTACCGGGGTGAAACTTTCAAGCCGAGTTCCCCAGGTTGTTCCGTGTTTTCCACAGGAACCTCGGGGTTTATCAACAGGTTGCGATCGGGGTTGTGGACGGAATCGATGCCAGCCTCGCCACTGGAGCCGTGTGCTGGTTCGACGTGGCCCGGTGCGTCCTCGGTGCGGACTTCGATCACCAATTGCATCCCGGGCTTACCGATATCGCCGAGAACCCCGTTCACGACAGCGAGATAGCGACTCTGGATTCGCTCTTTGACGAGCGAGTTGGGGACGGCGATCCGCAACTGGTTCCCATCGACGCGCAGCGCGAGCACGGCGGAGAACGTGGTCATCCAGACGGTCTCGGAGACCTGCTCGCGCAGAGCTCCGGCGCATGCTGTCCACAACTGTTCTGCTTGTTCTGCCTGCACTGATGCTCCCGTCGACCTGGTGAGGTCCACAGTGACGTCCACACTTGTGGAAAACCTAGTTCACTGTTGGGGAGTTCGCTCCGGTGATTCAAGGACCACCGAAACGGCCCCTGCTCGTACCAGTCGGCGCCCGTCCCAACCCTGAGGTTGGACCATGCGCCATGCACTCGCCCGTGTCCATCCGGGGTGCTGACACGCGGCTCCATGGATGGGTCGGCGACGGTAGCACGGACCTGATGTTGCTGCCGGAGGCAGGTCGCGCCTACCGTGACGGGCCGAACGGTTCCCGGCATGCTCGGTGTTGCGAGCATGGAACCATTACATCTGTCGATCAGCATCGACCCGAAGGCTGCAGGGAGGCCCGATGGTCGAGGAGGCCCAAAGTGAAGCGCACGTTCCAGCCCAACAACCGCCGCCGCGCCAAGAAGCACGGCTTTCGTCATCGCATGGCCACTCGAGCCGGGCGGAACGTTCTGCGTTCCCGACGTCTCAAGGGCCGCGCTCGCCTGTCGGCCTGATCTGGCGCATCCGTGACCGTCGCTCGTTCGTCGAGCTCCGACGTCGCGGCAGGCGCGCCCACGCGGGTTGTGTCACCGTGACCTTCACTGCAGCACCGGTGGGTACACCGGCCGAACCGCCGCGAGTCGCATTCGCCCTTTCGAAAAAGGTTGGATCTGCCGTGGTGCGTAATCGCGTTCGGCGTCAGGTCCAAGCACATCTCCGGTCAGTCTCGGACGTCATGGCCCCCGGTACGTACCTCTTCACACTCAAGCCGGGCGTCGCCGAACTCGACCGCGCCACGCTGTTGAGCGAGGTTGATTCCTGTCTCTCACGCTGCGTTCCGAGGGCAGCATGAGCGAGGCCCTCGTTGTCGATGCGGTCGCCGACGAGTTCACCGCGCCTGCGCAATGCTGCGACGCCGCTCATCACGAGCATCATCACGAGCACCATCCCGACGACATAGCCGGAACCGATCAACGAACGACCTCAGTTCCACTGTTCGCCCGTGCTCCACATCTTGTGATCCGGGCCTACCAATGGTTGTTCGCCGGTCGAGTCTCACCCTGTCGGTTCGAACCCAGTTGCTCTACCTACGCACTCGAGAGCTTTGAGGTTCATGGTCTGATCCGTGGATCACTTCTGTCGCTGCGACGACTCAGCCGATGCCATCCGTGGGGTGGCCATGGTTGGGATCCTGTGCCCCGAAAGAAGGCCGCATAACCCATGGACGCATTCTTCAAAGCCTTCGCCTCCGTTCTGGCGTTCTTCTACGACGTCACCGGCAACTACGCCCTTGCGATCATTGCGTTGACCCTGCTGGTGATGATCATCGTGACCCCACTCACCCTCAAGGGCACGCGGTCGATGATGATGATGCAGCAACTCCAACCGGAGATGAAGAAGATTCAAACCCGGTACAAGGACGACCGGCAGAAACTCAACGAGGAACTGCTGAAGTTCTACAAGGAGAACAACATCAACCCATTGGGGGGCTGTCTTCCCCTGCTGGTGCAGATGCCGGTGTTCCTTGTGCTGTACCAGGTGCTCAGGGGCCTCACCCAACGGGTAAGTGACCTCGGTGCTGACATCGGCTGGGTCTCCGGCCAGGTGGGCATCGGCGGATCTCCGTCGAAGGCTCCGTTCTTCGAACGCGTGTTCGATCCCGCATGGATCAGCCCCAGCTCGAAGATGTACGAGAACCTGTCAACCTCCTACCAGATGAAGGCCTTTGGGCTCGATCTGGCCGAGAGTGCCAGTCAGGCAATGAAATCAGGGATCCTGCACGCTTTGCCATTCCTGGTGCTCATTGCGATTGTGGCGTTCACTGGCTTCGTGCAGCAACGTCAGATTCAGGGCCGCAATCCCAGTGCCCAGTCAAACCCGCAGCAGCAGATGATCATGAAGATCATGCCGTTCTTCCTGCCGGTCATCTCGTTCGGCCTTCCATCGGGACTCGTCCTGTACTTCGCCGTGTCGAATATCTATCGCATCGGTCAGCAGGCATTCATTTCCCACAGCATCTACGGCATGAAGGAGGGTGGCTCATGGACGCAGATGTTCGGCTTCGGGGCCACTCCGAGCGCCGCCAAGCCGAAGAAAAAGCCGACAGCCACCAAATCCAAGGCGGCCACCGGACGAACGTCAACCAAGTCGGTGAAATCAGCCCCAGCGAAGCCCGCCAAGGCTGCTTCGAAGGCCGTCACCACCAAGAGTCGGGCGAACGCTTCGGTGAACGCCTCCAAGGACGCCGGTTCGGCGTCCACCCGAACGAGTGCCAAGGACCGGAAAACTCCTCCCGCCACGACGAAGCCAACGAAAGCCTCGTCCAGCGCAACAGGATCCTCCGATGCAAAGGATCAGACCACGTCTGCACCGCTGCAACCCCGGGCGCGCAAGAAGAAGGATTGACCCATGGAATGGGTGGAAGTCACTGCACGCACCGTCGAAGAGGCGAAGAATCTCGCCCTTGATCAACTCGGCGTCGATACCGATGATGCCGAATTCGAGGTTCTTGAGGAACCCCGACCCGGTCTGTTCGGTCGCACTCGAGGCCAGGCCCGGGTTCGAGCTCGTATCCGCCCCACGCGGCCCCGAGCCAAGGTTGAGCGCCGTGATCGGCGTCGTCCCGGCGGGAAGAAGCGCTCGGATCGACCCGCGTCCGACACCGCCGAAACCGCTGAATCGACGTCTGCCAACGAATCAGCCGAACGTGTCGCTGACACCCCCGACGCCGGAGCCGAGCCGGCCACCAAGCGTCCTCCGCGCCGCCGAAACACCTCGAATTCACCGAAACCAACACCCCAGGGAGACCCTGCCATGTCTGAGACCTCACCCGATGCTGATGTCGACCTCGAAACCCACACTGTCATCGTTTCGGACTTCCTGACCGGTCTGGTCGAGGCTTTCGGACTCCAGGGCACCATCGAGGTGGAGTCCGTCGATGAGGACACCAACGAGATCCGGGTACAGGGTTCTGATCTGGGTCTGCTGGTCGGTCCGAAGGGCAACACCCTTGCTGCCGTGCAGGAACTCTCCCGTACCGTGGTGCATCGTCGGGTTCCCGGCCACGCTGCTGGTCGAATCCGCCTTGACGTCGGTGGTTACCGTCAGCGTCGCCGTGAGGCCCTCGAGCGATTCACCCAGTCGATCGCTGAAGAGGTCCGTACCTCGGGCATCCAGAAGGCCCTTGAGCCGATGAGCCCCGCCGATCGCAAGGTTGTGCACGACACCGTCAACGAGATGGACGGCGTGTCCACCATCTCCGAGGGCGAGGATTCTCGCCGCCGGGTGGTCATCATTCCGGCATGATGCCCCAGTACCTTCCAGTTCGTCACGACGGCCCCGCTTCTGGCGGGGCCGTTCGCACTCCGATCGAGGGTCGATGACAGCGTCGAATCCACTTCTTGAGGTTCTGGAACGTGCGCGGACCCTCGGCGTCCTGGGCCCGGGCCCGGTGAGCGACCACGCAGCCCATGCTCAGTGGTTCGTGGACGCACTCGCCGATCTTCCGGCGGGTTGCACGGTCATCGACCTTGGATCAGGCGGAGGTGTGCCCGGCCTGGTGATCGCTGAGGCTCGTCCAGATCTTCAGGTCACCTTGCTTGACTCCATGCAGCGCAGGACAGCGCTACTGACGGAGGCTATTGAGTTCCTCGGTTGGGAAAGCCGGGTGACAGCGATCCTGGGACGGGCCGAGACCATTGGTCGCGACCCCGCACATCGTGGAGCCTTCGACGCCGCCACGGCCCGTTCGTTCGGACCCCCTGCTGCGGTTGCCGAATGCGGCGCTCCCCTGCTGCGTCTCGGAGGTCGACTTGTGGTCAGTGAGCCACCGGATCAACCGGATCGTTGGCCTACTGATGGCATCGAACTCTTCGGCCTGGTCGCTGAATCGGGGGATTTCCCCAGCGTGAAGGTCCTTCGCCAGCAGACGCCATGTCCGGACAGGTTTCCCCGGCGAGATGGCGTTCCGGCGAAGCGCCCATTGTTCTGAGGGTTGTTCCACGTGAAACACCGGTGAGGAATCAAGGATTGATGCCGAAGTCTCTCCCGGGGCGCTCTGCCCGTGTTTCACGTGAAACATCCATGCGGTCTTGACCGACCCTTCTCCTGCGGGCAGGATGTCCGCCTGCGCACTGCGATCGACTGGCGGCGATCGTTGGGAACTACTCCCGAAAGCACCCCAACGTCGAGCCCGATCGTTGTGCGAAGTTGGCCTGACGGAACTAAAGCCAGTGGCGAATCAGTGATCATGACCAGAGACCCCAACCAGAGACCTCGAGATGCATATGGAACCCGATGATCAGGACGTTGGCAATCAGGCCGGTGATGCTCAGGCCGTTGATGCTCAGGCCGGCGAGGTGACTGAAGGATCCGATTCGGATACCCGGCCCGAACCTGTGCCCGAACCCATGCCCGATCCTGTTCCGGCCTCGAACCTTGGAGGAACGCCGATTTCTCGCGGCCGTGCGTTGCCCAGGGTGCTGGCTGTTGCCAATCAGAAAGGTGGGGTCGGCAAGACCACCACTGCGGTGAATCTCGGTGCCTGTCTTGCCGAATTGGGCTATCGGACACTGGTGATTGATCTGGATCCCCAAGGGAATGCCTCAACGGGCTTGGGTCTCGACATTTCCCAGGTGCAGGCCACCATGTACGACGTGCTCCTTCACGATGTTCCATTGGAGGATGTGGTCGAGGGGAGTTCGGTCAGGAATCTCTTCGTGGCCCCCGCGAATCTTCACCTCGCCGGCGCAGAGATCGAACTGGTCCCGGCGTTCAGTCGTGAGCATCGACTCCGGTTGGCGATCGAACCGGTTCTCGCCGATTACGACTTCGTTCTTATTGACTGTCCGCCGTCATTGGGTCTGCTGACCGTGAACGCCTTCACGGCGGCCACTGAGGTCATGGTGCCCGTGCAGTGCGAGTTCTACGCACTTGAGGGCCTTCGACAGCTCTCCACCAATGTGGAATTGGTGCGAAAGAGCCTGAATCAGAGCCTTGAGATCAGTGCTCTGGTTCTGGTGATGTACGACGCCCGCACGAATCTCGCCGAGCAGGTAGCGGCTGAGGTGCGTTCCCATTTCGGCGACAGGGTCTGTCGCACGGTGATTCCCCGAACGGTTCGCCTCTCGGAGGCTCCCTCGTTCGGTCAACCCATTATCTCGTTCGATTCCAGCAGTCGGGGAGCACTCGCCTATCGGGATCTAGCCAAGGAGGTCAGCGGTGGCACGCCAGAGCGGACTCGGTAGGGGACTCGGTTCCCTTATCCCCACAACGGAACGACTGCAGGAGAGCGACGCCCAACTCCGGGAGCTCCCCGTCGGACAGATCGAGCCGAATACCTATCAACCCCGTGCGTTCTTCGACGACGACGCCTTGGCCGGTCTCGCCGCCTCCATTGAGGCGGTTGGTGTACTCCAACCCATCCTTGTTCGTGAGGTATCGCCCCAGAAGTTCGAGCTGATCGCCGGCGAGCGGCGTTGGCGGGCGGCCCAGCGGGCCGGGCTGGAGTCCATTCCAGCCATCGTGCGCCCTGCGGAGGACGTCCGGTCCCTTGAGCAGGCGCTGGTCGAGAACCTCCATCGTGAGGATCTCAGTGTGCTCGAGGAGGCAGCGGCGTATCTGCAACTGTCCGAGGAGTTCGGTCTGACCCAGGAGGAGGTTGCCGGTCGTGTCGGTCGCAGCCGCTCCACGGTGGCCAATACTGTTCGCCTTCTGCAACTCTCCGACCCGATCCAACGTCTGCTGGCCGATGGTCGGATCACCGCCGGACATGGTCGGGCATTGCTGGGAAGTTCAGATGCCGCCTTCCAAGAGGCACTCGCCCGCACGATCGTGGCCGAGAACCTCACGGTACGAGAGGTTGAGGAGCGAGTCCGCCGCCGGGAGGCCCCGACCTCCACCGAACCCACGGCGGGAACAGTCCGACCCACGCCAACACTGCGTCCGGCGGCTCTTCTCGAACTCGAGGAGCAACTATCTGGTCTCCTTGACACCCGCGTACAGATATCCACAGGAGCGAAGCGCGGCAGGCTCACCGTGGAGTTCGCCAACCTTGAAGATCTCGAGCGAATTTACCGGATTATCCTCGATGGCCGTGAGGATCTCGACTGAGATCCCAAGGGGCCCTTGGCATCGCGGCCTCAACGAGCTCCCTCCAAGGTTCTCCACAACCTGTGCACAAACCTGTGATGTTCGGTTGAACTCGCGACATGCCGCAGGTTGAGGGTTTGAACCTCAACCCTCACAGGAGACTTGAGGTCACCTGTGAGGGTCGAAATGACTGCGCTGACCCGAGTGGATCAGAGGAACGGCTGGAAATCGGCCATCAGTTGGCCCTTGGCCTTGGCGCCGACCACTCGGCTGACTTCCTGGCCATCCTTGAACACGATCATGGTCGGGATGCTCATGACGCCGAATCGACGGGCGACGTCGGGGTTGTCGTCCACGTTGAGTTTGGCGATGGAGAGAGCGCCGGCCTGCTCATCGGCGATCTCCTCGAGGA
>CAFBNC010000084.1_pt1 | contig 10221 bp, 8 predicted proteins | sample 7269161 | NCBI WGS metagenome assembly CAFBNC01 (sample SAMEA6814082, study PRJEB35770) | freshwater metagenome | biome: Freshwater; feature: Freshwater reservoir; material: water | place: Czech Republic | collected 2017-05-23 | depth 30m m
CCGCGATGGGCCACGCCCTCGAGTACCGCCCGCACGATCTGCGGGCGGCCGCTGCCGCGGGTGAGGCCGAACAGTGCTCCCCGGGCTCCGAAATCCCAACGCGGGGTTCCGAGGCCGAGCAGCGCGGGCACGTACACAACCCCATCGGTGTCGGCGCACTGCGAGGCCACCGCGTGCGAGTCGGCCACGGAATCGATGATGCCGAGATCGTCGCGGAGCCATTCAACATTCGTTCCCGCCGACAGCATGATGGCTTCGATACCCCAGACCAACTCCTCACCGCGACGCCAGGCCACGATCGGAAAGGAACCGTTACCGCTGCGACCGGCGAAAGACGGGCGGTTCGGTCCGATCACCATGTCGAGCATCCCGCCGGTGCCGAACGTGATCTTCGCCGGGCCTGGTGCAACACAGCTCTGACCGATGAGTGACGCCTGCTGATCGCCGGCCAGACCGCAGATCATCGGGGCGCCGGGTAATGCGGTTGCCGGTGCGATGGGACCCGAGGAGTCCACCAGCGAAGGCACCGATGATCGTGGGATAGCGAGTCGATCCAGCAACTGCAGGTCCCATGCCGAGCCATCAGTGAGCATGAGGCCGGTGACAGCTGCATTGGTCACATCAGTGACATGAGCGGCGCCTTCGGTGAGGGTCCAGACGATCCAGGAATCGACCGTGCCGATACAGAGGTCTTTCGACCGCTCAGGATCGACGAGCCCCAGCAGATGGGTGAACTTCGTGGCCGACTGGTTCGGAGCGAATCGAAGACCGTCCGCCTGCAGCACGAGGCAGTCGCCGACGGTACGCAGGTCCTGCCAACCGAGCCCGGGGGCAAGTGGTTGTCCCGTGGCCCGGTCCCACACGATTGAGGAGGCGCGCTGTGTGGCCACACCCACGGCCTCGACCGGACCATGCTCGCCGAGCGAACGCCGCGCCACATCGAGCACCGCTTCTGCCATGCGGGCGGCATCGAATTCGACCAGCCCTGCCATCGGAGAGTCGGGTAGGACCTCAACATGATGCTCATGTGAGATCGAGGCATCGGGATGCACGACAGCGGCTCGAACACCCGAGGTACCCACATCGATCACCAGAATGCTCATGAACGGGCCTCCTTCGCCGCGTCGTGGGCGTCGCGCCAGATTGCGAGGTAGGCACCGATCGTGCCGAGTGAGGCGAACATCAGTCCGCCGAAGATGAGGGCCAACGGGTTCGGGAACTGATGCTTGGCGATCAGGAATACGCACTGGGGGCCGAGGAACGTGATCAAGCCGGCGGCGGCGCCGTGCATGAGGGCGTGCATCGGCATGGGGCGGGCGGCGGCATAACCGGCGAGCGCGCCGGCGAAGAAGATGATGAACAACATGAGGCCGTTCATCGGGGCGTCAGCGAACACCGTGCGTTGGGCGATCGCTGCCGGGAGAGCGAAGAACAGTCCCGAGAGTGCCCCGCTCGCCAGGACCCGGCGATCGAAGATGTTCATTCGCCAGGCTCGACCGGGAACGGCACTACGCCGAATCCGCTGGAAAATCCGAGTTTGCCGGGATTGAGGATTCCGTTGGGATCGAGCCCTGCCTTGATGGCTTCGAGGGTGTGCATCGCACCTTCGCCGAGCGCGTCGACCATGAAGCGGGCCCGATTGAGTCCGACCCCATGGTGATGACTGAGCGACCCTCCCATTCGCAGTGCCGCTGAGGTTCCTTCGTTCCAGCACGCCATGTAAAGGGCCTCAGTGGCTTCCCGGGTGGGTTCGAGGGGCTTACCGGCGAAGGTGAAATACAGGCAGGCGCCGTCGGAATAGCTATGTGAGAGATGAGCACTTGCGGCCATCACCCCCGGAACCGCGGCGATGGCATCGCGAACGGTGCCGTAGAGCGCATCGACGTCGGCCCAGGCGACGGTGAGTTCCATCGTGTCGACCACATAGCCACGTGAGATGAGCGCCTCAAGCGAGGACACATCGTTACGGTGCCCCAACCATTTCTCGACGAGCGAGTCATCGAGCGCGGTTGCGTTGATTTTGCCGCCAGCGCATTCCTGTTCGGTGATAGCAGTTGCTGCCTTGACGATCTCCGGATCGCCCTCGTCGAACACCAGCAGCACGGCGACATCGCCGGTGCTGTAGCTGCGATCGGCCTCCGCCGCGTCGTAGAGCCGAAGCGCCGCTGGGGCGAGCCCGCGTTGTGAGATGCGGCGGCATGCGTCGGCGCCGGCTTCGAAGGTTGGGAAGCTCCACGCTGATCGGTGATTGGCCGTTGCAATGCGATGGGTGCGTAGGCGAGCCCCGGTGATGACTCCGAGGGTGCCCTCCGAACCGATGAAGAGTTGATTGAGGTCGGGCCCCGCTGACTGCCGTGCGTGTCCGCCAGTGGTGAGCATGGTGCCGTCGGCGAGGACGACGTCGAGACCAACGACGATGTCTTCGATCTTGCCGTACCGGTTGGAAAGCTGCCCGGCACCGCGACAGGCCAGCCAGCCGCCCACAGTGGAGAGCGCAACCGATTGTGGCCAGTGGCCCACGGTGAGGCCGTGTTCGGCCTGCAGTTGTTCCTCGAACACATCGCCGAAGGTGCCGGCGAGTACATCGACGACCATCGAATCGGCATCAACCGAGCGGATGCCGCGTAAAGCACACAGATCGAGAAGCACACCGCCGAAAAGCGGAACCGAACCGCCGACCACGCCACTGCGCCCGGCTGCGGGAGTGACGGGGATACCCCGTTCGTTGCAGATGCGAAGTACGTCGGCCACCTGCTCGGGTGTCGTGGGAGCGACGATCGCCGCAGCGAGAGCAGCGACCTGATCGGCACCGGCCCAGGTCATGGCAAGCGGCCACCAGTCACGGCTGGCCTCCGCGAGTTGGGTGGCCTCACGAGTGACGGTGGACCCGGTGGATCGCAGTCGCTCGATGGTTGCGTCATCGATCGCCATGGTCGATGACGTGAAGCGTGCGGTCACCGCTCCGGCACCGCCGAATGGGATGGGGGCTGTTGGTTCGGCGGGCATCAGTGACCGAGTGCCACGTCGAGAGCGACTTCGGGAAGTTGGGGCACGTTGCGCTCCTCGTCGATGAGACGGTTGTACTCGGCGACCTGCCGGTCGATCTCTGCGGCGTCCCAGTCGAGGTCGGTGGCGATGAGTTCGGCGACCGACCGCGCTGCTGCGGCAGAGTCGTCGCGGCCCAACAGGCGGGCCCTGGTCCGTCGACTCAGAACATCGTCGAGGGTCCGGGCCATCTCGTTGCGCACACCGAAAACCGCTTCGGCACGCAGATAGGGGAGTCCGGGCACCAGCGGTGCTGCGAAATCGGGATCGGACTCGGCGAGAGTCAGAACAGCCCGGGCATCGCTGCCATAGCGGTCGGCGAGATGGCGAACGACCTCTCCGCCGAGCGGGGATGTCGTGTCGGCTGCGGCAATCAGTTCGTCGTAACCCTCGGCGCCGTGGAGACGCAGGTTCTTGGTGCGTGAGCGCTTGCTGGCTCGACGCCGGGCGTCGTCGTCGAGGACGCCGGTGAGGATTTCATCGATGGTGTCTGCGGCCATCTCGCGGTAGGTGGTGAGCTTGCCGCCGGTGATGGTGACGACACCGCTGATGGAACCCGACACTTTGTGGCGACGGGAGAGATCGGCGGTGCGGCCCGAAGCTTCGGGGTCGGCCACGAGCGGGCGAAGGCCAGCCCAGGTGCCGACAATGTCATCGACAGTGATCTCGGTGGTGATCGAACCATTGATCGCCTTCAGGAGATAGGCGATGTCCTCGGCGGTGCACTGTGGTTCGTCGACCGGACCGTCGTAATCGGTGTCGGTAGTGCCGATGAAGGTGAAATCACCCCACGGAACGACGAAGACCGAGCGCTTGTCGCCGGGAACGGGAATGACCGCAGCGATGTCGTTGCGCACCTTGTGCCAAGGCACGGTGATGTGGATGCCCTTGGCTGGGCGGATCGTGCGCCGGTGTTCGGGTTCGTCGAACGAAAGGACATCATCGGCCCAGACGCCAGCGGCATTGACCACCGAGGCAGCCGAGACCTCGATTGTTCGGCCATCAGCCTGAACGGTGACACCGCAAACGCCCCCAGCGGCGTTCTTGCGCAGGCCCGTGACTGCGGCACCGTTGACGACTGTGGCACCGAACTCGAGAGCGGCAGTGCGCGCCACGGTGATGCACAGGCGGGAGTCATCGGCCCTCGCGTCGTAGTACAGGTACGAGGGCATGAGGCGGTTTGCCGGAAGGGTGGGGAAGTGCGCCAGCGCCTCTTCCTTCGACACCCGTTTGTGGAGCTTGCCGATGCGGGCCCCGCCGGTGAAGTCGTACATCCACATGGCAGAGCCCATGGCCCGCGCCAACTTCTTCGAGACCACACCCTTCGAAGAGAAGATGGGGATGAGGAAGGGAAGGACCTTCACCAGATGCGGGGCGTTGTGACGGAGACGCTGGCGCTCGTGGAGTGCCTCGTAGACGAGGCGGATCTCGCCCTGCTGGAGATACCGCAGTCCGCCGTGCACGAGCTTCGAGGATTTCGACGAGGTGCCCGAGGAGAAGTCGTCACGTTCGATGAGAGCGGTGCGCAGCCCCCGCGACGCGGCATCGAGAGCGCATCCGACACCGGTGATGCCTCCACCGATGATGACGACGTCGAACTGTGTCGTCTCGAGCGAGCTCAGGGATTCGGAGCGATCGAAGGCGCCAGTTGTCATAGGTTTGGAGCCTACGTCGGGCATCGGGTGGGCGCATGAGCGAAGACCGGCTGCTCGCCACAGCGGATTGTCGATGTGCACCGGTGGGTGGATGGCAGTCAGTAGGGTCGTCTGTCGTGACGCCCGTGTCCGACCCCTTCCATCCGCTCTATCTCGACGAGAGCGATCTTCGTGCGGAGGTCTCGAGGGCGGCGGCGGTCTGTGGGCAGTGCCGGGCCTGCGTGAGCCGCTGTGATGTGTTTCCCCGTCTGTTCGAACTCCTCGATCGTTCTGTTCCCGCAGGAGAGACCCCATCGTCGTTCACCCCCGCCGAGCAGGACCATGCGGTTGGGGCCTGCTTCGACTGTGGACTCTGTGCTGTCGGGTGTCCCGAAGGTCCGGGACTCCGAGAGGACCCGATCCAGATCCCGTTGCTCATGGCACGGGCCCGTCAGGTTGCACAACGGAGCGTTTCGGCGCCCACCGCGCAGCGGATGGTTTCGGGTCTCCGTCGCCTCTCGACCGCGATTGTCGCTCCCTTCGCCACCCGCACCCGGTTCTCGACCTGGTTCCGGCAACGGCCCGATGCTTCGGTGGCTGCCGTCGATGTAACGGTCTCGCTCTTCCCGACCTGCCACGTGGAGCATCATGATCCCGACCTGGGACGGGACCTCGTCGCAATCTACGAACGGGTCGGCATCGGGTGCTCGCTGCCCGAAGGACTGCAGTGCTGCGGTGCGCCCCAACTCGATGCCGGCGATATCGACGGTTTCGTCGAGTTGGGCCGGCGCAATGTGCGCAGGCTCGCCGAGGCGGTTCGAAGTGGGCATGAGATCGTCGTCCCGCAACCGAACTGTCTGTCAGTCATCCGAGCCTCCTATCCGGCGTATGTGGGCGGTGCCGATGCCGAACTCGTGGCCGAGCATTCGCACGACGCAAGCGCATATCTGGTCGATCGTGCCGGGCGTGACTCCGAAACTGACTGTCACGCGCTGCGCGTTCCCGATGCCGGGCCGGTGATCGTCCACGCTCCGTGCCGGCTCCGAGCGATCGGCTCCGACGTCCCCTCCGCGGCGCTACTCGAACTCGCCGGTTTTGAGGTTGAGGTGGTGGCCGGTTGCGCATCGGCCGACAACCGGGTGCCCGTCGGCACCGTGGGCCGAACAATCGAAGCGCTCGCCGCTGCCGGTTCGCAGCTGCGCACTCCGGCCGTGGTTGGGGACTGTCCCAGTGCCGATCGGAACCTCAGCGATGGAGGGGTCGGAGAGGTCGTACATCCTCTGCGACTGTTGGCCCGATCATTGGGCATCGCTACCAACTGAGCCGATTCCGGCCCGGTCCCCGCTGGTGATCAGCTCGGATCGAATCTCGGTTTGTGTCTCCCGTGGCTGCGGGGAGATACTCAATCGTTCTCATTCTCCAGCGCCTCTCGCTGAGGCCGCTCCGCAGGAAATTCCCTCTCCATGAACCACACGTGGCACTCCAAGGCTGCTTGTCAGGGCCTGGCCCCCGAGATCTTCTACCCACCCACCGACGACGACGCCGATGCGGCTGCGGCCAAAGCCGTGTGCGCCGGGTGTCAGGTGCGGGAGTCCTGTCTTGAGTTTGCCCTCGCGATCCGCGAGAAGGACGGCGTTTGGGGTGGAGCGACCGAGCGTGAACGTCGTCGCATGATCCGTCAGCGCCGCCGGACCGCCTGAATCGCGCCATACTCGGGCGATGACCGACGCCGTCAGCTCCCAGAGATCCGATACCGGGCCCAAAGAGGCTTCAGAACTCGAGCCATTCGGCGGTTGGTCGGGGCTCATCGGAACTGTGATGAATGGCGAGGATCTCACCGGCGATCAGTCAGGTGCGGCATTACGCGAGATCCTGCGCGGAGCCGCAACCGACGCCCAGATCGCCGCCTTCATCGTGGCGCTGCGGATGAAGGGCGAGACCATCGCCGAGGTCACTGGTCTGGTCGGGGCCATGATGGAAAGCGCTGCGCCCATCGAGTTGCCGATCGGCCCTGATCCAATCGACATCGTGGGCACAGGTGGTGCGCCCACGCGGCGACTCCACGCGCTCAATGTCTCGACGATGGCGAGTTTCGTTGCGGCCGGCGCGGGGGCCAGGGTGGTCAAGCATGGCAATCGCAAGGCCTCTTCGACCTCCGGATCCTTTGATCTTCTCGAGGCGCTCGGGGTGGCGGTCGAACTCGATGGTGCTGGTGTTGCCCGGTGTGTCGCCGAGGCGGGTATCGGTTTCTGTTTCGCCCGTTCCTTCCATCCGGCCATGCGTCATGTCGGCCCGGTGCGCACGCAGCTTGGTGTGCCCACGGTGTTCAACTATCTGGGGCCGTTGTCCCATCCGGCCGGAGTGCTGCGGCAGGTCATTGGTGTGAGCGATCCCCGGTTGGCGGCCACGGTTGTCGGCGTGCTCGCCCAGCGAGGTTCTCCTCGGGCGATGGTCGTCACCGGCAGCGACGGAATGGACGAGCTCACGACAACGGGCCCGAGCACGCTGCATGAACTGCGTGACGGATCGGTCAGTTCTCGCCAGTTCGATCCCGGCGAGGTCGGAATCGCCGTCGTTGCTCCCTCAGCGATCGCCGGTGGTGATGCTGCGGCCAATGCTCGCATCGCCGAGCGGGTGTTCGGCGCAGAGTCCGGAGCGCATCGCGACATCGTGTGTCTCAATGCCGCGGCTGGTCTGGTGGTCGGCGGTGTTGTCGATGATCTGGCAACCGGAGTGGCCGCTGCTCAGCGCTCGATTGACTCCGGTGCGGCGCGCCGGGTGCTCGATCGTCTGGTCGAGGTGTGCGCCGAACTGCGTTGATCCCGACGCTGGCCGGGTTGATCGGGTCGATCAGCATGACGAACATCGGATGCCACCGGCGACTTTTTTGGCGTGAATGACTCGACCGCTGGCAGCACCGATGTGAACTCGCCGTCGCAGTCGGTGATGGTGAGGGCGTCGGCGTTGCGGTCGAGCCATGCGGCAACGCATGCGTATTCGTCGGCCAGTTCGCGTGGGAGTGGGGGGAGGACACTGGCTGGTTCTCCTGCGGGCTGATCGTGGTCTGGTATTTCGTCGTCGAGCGAGCGGTTCTCGATCAGCGGTTCACCGGCGCCCCAAGAAGCCGTCATCCGGCCGGAGTTGAACTGTGCGCCGCTGCCGTCGGGCAGTTCGATGCGGAGACGACCGGCCCGGCGTAGCCGTTCGAAGCGACGTTGGCGACGCAATGCGCTCGAGAGCGCTTCCGCCCGATCGCGGACATCGACGGCCTCCTCGAAGCGCTCCTCATGGGCGAGCATCGCCAAGCGTTCGACCAACGGAGCGAGGAGGAGATCGGGCTCGGTGGTGAGTCCGCGAACAACGCGATCGACGATGCGGGCATAGTCGGCCGGATCGATGCCGCCGGCGCATGGGCACATCGAGACTCCGAGTTGGGCCGACGTGCACGGCGCCTCGCGCTGGCTGTGAGCCGAAACCCGGGTGCTGCAACGGCGCAATGGAGATGCGGAGTGGATGGCGTCGATGACGCGTAGTGCCGCCGAGCGGGAGCTCAGGGGACCGATATGGAGCCCGCCATCGGAGCGAACCTCCTTGACGACGGAGAGTCGCGGGAAGTTCTCGTTCAATGTGAGTTTCACGTACACGTACTTCGACCAATCCTTGGCCTGTCGGTTGTACTGCGGCGTGAACCGGTGGATGAGTCGGACCTCGTGAACGGCAGCGGCAAGCGCATGAGGTGTCTCGATGTGATCGATGCGCACGGTTTCGCGCAGCAGGGCGCCGATCTTGCGGCGCTCATCGCCCGAGAAGTACGAGCGAACCCGCGCTCGCAGGTTTGTGGCCTTGCCCACGTAGAGGACATCACCGCTCGCCGAACGGAACAGGTACACGCCGGGGGTACGCGGGAGATTGTCGGTGAGACGCAACTTTCCCGCCTGGGCGTGTCCGGCCATGGTGGGCAGCGTGAGCAGGTCGTCGAGACCAGTGACGCCGAGTCGCCCGGCACGTTCGAGCAGCAGGTGAAGGAGGTCGCCGGTGGTGAGCGCGTCATCAAGGGCCCGATGGGAGGGCCGATTCGGGAGTCGGAGGCGTTCGGCCAGTGTGCCGAGTTTGCAGTTCGGAACTTCGTCGCGCACGAGTCGACGGGCGAGGGCCACGGTGTCGACCGAGCGATTGGTGAGGCGCGGTTGATCGGCGCGTTCGAGCGCAGCTTGGAGGAACCCGAGATCGAAGCGCACGTTGTGCCCGACGATGATTGCATCGCCGATGAACTCGAGCAGTGTGGGCAGCACATGTTCGATGCGCGGTGCCGGGTAGACCATTGACTGGGTGATCCCGGTCAGCACCGTGATCTCGGGAGGAATGGCACAGCCCGGGTTCACAAGTGTCTGGAAGGTGCCGAGGCACTCACCCCCACGGAAGCGCACTGCGCCGATCTCGGTGATGCCGCAAGAAGTCGGTGACCCGCCGGTGGTTTCGAGATCGATCACGCAGAACGTGACATCACACAAAGGTGTGCCGAGGTCGTCGAGCGACAACTGGGTCGGCACCGAAGGGCGGGGAGTCACGTGAGCAGTTGTAGTCGAACAGGCGTTCGGGAACAAGCATCGGTATGCTCCCCGCCGTGAACTCCCCTCGATATCGCTGCACGGCGTGCGGCAACCTCACCCGTTTTGATGTCACCTCCACACGCCGAACGCGTGCCTTTCACCATTACACCGTGGGCGGCGAACTCTCCGTCGAGAGTGAAGATGTGCTCAGCGAGTCGATCGAAGATGTGGCCTGCCACTGGTGTGGCAATGGCCGTTCGGTGGTCGAAGCCGACTGAACGCTTGGCTGAACTTCCGGCGGGACTTCCGGCGGAAGGTCTGGCCGCTCAGGCCCAACCGCCGGCATAGGAGATGTACTGGCCGGTGGTGAAGGTGCTCGAGCCGTCGAGGAACACCCGACAGAACGAGGCGAACTCGGGCATCTGACCGAGACGACCGAGCGGGACCTGCTTCTCGACCTCGGCTCGAACCGCCGGGTCATGTGAGCCCACGGCATCATGGAACTCGGGGAAGTCCATGTAGTTGGTGCCCACGGCGTTGACCTGAACGTTCTTCGACGCGACCTCCTGGGCCACACCGCGCACGAGCATGTTGGCCCCCGAGCGAACTGATGAATAGAGCGATGCACCGAACACTGGGCGAGCCCCCGATGCGCTGGTGATGACGAGCACCTGACCGGACTGCTGTTCGATCATCGTGGGCAGTACGGCCTGGAGGAAGTTGAACGGCGCCACCATGCAGCCGTCGAACAGGTTCTGGTACTGGTCGCGGGTGGCGTTCACGAACCGGCCGCCGATGATCTGGCCCGAGGCGAGCACCGCGGCGTCGATGCGACCGAAGCGCTCAAGTGCAGCCGCGGCGAGCGCCGGTGCCGATTCCGGTCGGCTCATGTTGGAGGTGCGTTCGAGGGTCACGACGGTGGCGCCGGTGGCTTCGAGTTCTGCCACGAGCTCGGCCGATGCATCGCCAAGAACCAGATCGTGATTCGACGC
>CAFBNC010000086.1_pt1 | contig 10185 bp, 10 predicted proteins | sample 7269161 | NCBI WGS metagenome assembly CAFBNC01 (sample SAMEA6814082, study PRJEB35770) | freshwater metagenome | biome: Freshwater; feature: Freshwater reservoir; material: water | place: Czech Republic | collected 2017-05-23 | depth 30m m
CGTTCCACGGCGAGGACGCACCCACTGTTGCCAACACAATCGTCGCGGAGGCGGCCAAACCGGCGACCTCGACGATGAGTTCCGCGGCGAGCAGTTGATCGACGAACGCACTGATCCGAGCCTCGACGTCAGTTGGCACCGGGGCGTGGACCTCGGACACTTCGCGAACGATGGCGCTGAGATCAGCGGTACGACTGAGCACTGACCACGCGGTAGCGGCGACACCCTGTGCGCCGTGATAGCGACCAGTGCGGAGATCGACGATGACCGCTTCTCCGTCGAGAATTTCGGACATCACCCATTCGGGCTGCACAGTCCAAAAGGTTTCTGCGTTCACCATTGCTCCACCCTAGGCGGCACTCTCAACGGCTCGACCAGATTCAGGCACCCGGCTGCGCTGACCCTGACTTCGCCGCAGCGATGAGCGACTCCCATTGCGCTGCGGTGAGTTCGCCACTGGTGCGTTCGATCACCTTGCCCTGCGCGTCGACCACGATGAAGTACGGGAACCCGGTGACCCCGAGGGCCTGGGCACCATCGCTGGCTTTGTCATCGACCATGGTGGGAACAGTCCACTTCTCGCGGACCAGCCATTGCCCGGCGGGATAGTTGGGCTTCCCGGAATCGTTCGAGGTGGCGAGCGCCACGAGCCGGACGCCCTCGGGCGCACCATTGGCGGTGAGCCAGGACTGCAGGAACGGGACCTCACGCTGGCAATGCGGGCACCAGTGGGCCACGACCATGATGATCGTGGGCTCACCGGTCGGACCGATGCTCATCGCAGAACCGTCGAAGGTCTGGCCGTCGATCGTTGGGATGACCTGGCCAACTGCCGGATCGACCCCGGAATTCGATACTTCGGGGAGTTGCGTACCGGTGACGACGATGGGACCGACGGCGACTTTGCCCGAGGGGACCACCGTGACACCCGGAATTGCGGCGCCGCCGCCGGGTGTCGCACTGCCACCACCGGAACCATCGGAGCGGGTGAACACGAACGCCAGGACACCCACGACCACAACCACCGCTGCGATGCCGATCCAGACCCAGCGGGTGGACGTTGGAGCGTTCCGTTCGGACGCGGCGGCGACCCGGCTTGAGGCCGAACCCTTCGATGATGGTTGATTACTCATGAGGACTCCGAGGTAGTTGCCGTCCGGGGGGCGGGACGAGCGATGAGAAGAAGCACGATCATGCAACAACATGCCGAAAGCGCCATAAACGGCAGCGAAACGAATCCGAACTCCCACACGTATCGCAAGGTGCATGGAGCATCAGCGGTGCAGAACGACGTGCCATCGACCGGCGGATAGGCCTGAACCCAGGCGTGATAGGCCGCCACCAGCGCGCCGATGGCGAGGACCGGCACGGCATAGACACGCACGCCTGCATCGCGCCGCCAAGCCGCAATGCCGAGGATCACAGCGAACGGATAGATGCAGATCCGCTGGTACCAACACAGTTCGCACGGGATGTAGTGCTGAATACGCGAGTAGTAGAGCGAGCCGAGCATGGTGACCGCGGCGATGAGCCATGCCAGCGGTAACGCCACCCGACGAATGTCGGCGCTGAGTGATTCCAACAATGCAATCGAACGCGATGATCGGCGCTGAACAAGTACTCCGACGCCGATGAGTATGACCGCGACCCAGCACAACAGCGCCAGAGTTGCGAAGAAGAACGACATCGTGGAGACGGTCTGTGCGGCGAGCATCTGCGGAATCCTTCCATGTGGCGGCCCTCATCGGAGGTCGCTGCACCTAATCTCTTCTCATCGGCGACACCCGTCGATGAGAGCCGGCAGTTGCCGGCCAAAGCGACCAACGAGGTCCCACCATGAACAAGATCGTCGTCGGTGTCGACGGATCCCCCGGCTCGATTGCGGCACTGCACTGGGCTCACGCTGAGGCGGCACTTCGCAACGCGAGCCTCGAGGCAGTGTCGGTGTGGCAGTACCCGATGATGACCACCATGCCGGCGTTCGGCGCCATGCCCGCTGTCTCCGATCTCTCGAGCCTCACCGAACAGTCGCTTCTGGCGATCCTCGCCGACGCTGGAATCGAGTCCACTCCGGAACTTCCCGTCACCATCTGTGTCGCCGAGGGCACCGCCGCATCGGCGCTCACCAATGCGGCAGCCGATGCCGACCTGCTCGTGGTCGGCTCACGCGGCCACGGAGGTTTCAGCGGCCTGCTCCTCGGCTCGGTCAGCCATCAGTGCACGATGCATGCTTCCTGTCCCGTTGTGGTCGTCCACCCCTGATCGCTCCATGACTATCAACGGTCTGACCAGCGCGGAGGTCGACGCAAGACGTCTCGACGGACGATCAAACGACGTCCCCGATCCCACGAGCCGCACGATCTCCCAGATCGTGCGCTCCAACGTCTTCACCCCGTTCAACGCCCTGCTTGGCGTGCTCCTGATCATCATCCTGTCGGTGGGAGAAGCAGCCGACGGGCTCTTCGGGTTCGTGCTCGTGGGCAATGCGCTCATCGGCATCGTCCAAGAGGTGCGGGCGAAACGATCACTCGATCGACTAGCCGTTCTGAATGCTCCGCACTCAATGGTCCGCCGCGACGGCGAGGAACACACCATCGCGTCGAAGGACCTCGTGCTCGACGATGTCATCGTGCTCACGCTCGGCGATCAGATCGCAGTCGACGCCGAGCTTCTCGATGGGGCTGGACTCGAAGTCGACGAATCGTTGTTGACCGGAGAGGCCGACCCGGTCGAGAAAGCTCTGGGCGATTCCGTGCTGTCAGGCAGCTTCGTCGTGGCCGGCAGCGCAACGGTGCGAGCCACTGCCGTCGGTGAGAACTCCTACGCGTTCAAACTCTCGAGCGAGGCCCGCCGTTTCTCGATGGTGAAGAGCGAACTACGCACTGGCATCGACCGTGTCATCAAGCTCGTGAGCTGGCTGATGATCCCCACCGCAGTGCTTCTCGTCACGTCACAACTCGCCGCCCACGACGGCATCATCAATGCCATCCAAGCCTCGACCGCCGGTCTCGTTGCCATGGTTCCCGAAGGTCTGGTATTGCTCACCTCGATTGCGTTTGCCGTCGGCGCCACCCGTCTCGCGTCGAGGAAGGTCCTCACCCAGGAACTCGCAGCAATCGAGGGCCTTGCCCGAGTCGACGTCATCTGTGTCGACAAGACCGGAACGCTCACCGAGGGGTCACTTGCCCTCGGCATGATCGAGCATCTCGAACCGACGGCTTCAGACCCGACGCCAACCATCGACGCCGCTGCGGTCCTCGGAGCCATGGGTGGGGCCGACGCTCACCCCAACCCGAGCCTCGCAGCGATCGCCGCAGCGTTCGCCGCCCCTGAAGGTTGGGTTCTCACCGACGCGGTGCCATTCTCCTCGGCCCGCAAATGGAGTGCCGGAACCTTCGCTGATCAGGGCTCGTTCGTGCTGGGCGCTCCCGACATTCTCCTCGACCATGCCGCTGCTCCTCCGGCCGATCGAAGCGATCCCACCGCAGCGGCACGCTCCCGGGTCGAGCATTTTGCCGCCGTCGGGCGCCGGGTGCTCATCCTGATGAGTTCTCCCGAGGGCCTCAACGGTGAGGTTCTTTTCGATTCACTCGTGCCGGTCGCCCTCGTCGTACTCGACGAAGCAGTGCGCGAGGCGGCTCCCGCCACCATCGCGTACTTCGGCCAGCAGGGCGTCGCCGTCAAGGTCATCTCCGGCGATAGTCCCGTCACCGTCAGCGCAGTTGCCGCCCGCGTCGGCGTACCGGGCGCCGACTCCCCTATCGATGCCCGCACCCTTCCCGAGGATCAGGAAGCACTCGCCGACATCCTCGAATCACATTCGGTGTTCGGTCGTGTCACCCCGCAGCAGAAGCGAGAGATGGTGCACGCGCTGCAGTCGCGCGGACACGTCGTCGCGATGACCGGCGACGGCGTCAACGACACGCTCGCCCTCAAGGACGCCGACGTCGGCGTTGCCATGGGTTCCGGATCCGCTGCCGCCCGTGCCGTGGCGCGCTTCGTGTTGCTCGCCAACGACTTCGGCGTCTTCCCGTCAGTGATCGCAGAGGGTCGCAAGGTCATCGCCAACGTCGAGCGAGTCGCCAACCTCTTCCTCACCAAGACCTTCTACGCAATGACTCTCGCTCTGGCTATCGGCGTCGCCCGAATCCCGTTCCCGTTCATCCCCCGCCACTTCACCATCATCTCCTCGCTCACGATCGGCATACCCGGGTTCTTCCTCGCCCTCGCACCCAACAATCGTCGGGCCCGCACCGGATTTCTCGCGCGCGTACTGAGGTTCGCGATTCCCGCTGGTCTCGTCAGCGCCATCGCCGTACTCGTGGCGTTCGGTATCGCCCGCAACGATGGCGGCATCAGCCTCGAGCAGGCCCGCACCGTGGCGGTCATCACGCTGTTCGTCGTCACCCTCTGGGTGCTCGAGATTCTCTCCCGACCGATCAATCTCTGGCGTGGTGCGCTCGTCGGCGCCATGGGGGCAGCGTTCGTGGGCGCACTCTCAATCCCGTGGTTCCGCGCCTATTTCGAACTCCCGTTGCCCGGCACCGCGCTTGCGCTCAGCGCTGTCGGCATCGGTGCTGTCGGGGCAATTCTCATCGAGGTTGGCTGGCATGTGTCCGGCTGGAACCTGCCCGTTGACGACGGCGAACCAGAGTTCGCCAATGGTTCAGCGACCGGTGTGGCCGAACCCGCCCACGCCACGAGCTGAATCGCCGAGGTGCTCGAAGTCCTCGACCACCTCGAGCACGGCGTGCTCCACCCGCTGCACCACCAATTGCGCGATCCGCTCGCCCCTGCGCACCTCGAAGTCCTCATGAGGATCGGTGTTCACGAGCAGCACCTTGAGCTCACCGCGATACCCACTGTCGATAAGACCGGGGGTGTTGAGGCAGGTCACGCCATGCTTCAACGCCAGCCCGCTGCGCGGTTGGATGAACCCCGCATGACCCTCGGGAATGGCCACGGCGAACCCGGTGGACACCAGCGCACGCCCACCGCCAGCGGCGAGCACGACATCATGTGAGGCCGAAAGATCGAGGCCGGCATCACCGATGCGCGCATAGCTGGGGAGGGGAAGGTCAGGGTCGAGTCGCATCACCGGAATCTCAAGCACCGCGGGATCGTAGAGCGCCCCCTAGGATCGACGCGTGCTCGCCTGGATGGATCTTGAGATGACCGGACTCGAACCGGGACGTCACGTCATCGTCGAGATCGCCACGCTCATCACCGATGACAACCTCGAACTCATCGCCGAAGGTCCTGATCTCGTCATCCATCAGGGGCCCGAGGCGCTGGCCGAGATGGACGATTTCGTCACGTCAATGCATACCCGGAACGGGTTGCTCGAACAGATCAATGCCTCGACAGTCACCCTCGAAGCAGCCGGTGCCGCCACGCTGGCGTTCCTGAAGGAACACATCAGCGAGGTCCGCTCGGTGCCCCTGTGCGGAAATTCCATCGGCACAGACCGCCGATTCCTTGCCCAGTTCCTGCCGGAGATCGAGAACTTCCTCCACTACCGCAGCGTTGATGTCTCCACGATCAAGGAACTGATGAAGCGGTGGAACCCCACATTGCTCGGCGCTGCTCCCCGCAAGGGCGAGGGCCATCGCGCCATGGACGACATCCGGGAGAGCGTTCAGGAACTGCGCTACTACCGCGATGTCTTCTGCCGAACGGAACCCAATGAGTGACCATCAAGTTCACAACCATGACCACGCCCCGCAGCCACCAGTGAGAATCCCGAGGCAGGAGCAGGAGGACGCCTCCGAGGAGATCATCGAGGTCGCCCCCGGCATCCTGCGCCTCCAACTCCCTACCGATTTCACCGGTCTCGGCCATGTCAACACCTACGCCATCGAGGACTCCCGCGGCTTCACGCTCGTCGATCCCGGTCTGCCCAGCGACGCATCCTGGGAGGCCCTGCAATCACGCCTGAAGGCGGCGGGCATTCCGCTGGCGCGAGTGCACACCACCTTCATCACCCACTCGCATCCCGACCACTTTGGGGGCGCCCACCGTCTTGTCGAGGAAGCGCACTCCGAGGTGCTCACCTCCACGATGTTCCGCAAGTGGACCGATCTTCTCGATCTCGACGAACGACCGCTCGAACCACTCGATCCTGCTGATGCGAGTGAGGTCGGCACGCTGCTCGATGCGGTGGCCGGCACCGATGAGCAGGAAATGGAACTGCAGTTCCCCGGCTTCAAGGCGTTCCGAGATCGCCTTCGGGCCGCTATCGACGACGGCCGCATCGAGGAGCTCTCCTGGATGCGCGCACCGCGTCCGACGATCGTGGTCGACGACTCCGACATCGTGCGTCTCGGCGACCGCGACTGGGTGGCGGTGTTCACCCCCGGCCACACCCACGATCATCTCTGCATGTGGTCGCCCGAGGACGGAGTGCTTCTGTCGGGCGATCATGTGCTTCCCACCATCACCCCGCATATCGCCGGGTTCATGGGTGGCGATCCCCTCGCCAACTATCTGCGCAATCTCGACAAGGTGGCAGGCATCGAGGGCGTCACCACCGTGCTGCCGGCCCATGGCCACCCCTTCGGCGATCTCGCCGGTCGGTGCGATGCCATCAAGGATCATCACGCCGACCGCCTGCAGCAGTTGGTCAATGCCGCTCCGGAGGCCGAATGGGCCCCGGTCACCCGCTGGTCGGAGTTCCTGTTCTCCGAGCGCAGCCGTGGGCCTATGGCCGACAGCGAGACCTACGCCCATCTTGAGCATCTACGCCTCGACGAGCGGGCCGAGCGACGGCAGACCGACAGCGGTCTCGAATACCGCGTCGCCCACTGAGCCCGGTGGCCGACGACCAGATCCCCACCGCTTCACAACTGCTGCGCACACGAGGCGTCGCGGTACTGCTGACTGCCTCGACCATGGCCAGCATGGCGGCAATCATCCAGGTCACGGCGCTCGGCATCCTGCTGTACGACCTCTCGGGCCGAGATCTCGACCTTGGTCTGCTCGGTCTTGCTGAATTCCTGCCGGCAATGCTTCTGATGACCGTCACCGGATCGTTCGCTGATCGCTTCGACCGACGCCGGATCATCTCGATCGGACTCATCGGCGAGATGGTGTGTTGCTCGGCGATCGCCTGGTACGCCGGCTCGGGCAACCGTGCCAGCTTGCCCATCTTTGCCCTTGTGGCGGCGTTCGGTACTGCCCGGGCGTTCGTCAATCCAGCGATCCGCTCGATGCCGGCCGACCTCGCCCCCGATGGCGGACTCCCCCGCCTCACTGCCTTCAACATCGCCGGCTGGCAGACCTCGGTCATCATCGGTCCGGTCCTCGCCGGCTTCCTCTACGTGGCATCGCCCTCATGGCCGTTCATCGCCTGCATCGTGCTCACCGCTGGCGGCGCCATCGCTATCCGATTCACCCCGAAGGTGGCCCATCACGCAGCCCCCGATACCGGCTCAATCAACAGTCCTGGTTCCGCCGCACTGGTGGAGCTCGCCGATGAGATGCGACCGCCCGAACTGATCGACGCCACGGCTGAGGAATATGCCCATTCGCTCGGTGCCGACAATGCCAGCACCGTGTCCGCTGGTGCCATGTCCGCCGGCTCCGAAAATGACGCGACCGCGGGGCAAGGGCGCTGGCATCAGGCCTTCGAGGGCCTCCGTGTCATCCGGAGCAATCCGATCCTTCTCGGCGCCATCTCGCTCGATCTGTTCGCCGTGCTCTTCGGCGGAGCGGTGGCGCTACTTCCCGCCATTGCCGCCAATCAGCTCCATGTCAACGCTGTCGGTCTCGGTTGGCTGCGAGCAGCCGGTGGCATCGGTGCCGCAACAGTCACGTTCTGGCTGAGCGCCCGTCCATTGCGTCGCCGCATCGGACCAACGCTGTTCGTGGTCGTGGCGCTGTTCGGCATCTTCACGATCGTGCTGGGCGTCACCCACAACTTCACCGTGGCGTTCTTGGCCATGCTCCTGCTCAGTGCAGCCGATTCGGTGAGCGTGTTCATCCGGGGAACCCTCGTCCCACTTGTCACCCCCAGCGCCGCCCGCGGTCGAGTCATGGCGGTCGAAGGAGTTTTCCTCGGTGCCTCCAACGAACTCGGCGCGTTCGAGTCCGGAGTGGCCGGCCAGTTGCTCGGTACTGGGCCGGCCGTCGTGCTCGGCGGTATCGCCACCCTCGGCGTCGCTGCGGTCTGGACCATCTTCTTCCCGGCCCTCGCCAAGGTCGACCGCTTCCCCGAGAATCCGCCGGACTGACGGCAGTTGCCCGCGTTGTTCAGCGGACGATGATCCATTCGCCAGTGAGCGTGCGGCCGCGCACTCGACCCTCGGCGGCCAGCTTGAGCAGATGAGCGTGCACGGATCGACGCGCCATCGGCACCAGTTCGGGAACGAGCCCGATGTAGAGCTCATCGACGATCATTCGGATCCGGGTGCGCTTCTCGCGCGTCACAATGGCGAGAATCTGTGCCTCCCGTTCAAGACGATGCTCGATGTACCAGTCGATGAGTCGATTGGGATCCTCGATGAGATGACCATGGCCCGGGGCAATGGACTTCAGACGCAATGACCGCACATGGGCCAACGACTCGAGATAGGCCGCCATGTCTCCATCCGGCGGCTTGATGACGACCGTGGAACCCTCCATCACATGATCGCCAGAGAAGAGCATGCGCTCCTCCTCCAACAGGAAACACAGATGGTTCGAGGCGTGTCCGGGAGTGTGATGGGCGGTGAGTCGGAACTCGGTGGCCTCGATCTGGTCGCCATGTGCAAGGCGACGGTCGACCTTGAGCCCGTTGCGATTGCCGAACGCAAGCACAGTGGCGCCACTGGCAGCCTTGAGGGCTGCAGCGCCGGGTGAATGATCGGGATGGGTGTGGGTGCAGACGATCCAGCGAATCCGATCGCCACCGGCACCCATGATCGCCTCCAGATGCACCGGGTCGTCGGGGCCGGGATCCACCACGACAACCTCGTCGATCCCCACGAGATAGGTGTTGGTTCCCGGGCCGGTCATACGTCCCGGGTTCGGGGCCAGCACACGACGCACGAGCGGGGAGAGCGCCCTCGGCACCCCGGCAAGCAGCGCTGGTCGGGTGTCGGGTTCGTCGGCTGATGCGCCGGATTCAGTCATCGGCTTCAGTCATCGTCGATCACTGGTCCGAGTTCACCGACGGGCCGGCCGGGGGCATTCTGGTTGGGCGTGACATCGCCGAGGTACTCGACGTCGATGACGACGGAGGACTGGAACCGCTTCGAGAGGCGTGACCCACCCGGGACGCTCCAGCGGGCGATGAGCCGATGACGCACGAGGGCTCGCACCGGCGGCACGAGTAGCAACAGCCCGATGCCATCGCTCACGAATCCCGGCACGATGCACAGCGCGCCGGCGACAACGATGAGCCCGCCATCGACAAGCGATTTCGTCGGCATCTCGCCCTTGGCCAGCGAGTCGCGCAGTCGCCGCAGCACGGCGATGCCCTCCCGCTTCATCAACCATGCGCCGAAAAAACTGAGCACCACGAGAAGTGCCAGTGCCGGAAACAGGCCCATCAGATGCGCCATCTGCACGAGGACGTACAACTCCACCAACGGAGCCACGACGAACAACACAAACAGCACGACGAACATTTCGAGATTCTACCGGCGCTCCTTCTCTGCCCACGTTCTGCACGCCGACGGTACGCTCGCCACTATGCCAAGGGCGGTCGTGCACATCGGGACCCAGAAGACCGGTACCACCACCTTTCAGACCTGGGCGACGCACAATCGAGAGGCTCTGCGTCGAACAACCGGCCTCCGCTACTACCGGTCAGTGTTCGGAGACTCCAAGGAGATCTACCCGCCCATCGAATTCCTGATCGAATGCCTGCGGCCCGAACGGGTGCGCACCTTCAGGGATGCGTTCTCCGAGCAGATAGTGGCCGAGCTCCCCGAGCGACTGCGGGTTCATCTGCTCTCAGAACTCGACGGCGGCGATGTCCTGATCTCGAACGAGGTGCTGTCGTTGATGCGTCACCCCGACGAGGTGGACCGCTTGCGCGAACTGCTGTCTGGATACGACATCGAGTTCATCGCAGTCCGAAGGGATCCCCGGGAGTTCCTCCGGTCGTATCGCCAGTGGATGGTGAACCAACGGATCGAGCCCAGCACGGACCCGACCTCGGAGTACTACGTCGAGGACGACACCTGGTTACTCGACTTCGAC
>CAFBNC010000087.1_pt1 | contig 10136 bp, 4 predicted proteins | sample 7269161 | NCBI WGS metagenome assembly CAFBNC01 (sample SAMEA6814082, study PRJEB35770) | freshwater metagenome | biome: Freshwater; feature: Freshwater reservoir; material: water | place: Czech Republic | collected 2017-05-23 | depth 30m m
CGTGACCTCTTTGGCCACGCCGTAGATGGTGCCGCCGATGATGCCGGCGACATGGGTGCCATGGCCATCGCAATCACTGGTCCCGCGACCGTCATTGACGCCGCTGAACGCGTTGGTGCCACTGGTGACCCGGCTGCCGAAGTCGCTATGTGAGGCGAGGATTCCCGAGTCGACGACATAGGCCTTCACCCCCGAACCGGTGGTGTCATAGCTGTAGGAGTTGGAGAGCGTGTTGGTGCGTTGATCGATGCGGTCCAGGCCCCATGCAGCTGGTGATTGGGTGGCTTCGCGGCGCACCGGAGTGTCGGCTTCGATTGAACGCACCTTCGGGTTGAGGCGCAACGACTTGACCTGCGAGGGGCTGAGATCAGCGATCTCACCAGCGAACACGTTGGTCAGCACCGAGTGCACGGCCATACCTCGTTGGGCATGAATGCTGGCTTCAGCGGTGGCATCGGTGCTGGGGTCGAACTCGAGGATGTATCGCGAGGTCTTCGAAAGCGCGCTTGTCGCGAGTGCCGAGGTGGAGGTGGGAACTGTGACCGGTCCTGCGGGTGCGGCCGGAATTGCTGACGCGTTCGCAGCGGCGGTGCCGCCAGTGGTGCCAGCCCCTGCCGGTGAGATCGTGGCGAGCGCCATGCCCACGGACGCTCCGAACAGCATGGAAGCGGAGGCGGCTGTGTGCAGAGCGGCGCGGAAGGGACGAGTCACGGCGCCGACCCTACGCAGGATGAGCGATGGTGAACAGTCGCCGAGGGCTGATTTTGCCGTGATTTAGCGATGTCGGAGTGCGGATCGAAATCAGGAACCTATTCCGGCTCAGAGGCCGGGCATCTCGATCCCGAGCATGGAGGCGGTGATACCGGCCACGGGGTTGTGCACAGCCATCATCGCCATGTTGGGGTCACCCGAATCCATGACGAACATCTCCGACAGCTTCACCATGACCAGACAGAACTGGAAACCGGCGAGCAACTCGTAGAACGCCACGTTCGTGGCCGGGCGGCCCATGAGTTCTTCCCACAAGGCGATGGTGGCCTCACGGTCGAGCATGCCCGGGAGCAGCTCGGCGCCACCGGTCTCGAGACTGAAGCGCTGCAGGAACAGCCACCACCCCAGATCACTCTCGGAGTTGCCGAGTGAGACCATCTCCCAGTCGAACACGCCGATGACCTCGCTGAGGTCCGGGCCTCCATACATCTGGTTGCCGGGTCGGGCATCGCCCCAGCACAGCTCGATGAACTCGCCGTCTTCGGGCCAGTTGGCGATGAGCCAGTCCCAGGCCGGGTCGATGATGGGATGGGCCGTGCCCTTGAGCGCCCATTCCTTGTAGTTACGGAAGTACCCGCGGCGCTGCTCGGGACCGAGCGGGCCGTGATGCTTCTGGTCGAGATAGTCGAGGCCGGCGGCCCGCCAGTCGACCTTCGCCACCCGGGTGAGCGCCTCAACACCGTTGCGAGCCCACGCTGAGCGTGCCGCATCGGTCATCGCCACCACGAAACCCTCGGAGGTGTACACCGGCGTGTCGCCGGGGACGAGACCGTTCAGGCGGTCCATCACGAAGAACGGACCACCGAGCACTGCGACATCACGCTCGGCCCAGCGGGTGCGGGGCACAGGCACATTGCTATGCGCACCGAGCTGGGTCATCACTTGGTACTGCTGGGCGATGAGATCGATCTCGGGGAACAGCAGGTTCATCGTGGGCTGTGAGCGCAGCACGAGTTCGGCATCGATCGCCGTGCCGTCGGCCTCGGTCCAACGGGCATCGACGAGGAATGTCTCGTTGGAGAACCCACTGGTCTGGGGCACGACGAGCTTGGTGATCTCGACGTTCGTGCACTCGGGCATCTGCTGGGCCATCCAGGCCTCGAGGACGACTTTGACCTCGTCTGGATCGCGCTGACCACTGACCGGCATGGGAACTCCTTAGGAAATGGAATCGGATCGGCTGGGTTCGGGATTCCCCCCCCGAACGCTGACGACGGCGACTCTATGCCCCGACCGGTAGCGTTCGCGACCGTTGTCGTCGAAGGGAGTGGTCATGGGTGAAGTCGGGTCCAATAGTGCTGGTTCGGTGAGCGGTTCCGTCGCCGGCCGGGTCGCGCTCGTCACCGGCGCTGCCCGTGGTCAGGGCCGGGCGCACGCCGTGGCACTGGCCAACGAGGGCGCTGATCTCGTGCTGTGCGATATTGCCGCCGACATCGCCACTGTTCCGTATGCGTTGGGCACTGAGGCCGATCTCGCCGAGACGGTCGCGCTCGTCGAGGCCACTGGTCGACGCTGCATCTCGATGGTGGCTGATGTGCGCGATACCGCAGCGATGGACGCCGTGGTTGCTTCCGGCATCGAGGCCTTCGGTGGTATCGACATCTGTGTGGCCAACGCCGGCATTGTGGCGTTCAGTCATTTCCAGGACATCACTGACGAGATGTGGGACGACATGATCGCCGTCGATCTCACCGGCACGTTCAAGACAATGCGGGCGGTTGTGCCGCACATGATCGAACGTCGCTACGGGCGCATCATTGCGACTTCGTCGATGGCCGGGCGCATGGGCAATCCGAACCTCTCGCATTACGTGGCCGCCAAGTGGGGGATCATCGGCATGGTCAAGACGCTCGCAATGGAACTGGCGAGTCGGGGAGTCACGGTGAATGCCGTTTGCCCTGCAGCGGTCGACACACCGATGTTGCAGAACCCGGCGATGTACTCGCTGTTCTGCCCGGATCTCGAGTCGCCGACCCGTGAGGACGTGGTGCCGCGCTATCAGGCCATGAACCGGATGGGCCAAGCCTGGTTGGCACCCGAGGAGGTGTCGCGAGCGGTGATGTTCCTCGCGGCTGACGCTGCGAGCGGCATGACTGGTCAGGTCGTCGAGGTCAGTCTCGGGAGCGCTGCGGGTCAGCACTAGTTCGGGTCGGAACTCACGGCTCGTCCGAGCCGCTGTCACACCCGATGAGTAGGTTTGCTCCGTGGCGTTCCATCTCACCGTGGCGGGTTCGCTGGAGCCTCTGGCCGATGCACTGGCTGAGGTTCTGGCCCAGCCCCTTCCCGGTTCCGATCCTTTTGAATCCGAACTCGTCGTCGTCCCCGGCGAGGGTGTCAAGGCCTGGCTGCGGGCCCGTTTGTCGCGCCAGCTCGGGGCAGCGGATCTTGCGAACGGTGGTCTTGCGAACGGTGGTCTTTCAAACGGAATAGTCGCCAACATCGATCACGTCTTTCCCGCCACGGTCGTGCACGCCGCGCTCGGCGACGATCTCGAGCTCGGTATCTGGACAACCGGCCCGCTCACATGGGCGGTCCATGAGGTGCTGCAGGCCCGTGCCACCGAGTTCGGGCAACGCCCCGATGCTCTGCGGGCTCGTGCCATCGCCGATCTCTTCGACCGTTACACCCTTCATCGTCATCGCATGGTGGTGCAGTGGTCCGAGGGCCGCGATGTCGACTCCACTGGTTCGGCACTCGAGCCGCATCAGTTGTGGCAGCCAGCGCTATGGCGGGCTGTACAGGAGCACCTCAGCCCCGACTCATCGCATCTCGTGCCCACCGATGCCCAACGCATGGTCGAGCGCACCGACCAGCTCCGGGCCGGCACCTATCAGGTCGGTCCGCATCCGCATCTGCGTCAACGGGTGTTCCTGTTCGGTCTGGCCAGTCTGCCGTCCTCGCATCTCGAGGTCATCGCTGCGCTTTCCACGCAACTCGATGTGTATGTGTATGCCCCGGCAGCCTCTGCTCAGCGTTGGGTGCATGTCCGCGACCAGCTCGAACCGCAGCTCGCCCTGCCGGTAGGTCGCGGCGACCCCCGCATGCCCAGCGGCGTCGGGCACCCGCTCGTCACCACCTGGGGTCGGGCATCACGCGAGTCGCACGCACTGCTTCTCGACGCCGCCTCGCATGTTCCCGCCACTGTCGTGGCGCCCGCTGCCATCGCCGCATTGCCCGAGCCATCCTCGGTGCTGGTCCGACTCCAGCACGACATCCGCGCCGACCTCGCACCGGTGGAACCGGCTGCCCGACCCGAGCTCGCCGCATCCGACACCAGTATTCGTTGGCACCGCGCCCATGGCCCCGCTCGTCAGGTCGAGATCCTGCGCGATCAACTGCTCCATCTCTTCGCCGAAACCGATACCGCCGGCTCTCCGAAGTTCACGCCCCGCGATGTCGCGGTGTTGTGTTCCGATATCGCAAAGTTCGCGCCGCTGGTCGAGGCCACCTTCGCCGGCGATCCCGAGCGCGGGGTCCCGCGCATACCCGTGCGCATCGCCGACCGCACCATCCGTCAGCAGAGCGCGTTGCTCGACACCGCCGGTGCACTGCTCGATCTTCTCGACGGTCGCTTCCGGGCCAGTCAGGTGCTCGAGTTCGCCTCTCGTCCACCCGTCGGTTTGCGATTCGGTCTCGTGCCCGATGCCATCTCACAGCTCGAGGGTTGGGCTGCCGCTACCAATGTGCGCTGGGGGCTCGACAGCACCGACCACGCCCGATTCGGACTTCCCGCCGATCTCACGGCGCACACCTGGCAGGCCGGTCTCGATCAATTGCTCATCGGTTCCACCATGACCGACGCTGGCCCACGACTCTCCTCTGTGGGCGTGGCGCCGTACGCCGAACTCGAGGGCGACAACGTCGAAATCGCCGGAGCCTTCGCCGATCTGCTGCACGAACTTCGACGCACCACCACTGCATTACGTCGCGACACCACTGTGCGCGACTGGAGCGATCTTCTGCTTGAGGGCCTCCATGCGTTATGCGACACCAGCCCCGACGACTCCTGGCAATGGCGTGATGTCGAGTTCGCCATCAACGGCTTCCGTGATGACGCGAAGGTGGGCGAAGGTTGGCGCAGCACGGTCGTGCCCGCCGCCGAACTCGCCGCGCTCATGCGCATTCGGCTCGACGCCAGTGGTGGTCGCCCGCGGTTCGGTACCGGCTCGGTCACGGTGTCCTCGCTCACCGCACAGCGCGGTGTTCCGCATCCCATCGTCTGCCTGCTGGGCATCGACGACGATCTCGGCTCTGGCGCCGTGCCCGCCGCCGAGGACCTCATCGCCAACAACCCGTGCATCGGCGATCGCGATCCCCGCAGCGAACAACGCGCCCAATTGCTCGATGCCGTGCTGTCGGCCGGCGAGCATCTCGTGCTGGTCAGCACCGGCCGCGATGTCCGCACCAACCAACCGCTCTCACCGGCGGTGGCCGTGGCCGAGTTCATCGATGCTGTCGACGCCACGGTGCAGGATCCCGATCGTGATCGGGCCTCCGGCGGGCTCACCATCGATCATCCCCGGCAGGCCTGGTCCGATACAGCGTTCCTTCCCGGCCAACTTGGCGTTCCCTCGGCATGGAGCTTCGATCAAGGTGCGCTCAAAGCTGCGCTTGCCCGTCGTTCCGATGCGGCGCGTGCTCCGTTCCTGAGCGGTCCATTGGCACAACCTGAGCCGCATGCCGAAGTCGATCACTCCGATGGCGTTGCCACCGCTGATTCCGTTTCCGCCGCCTCGGTTCCCACGGTGTCACTCGAGCAGCTCCGCTCGGCGGTCGAGAACCCCGCACGCGCCCTGCTGCGTGATCGTCTGGGCCTCACCCTCACCAATCCTGAGGAACTCGGCGACGATCAGATCCCGCTCACGCTCGCCGGCCTGCAGGAATGGGGCATCACCAACTCTCTGCTGAAGGCTCGCCTCGGCGGCAGCAACCGTTCGTCGTCATCGTCGTCATCGTCGTCGTCGTCATCGCCGTCGTCGTCATCGCCCGCATCGGACAGCGCGTCCAGTGTCATTTCCACCGGCATGTCGACCGATCCTTCCAGTGCCGATCAGATCTGGGAGGCCCACGAACGAGCCCGCGGTTCGGTGCCACCCGGCCGGTTCGGCGACGTCACCATCGCAACTGTGGGCAAGCGGGTCACTGGTTTGCTCTCGGTGCTTTCGACTGAGCTCGACGGTCTGCCCTATGAGCCGTCCACCATCGCCGTTCGCCTCGATCTCGCTGCATCTCTCGGCACGATCATCGAGGGCAATGTGCAGGGCGTGTGCGGCGACACGGTCGTGGCCATCTCTCCGTCACGCCTCAAGCCGGTTTCCATTCTCACGGCGCTCATCGATCTCGCCGCGCTCACGCTTCACGATCCCAACCGGGCTTGGAGCCTTCTCGCAATCGGGCGCGAGTCTGAGGGCGATTCAATCGCTGCCCGTCGAATCTCGATGCTCGACCCAACGTGTGCGCTCGATGCGCTCACGGTGTTCCACGATCTCCGCCAGCGAGCGCTCACTGATGCCATTCCCGCCTTTGCCGCTACGACCCAGGCGGTATTCGCCGGCGATCTCACTGCGGCAGCCAAGGCATGGTCACCTGCCTACGACTCCGGTGGCAAGGGTGAGCGCGGGGATCGCTGGATCAGCTTCATCCCCGAGTTCGATGTCGAATTCACCGACCTTGCCGCACTGCCGGCCCGCCTCAACGAACCCGACGCCGCCGAACCCGCGTCGGGTAATTCCGACCCGACCGATCGCAATGCAACCGACGGCGATATCGAAAGATCCCCTGGCACTCGTCTCGACTTCTGGGCCGAGCGGCTGTGGGGCACCGTTGCCCGCCTCGCCGCGGTCGAGGAACTGAGTGTCGAGCAATTGAGTGTCGATGCCACCGATGCCGCGGCATCCGATTCCGATGGTTCCGCCGATGACTGATCACGAGTACGAAGCCTTCGATCTCGCCGGCCCACTCCCCACCGGTATCACTCTGCTGCAGGCAAGTGCCGGCACTGGAAAGACCTTCGCATTGGCCGCGCTCGCTGTGCGCAGTATCGCCGAGCTCGGCCTTTCGGCCTCCGAACTCTGCGTCGTTACCTTCACCGAGGCCGCCACCTCCGAACTTCGCGGCCGCATCCGCGAGCGCATCGCCGAGGCGATCGCTCACCTCGAGGCCACAGCGCACCTCGATCCCGACGTTGCAATCACCACCGACCCAGTCCTCATCGCACTGGGGCGTGGTGCCGACGGACAACCGATCGAGTCTGCTGAGCACCTGTTGCGGCTCGCTCGTTTGCGCACTGCGCTCGACGAATTCGACACCGCCACGATCTCCACGATCCACGGGTTCTGCAGTCGTGTGCTGGCCATCGCCAGTGGTGCTTCGGCCGACACCCCCATCAGTTCCGACACCGAGCACATCGTCGAACTCATCAATGATCTGTTCGTTTCGCGCTTCAGTGGCAGCACCCCGGCTCCCGTCACGTCGGCGCAGCTCCTACGTGCGGTTGAGACCCGTCTCAAACTCCCCGACGCCCGTTTGTACCGCTGGAATGCGGCTGATCCCGGTCCGAATGCAGGGGCTAACGAACAGAAGCCCTTCATCCGGTCAGCCCAGATCGCTACGGCTGCTGATCTCATCGATGAGGTTGTTGAACTCGTGCTGCAGCAACGCATTGATCAGCGGCGCCGCACCTACGACAGCCTCATCACCGACGCCCGCGCCCATATCGTCAGTTCCGATGGCGTCGGCACCGTCGCTTCGTTGCGGGCCCGGTTCTCCCTCGTCATGATCGATGAGTTCCAGGACACCGATCAGGTGCAGTGGTCGATGTTCCGCACCGCGTTCCTCGACAGCAACTCTCAGGGCATCAGTTCCCCGGTCACGAGTTCCCCAGTCACAACGGTGTTGGTGGGGGACCCGAAGCAGTCGATCTATCGGTTCCGCTCGGCCGAACTCTCCGCGTATCTCGGTGCTCTCGAGTACGCCCGCACCAATGGCCGGGTGTTCAGCCTGCGGGTCAACTGGCGTTCCGACCGAGCAGTGCTCGACGGGCTCGATCACCTCTTTGGCGGGCTTGCCTTCGGCGACCCGCGCATCGTGTTCGAATCCGTCGACGCCGCGCCCGATCATGACGTCTCGCCGTTCGCCATCGCGGGTGCTCCGGCCACTGCTGCTGTCGAGCTCCGCACGATCGGCGTGAGCGGAGCCCCTGCGGCCAGAACCGTGGCCTTCGCCGATCTCGTCGCCGAGATCATCCGGCTGCTGAACACCGCCACCATCGAGCGCGACGGCATCGCCCAGCCATTGCGTCCTTCCGATATCGGGGTGCTGGTTCGATCCAATGCCGATGCGTCGCGATGCGCGCGGGCCCTCAACGAGGCCGGAGTGCCGGCGGCCAGCAGTTCCGCCGACAGCGTGCTCGGCAGCACCGCGGCCCGACACTGGCGTTGGCTGGCCGACGCTCTGGCCCGGCCCTCATCGGCGAGCCTCGTGCGCACCGCCGCCACCACCTGGTTCATCGGCCTCGACGGTCCTTCCATCGCTGCGCTCACCGACGAGCGTCTCTCCGAACTGATCGAGCAGGTCCGCGGGTGGGCCACTGATCTCACCGAAGGTGGACTCCCGCGGCTCATGGCATCGTTGCGAGCCGGAGGGCTGGCCGGTCGGGTGCTCGCCGCGCCATCCGGCGAACGGGATCTCACCGATCTCGAACACATCGCCGAGCTGCTGCAGAGTGCCACCAGCGGCCGTCCAATTTCGCCGGCCGCTCTCAGCGATCTCCTCACCGGCATGAGCGCCGGCGCCGGCGATACCGAAGCCGAGTCCACCGAACTGCTCGGTCGTCGTATCGATCGCGACGACGACACCGTCAAGGTGCTCACCCTGCATAAGGCCAAGGGCCTCGAGTTCCCGGTGGTGCTGTGTCCCACGCTCTGGGCCGCACCTTCCGGTTCGCGGGGATCGCTCAAGCATGGCGAGGTCGGCGGGCAGCGGCTCATCGAGATCTGCAAGCTCGCGTCCAACGCTGAGCCCCTCAAGGGTTACAAGGATGTTGTGGCCGCCGACAAGCAGGAGACCGACGGCGAGGAACTCCGGCTTATCTATGTCGCGCTCACCCGGGCCCGGCATCGTCTCGTCGTGTGGTGGAACCCGCCAGCCAGCGGTCAACCTCCACTGGCCACGGTGCTCGGCGCTGCCATCGGCACCGATGCGAAGAACGTCGAAGTTGCGGCACTGGTCGCTGCCTCCAACGGCACCATCTCCGAAGTTGCTGCTGTTTCTGGCCCACCGCCGGCGCTGGCGCGTGCCGCGGTCCCCACCCCCACACTTGAAGTTGCGTCGATTTCCCGAAACCTGCGTGACGATTGGCGCATCTGGTCGTTCACCGCCATCAACTCCGCATCCGGCGATCATGCGTCGCCGTCAGCGCCCGGCGCTGCTGTTTGGCAGGTTCAGCCCGAGGCGGCACCGCTGCTCGGCGGGGCCGACGAGTTCGCCGGCGACGACCCGGAAACGCTCGACCCCGCGACGCCAGCGCTCACGCCATTGCAGAGCGCGCCCGCCGGCCCGGCGTTCGGCACGCTGGTCCACTCCGCGCTTGAACGTGTCGATTTCACGAGTGGTGAACTCGATGCCGAACTCACCAGTGCGTGTGCTGCGCTCATGAACCACCGACCGCTCGCCATCGCTCCTGCCGCACTGGCCTCCGGGCTCATCAACGCGTTGCAGGCACCACTGGGTGGTCCGCTCGGATCCACATCGCTGGTCGAAGTTACTCAGGTCGATCGTCGCAACGAACTCGATTTCGACCTACCCCTCGCCGCCTTCGACGCGAGCAAGATTGCATCGGTCATGCTCGACCACCTGCCCAGCACCGACCCCTTGCACCCCTGGTTCGTCGAGGCCGCAGCCGGTGCACTCGATGTTTCCCTCGACGGAATGCTCACTGGCTCCATCGATCTCGTGGCTCGCACGGTCATCGGCGATCAACCCTGCTTCTGGATCGCTGATTACAAGACCAACCTCATCCGCACCGGCGACTACTCCGGTCCTGCGCTTGCCACCGCGATGCATCACAGTGGCTACGCCCTGCAGGCCACCATCTATCTGGTGGCCCTGCATCGTTTCCTGCGCTGGCGTCTCGGTGCTGCGTACGATCCGCAGTCGCAGTTGCTCGGTGCCGCCTATCTGTTCCTGCGCGGTATGGATCCTGCCAATGACAGCTCCGATCCTGCCGGCGTGCACTGGTTCCAACCGCCACTGGCAGCCATCGAAGCCCTTGATCTCCTCTTTGCTACGGGAGCCGCATCATGAGCGCACCATCAGCGGTTCCCGGGGCTGGTTCCACCGGCACTACCGCCTCTGCATCAGCCGGC
>CAFBNC010000089.1_pt1 | contig 10060 bp, 15 predicted proteins | sample 7269161 | NCBI WGS metagenome assembly CAFBNC01 (sample SAMEA6814082, study PRJEB35770) | freshwater metagenome | biome: Freshwater; feature: Freshwater reservoir; material: water | place: Czech Republic | collected 2017-05-23 | depth 30m m
GTGCTCGAGCGCCGCTGAGTATCTGCATCGATGATCGCCATGTTCTGGTCAGGGCGGTGACCGAGCTCACCTTCCGCCACGCGACTGCCGAGGACATTCCTGCAGTGGTCGATCTCGTGCAGTCGGCATATCGCGGCGACCGCAGTCGCGCCGGGTGGACGACCGAAGCCGATCTCGTCGAAGGTCAGCGCATCGAGGATTCGATGCTCGTTGACCTGCTCGAACGGCCCCGCACGATCGTGCTGCTCGCCCAAACAGACCAACTCGTCGGTTGCTGCGAACTGTCGGCAGAGCATGACCCCGATATCGCGTACTTCGGCATGTTCGCCGTGCGACCGGAACTCCAAGGTGCTGGCATCGGCGACCAGATCCTTCGAGCGGCCCAGCAAACGGCGATCGATCTCTGGGGTGCAACAACGATGCGACTGGTGACGATCCATCTGCGCAACGAGGTCATCGCCTGGTACGAACGCAGAGGCTTCACCCCGACCGGCGCCACCCATCGATTCCCCTATGGCGACGAACGATACGGCCGACCAAAACGCGATGATTTGACCCTTGTCGAGTTTCAAAAGCCGTTCCCACCAACCACGCGATAGCGGGACATCAGCACGACCTAGGTTGGTGGGCGATGGCTTGGCAAACAGCGGGTTCCAGAAGATCGATTGATCGGCCTCTCACGAGGCTTCGGGCCTTGGTCACCCGACCGATGCGGAACACATTCGACGCCCAACTCGTTCGCGCCCTCGTCAACCATGGCAATGGTGGCGTCGTCGTCGCTCGGTACGGAGCTGTCTCGAGTGACAGCCCGTGCATCGCCGTTCCCACCGATATGGGCCGACTCTGGATGCCATGCAGCGACATGATCATGCGCCCAATTCTCAAGATGCGCGGCACATGGGAGCCCGACGAAGCTGCATTTCTCGCTCACCACATTGCGCCCGGTTCGACCGTGGTGAACGTCGGAGCAAACGTCGGGTACACCTCGCTCGTGCTCTCGCGGATCGTGGGCCCGACGGGTCAGGTGATCGCGCTCGAACCGGAACCGCTCAACTTCAAGCTTCTGTGCGTCAACACCGCTCGCGCGGGAAATGTCCTGCCCATTCACACTGCTGCCGGAGAAACGACCGGGAGCATTCGCCTGAACCTCTCCGCGACGAACGCCGGAGACCACCGCACCGCCCCGCATGAGGATGCATTGGGTGGCATCGACGTACCGATTGTGGCCCTCGACGATCTGCTCGCTGACCGCAGCATTGCGGCGATCGTGTCTGACACGCAGGGCTTCGATCATCGGGTGATCACCGGCGCCGCAGCTCTCATCTCCCGGTGCCGACCGATCATCACCGTCGAGTTCTGGCCCTTCGGAATCCGCAACACGGGGGACGATCCCACCGAAGTTCTTCGTGACTATCTGGCGCTCGGCTACTCAAGGATGATCGACGTGCCATCCGGCGAAGATGTCACCGGACACACCATCGACGAGATCATCGCGACGGCCATGACAACAACGGATCACACAACGCTCGCGCTTCTCCCCTGAGCCTCGAAGGGACCGCCCGATCGGCGATGGAATGAACCACCCGAGTACATGACCAGTCAGTCAAGTACTCTCCTTCCATGGCTCCGTCGACAGCATCCCTGAATGGACTGGCCGTTCACACGTGCGGTTCCGGGCCACCGATCGCGCTGCTGCATGCCAATGGTGGCGACCACCGGGACTTTGATGAGATAGCGGGCCAGTTGGCTCAGCGCGCCACCGTCCATGCCATCGACTGGCCCGGCCACGGAGATAGTCCCCCGGTTGACGACCCCGGCGCATGCCGCTTTGCCGAATTACTCCCCGCTGTCCTCGATCAACTCGGCGATGGGCCGTTCATCCTGATTGGCAATTCCATCGGTGGATTCGCTGCGCTCCGTACTGCGGCGCAGCGCCCTGATCTGGTGAAGGCACTGATCCTCATCGACCCGGGCGGTTTCACCCCCCGATCACCAATCTCATTCATCGCCTGTCGACTCTTCGGCTCTGAACGAATTGCGCCGACCGCAATGCGACTTCTCCCCCGCCTCTACCTGCGAACCCGAACAGCGGCGGTGCGTGCGATGCGCCAACGCGCGGTCACCGCATCGCATCCGCCCGAGCAGGTCCGAACCTTCGCCTCGATCTGGCGAAGTTTCGCCGAGCGGAACCACGACGCCAGGCACGACGCTGCCGAACTCACCTTGCCGGTTCTGCTCATATGGGGGACCTGGGATCCGGTGCTTCCCTGGCTGCTCGACGGCCGTCGTGCTCGCCGGGCGCTTCCCGACGCAACCATCAAACGGTTCCCCTGCGGTCATCAGGCCCATATCGAGTTACCCGACGCGTTCCTGCGCGTTGTGATCCCATTCCTCGACCAACTCGACGACGCGAACCGATGACGACGACCCAACGACGAGGACCGGGATCGCGGGCCGGCGGCAACCACCCGACCCGGCTCGAACTTCTCAATGCCGCCACCGTTCTTGCCGAGCGCGACGGGATGGACGCTCTCACCGTCGCAGCCATCACTGCGAGCGCAGGACACTCCAAGGGAACGTTCTATGTGCACTTCGAAGATCGCACGTCGCTGATCGTCGAGCTTCATCGTCGCTTCCACGATGCTCTGTTCGCATCGATCGCGGACAGAACCTCGGACCTCGCAATTGGAACCGATCGGGCATGGCTGCGTATCGAGGCATTCCTCAATGGCTGTCGAGCTCAACCGGCGGTGCGGGCAATGCTCCTTGAGGCGAGATCCATGCCGGAGATCGCGCAACTCGTAGCGGAGCGCAATGACCAAGCAGCGCGGGTGCTCGCCGCCGAGCTCCGCGAGGTTTCCGCCCAGCCACGTGAAGCGGCCGTTCTCCTCGTGAGTGCAACCATCGAAGTTGCACTTCAGGAACTCACAGCAGGAAAGCGACTGCCGAGGTATCGGGCTGCGCTGCACAACCTCGTCCCGGACACATCAGACAGAGGAACGCCGCAGTGAGGCTCATCTTCCACAGGAGCTGCGGAATATCGCCATGGTTGATCCGGTTGTCTCGGCCATGAATCTCACCGCATATGTCGGAGCCGCCGTTTCCGTGATCGCCGGCCTGATGGGGTTTCTCTGGCCCCGACAGGTCAGCGCAGTGATCGGCCTCCGACTTCCGGGAAAGCTGGGCATCTCGGAGTTCCGGGCCACCTACGGGGGACTCTTCATCGGGACCGGTGGTGCCGTTCTCATTCTCGGTTCGAGCGATGCGGCACTCGTGCTTGGCGCAGCGTGGCTCGGTGCGCTCGTCGCGAGGCTGATCTCGATCCTGATTGATCGCTCCACCTCGAAGGAGAACATCGCCGGTTGTTTGATCGAGCTCGTCATCGGCGCACTACTGGTGCTCGGGCGCTGAACCAAGCTCAAACTGCGGGCATATTCAGGGTTTCGGGTGAGCCATCAGGAACTCGAGCATCGCCGCCACGAGCAGATCCGGTTCTCCCGTTCCCGCTCTGATCGCCCAGGGCCAGTGCCCGACACCCGACATCGTCCACAGCTGCACCGCTATGCCAGTCGGGCAATCCGAGAACTCCTCGGGAACCGTTTCCGCTCCGGCCACCTGCGGTTGCAGATCACGCGCCTTTTCCGTCGAGATCGTGCCGGTGCAGTGGTCATACCCCGCCCACATGGCTACCGATTGTCGAGCACCGGGGTAGGCCTCACTCGCCCATTGCACCTTGCCGCCGCCGTAGAGGATCGTGGCGTCCTCGGTTCCCTGCACCTGCAGCACGCTCACTGGCACCGAGGGCGTGCAGTCAGCGGCATTCACGAGGGTCTCTCCGGCCACGCTCACGATCGCCGCGATCCTGTCCGCGCGTTCGCAGGCCAGTCGATAGCTCATGAATCCACCGTTCGAGTGGCCGATCAGGAACACCCGCTTCGGATCAACGCTGTATCTCGCACTTACATCGTCGATGACCGAGGAGAGGTAGCCGACATCATCGACCTGCCTACCGAAGCCACAACAGGCGCCGGTGGCGTTCCAGAATCGGTCGCATCCAACGCCAGCGGTACCGTCGGGATGAACGAGGAGCATTCCAAGCCGTTCCGCTTGTGACTTGATGCCCAACGCTTCGCCCAGTGACGCACCGTCGGCTCCGTAGCCGTGGAGCAGGATGAGAAGAGGCGCCGGGCTGCCCTCGCTGTACGACGCAGGAACCTCAACCTCGAATGGCCGTGACGCGGCAGTTCCCTCCGAGTTGGATCCCTCCTTCTCGGCTGCGCACCCGCTACCCGTCGAGCTGGCTTCGCCCTTCTGGTCCGCTGTTGACTCTGTCGAGTTCGCGGCGCTGGTCGACGTCACCGACGAGGTTCCGCTCGAGCAACTCGCGAGCGCCAACAGCGTCATCGCAATGAGAGCAACCCCTCTGGTCGTCACCATGACCCCAGTATTCATCGACGCGGTCCAGATCGACGCTTGATCTCTGGGATGCGTCGACGATCAGCGCTCCGGTCGGGGAGTCCCGGGCGAGAAGCGACGGGCGCCAGGTCCCTCGACATTCAACCGGTCGGCGGGATTGGTCAACTTGCACCGCTCGAAGGAAAGACAGCCGCATCCGATGCATGTGGTCAGATCGTCCCGGAGTCGTTCGAGTTGCTCGATCCGCGTGTCGAGTTGGTCGCGCCATCCCTCGGCAAGACGGGTCCAATCTGCTTCCCGCGGCGTGCGCTGTTGGGGCAATGCGTCGAGAGCATCACGGATATCAGTGAGTGAGATTCCTACCGACTGGGCCGCCCGAATGAAGGCCAGCCGCCGCAGTGTGTCGCGACCGAATCTCCGCTGATTCCCGTCGTTACGCACGGAGGTGATCAGACCTTCACGCTCATAGAAGTGGAGCGCCGAGACCGAGAGTCCACTTCGCTGCGCCACTTGTCCGACGGTCCACGGGCGGAACAATTCCTCTTTCGTGACCATCCGGAGATGGTACTTCTTGACCTCAACATTGGTTGAGGTGTGAGGATCTCCTTGTCACTGAACCGAGCAGCAGGGAGTTGAGCAAGATGGATGCATTCATGGTGGTTGCCACCTTCAAACCAGGCACCTCGATGGCGGAGGTTCTTACTGTCGTCGCTGAGGAGCAGGCCAAAGTGACGGAACTCCAAGCAGCAGGGATCATCGGCGAGATCCGGCTCGCCACCGCATCTCGCCAAACAGTCTTCCTCGAGGTCTTCGGCTCCAGTCAGGAAGACGTCGAATCCTCCGTGCGAATGCTTCCGATGGCCAAGTGGTGGGACCTCGATATCTTCCCGCTCAACGAGCCTGCCAGCCCGCAGGTGGCATCATGAGCTCGTTCACCGAGGCAGAGCTGGCGTATTTGCAGTCGCAGCCGCTGATGCGATTCGCAACCGCATCGCCTACGGGAAAACCCGATGTGGCGCCGGTGATCTTCGAGGTTGACAGGGACGACATCATCACTGCCGGTTTCGACATCACCCATACCGCCCGATACCGGAACATCCAGAAGAACCCGCAGGCAACGCTCGTCATCGATGATCTCGCGACGATCGACCCCTGGTCACCTCGCGGAATCAAGATCATCGGTACGGCGTCGATCGAAGAAGCAGGCGGCTCGCCCCGGTTCCGGATCACGCCAAAGGTCATCATCAGCTGGGCCATCAACGACATCACCCCGGGCATCCCGAAGATGGAACGCCGCGAGGTCAACTGATCCGAATCCGCTCTCCCGACAGGAAAGCATCATGATGTCTTGATATCATGACCACCATGGCCAAGCAGACGACAGTCCGACTCCCTGACGAACTCGCCGACGAGGTCGATGCCGTTGCCCGTGCTAAGGGCACGAGCGTCAACCAACTCATCATCGACTCGCTCACCGCGGAGATCGATCGCGTTCGTGACGACAAAGACTTCCTCACCACGCTGAAGCGACTCGTCGATCGCGATCAGGAAATTCTGGACCGCCTCGCGCAGTGAGATTCCTGACGCTCGCCGCCGAGCCAGATGACGCTGTCGAGTTCATGCTGGCTGTTGCGGCGGGAACGATCGAGGTCCCGCACGTCGCTGAGTGGATCACGACACACTCAGTTCCCCGAAGCCCCTAATTAATCTCCAAGCGGCAATCAGTGAACGATTCTCCTCACTTGTTCGTGAGAGATCAGCTCACTCGAACCGGTAGTGCTTCAGTCGTCCGCGGGTATCGAAGCCGAGTCGCTGATAGACGGGATACCCGGCCGCAGTCGCTTGGAGAACCACAGACCGAGCGCCTTGGTCCAAAAGCAGATTGGTGAGCCAACTCGTCACGGTTCCCGCGACTCCTCGTCGCGCACTCCCCGATGGCGTTGCGATGTAATAGATGCCTCCCGTGTCGCCATCGAAGAACGCGCAGCCGGCACCGACAGGCTCGTCCCCGTCCCACGCCGCCGCCCAGGTCACGCCGGGCGCGTCGAGCATTTCGTGATGCTCCATGAGCCACGCCATTCCGTCGAGCCCATAGGCCTCTTCGCACACGCGAGCTACCGCCGCGAATCCATCCGCATCGGATGCAACGCGCATCTCGAAGGAACTCGTCACTGCGATCGGTCGATCGATCCACATGTCCGGCGACAGATCCGGTTCAAGCACACCACCCGCCTGTTGTGCAGCGGAGGCAAGTGCGTCGTCCTCCTCGGGGACCCAGGCCACGAACGGTGATCCCACCTCACCGAAAAATACAACTGCCTCGGCGATCGATTCGGAAGGCGGTACGTCGGACTCAAGAACGAACGCTCCGTTCACTGCTCCGTTGGCAACGGGTATCGGGCTCCGAACACAGATGACTGCGTCACTGCGATGCACAACGCCAACCCTGCCAACCGTCGATGCGACAAACCCCGCAAGATTCGGAATGGAACTTGGAATCACACCATCGACCGCCATCCCCTTGATCATCGCACGGACAAGATGAGACGAAAAGGGATGTGGTGGTGCCGACAAGCACATTGATGCTGCGCGCCGGTGAGCTACGCCCGTCGCAGGGAGTCCTTGGCCTGGTCAATGACGCCTTCAACCTTGTCTTCGACTTTTCCCACCTTCTCCTTCATCTCACCGGCCCTGCGGTCGGCAGTTCCCTCGGCCTCAAGGTCTTCGTCGCCGACTGTCGAGCCGACGAGCTCCTTGGCCTTTCCCTTGACCTGATCACTTTTTGCTCCCATAGCCATTCACCCTTCATTGTTGGTAGTTGTCGAATGTCCGCCTAGATCGTTCAGCGCTAGTGCGCTTTCGTTATCGGTCAGCTGCCGACTCGGACCGGTCCTCGGTCCGCACTTCGCCGTCACGTGTCTGGTGGACGCTCTGGGCGACGGTCGTTCTGCTCCTTTTTGCGAACCTCCTCTCAGCTTCGGAGCCAGAGCGCAGAGGAGACATAACGAGCATCGCAGGGACCCCCGTTGCAGCGAGGTAGCAGGGCGAATTCACCCACGCGCATGACGTGGTCGAGCCCGTGGCGCAACCCCACATCACGTTCACGGCTTATCGTCTCGTCGTGGACTTCGTGAATCGCGTCGTGGCATGGGATGGCTGGCGCGGCCGGGTCATGGCGACGGTGATGGCTCAGGGCAATGCCGACATGGAAAGCGCCGCGGTCGAGCTCGTGGACCCGAAGCCTGACGCCAATATCGTGATGATCGGTTGTGGACCGGGTGTCGGTGTGGTCGCCGGTGCACGTCGCGCGCCGAACGGCATGGTGATCGGCATTGACCCGTCGCCGGTGATGGTCGAGCGGACCCGAACTCGGTGTCGTCGGGAGCGAGTCGAGCAGGTGACGAAGGTTGAGCGGGCTGCGGCAGAGTCGCTCCCCGTGCCCGATGATTCGCAAGATGCCGTGGTCAGCGTCAACAACATCCAACTGTGGAACGACCGAGCAGTCGGTCTCGACGAATGTGTTCGAGTCCTTGCTCCCGGAGGCGTGGTGGTCGTGCTCCTGCACACCTGGGCCATCCCGGACGCCGTGCCTGATGACGAGTGGGTCGCACAACTGTGCGCCGACCTGTCGGCCCGTGACCTACGGGTCGAGCCGCCGCAGACTCGGCGCTTTCGATCCGGTCCTGCCGTGGTGATCCTCGGAAGGTCGGAAGTCTGATCGCATACCCGGTCGACCCTCGCTAGTGACCGAGGGCAAGTTGCTCGAGTCGCGCAACCCGTTCCTCGATCGGCGGGTGGGTCATGAAGAGGCGACTCAGGTCACGGCGGTTCCCGGTGAGTGGATTCACGATCCATGCACTCGCCTGCGCTGGAGCGATGTCCATCGGTGCCTGTTGCGAAACCCGCTCGAGTCGTCGCAACGCAGCAGCCAATGCCAAAGGATTCCCGCTGATCTGTGAACCAACTCGATCGGCTTCGAACTCGCGGGAACGGGAGACCGCCATTTGCAACATCCCCGCCGCTATTGGCGCAACGATTGCCATGACGAGCATGGACGCTCCTGAGGGCCCCTCCTCCTCATCATTGGATCCTCCGAAAATTCCGGCGAACATCGCCATGTTCGCGACGAACGAGATCGCCGTCGCAATCGCGGCAGCGACCGATCCGATGAGGATGTCGCGGTTGCGGATATGCGCCATCTCGTGGGCGAGCACCGCGCGTACCTCCTCGGGAGGACACTGCTGCATGAGCCCCTCCGTGACAGCAACCGCGCTGTGCGAGGGATTACGCCCCGTGGCGAATGCATTGGGCTGCGGGGAGGGCGAGACGTAGATCCTCGGCTTCGGCAGACCGGCCCGAGCAGCCAGATCAGCGACCATGGCGTGCAATTCGGGAGCTTGCTCGGCCGTCACCTCGGTGGCATGCGCTGCTCGAACCGCAAGTCGATCCGAGAACCAGTACGACCCGCCGGTGATGAGGAACGCGATCACCAGTCCGATGAGCGCGCCCCCCATTCCTCCGAGGGTCGAACCGAGAAGGACGAAGAGTCCACCGATCGCCCCGAGAAGAACGGCTGTCTTCAGAGAGTTGCGAAGTGCCATCGCATTCACCTCATCCGAACTCGAGCAGATCCGACAGGAAGCTGCTCGCTTTCTTCTTTTTCGATGGCGCGTTCGACCCGTCATGGCGCGCAGTGGGCCGATCACCACCCCGGTCAGAACTCTCACGTGAACGGAGTTGCTCCTTCGATCGTTCGACGATCTTGTCGAGCTCACCCCTGTCAAACCAGATGCCCCGACACTCGGGGCAGTAATCAAGCTCAATTCCTTCGCGATGGGTCAGCTGCAGTTCTCTGCCATCAATGGGACACAACATGTCGCTCTCCTGTTCTCGTCGGTGGAATGGTGGAAGCAGTCGACGGAGGGTCCCGCTCTCTCAGGAGGAAAGCTGTGAATTCCTTGGGAGGATGCATGAGACAACCTTTCGAAGGACAACGCAGAAACTGGTGCCGTTCGAAGGTCTCTCCCGCTCCGAAGAGCCGGGCTGCCGGGATCCGAGGACCCGTGATGACGACAGTTCCGTTGAGGGATACTCCCCTTCAACCCGAACTCTATCAGAGGAATCAGAAAACCGGAACTTCTATTCGTAAAATCTTTCGGTTCGAGATCGTCGGCGCTGGCGAACCCCAGACGATCGGGGTTTCCGTTCCGACTCTCCTGTCGTCGGGATGTCGGAACAGTGGACCGAGCAGCGGTTGTCGATTCGCGATACGCGACCAGTCCAAAGTCGTGTCGAGTCCCATTGCGCTTCAAGTTCATTTTCTGCATGCGAAGACGAAGTTTGCGGCGACATGTTCTCCAATCCAGGTCTGAACTCCAGTCACGCGGCAGTACCGTTCCGCACGTGCAAAGTGACTTTGGTCGGCCAAACGTTGCGTCCGACATGAAAGTGGTGAATTCCCAGATGTCTCTCCGTGCCTTCGGCATCGCCGCCCTCACGCTTTCGTTGCTGCTCGTAGGTTGCAGCGGCTCCTCTTCGTCGCCCAGTGCGACGACAATTGCCAGCAGTTCGGCAGCCGGCACTCCCACGAGATTCACCGCTCAGGTATGGGCCGACAACTGGTTCGCCTTGTACGTGAACGGCA
>CAFBNC010000090.1_pt1 | contig 10046 bp, 8 predicted proteins | sample 7269161 | NCBI WGS metagenome assembly CAFBNC01 (sample SAMEA6814082, study PRJEB35770) | freshwater metagenome | biome: Freshwater; feature: Freshwater reservoir; material: water | place: Czech Republic | collected 2017-05-23 | depth 30m m
AGCAGGGGCTTGCCCGACTGCATGACCTTCTCGAGCACGGGGAGCATGTCCTGCACCGACGAGATCTTCGAGTTCACGAAGAGGATGTACGGGTTGTCGAGGACGGCTTCCTGACGCTCGGCGTCGGTGACGAAGTACGGCGAGAGGTAGCCCTTGTCGAACTGCATGCCCTCGACGAACTCGAGATCCATGCCGAAGGTGTTGGACTCCTCGACCGTGACAACGCCGTCCTTGCCGACCTTGTCGATGGCGTCGGCGATGACGCCACCGATGGTGGTGTCAGCGGCGGAGATGCTGGCGACCTGGGCGATCTCGGACTTGTCGTCGATCTCCTTGGCCTGCGAGCGGATGCTCTCCACAGCGGTGGCGACGGCCTTCTCGATGCCTCGCTTGAGGCCGAGCGGGCTGGCGCCGGCGGCCACGTTGCGCAGACCTTCACGCACGAGGGCCTGAGCGAGCACCGTGGCGGTGGTGGTTCCATCACCAGCGATGTCGTTGGTCTTGGTGGCCACCTCCTTGACGAGCTGGGCACCCATGTTCTCGAAGGGATCTTCGAGTTCGACCTCACGGGCGATGGATACGCCGTCGTTGGTGATGGTGGGAGCACCGAACTTCTTGTCGAGCACCACGTTGCGACCCTTCGGGCCGAGCGTGACCTTGACAGCATCGGCGAGCGCGTTGACGCCCGCCTCGAGGGCGCGGCGAGCGTCCTCGTCAAACTTGAGAATCTTGGCCATTGAGGACTCCGATTACTTGACGATCGCGAGCACGTCGCGAGCATTGAGGATGAGGACGTCTGCGCCGCCAGAGCTGATCTCGGTGCCGCCGTACTTGCTGTAGACGACCGTGTCGCCGACCTTGACGTCGAGGGGGATGATCTCGCCGGTCTGCTCGCTGCGGCGGCCGGGGCCGACGGCAAGGACTTCACCCTGCTGGGGCTTTTCCTTGGCAGTGTCGGGGATGACCAGGCCGCTTGCGGTGGTCTCCTCGCTCTGGCCGGGCTTGACCACGATGCGATCTTCGAGGGGCTGAAGGTTCATGAAAGGGCTTCTCCGTTGTCGGTTCGCTCAGGAATCGGTTGTGACTGCGAGCGTTTCGCGCGACCCGGGGAGCGTTAGCACTCTCCGAGGGCGAGTGCTAACGATACGCGGAACATCGACAGGAGACAACCTGAGCGACCGAAATCGCTCCGGACCCAAAATCAGAGCAGTGTCGAGATGAGACGCAGATTCGGGTCGGCGCCGGTATCGAGTGGCGATGGGCCATCGGACTGGAGGCGGTACCAACCCGCTGCGGCCACCATGGCGGCGTTATCGGTGCACATGGCCCGACTGGGCAGGAACGCCCGCAGACCATCGGCCACGCACACGTCGAGCAGTCGCTCCCGCAGAAGTGAGTTGGCCGCAACTCCCCCGGCAAGACACAGCCCCTTCGCCCCGTGGTCGTGGGCAGCGCGTCGGGCCTTGGTCACCAGCACATCGACCACCGCCTGCTGGAACGACGCCGCCACATCAGCAGTCGCCACCTCAGGATTACGCCGCACATGGTTGACGACTGAGGTCTTGAGGCCAGAGAACGAGAAGTCGTAGCCCTCGGCGAGCATGGCCCGGGGGAAGGCGATGGCGGTCGGATCACCCTGATCGGAGATCAGATCGATGGCCGGACCACCGGGATAGCCGAGTCCGAGGTACCTGGCCACCTTGTCGAACGCTTCGCCAGCGGCATCGTCGATGGTGGATCCGAGCACGCGGTACTTCCCGTGTCCTTCCATCAGGATCAGCAATGTGTGGCCGCCCGACACGAGCAGCACGACCACCGGCAGTTCAATCTCCGGATCCTCCAACAGCGCAGCGTAGAGATGTGCCTCGAGATGGTTCACCGCGACAAAAGGAACGTCCCACACCAGTGCGAGTGTCTTGGCCGCGCTCACACCCACGAGCAGTGCGCCAATGAGGCCCGGGCCCACGGTTGCCGCCACCGCATCCACATGATCATCGGCAATGCCCGCTTCGATGAGCGCACGGGCGACCACCGGCGTGAGAAGTTCAACATGGGCGCGACTGGCGATCTCCGGGACCACCCCACCGAAGCGAGCATGAAGATCAACCTGGCTCGATACCACCGATGACAGCACCTGATGACCATCGACCACCACCGCCGCAGCGGTCTCATCGCAACTCGTTTCGATGCCGAGTACTCGTGTCGTCATGATTGTTCGTCCTGTTCACTTGTACGCGGAAAATCAGCACCGGGGAGATCAGTACCGGGAAGTACAGCGCTCGGCAGTACAGCGCTCGGAAGTACAGCCAGACGTTCGACCACCAGTGGCGTGTCGAGCGATGCTTCGACGGCTTCGAGTCGACGGGCGAACTCGACGGTGTCGACCTCATGGGCCCACAGCACGAGCGCATCCTCATCGGGATGGCGGTAGTAGCCCTTTCGGCTCCCCACCGGAACGAACCCGAACCGGCGATAGAGCGCAAGCGCCGCCTCATTCGATGCCCGGACCTCGAGCGTGACCGCGGTTGCTCCGCGGACGATCGCCTCCCGCATGAGCACCAGCATGATGCGTGTGCCAACACGAGCACCCTGTCGGTCAGGATCAACGGCGATGGTCGTGACGTGACCGTCAGTGAGTGCGAACAACAAACCGGCGAATCCAACCACGGTGGATCCCACGCGGGCCACGAGATAGATGCGTTCTGGTCGGCGGGCTTCGGCGAGGAACAGTCCATGCGACCACGGGGTGGAGCTGGTGTGCTCCTCGATTCGCAGCACAGCACGCAGATGCCGGCGACGCATCTGTGTGACCACGACCTCGGGCGCGGCGCTCCGAGCGCCCGCAGCATCCCGACTGGCAGCGTGGATACGCATCGCGCTCATGGCGTCGGGCGGGTGGACCAGTTGATCTCTGCATCGGGTTTGCGGAGATAGAGCGGCTGAAGATCCCATGGCTTCACCCACTGCTCGCGCAGCGCTTGCGCGTGGGCCAGCATCACGAGCGAGGATGCGGCCGGATAGGCGAAACCCTCCTCAACGATCTCGATCTTCTTCAGTCCGTCGAACACCTCGCGGTAGCGCTGGACCCCGTCGCCGACCAGCAGACACTCCTCCCCCGACGCGAGGATCTCCGAGGCCAGATCGTCGGGCGAACCAACCTGATGGTCGGAGACCCGCTGCACGCCACCTGGCACCTGCCGATAGAAGGCGTAGAAGAGCTCACCGCGTCGGGCATCAATAGTGGCCACGATCAGACGGGACGTGAACCGGACAGGGAAGGCCAGTAGATCGAGGGAGGACACACCGATCATCGGGACGTTGAGTGCATGCGCCATGGCCTTGGCTGATGCCACCCCGACGCGGAGACCGGTAAAGAGCCCGGGACCAAGGTCGACCGCAACCACACTGATCTCCGAGAGTTCGATACGGGCCTGCCGGCAGGTGAATTCGATGGCGGGCGTGAGCACTTCAGCGTGTTGGCGGCCGCGAAGTGACTGGGTGGAAGCCAGAACGCCTTCGTGTCCGCCGATGGCCACGCTCACCTGTGCAGTGGCCGTATCGATTCCGATGATCAGCATCAGTTCCCACCATTCGGTTCGTAGATCCATTCAGCGACTGCTGTCGCGATGGCACGCAGGCGAGCCGACCAGCGCGGGCCGACCGGGATGAGTTCGAGCACGCGGACATCATCTGGATCTTGCTCTCCGGGGTACGAGAATCTGATCTCGAGATAATCGGCGGGCAGGGCCGGCGCAACGGCATCACCCCATTCGATGACGGTGACTCCTCCGTCATCGAGCATCTCGGGAACGCCGAGATCAAGCACCTCACTGAGCGCTTCGAGTCGATAGACATCGAGATGGTTGAGTTCGAGTCGACCCTCGTAGGTGTTCACAAGCGTGAAGGTTGGACTGGTGATCAGTTCGTCGATCCCGAGGGCGGCCCCGAAACCCTGCGTGAACGCGGTCTTGCCCGCTCCGAGGTCACCAGCGAGCAGGAGCAGATCTCCCGGTCGGGCGAGTTCCGCCAATGCCGCCGCAACGGCCTTGGTAGCGAGCGCTGACGTGGTGCGAACGAAGATCATTCGTCGGCCCTCCTGTAGAAGCGTGGAACGCGTGGGCCGATCCCGCAGACGACCTCGTAGGCGATGGTGTCAAGATGCGCCGCCCATTCCTCGGCGGTGATCACCTCTGCGCCCTGCTGGCCGATGAGGACAACCTCATCACCGGCAGCGATGAGGTCATCGCCGCAGTCCACCATGAGTTGGTCCATCGTGACCACGCCGACAACACGTCGGCGACGACCACCGATCAGCACCTCTCCACCGGAGAGTCCGAAACGTCTCGGCACCCCATCGGCGTACCCGATCGGCACGGTGGCCACGGTGGTTTCGCTCTCGAATCGATGCCGCAGGCCATACGAAACACCATCGCCGGCCGCCACCCGCTTCACCATGGAGACCTCGGCTCGCAACGTGAGCGCTGGACGCAGCCCGAGTTCGGCGGCGAGTCCAGGTGCAGGAGCAATGCCGTACACCGCTATGCCGCTACGAATGAGGTCGTAGCGGCCACGCGGGTGTTCGATTCCGGTCGCGGAATTGGCAGCATGGCGGATCGAGGGTTCGATACCAGCAGACGCGAGCTCACGGATCACCTGATCGAATCGATCCAACTGCAGATCGGTGAAGGGGTTGTCGAGCTCATCAGCCACCGCGCAATGTGTGAACACGCCTTCGAGTTCAAGTTCGGGATGACGGCAGATCTCCTGGGCCATCGCGACGGCTTCCGACGGAGCGACACCGACGCGATTCATCCCGGTATCGACCTTGAGATGCACCAGAACACGGCGGTTCTGGTCAGCTGCGGCAGCAGCGAGAAGTTCGATCGCTGAGGTCGTATACACACAGACCCGCAGATCAAAGCGAACCGCAGCCGCCAGATCAGCGAGGCGTGGTTGGGAGAGCAGCAGGATCGGAGCGACGATGCCGGCCCGGCGCAGAACCGCGGCCTCCTCGACGAGTGCGACCCCCAGCCAATCGGCTCCGGCTTCAAGCACGGCTTCGCTTGTGGCAATGGCGCCATGGCCATAGCCATCGGCCTTCACGACGGCGCATACCAGTGCCGGTGAGACCGCGGCACGCAGCGCTCGGATGTTGTGCGCGACAGCCTCAAGATCGACTTCGGCTCGCGCTGCTCGCACGACGTCTCTACTCGCCGTCCACGGAGTCGAACTCGCGGACGATCTCTCGCACGATGTCACCGCGAGCAACGATGCCGACAAGCGTTCCGCCCTCATCGATGACAACGATGCGATCGATGCCTTCCTCATGCATGATCGTGGCGGCTTCCTCAACCGTTGCGTCCGGAGCGATGACCGTGGCCCCAGCAGTCATGACTTCGCCCACGGTGGAACCCAGTGCCTTCTCCATATCGGCGTCGAACCGCTTCTTCGATGACGGAAGTTCGAGGTAGGCGCCGAGCAGGGTGATCACGGTGGGCAGATGAACCCGCGCCTCCTCGACGATGAGATCGCCGGTCGAGAGCATGCCGACCACCTCGGTGCCGTCGAGTACCGGGGCACCGTCGACATCGCGTCGCAGAAGTTCCCGCATGGCATCACGGACGTCGTCGCCGGGGGCGAAGGTCAGGACCTCGGTGGTCATGATCTCGCTGACAGGGAGTTCTCGAAGCATCGGTCCTCCGGGGGACGACAGTTGGAAGGAAACATTCAGGACAGCAGTTCATCAAGTGCGGCGCGGACAGCGGGAATGCGCCAGGGCAGGTCGCCGGCCACGGAACCGTGCTTCCAGCCTAGGGCGCCCGCTAGCCCGTGAATGAATGCTCCGGCCGCCGCAGCCCGGAACGGATCGAGGCCGGTGGCGAGCAGCGCCCCGATGATTCCGGCCAGCACATCGCCGGTTCCAGCTGTGGCGAGGCGAGCGTCGCCGGTGGTCGACACCAAGACATCGCCGGTCGGTGATGCCACCACGGTCGACGGACCCTTCAGCAGCACCACGGCCCCAGTTCGAGCTGCGAGCCGCCGAGCGGCGGCGATCCGGTCAGTGCCCGGTGGCGCTCCATCAAGTCGGGCGAACTCTCCATCATGGGGGGTCAGCACCGTGTTGGCACCCACCAACTTCGAGTATGCGTCACTCGTCACAGACGTCTCGGCAAGTGCGGTGAGCCCATCGGCATCCACGACTGTGGGGAGGCCGAGCATCTTCGCTCCAACCAGGACATCAACGACGGACGCGAGGGTCTGCGGGGCGAGACCAAGACCATTTCCGATGACAAGCGACTGGAACCGATCGAGATCAGTCAGCACCTGCTCTGCCCATGCGACCGGCGGCAACATTCGCAGAACCACTTCGATGGGAAGCTGCACTGCCGACGCCGCAGTCAGAGCATCAATCACAGTGGGCATCGCGAGTCGAACGTAGCCAGCGCCGGTGCGCAGCGCGGCGCGGGACGCGAGTGCTGCTGCGCCCTCCATTCCCGGTCCGCCGGCTACGACACAGACCGCGCTGTTCCATTTATGCGCGTCGATCGAACGCGCCGCGAGCCAGCCGGCGACTGCGGTCGCGCCGACGAGATGTGCTTTGGCGCTCGACACATCGAGTCCGATTTCGGCGACGGTGATCGTTCCGGCGCAACGGGCTCCGTCAGCAAACAACAGGCCGGGCTTGAGCGCCGCGAAGGTGAGTGTTTCATCAGCAGTCATCACACCGGCAGTCATCACACCAGCAGTCGCGCCGGCCTGACCGGTGAGTCCATCCACGCCCGATGGGATATCCACCGCAAGCACCATCGCTCCCGCTGGCGGGGCCGGCGCCGTGAACGGACGGGTCATGTCGATGCTGAACCCGCTGCCGAATGCCGCATCGATCACGAGGTCACATTGCGGGAGCTCGGCCGGAGCCTGCGCAACGTCAATGACCCGGACCCGCACACCGCGCCGGGTGAGCCGCCGCGCGACATCGCGGCCATCGTTGCCGTTGTTCCCCCTGCCGACCAGCACCACAACCCGACGCCCATAGGTTCCACCGAGCATGCGGATTGCGTGACGGGCGAGCGCAGACCCGGCCCGGGCGATCAGTTCCTCCACCGGCTCCGGGGCATCGTGATCGATGACATTCATCTCGGCGGGCGTGACAATCGGCACCAGTCCACCAGCACTGATTCCACCAGCAGCAACTGGGTCGAGAGCGGGACGCTCCCCGACCTCGCGTCGCCACTGCGCCATGCGCGCCTGACCCCCACGGGCCGGAATTCCCTCACCGATGGCGATGACCTCGGCCTGCGCCATGGTGCTCGTATGGGTCATGCTCAATTCGAGACGAACGATGCCGAGTTCCCCGGCAAGTGCCACCGCCCGTCCGGCAAGGTGGACACTGGGTCGACCCTCGGGTGAACGCACCACTTCGATGTCATGCCATTCGACTGCGCCAATGCCGACGCCCATCGACTTGAGCGTCGCTTCCTTGGCGGCGAACCGGACGGCAAATCGCTCGGCCGGATCAGTTCGTTGCTGGCAGTAGTCGCGCTCGCCCGGGGTGAAGAGACGTTCGATAAGGCCCGGACGCCGATCGAGCATCCGCCGAAATCGGTCGACATCAACCAGATCGATGCCGACGGAGTGGATCACGATCGCCAGCGCTCGGCGAGATCATTCACCGGTTCAGTCATGAGATCGATCACAGGGACATCCACGAGCAGATCGTCACGGAACACAGGCTCGGTCTCCGTGACCGCGTGCTTGATGGCTCCGTAACGATTGCGATAGCCCTGCAGCACCGAACGCAGCACCGGAAGCGCGAGATCCTCACGCAGGCGCACATGAAGCAGCGCCAGTCCCGTGGGTTCACCGTCCTTGATCTCCGGAACGATGATCACGGTGCGACCGTCGCTGCGCCCCTTGGCGACCAGCACCGTGCGCTCCACCGCAACCCATCGTTTCGTTCCCCGCAATTCAGGGTGATCAACAGTGCGGCTTCGCAGTTCACGGCCGAGGCCGCCGCGGTCGACGATCACTACCGTCGCTTCGTCATGTCCGTTCGAATCGACCTGACCCTCGATCGCGTATCGGGTGTAGCCGAGGACTTCGTCCACAAGTGGTTCAAGCGAGGCCAACGTTCGCAGTGTCGTGTAGCTGAGGCGGTCGCGGGGAGCACCAGCGACCAGGACCTCCCGCACCAACGGCACCTGCATGAGGGTTTCATCACTGCGGGAGATACCCACTGTCACGGTCTTGGCCTGATGCTTGATGGCATCGATCGGGCGGGTGAGTTCGTCGATTGCTGAGCTCAGCGCGATGGTGAGATCCTCGAGCACCACACCCGGCGTTCCGACTTTTCCATGCTCGAGTTGGTAGGACTCGAGCGACGCGATGCCGAGGGCATAGCGCCAGAGCGACGCGAGCCGTGATGCGGTGCTCGCCTCGAGGTTGCCGTCGAGGGCACCTGATCGGAGGCTGTCGAAATATCGAGTGGCCGACGGTGCGATCGTTGGCTGCAGACCACGCAGCAGTTGCTCGCCATCGCCGGCGAGACCTGCGGCGATGGCTTCGTCGATGGCAGCACGCGCCTCACGCAGCGGTCGGGCCTGCGCGTCGATGGCGAGCGCTGCCTCATACCCGAAGAGATGTCCGACCATCGCGGAGAGCACGAAGGCCAAACGAGGGTGCACCACCGGCACGGAGATCACATGGAGAGCCGCTGAGAATCGTTCCTCTCCCTGACTGGCGATCACCACGGGCGCTGCCTTGTGCGCGCGGTAGATCGCAACCTCCTTCGCCACGTCGTCGGCGGTCGAGCCCTGCAGGCCTGCCGCGCAGACGAGGATCATCGGCTCGGACGAGAGGTCGATGTGCTTCTTGTCTTCGGTGCCATCGCACGCGATCGCCTTGTAGCAGAGCTCGGAGAGCTTGATCCGAACCTCCTCGGCAGCGATCCTGTTGGCGCCGTTACCCACGATTGCCCAGTAGCGACGCGACGGCGCGACGTCGTGGGCGGCACGAGCGATCTCGGGCCGGAGGGCGAAGGTGGCCTCGAGCGCTGCGGGGAGCGCGCGGAGACTCTCGAGCACCTCGGCCCGATCGGTCGAACCACCAGGAGCTACGACATCGGCAATAGCGGCGGCGAGGAGGAAACAGGCAGCGATCTGGGCGTAGAACGCCTTGGTCGATGCGACGCTCATCTCAACATCGCGACCATCAGACGTGTACAGCACACCATCGGCCCGGTCGGTCAAGTCGCTGTTGCGGCGGTTGACGATCGCCACGATGTGGCCACCACGAGCCCGAACGAGATCGACCGTGCGATTCGTATCGGTGGTGGTGCCTGACTGACTCACGGCGATGACAAGCGTGTCAGTCATCGAGTCAGCGAGATCGAACCCGGAGAGCTCGGTGGCAAGGGCTGACGTGACGCGGAGGTTCGTACGCGGGGCGAAGGCTGCGAGCCCCTCGACGAGCGCCCGCGCCGCGACCGCAGCCGTGCCCTGACCGATCGCGATGACGCGATTGATCGAACCGTCAGCCAGCCCAGCGCGCATCTCAGGAGAAAGGACTGCATCGCCGAGGACAACCTCGAGGCCGTGGGCACCGTCGATCAATTTGCCGCGAAGAGTTTTGCGGAACGAACCAGCGGCCTCGCCGATCTCCTTCAGCAGGAAGTGCGGGGAGTCTCCCCGATCAATGTCGCGGGTCGTGATCTGGGCGGTATCGAGCTCGCTTGACGACACCGACAGCGCGGTGCCGTCATAGGCCCAGCGCTCTATGCCCGCGGCACTACCGGCGACATTGCCTCGAAGGCAGACCACCTGTCCGCGACTGGCTGGATTGGACGGATCAGCCGGAACATCTCCGTCGAGTCGGAGATACATGGGTGTGTCCTCGACCACGCCGTAGGGCTCGCTGGCAATGATGTAGGCATCCTCGGCGAGGCCGATGTAGAGCGCCTGCCCGCTTCCTCGCAACGCGAGGAGGAGATCCGACGGTTCGGCAGCCGAGCTCGCGGCAATGGCCACGGAACCTTCGAGTTGGTTCAC
>CAFBNC010000091.1_pt1 | contig 9934 bp, 9 predicted proteins | sample 7269161 | NCBI WGS metagenome assembly CAFBNC01 (sample SAMEA6814082, study PRJEB35770) | freshwater metagenome | biome: Freshwater; feature: Freshwater reservoir; material: water | place: Czech Republic | collected 2017-05-23 | depth 30m m
GCGCCATAACCCCAAGCCATAGGTGTCGATCCCTGTAGTTCGCACGGCGAAATCGTTCTCATTGCGCAGCGGCCCGACCTGATCACGTTCCATCTCCCGCACTGAATTGGCAGAGAGAACCCGGATCCCATCGATCTCGCCATCAGTCGCGATCATCTGCACATAGCGCCCGTAATCGTGCAGCGAAGACACAACCGATGCCGCCGGAACCGGATTGCGCGTCCGCGTTCCACCAGCCTCATCAAAGCGCGTTGAGGCCATACCGACCGGACCACCAATCCGCTGCTCGAATGCTGCTTCGAAACTCATGCCGGTGACCATTTGGGTCTGCTGCAGCTTTAGTTGACGGTGTGACCTGCCCCATGGTTTGGGTTCCATGTTCCGTGATGAGTCGAGGGCCTGAATGAAAGGCTCTGACTGTGCCTCGTCCCTATCCTTCCGAGTTCCGAGCTCGCGCGATCGCGCTGGTCCGGTCGGGCAAGCAAGTGAAACAGACCGCCTATGAGCTCGGCATCAGTGCCGGGTGTCTGCACGGATGGCTCAAACAGGACCTGATCGACCGTGGAGAGGTCCCGGGGAGGACCTCCGTCGAATCTGTCGAACTGCGTGCCGCCCGCAGGAAGATCCGTGAGCTTGAAACTGAGCTCGCGATCGTCCGGCAGGCCGGGAAGTTCCTCGGCCCGGATCGACCCCACCCAAAAGGATCCACCCGGTGATCGACCGATTGGCCGACACCGGGATCCCGGTTGACCGATGCTGCCAGGTTCTCGGAGTCTCCCGGCAGGGCTACTACCGCTACAAGCGCCGACCGATCTCGGCGACGCAGATGCGTCGACAGTGGCTCACTGGACTGATTCGTGAGGTCCATGTCGCGTCGCGTGGCACCTACGGGTATCGGCGGATCCACGCAGAGCTGACGATGGCGATGAACATCCGAGTCAGCTCCCGGCTGGTGTCGGTCCTGATGACTCAGGCCGGGATCTATGGGCTTCCCGGTCCCGCTCGAGTCAAGCGGCTGCGCGGGATCGTGACCTCCGATGATCTCGTCAACCGGAAGTTCCATCGTCTCCACCCTGACGAACTCTGGATGACCGACATCACAGAGCACCCCACCCGAGAAGGGAAGCTCTACTGCGCGGCTGTCATGGACGCGTTCAGTCGGCGCATCGTCGGCTGGTCGATCGACAGTCGCCAGGACAGCGCCCTGGTCGTGAACGCGCTCGACATGGCCATCCGGAACCGCCGCCCTGAGCCAGGCGGGATCGTCCACGCCGACCACGGAGTCCAGTTCACCTCGTGGGCCTTCGGTGACAAGATCCGTTCCGCCGGGCTGATGCCGTCCTTCGGCAGCATCGGCGACGGGCTCGACAACGCGATGATGGAAAGCTTCTGGTCCTCGATGCAGATCGAACTCCTCAACCGAAAACGCTGGAAGACCAGAGTCGAACTCGCCAACGCGATCTTTGACTACATCGAGATCTTCCACAACCGCCAACGGCGACACTCCGCCCTCGGCTACCGCACTCCTATCGAATTCGAGATCCTCAACGCCATCCCCGCCTGAAGACTCACCACCGAACCTGGAAACCAAGAGATAGGGCAGGTCAAAGTGTCAACCAACCATGCAGCAGACCCTACCCAGAAGAGGAACTTTCCGAAAGAGCGCTTCGGCAACTCAACGATCGGTTCGGCGGTTCGGCAACAGTCTGATACGACGACCAATTTCGGCGGGTCGGAATACCTCTGCGTTTACCGGCGAAACCCGCGGCGAGATCTCAGGCCAGTGCGGCTCGATGGGGCCGCGTTTCACTCTTGACCGAAACGCGTTTCACCATCTACTCCTGTAAACGCGTTGACCTGCGGGTTTTGAATTATGCGCCATCCCCACGAGGGCGGGGATGTGAGTGGAACCTGGCGTGAAACTCGGCGCGACGGCCCGGAAGACATGGGGAAGGGTAGTTAGTGGTCCACTCGGCCGGGGGACCAGGCCACATACGATTCGACAATGGATTGGATAACGAACCCCGAGATCTGGAGCGCTCTTGCAGCCTTGATGCTGCTCGAGGTCGTGCTGGGCGTCGACAATGTCATCTTCATCTCGATCCTTGCGTCGAAACTCCCCGAAGACCAGCAGGATCGGGCACGGCGCACCGGTCTTCTTGCTGCCGGGGCCATGAGAGTGGTGCTACTTCTGGCCGTGGGTTGGGTCATCAGCCTGAAGACCGAATTGTTCGAGGTGTTTGATCTGTCCTTTTCCGGCAAGGATCTGATCCTGCTCGCCGGCGGGTTTTTCCTGATCTACAAAGCGACGAAGGAGATCCACAGCAAACTCGAAGGCACTGAACATCACGCGAGCGACAAGGTTGCTCCCACGTTCCTGTCGGTGATCGGACAGGTACTCCTTCTCGATGCGGTGTTCTCGATCGATTCAGTCATCACCGCAGTCGGAATGACGCCCTATGTGGGGGTGATGGTGGCGGCGGTACTCATGTCGGTGGTCGTCATGCTCTTCGCCTCGCGTTCCATCTACACATTCGTGAACAATCACCCGACAGTGAAGATGCTTGCTCTGTCGTTCCTCCTGTTGATCGGCGTCACGCTCATCGCCGAGGGACTCGGACAGAAGATTCCAAAGGGCTACATCTATTCGGCGATCGCATTCGCGGTGCTTGTCGAGATGCTCAACATCAGGGTTTCGAAGCGCCGACGGGCGGCCGAACCGGTGCACCTTCGTCAGGCAATCGTTCCTGACTGATTGGTTTGCTTCGCGTTCGGTTGACGAAGATTTCGGGAACTCATGTCCATCTGAGCGGTTCGAACACGACTAGCGGGCGCATGGATTCTCAGTTGAAGCTCCCCTGCCGGCGGGGAGACGACCCCGAGACGGTGTATCGACGCCGAAGTACAGTTCGCCGCCATGACGTTGACACTCAACAGCAGATCGGATCTCGTCGAACCAGCGGCGCGGCTCTAGGCAACAGCGATCAACATTGGCGATGGTGGAACTGCCAAGTAGCGCCGTGTCCTCGAACTTGTGGTGCACAACATCTGGCATCGTCCTGACCTCGACGTCAGCGCGCTCGAGCCGATGACCATCGAGGAGGCCGCAGTCTTCCGTTCCGACGCGATCGTCCATCGACGTCTGCGCATGTTCCTCGTTCTGCTCGAACTGTGCCGTCATCCCCTCACCGACGCACAGGTAGCCCGGGTCGATGCGTTCGCGGCTGCAATCGGAGAGCCCGACGACACAGGTCTTGAACTCGCTCGCGATCTCGTCGAGAAATCGCGTGCGGAAGCAGCACAGCACTTCTTCGTCGCTTGGGCTGCTTCGACGACGAAACTCAGCGAGGCCGTGCTTCTCGAACGGTTCGAGCAGATCGGAGCAGTGGATCCCGAACTGGCGATGATGCTCAGGAAGATGGTCGAACTGCCTCGGGGCACGCTGGGCCGTGAATACGTCGAGTTCTACATGGAGCACAAATTCCAGTTCCCGGGCGAAGGTGTCTCAATCCCGGCCTTTTTCGTCGCCCATGACATGACGCATCTCATCGCCGGGTTTGGTGCGACCGGTCCCGAGGAAGTTGCCCTATCAGCGATGCAACTGGCGATGAACGATTCCGAGGAGCATTGGATGGTCTTTCTCACATCGATGGCGTCCTACGAAGTCGGAATCAGCTCGGGCAAGTTCGACTTCGATGCCAAGGATGGGATCCTCACGAGGGAAGGTTCCACCGAGCTCCTCTTCGAGGGGTTCGAGCGCGGTTCGAACTGTTCGGGAGATTTCTCGACCGCCGATCACCTATCGATGATTCATCTGCCGATCTCAACGATTCGGGAGATGTATTCCGTTCCTGCGCCTTCGACACCCTTTCCGCCGTTCATCGACTAGAGCGATTCAACTCAACGACGGATGGGCCACAGGCGCTGGCGAGGGATGCCTGGGGCCTGGTCGCACCCGGCGCACAGACTCGAGTTGTTGCAACCCGCTGCCTCGTCGCGTCGGAGACGTCGAATCGGCTCTCCGTTCCAGATCTCCGCGAGGGACTGGACCTTGAGGTCACCCAGGACCTCCTTGGCGTCGTAGTCGTAGCAACACGGCACAACCAGACCGTTCCAAGCGATGACGACGCTCTCCCACAGGTAACGGCAGGGGTTCGCCCGTGCGGGGCTGGAGCGGGACGGCTTCACGGTGATCGTCAGTTCGTCGAGACCGTTGACCTGGTTCGCCCAGTTGACGAAGGACTTGAACACCACTTCATCCGCGCCCGCTTGGGTCCAGAATCGTTGGAACTCAGCGAGTTGTGCCTCGGTCTCATCCATGACGATGATCGACAGGATTGTGTGGGGGCGAGTGCTGCCCCGCGCCTGTCTCGCGGACAGGAAGGCCTGTGCATTCTCGACGACCTCCTCGAAACTGTGACGGGCGCTGAGGCGAACGCGCTCGTACACCTCCTTCGTCGTGCCGTCGATGGCGATCAGGAGTGTGTCGAGTGGTGAGTCGAGGATCGCCTCACGTCGGTTGGAATCGAGCAGTGTCCCGTTCGTGGAGATCCCCAAATTTGGAACGCCTTGCGACTTGGCTCGTTCGATCTGGTCGAAAATGCGCGGGTGCAACAGTGGCTCGCCGAACCAATGGAACCAGCACGGGTCGCCGAAGAACCGGGCCTCCTCCAGGACTCGATCGAGCACTTCGTCATCGAGGAGGCCCAGGGACCGCTCCATGACATCGGGCTCTCCCCGTGGGCACATGACGCATCGGAGGTTGCAGAGGTTGGTCGACTCGATAGCGAAGACCGAGGGAAGATTCCGGACTCGCTCGTGTCCGTGGTGGTACCCGTACTCCCGCCAGAACGCGTTGCGCTTCTGCTCTAACAAACCCGGGGCTTTTCGTGTGGAACCCTGCACCTACGAAACCCTAGCGGTGCTCCCCTGCTCGGACCCCGAGGTCATCGGCTGGGACACATGAACCCCGGGGAAACTCACTAACGTCTGTCAATCGTTCGGGCTACGCCGGTCGAATGTTCGCTGGAGGTTTCGGATGGTTCGCAGGTGGTTTGTTGGCTTTGTTGGCGTTGCAGCGTTGGTAGCGGGCTCTCTTGTGATGTCGACGCCCGCTGATGCGGCGATTGACACGATGACACCTGTGCCGAGCCCCAATGCCGGAACAAGTTCCGACTTTCTGAGTTCTGTGTCCTGCGTGACGAGCTCGTGGTGTGTCGCGGTTGGAGCCAGCAGCAGCGATTCCGGGGATGAGCCGCTGATCGAGGCTTGGGACGGAATTTCCTGGTCGATTGTCGAAAGCCTGAGTGTCAGCGGTCTCAGTGGTCAGTTGCGTTCGGTGTCGTGTCTGTCGATTTCATGGTGTGTCGCCGTTGGCTTCTCTGACACCGGCTCGGGCGCGTCGACCTTGGTGTCGCAATGGGATGGAACTTCGTGGTCAGTGGTCCACGACTTTCAGTCCAGCCCAGGCAGTTCGAGCGATCGGCTGGATTCAGTGTCATGTGTGTCGACCTCATGGTGTGTTGCTGTTGGTGCGACTGAAGTCGGTTCTGCGTTTGAGATGTTGATCGAGTTCTGGGATGGCAGTTCTTGGTCGGTTGCCGACAGCCCGGCTGCCTCCGCACCGCAGCATCAGTTGCGTTCGGTGTCGTGTGTGTCGTCCTCCTCGTGCACCGCTGTGGGTATCGCGTTCGAGGATTCTCCGGTTCAGACCTTGGTCCTGTCCTGGGATGGCAGACGATGGTCGATCGTCGAGAGTCCGAACGCCAGCACAAGTACGGATCAGTTCGACGGCGTTTCCTGCGTTTCTTCCTCATTCTGCGTCGCAGTCGGGTCAACCTGGTCCGATTCCGGGCCCGGGTTGTTGATCGAGTCATGGGACGGAAGTGCGTGGTCGATCATGGAGAGTTCACATTCGGGCAGTAGCACGCTGTCGTCAGTGTCCTGCGCGTCGTCTTCGTCATGCGTTGCCGTCGGATTCTTTGCTGCTCCCTCGTCCTTTGTCCCCGAGGCTTTGGTTCAGGTGTGGGATGGCAGTGCTTGGTCGGCCGTATCGAATCCAACGACTCCCGGAACTGGTGAACGGCTCCAATCGGCTTCCTGTGTGTCAGCGGCATGGTGCGCGGGAGTTGGGTCCAGCGGCGCATCGCCGCAGACTTTGGTGGTCTCGCTCACCGGCCCAGAGCCGACCACGACCACAACGCCGACTGAGCAGATCATCCCGACATTCGCCGGCTGAATTCCGGCTCCGAACTCAAGCCCGATAAGCGGGGCGGCGAGTCAAGAACGCGACTCAGGTGACGTTGGCTTCGGTGACAGTAACGGTGAATGCGGTGTTCGAACCCGGACCGGTTGGGATCGTCTGGATGGTGATCGTCGTCGACGACTCGGAATCCAGCATGACTTCAAAATTACTGCCATTGGGCCCGTAGTCGACTGATTCAATCGCGGTGCCGTCACCAGTGAAGAATCCGTAAAACACGGGCAGGAAGTAGTTCGGATCACGGGTGAAGACGAGTTCGATCGGTTGGCCGACAGCCACCGTGACCGGTGCGGGGTTGACCAAGCCGTTGACAAGACCAAGAACGCTGGCAGTGATGGTCCGAGGTGCCGCCGTGGTGGTGGTGGTCGTGGGCTCTTCGGTTGTGGTGGTCGTGGGCTCTTCGGTCGTGGTCGGAGGCTCTTCGGTGGTGGTGGTCGGCGCATCGCCTGAAGCGACGGCCGAAGCAGCGTCGAAGCTCAGGATCGTCGGTGCCGCCCACACGCCACCAGCAACAGCAGCACCAAGCCCAAGGGCACGACGACGACTCATCGACCCAGAGTCCGCAGTTGCGCCAGGCATTTCGTTCGATTCGACCGGATCAGACACAGGAACCTCTTTCAGGGAAATTTTCTTCGACGGATCGTAGCCATATTCCGGTGTGGGCACTCGGGAAGTTCACGAACGTTCGTCAATCGTTCGGGCTATGCCGGTCGAACGTTCGCTGGAGGTTTCGGATGATTCGCAAGTGGCTTTGTGGCCGTTGCTGCGTTGCTGCGTTGCTGCTCTTTGCCGTGTAGACGACGCCTTCGGTTGCGGTGCCGCCAATGGTTTCAAAGCCGTCAAAGACGTTTAACCACTACCAAGTTGCACGGGTGAAGACGAGTTTGATGGGTTGGCCGACAGCCACCTTGACCGGTCCGGGGTTGACCAAGCCGGTCACGAGGCCGATCAGTCTGGCGTGGTAGTGGTGGTCGTGGGCGCTTCGGTGGTGGTCGTGGGCGCTTCGGTGGTGGTCGTAGGCGCTTCGGTGGTGGTCGTGGGCTCTTCAGTCGTGGTCGGAGGCTCTTCGGTGGTGGTCGGAGGCTCTTCGGTGGTGGTGGTCGGCGCATCGCCTGAAGCGACGGCCGAAGCAGCATCGAAGCTCAGGATCGTCGGTGCCGCCCACACGCCGCCAGCAACGGCAGCACCGAGGCCAAGGGCACGACGACGACTCATCGACCCAGAGGCACCATCGGTGTGTTCATTCGATTCGATCGGATCAGACATTCGAGTCACTCCCTAGAGGTAGAGGGTCGCAGGACGTTAGCCCAACCCCAGCCCTAGTGAAGGAGAGCTGTTCAGGTCAGGCAACGGGCGTCACTGTTCGCTACCGTTTGGCGTCGATCGGCAGGGAGCCAGTCGTCGTTGACTCGGGGTGTCGGATAGTTCGGCCTACGAGACGCCCGTGGCGTCGTTGACCGGGCCTGAACCAGCGCCAACGCCCACCGAACCTTCGCCATCTCCCTCGGAGGGTGCCGATGAGGTGATCCCCGCCTACGCGGGTTGAAACATGAAGGCGACCTCGCCTTCGACCACGACCGAACCCGAAGCCCTACCATCCACCTGTGGCTGACAGTACGGGTGATCGTTCCAAACATTTCCCTGCGATCGAACGCAAACATGGTCTGCCGATGCAGCATTGGTTCGACCTGTTGATCGAGCACGGTGAAGCCAAATACGACGAGCAGATGGCACTGCTGCGTGAAGGACATGGTTTCAGTCAGGCGCACGCCAATGCCGTGGTGATGACACACCGCGGGTCCACCACCACACGACGTTTCTCTGATCCGGATTCCTACTTCGATTCGCTCGACCCGGTGAAGGCCGAGACAGCTCGGGCGATCTTCGCGGCGATCCAGAAGCGGGTGAAGGGGCTTGAGCTCGTCACTGCATGGAATCAACCGATGCTGCGCAACGAGGCCGGGTATGTGTTCGGGTTGTCGGCGGCTACAGCGCACCTCACGCTCAGCCCGATGAGTGGGGCGGTGATGGAATCGTTCGCCGGTCGGCTTGGCGGATTAAAGGCCAACAAGAAGACCTTCATCGTTCCCCCGGACTGGAAGGTCGACGCCGCGCTGCTGCAGGCGATGGTCCAGGAACGCATCGCCGAGATCAGCTGAGCGAAGCGTTACGAACCTGACCCCGCTCTTCCTTCGGTCCCGGGCGAGTTCTCCGAGCCCGATGCCATGGACGATTCAGTGCCTTCAGGACTTCTTTCGCGTACGTTCTGCTGCAACTGAGTTGGCGATCCGTCCGGGGGTCGCATCCGAACAAGGGATTCAACGTGAGCGATTCGCAGTTTTCACGAGACGACATCGCGGCTATCGCCGCGTCACTCTCACTTCCGACTGACGCATTCATCAACGGCTCGTTCACCAAGAGCCAATCCGGCGCCACGTTCGAGACGGTGAATCCCGCCAATCGTTCGTCGCTCACGGCCATTGCGAGCTGCGACGCTGCGGACGTCGATCGGGCAGTCGCTGCTGCTCGATCGACATTCGATTCGGGAGTCTGGTCGCAGGCTCACCCCAGTGAGCGGAAGGCAACGCTCAAGCGTCTCGCCGAACTCATCGATCGCGACCGCGTTGAACTTGCTGTGCTCGAGACCCTGGAGAGTGGCAAACCGATTCGAGACACCCTCGAGATTGATGTCCCCGAAACAGCTCGATGCATCGAATGGTTCGCTGAAGGTATCGACAAGATTCTCGGTCAATCCTCGCCGTCGGGTTCGGAGGCACTCGGCCTCATCGTCCGTGAGCCCATTCCTGTTGTTGCCTGCGTTCTTCCATGGAACTTCCCGCTGATGATGCTCAGTTGGAAGATCGGTCCTGCGCTTGCGGTTGGCTCAAGCATCATCGTGAAGCCCGCCGAACAGACGAGCATGACGGCACTGAAGATTGCTGCTCTTGCATCCGAAGCGGGAGTTCCCGATGGGGTACTCAATGTCGTCACGGGGCTGGGCGAAACCGCGGGCCGCGCCATCGGCCTCCACCCCGGTATCGGTGCGGTTTCCTTCACCGGTTCGACTGAGGTTGGACGACTCTTCCTTCACTACTCGGCAGACTCGAATCTCAAGCGCACGGTGCTCGAATGCGGTGGAAAGAATCCCTGCGTCGTCCTTTCTGACGCCGGGGATCTCGAGGCGGTGGCCAAGCATGCAGTGAACGCAGCGTTCTGGAATATGGGCCAGAACTGCACAGCGAATTCGCGACTCATTGTTTCTCGGGCAATGAAGGACGAACTTCTTCACCACGTCATTGCCGAGTCGAAGAACTGGACGATGGGCGACCCGTTTCATCCTGACAATCTGCTCGGCTCCCTCATCTCCGACGAACAGTTCGACAAGGTGAACAGTTACATCGCCATCGGTGCTTCCGAAGGTGCCGAATTGGTCTACGACGGCGAGCTCGGCGCGAATGATGGCGGCTTCTTCGTGACGCCGAAGATCTTCGATGGCGTCGCATCTGAGATGACAATTGCTCGCGAGGAGATCTTCGGGCCGGTCATGGCGGTGATCGCCGTTGACGACGACGAGCAAGCGATCAACGTTGCCAACGACACCGACTACGGGCTGCAGGCCAGTGTCTTCACTCGCGACATCACCCGAGCTCACAGGATTGCTCGCCGGCTCGA